>Ga0137409_10005155_pt1 | contig 13659 bp, 11 predicted proteins | sample CZODoug1_16funga_FD_122059 | JGI IMG/M metagenome (GOLD analysis project Ga0137409, IMG submission 122059) | Vadose zone soil fungal communities from Angelo Coast Range Reserve, California, USA - CZODoug1_16fungal (Hybrid Assembly) | ecosystem: Environmental > Terrestrial > Soil > Vadose zone... | reverse complement strand
GATATCGGCCTTCCGGTCGCCGCGCATATCCTCTCGCCGTTCGGGATCCGCCCGATCCTGGACGCGCTCGCCACGGGTGCGGCCGGCAACAATACGATCACCGGACAGCCCCTCACAATCGGCCCGGACAACCTGTTCATCCACATGACCGGGATGTCCGACATGGGCTGGAAGGCGGTTCACGACAACGGCGCGCAGGTCTCGATCGCCTTCCCGATCGAGATGAACATGCGCCACGGCATGCCACCCATCGTCAGGATGCAGAGCATGAGCACTCTGCAACACCCGTTCGAGCCCTCGCTCAGCACCGACGTGGAAGTCACGATGACGGCGGACTTCTTCACCCAGATGCGCGTGGCCATGAACCTGCAGCGCGTGGTGGTGAACCAAATGATCCTGGACAGCCCGAACGGGAATCAAAACCTGCCCGACCCGCGAAATTGGGAGCTCCCGCAATCCGCCGTGACCGTCCCCGGGCCGTTCCCTTATTGGCCAACGCCACCCGCCGGCGTTCCGGCCCCGCTGACGACGCGCGACGTGCTTCGCTATGCCACGATCAACGGCGCCAAGGCCCTGGGGCTCGATGGCAAGACCGGCACGCTCACTCCGGGCAAGGAGGCCGACATCATCATCCTCGACGCACAGTCGATCAACGTGGCGCCGGTCAACAACGTGCCCGGCGCGGTGGTGTCGCTGATGGACCGCACGAACGTTGAGACGGTGATCGTCGCGGGCAAGGTGCGCAAGTGGAAGGGCCAGCTGCTCGGCGTCGATCTGCGCAGCCTGCGCCGGCAGCTCGAGGCCTCGCGCGACTACATCTTCGCCGCGGCGGGCATCCCGCAGAATCCCTTCGGCAGTCAGTAGCGGCGAATCGGCGACGGAAGGACGCGGGGCGGCGCCGGCCGCCCCGCCGTCGTCGAGCGAGCTCGGAGCATGAAGACGATCGGCGAGAAGCGGGGGCGCTCCGTCCGGGGCGCGCTCGCCGGTTAGTCGCGACAGTCGCGACCGCGCCCGCCGTCGACGAGACAGCGCGCGAAGTCTGGGTCGCGCGACAGCTCGAACAGCGCGCGGGCGACGACGGCCGTGTCCGCGAAATCGGCGAAGACGCCGTCGACACCGAGCTGATAGAACTGCAGGTACTCGTTCACCGGGTTGCCGCCGTAGTCGGCAGCCAGGCGCTTGGCCTCGTTGCGAAACGTCCACGTGTGCACCAGGAGTCCGTGGGCGTGAGCCCGCTGAACGACGCTGGTGGGGGGCAGGAGCGCGCGATCGGCCTCATCGATGTTGCCGTCGCCGTTCTCGTCGCCGACGGTGCCGTCGTGGTTGAGGTCCACGGCGGCCGTGCTGACGATGTAGCGCTTCCAGGGCCCGATGCCGTCCGCGTAGCTGGCGACCTCTCGAAGGCCCTCTTCCGTCACCAAGAAGCCGAAGGTTCGCGCGAGCAGCTTCGGGTCCTGGGAAGCCGTCCAGTCGAACGGCCGATCGAACGGCGCCGTGTAGTCGAGACTCCCGTCGGGGTTGACGTCGTTGGCGTCGATCAGCTGTACCAGGCGGATCCGGGTCATCTTGCGAAGCTCTTTCAGGTTCGACTGCTCGAAGGACTGGATGAATACCGGCGCGTCCCGATGATCCCACCCGGCGGCTCTCAGGATGCGGACGAGCGGGCCTTCCAGCGATAGGCCGAGCGCCTTGTGGTAGGTCGAGTGCTTGATCTCGGGATAGATCCCGATGGTCCGGCCCTTCTCCTTCGACTTGCGCTTCACGAACGCGATGACCTCCTCGAGGGTGGGGATCTGAAAGCGGCCGTTGAACTGCTGCGGCCGCTCGGGAAGAGGCTGGATCGCGCGCAGCGTCTTGATCTCGGCGAGCGTGAAGTCGGAGGCGAACCACCCTTCGTCCTCGGCGCCGTCGACGATGGCGGTGCGGCGGCGGCTCGCGAACTCCGGGTGGTTCGCCACGTCCGTGGTGGTTTTGATGTTCGGCTCGTGGCGGGCAATCATGTGTCCGTCGCGGGTCATCACGAGGTCCGGCTCGACGAAATCGGCCCCCAGCTCGATCCCGAGCGCGTAGTTCTCCAGCGTATGATCGGGAAGATAGCCGGTGGCGCCGCCACGATGACCGATGACGAGCGGGGTCTTCGGCGCGTCGCGCTTCGAGTCCGCCGCCGCGATCGGGGCCGTCGAGAGCAGGCCGATGATCGTCGACAGGGCCAGCACGCTGCGGATCAGGGGGCGAACTACGGCGCTCGCATTTCGCATGGTGAGTGCCTCCTCCGAGGTGTGGATTGACTGTGCGCGAGCATGAGGGCCTTCCCGCCTACGATGCCGTGAAGATTCCGCATCGAAGGTGTTGCGGACCTAGCCCCGGGGCTTCGGAAGCGGAAGCGCGCCAGGATTCCTGCCTCACGGCCTTCGAGGGATCGGACTCTGGCCATAGCAGCTCCTTTCAGTCGCCGAGGACCCGCTTCCGCAACAGGCGCATGTCGAGCGGCACCAGGACTCCGAGCATCACGGCCAGGAGCCCGGCGAGGCCGGCGAGGTGATAGCCGGGCCCGTCGCCGAGGAGCAGGCCACGGAGCCCCTCGGCCAGGTGATAAACCGGATTCGCGGTCGAGATCGCGGCCAGCACCGGGTGGCCGAGCGGGAAATACGTCGCCGACACGAAGCCCAGCGGCAGGACGACGAGGAAAATCGGCAGATTCATGTGGTCGATGGTCGGCACGAGCGCCGTGAAGCACAGCCCGAGCGCGGCGAACGCGCAGGCCGAGACGAACACGATGGGAATGACGAAGGGCAGGTACTCGAGCTCGAGCTGGAGCAGGCCGATCGCCTGGCAGCCCGAGAGGACGAGCCCCACGATCGCGACATAGCTCGTCGTCAGCAACCCGGCCCACAGGATCTCGCCCCAGACGACGTGCCGAAGCTCGATCTGCGTCGTGAGCTGCCCTTCCCACGTGCGCTGATAGCGCATCCGGATGAACGCGCCGAAGAGCGACTGGAAGATCGACGTCATGAACGTCGCGTACGCGAGCATCCCGGGCGCGACGAAGCTCATGTAGCCGATGGCCCGCCCCTTCCATTCGATGCCGGACGCCATGTAGGCGCCGAGTCCGAGACCGAACGCCAGCAGCAGGGTGATCGGCTCCAGTACCGGCGGCAGGAACGATGTATGCCAGTTCTTCAGATAGACGCGCAGATGTCGGCCGACCACGGCCCGGCTCTGCCACTCGAGCGCGGACGTCAGCGCGCGCACGGCAGCGCCAGCTTGAGGAAGAGGTCGTCGAGATTCGGCGGCCTGACTTCGTAGCGGAGCGCGGGAAACTCACGCGCGAAGTCGGCCAGCTGCTCGCCGCTGAGCGGCAAGTGCCAGGCGCCGAGGACGGACAGCGGCTCGCCGAGCAAGCGCGTGGCGAGCCAGGCGGCCACCGCGGGCATCGTGCTGCCGTCGGCCTCCAGGACGACGACGTGGTCGCCGAGCATGTCGCCGAGCACCGACTTCGGGGGGCCGTGAGCGACCACCTTGCCCTGCGCCAGCACCGTCAGCGCGTCACTCAGACGCTCGGCCTCGTCCATGTAGTGAGTCGTCAGCACGATGCCGAGTCCTTCGGCGCGAAGCCCGTTGACCAGGTCCCACACGGCGACGCGGGCCTGCGGGTCCAGCCCGGTCGTCGGCTCGTCGAGGAACAAGAGGTGCGGGCGGTGCACCAGCGCACGCGCGATCATCAGCCGTCGGCGGAAGCCGCCCGAGAGCGCCTCGGGCTTGTCGCCCGCGTACGGCACGAGCGCGAAGCGCTCGAGCAGCTCGTCGACGCGTCGGGGTACTTCGGGCGGCCGTGGCCGGAAGTACCGGGCCGCCATCTCGAGGTTCTGGCGCACCGTGAAGTCCCCGTCGAACGTGTCGTCCTGCGTGCACACACCCAGCTGCCGCTTGAAGCGGTCGAGATCCTTCGAGACGTCGGCGCCTTCGAAACGGATGGCGCCGCCGTCGGCGCTGAGAAAGCCGTACAGCATCCTGAGCGTGGTCGTCTTGCCGGCGCCGTTGGGACCGAGCAGCCCGAGCACCTGCCCGGCGTGACAGTCCAGATCGACGCCGTCCACGACCAGACGCCCGCCGAGACGCTTGACGAGCGCACGCGCTTCGAGGAGCGGGGGCATGTCCGTCATTGTACAGGCGAGCTCATCCCCGCTCCTTCCCCCTCCCCTCACTCTCTCGTCGAACGAGCCGGCTCTGGATCGACACTCGACCTGTCGCCGATCTCCAAAGAATCCCCGTCGCCAATCGCTCTATCGTAAGGATGACGAGGTTCCCCGACGATGCGGTTGGCCGCTGCCATGACTCTCATGCTGGCGCTCGCGACCGGCGCCAGCGGCGCGCCGGCGCAGCCCTGGCCGCCGGTGCTCGGCTCGCGAGAGGGCTATCCACCCGATGTGTCGGCCGCCGTGGAGCGCGTGTGGAGCGATCCCACGCTGAGCCGCACGGTCAAGGGCCGCGCCGCGCACGTCCCGCTCGACGTCTATGTCGCGTTCCTGGACACCCCGGACGTCACCGCCGCCGCGGCGCGTTTCAGAGGGCTCGCGAGCTACGAGGTTCGGGCGCTCGACGACGGCCACTACCTGGCCAGCGACGGCGTCGGTGCCCGCGGGTCGGCTCAGGTGCTCCGGCGTCAGCCACGACGGGTCGTCGTGCTGTCCCGCGGCGAGCACACCGGCCCGTTTCTGGGCACGATCAGCGGAAGCGCCCTCACGATCATCGACCTCGAGCCGGAACGGCACGGCGTCACCCCGACGCTCGCGGCCTACGTCTACATCGACAATCCCCTCGCCGCCAGCCTCGCTCGAACGCTCGTCCCGACCTTCGGATTCATCGCCGACCGAAAGCTGGGCGAGGGAATGCGCGTCACCGGGGAGGTCGCCGAGTGGGCCGTCGATCCCTCCGGCGGCTTCTGTGATTGGCTCGTACGGGCGCCGCTTCCGCCGGAGCGCCGCGCTCGGATTCTGACCGCCCTCCCGGCGTGCGCACGCCGAACAGGCTCGCCGGCGCTCGGATCGGTTCAAGGTCCGTGACGCGGGGGCCTTTGTCGATTTGAGACCGCTCCGTTCGACTCTCTGGCGAGACGGAGATAGGAAGCCGTCCCCTGGACGGCCAAACAGGAGGGAACCATGACGATTCGCCGCGCTTCGGCATGACCAACGACCGCTTCGGCGTGTCCTGGATGGTCTACGTCGCGCCGAAGGAGCTGGCTGAGCGTCGGTGACGGAGCATCATCGCGGACCGCGGCGCGGATCGGTCGCCGGATCGACATACCAAGTTGACGAGGGTCCAACCCCGGTGATCTGGATGATCACGGGTTCCTCGCGAGTCTCGGCGAAATGTGTGCGGTTGGCCGGCTCGGTATAGAAGCTCCCAGGCGGGAGCGCCTTCAGCTCGGCTGCGTCGAACGCCGCCCCGTAGCCGAGAAACCAGGTCCCCGCGATCACCGTCGCGACCCGGTCGTCCTGGTGGTCATGTGGGGCAATGCGCGTGTGGGCTGGAACCTGCAGCATGATCGTGTAGAGACCCGCGCGATCCGGGTCTCCCTTCAGCACGATGGTTCGGATCCCCGAGACTCCCGAAGTACCCGTACCGGGCCCGCCACCTTCGGAAAACTTGAATTCATTGGGCGTGACGCGCCGCTCGTCGACCGGGCGGACCGCAGCTGCGCCAGGCGGGGTCTGATCCATGAGGAACCCCTCGATCAGAGCGACGGTCGCTGCCGGGCGCTCCTCCATCAACCAGTGGCCGGCACCGGGCACTACCGCCTCGCGCACGTCGGTGGCGACGCTCCGCATGACGACCGCCTGTATCGCGCCGAACGACTTCTCCCCGCCGATGGCCAGAACGGGCATGGGGAGCTTCGCGCGCTGGAAGACCCGATTGTCCTCGGCATCCTGCGAGAACGCGGCAAACTGCGCGAACCCGGCCCGCATCGCGCCGGGCCGCGCGTACTGCGCGGCGTAGTACGCGCGCGTGGCTTGATCGGGCTTGCCGGGATCGCCCGTGAAGGCATTCCAGATGCGGTCCAGATAGGGGCGCTCGCGCCCGCGGACGAGACGCTCGGCGTCGGGACCCCGAACGGAGAAGTGCCACAGCGCCGGATGGCGCACGATGTCATCCCAGGGGCCGACGCCTGGGAGCGGCGCGTCCATGACGACGAGCCGCTCGACCTTGCCGGGATAGCGCGCCGCGTACGCATAGGCGACCATGATGCCGATGTCGTGCGACACGACCGACGTCCGGTCGTATCCGAGCGCCGTGACCACCGCTCGGATATCCGCGGCCTGCGTCTTCTTGTCGTAGCCTCCGGCCGGACGAGACGAACGCCCCATCCCGCGCAGGTCTGGCACCACGACGGTGTAGCTCTTCGCCAGGGCGGTCGCCAGCGGCCCCCAGGAATCGCTCGTTTCGGCGTAGCCATGAAGAAGCACGACGGCGGGCCCGGAGCCGCCGGAGCGGACGAAAATGCTCGCGCCTTCGGGACTGGCCACCGTTCTGGCCCGGAATGTCACGGGCAGCGAAGGCTGCGCCATCGCTGTTCCCGCAAAGACGACGAGGCCGAGCGTGGTCATGAGCGTACATCGCATGGGGCTGCTCCTGTGGTAACGCAGCGATCATTGCCTCGATTGCGGGGATTGGACGAAAGTCGGTGAGCCGGCGCGCTACCAGCCGCTCCACTTCATCGAGAGCTCCACCGGCTTCTCGTTGCGCAGGACGGTCACTCGCAGCGTGTCACCGGACTTGAGGGTCTCGAGCATCTTGATGACCTTGACCATGTCGGCGCTGGACGCAAGCGGCATCCCCTGGACCGAGAGCAGAATGTCGCCCCCGACGACGATCTGCTGACCCTCTACGATCCCCAGTCGATCCCCTCCCCGAAGACCGAGGCGGGCCGCCACCGAATCCTTCGCCACCTGCTTGACGAGGAATCCGCCCGCCTGCGGCACCTTGAGCGTCTCGGCCATGGCTCCGGTGACCAGCAAGACATCCAGCCCATACCACCGGCGCGTGCTGTCGATCAGCAGCTTCTTCACGGTATTCGCCGTCACGACGAACCCGAGCCCTTCGCTGCCCCCCGACTTGGTGATGTTGTGACTGACGATCCCGATGAGCTCGCCCGACCGGGCGAACATCGGGCCGCCGGAGTTGCCCGTGTTGATGACGGCGTCGGTCTGGAAGAACTCGGCGAGCGGGAAGTCCCGGGTGACCGTGTCGGGCTCCCACCGCGCGCTGATGATCCCCGCGCTCAGCGAGTGGGCCAGGCCGTAGGGCGCGCCGACGATGAAGACGGCATCGCCGACGCGTACCGGGTCGGAGTCGGCCAGCTTCGCCACCAGGGCACGCGGGGGCACCACCGAAGCCTGGATGATGGAAATGTCGGCCCGCGGCTCCGAGGCGATCACCCGTGCGGGGACGGGCTCTTCGCCGAGGAACTCGACCGTGATGTCTTCCATCGTGTGGACGACGTGCGCGGCAGTGGCGACCTTCCCGTCGGACGAGATCAGGACACCGGAGCCGATCTCCTTGAACCGCGCGATTCCCTCGGCGGTCACCTCCTGGCCGCGAGAGCGAATGACCACGACCGACGGGTTGACGCGGCGGAAGGCTTCTCCGAGGGTTTCACCGCTGGCCAGCGAAGGCGCAGCGATCAGAAACGCGAGCGCCGTGACCACATAGCAACCGCTTCGCATCACGACACCCCCGGCGCGCTACCCCCCGAGATCATTCGGGCCAGCTGTGCAGCAGGTAAAGCGCGTTCACCAGCGGCGGCACCGACGTGTAGGACCCGAACCATCGCTCGTAGATGGGCACGATCGCGCTCGAGCGATAGAGCGCGGAGAGCGCCCGGTTGACCTGCGCCTGGAAGGCGTTGTCCCCGCGGCGCATCATGAGCGCGTACGGCTCGTACGAGAAGATTTCCGCGCTCAGCCGGAGCTTCGCGCGATCCTTGGTAGTGGAAAGGAGGCCCGCGAGCAAGAGGTGGTCGGAGGCGTAGGCGTCGAGCCGACCCTCCTCGAGACCTTTCAAGCCGTCCTGGTGGTCGGCGACGCTGACGATCTGGGTCTTGACGGACGCAGCGCCCAGCGCGGCCGTCAGAGCTTTTTCGGTGGTCGTATTGGCTATCAGGCCCACGCGCTTGCCGGCCAGATCCTTCACCCCTCGCACGCCCGAGGCCACGGTCGTCAGGAGACTCGCGCCGTCGACGAAGATCATGTGACTGAAGGCAACCTGCTCCATGCGGCCGAACGTGATCGTGGTCGATCCGCACTCCAGGTCGATTGTGCCCTTCACGAGCTTGCTCACCCGGTCGGCGGGCGTCGCCGGCACCCAGTGGATCTTGAGATCGGCGAGCTTCAGCGACTGCTTGACGGCGGCGGCTACCTGCAGGCAGAGGTCCACCGAGTAGCCGGCTGGCTGACCGTCGGTGTTGAGGAAGGAGAACGGCCGGGACGTCTCACGGTGGCCGAGCTGGATGGCGCCGGTCTCTTTGATCTTGTCGAGGGTCGGCCGGATCTCCTGGGCCACCGCCGTCCCGGCCAGCGCAGCCAGGATCATGCTCGTCACGAGCCCGTATCTCATGAGCGTCCCCCCGGGACGCTATCACGATTTGAGCCGGGCCTGCGGGTTCTCGTCGGCGCTGGCGGCCAGCGGAGCGGGAGGCTAGACGCCGCGCCGGACGCGGTAGTCCACGTTGTCCCTGACCCACTTCCAGAAGCGGTCCTGACCGGCGAGGTCGGCATCCGGCTTCATCTGGGCGCGCCAGCCCTTCATGACGTCGTACTCGACGGCCCAGAAGCGCACGCGATCGCGCTTCACCAGCTTGCGCCAGTTGTCGCCGACCTTGGGGCTCGCGTAGACCAGGCGGACGGTGACGTTCTTCGAGAGGTAATCGAGGGGACTGAGATCGATCCGCTGGTAGGAGGCGGGCGAGCCCGACTTGATCGATCCGTCGGGCACGTCGGGAACGCCGTCGCTGATCACCATGACGGTGATCGGCGCCAGCACGAGATTCCGTTCCCTCACGTGGCGGGCGATCTGCTGGAAGAAGACGTTGAAATCGGTGAGCGTATCGGTGGGCGGGAACCACTTCCGGAGGTCCGTGTCGATCTGCTTGACGTCCTTGTTGTTGAACTCGTGGATCGGATGGAAGGACTTCGGCTCGTGGTTATCCTTCCCTCCGATCGCCGTCACGAAGAGATCGCGCGGCTTCGAGAGCCCGCCGAGCTCGTGCATGTGACCATAGAGGTAATGGGAGAAGAACGTGAGGGCGTCGTCATAGGCGGGCCGGAACGAGCCGCTGGTGTCGATGCCCACGAACAGCGTCGACCGCGGCGCCTTGGTGTCCTCGGGCTCTGCCGCCGAGACCACGACGGCGGCACTGAGCAGAGCCGCTGCGACCAGGCGGGCGGCGAGCGAGCGGCCCCGGCGCCTCATAGCGTCGCCGGCTTTCTGGGTGGCGTGTGCAGATGGAGGTTCTGCAATATGTGCCAGGTCTGCGTGACCTCACTGCCGTCCTTGAAGGGCAGCGAGAAAACCTGGCGCGAGGAGACCAGGACCATCCCGAAGTTGACCGCGGCCGCCGCCAGCTGCAGCACCGGCAGCACCAGGTAGTCGAGCAGCTCCTCGCTCTTCTTGTGGAGCCACTCGATCTCCTGCTTGAGCTCGGCTACCGGCTGCCGCCACCACGCCGGCTGCGCCTTGCCGTTGGTGTGGCGCGGAGCGGCCTCCTCCACCATAGGCTGCCGCGAGATGAAGGCGAGCATCGGCGGCGTTCCGAACTGGCCGAACAGGAACCACGTCATGCCGCGGATGCCGATCCAGCCGAACGACGACAGCGCGAGCGTGACCCCAAGGCCCAGCTTCATGCCCGTCGACTGTGCGATCCACGGTGTCAGCGCGTCGATGAGCTCGCGGTAGAGGAAGACGACCTCGAAGAACATCACGAACAGCTCGACCACGACCATCTGGACGATGTACTTCCACTCCCGCTTCTTCACGGCGTCCATCAAGGTCTGCACGCACGCGAAGCTACCCATGACGAGCAGCAGCAGGAAGCAGTACAGGATGGGGCCGGTGTAGCGCGCCGTCGACTCGCCGCCCACGAGGTCGGCGAGGAGCTCGGTCACGGTCGGCATCAGGGTGTACGTGAAGATGGCGGCTTCGAGCGCGCACCAGAAGATGAGCATCACGAACGCAACCCAGGGCACACCCGGCTTGAAGTAGCTCTCCGTCATCCGGCCCGTCATCGTGAAGGGCATGAGGGCGATCTGGCGGATCACCTCGAGGATGAGCTTCGCCACGAACGTGCTGAAGGTCACCGCCCATCCCAGCAACACCGCGACGAACCGGAACATCCCCACCCAGTAGAGCCAGACCGCGCGCACGGCATCCCACCACGTCAACATCATCGTGGGGATGAACTGCGCGCGCCCCGAGCGGAAGGGCAGCGTGTAGATGGAGAGCTGCGTGCACCAGACCGCGGCGACGGCCAGCAGCGCCGGGAAGACCAGGAAGAGGTACTTCGCGGCGACGAGCCACCACGGGCCGGGCGCGAAGAAGAAGTCCCACAGCGCATGCTGCAGGCGCGGGATCCACGCCAGCGGCGCGATCAGCACGTCCCCCAGCTGACGCCAAGGTTCGGGAATCTGTTGGAATAGCTCGAACATGTGCCCCTCCTTGAGCCGGGCGTGGCGAACGAACACCTATCGCATAGCAACCATCCGGCCGCTTGTGTAAGGTGCTGATTCCGCAACGATCACGAACTTTCGCCGGTGGCTGTTTGGCATCACCGAGCGAAATTGGCACTCGCGAGAGAGTATCGGGCGTCGTGCCCGACCACTCCTGTACCGCCCGCTGCCGCTCGGAACCGCCATCGGGACACCCGAGTCTTTTCGCCGGCTTGGCCTTGGCACCCGGCTTGCCAGCTGTTCGAGGAGGCGATTAGGGCCATGGCCGATATTTTCGTCAGCTATGCCAGCATCGACCGGGATCGGGCGAAGGCTCTCGCCGAAGCGCTCGCGACGCAGGGCTGGTCGGTGTGGTGGGATCGGACCATTCGTCGTGGGTCAAGACCGAGGCTGCCGACGCAAGGGACCGAAGGATCCTCGTGCCCGTCCTGATCGAGGACGTGAGGATCCCGCTCGAGTTCAGGCGCTTGCAGGCGGCGAACCTGACGCAGTGGCAAGCTGGACCACTCCAGGCTGACGAGCTCTTCCGCGCCATCGCGGCGCAGCTGAGACGCCGCGGCCAGCCCCAAGTCGGCGCTGCGGAGCCGAGCGAGCCCGCGTCCAGCGAGTCGCCCTTCGAGCCACCGGTCGGCCCCGAGAGACCACAGCGTCCGACTCGCTCGGCTCCGTCAAGGCGACTTCTCGCCGCGATCGGCGGCGGCGCGATCGCGGTCGCATTGATCGTGGTCTACTTCGCGTCCAACACAGGCGGGCGCCACGCCGATGAGCGCGCGGCTTAGCAACGGACGCCGGAGCGAGTGTCGGAGAGCACGGCCCCTCCGGTGAGGGCCGCGGTGCCCGCGCAGCCACCGTCCACCGATCCGCCGCGCGTTGGCGCGGGCTCGCGCCCACGCCCAACGCCCGCGCCGGTTGACATCAGCGGCCGGTGGCGCGACACGACATGGGGCCACGTGTCGCAGATCACGCAGGACGGCGACGCGTTTCACTACTCGGTCTGGGGTGCCGCGTGCCGAGGCACCTTCCAGTCGTCCGGCAGCGGGACGATCCGAGGCAATCGTGTCGAGAGCACCTACCGGTCGACGATGCCTTCCCAGGGCCGGTGCTCGGGCACCGTGTCACCCGACGGCACGCAGATCCGCTCGACGTGCGTCGACTCGGTGTGCGGATCGTTCGCGGCCTCGGCCGTTCGACAGTAGCGCCCTAGTAGCGCGCTGCAGCAGTGCTACAATCGCGCCCTCAAGCGTCCTCAAGAGGAGAGCCCATGCATACCGTCCTCGGACTGATCACCGCACTGGTGCTGCTGGTCCCGCCGCTTGCGTTCTCGGTCCAGGACGCCTATGCCGATCTGAACGACGTCGCGAAGGCGATGGGGGCAACGACGGTCAAATCGATCCAGTACACCGGGACCGGCGGGGTCTATGCCGTCGGGCAGAGTGTCGTGCCCGGGTTGCCGTGGCCGGAGTACAACGTCAAGAGCCACACGCGGTCCGTGAACTACGACACGGCCTCGCTGCGCGACGAACAGGTGCGGACGCAGGCACTCGACCCGCCCCGCTCCGGCGGCCTGCAGCCCATTCGTGGCGAGCAGCGGCTGAACTTGCTCGTGAGCGGCGATCTCGCGTGGAACATCGTCGGCGAACAGCCGGTGTCCGCACCGATCGCCCTGGCCGATCGGCAATTCCAGCTGTGGGCCACCCCACACGGCGTCGTGAAAGCCGCGATGGCGCGCAACGCCACCATGCAGGGCCGGACGATCTCGTTCGCCGCTCCCGGCCGCTTCAACCTGAAGGCGACCGTCAGTGACGACAATCTGATCGCGAGGGTCGAGGGGCTGGTACCGAACGCGGTCGTCGGCGAAATCCCCGTCGTGATCGACTACTGGGACTATCGCTACTTCGGCGGCGTCAAGTTCCCGACACGGATTCGCGAGACGACCGCCGGCTACCCGACGCTCGAGCTCCAGGTGACCGACGTGCGCCCCAACGCCGCGGTCGACATCCAGGCCCCGGACGCCGTGCGCCAGGACCCCAACCCGTACGCGCGGGTCACCACCCAAAAAGCGGCTGACGGAGTGTGGTATCTGACGGGCGGTACGCATCACAGCGTGGTCATTGACATGAAGGACCACGTCATCGTCGTGGAGGCCCCGCTCAACGAAGAGCGCTCGGTCGCCGTCATTGCGGAGACTCGCAAGCTCGTCGCGGGCAAGCCGATCCGCTACGTGGTCAACAGTCATCACCACTTCGATCACGCGGGTGGCCTGCGGGCCTTCGTGGCCGAGGGGGTAACGGTGATCACCCAGGAAGTGAACCGCGGGTTCCTGGCGCAAGCGCTCGGTGCGCCCTCCACCGTGCGGCCGGACCTCCAGGCGAAGTCGGGCCGCCAGCCGGTGGTGGAAGGCGTGGGCGAGCGACGCACGCTCACCGACGGCACGCGGACCGTGGAGATCTATCGCATCCAGGGAATCCTTCACCACGACGGGATGCTGATGGTCTACCTCCCGAAGGAAAAGCTCCTGAGCCAGGCCGACGCCTACACGCCGGTGCCGCCGAATGCGACACCGCCCACGCCGCCGAGCCCGTTCAACGTCGCCCTCGCCGAGAACATCACGCGCTTGAGGCTCGACGTCGGCGACCTGCTCCCGCTGCACGGCCGCCTGGTGCCCGTCGCCGAGCTCTACCGCACCATCGGCAGGACGCCTTAGTGCTGTAGCACCTCGGAAGCTCGCGCCGGAAGGAGGTACAGGATGAGCGTTCACCCGGCGGACTACCTGGTCCATTTCTCGAACCTCTTGTTGCTCGTGGCATATTCGGTGCGCGACATTCTCTGGTTGCGATGGTTCGCCGTTGGCGCCGCGCTCATCAACATCCCGTACTTTCTTCTCCAAGGAACGGTGCTCTGGCCACCGGTTCTTTGGGCACTCGTATTCATCGCAATC
>Ga0137409_10005154_pt1 | contig 13660 bp, 13 predicted proteins | sample CZODoug1_16funga_FD_122059 | JGI IMG/M metagenome (GOLD analysis project Ga0137409, IMG submission 122059) | Vadose zone soil fungal communities from Angelo Coast Range Reserve, California, USA - CZODoug1_16fungal (Hybrid Assembly) | ecosystem: Environmental > Terrestrial > Soil > Vadose zone... | reverse complement strand
TGAAGCGGTGGCGAGCAACGAGACGATTTCGCTGGCCGACTTCGTGCGCTCGAAAGAAGTCTTCGTGCTCGAAGTCCGCGGAGATTCGATGCAGGACGAAGCCATTCTCGACGGAGACTATGTGCTGGTCGAGAAGTCGAAGACCGCGCACAACGGCGATATTGTCGTCGCGCTGGTCGACGGCAGCGATGCCACGCTGAAGCGATTCTTTCGAGAGGGCGAGAATATTCGCTTGCAGCCGTCGAACGCGGCGATGAAGCCGATTATCGTTTCGGCGGCGGCGGTGGAAGTTCAGGGCAGAGTGATTGGAGTTTTGAGGAAATATTGAAGACGCCGCCTGCTAGCCTTCAGGGGCTAAAGTCCTGTCCCTATTGAGGTTTATACGGCACGGCTATAAAGCCGTGCCCTCCTAAAACCAATTCTCGAAAGCACAAAAGCGCTCGGAGGTTCAATCCGGGCGCTCTGAGCTCTTGGCGTTTTACTAAACTGTGCGGGCGCCGACTGCGGCGCTAACGTGCTTGTCAAGGGCCTTCTGGATGTCTTCCTTGGAACGGTAGCCGACGAGTTGCTCGACGACTTGTCCGTTCTTGAAGACTAACAGGGTCGGGATGCCGGTGACCTTGTAGCGCATGGGAGTCGCGCCGTTACGATCGACATCCATTTTGCCGACCTTCACTTTGCCCTGATATTCGCCGGCCAGTTCTTCCACAATCGGGGCTATCGCGCGGCAAGGCCCGCACCAGGTCGCCCAGAAGTCCACCAGAACCGGCTGATCCGACTTCAACACATCCGCATCAAAATTCGCGTCGGTCACTTCCACGACAGCGTTACTGGCCATTGTTCCTCCAAGTGTTTTTCAGTTGCCGGTGCGCAGTCAGCGGCAACCGGTAAAGTCTTGTCCCGTCGAGCATCGCGGAACTGTCTATCGTAGCACTGGGGATTAGATGCTCCGCAAGAACGGAAGTCGCAAGCCGCTTTTTGCCCTTGCGCTGCCGGAGGATACGGGCCCACGCATCGTAGAATAGCTGGGCCCTGTGAACAGCAATTTAGACCATCTCCGAATCGTGCTCGTGGATGCGCGAAATCCGCTGAATATTGGCGCCGCGGCGCGGGCTATGAGCAATTTCGGAGTGCGCCGGTTGCGCGTCGTCAATCCTTATGAGGTCGCGTTTCGCCAAGCCCGGTCGGCAGTCGGCGCGGCAGGACTGCTGGCTGACGCCGAAGAATACAAGACCGTAGCGGAAGCGGTGGCCGACTGCACGCTGGTGGTCGGCACGACAGCTGTCGGACACCGTGACCTGCACCATCCATTGCGAAGGCTGGACGCCGGAGCACGACTGATTCGAAAGCGGCTGGCCACGGACCGAGTGGCGCTGCTCTTCGGCTCAGAAAGGTTTGGCTTGTCCAATCAGGATCTCAGTCACTGTCATTGGCTCATGACCATTCCCACCCGAACCGAACATTCTTCAATGAACCTGGGACAGGCGGTGGCGTTGTGCGTGTACGAAGTAATACGGCTGGGCAAGCCTCCGCAAACCAAAGAGAAAGAGGCGAAGCGGCCCGCCCGCGCGGGAGAAATCGAGCGGTTGACCGTCATGCTGCTCGGAATCCTGCAAACAAGCGGATACATCAAGCCGCGTGAGGCCGACGCCACCGAAACGAAAGTTCGGCGGCTGATCCGGCGCATGCCTTTGGAGAGCAGCGATGCCCAGTTATGGCTGGGCATGCTGCGACAGATTACGTGGAAAGTTGGTATTCGCAACGAGGAACAAGAGGGGAGGTCAGGATGAAATTCGCAAAGGTCGTGTTTTGGGTCGCGGGCATCTGGGGCGTGCTGGTGCTTGCGCCGCTGTTCTTCATTTTCGATTCGATCGGACGGAATGATCCGCCGCCGGTCACGCATCCGGGCTTTTACTACGGCTTTGCAACCGTGGCGCTGGCGTTCCAGTTCGTCTTCATGGTCATCGCAACCGATCCCGTGCGCCTCCGCCCGGTGATGATCCCGTCGATGTTTGAAAAATTCAGCTACGCGGCGGCCCTATTAGCGCTCTACCTACAGCATCGAATGCATGCGACTGACGTGGTGCTTGCCGGTGCAGACCTTTTGTTCGGGCTGCTGTTTATCGTCGCGTTTCTCAAGACGCGAACCGCAAGTACGATTCGTTGAATCGGAACTGACCTCAGTGCTGAAAAAATCCACAACGCTACTTGCCCGTGTAAAGATCCGGAAACTGCTCGCGGAGATGAGCAACCTTGGGCGCATCGTTGTACACGATATACATATTGTCGGGATGTCGTGCGGCGTAGTCCTGATGGTAGGCCTCAGCCGGATAAAAAGCCTGCAATGGGACTACCTGGGTCACGATGCGCCGTGGAAAGACCTTCGCCTGTTCAAGTTGAGCGATGTAAGCCCCGGCAATCCGTTGCTGTTCGTCGTTGCCATAGAAAATAGATGAGCGATATTGGCTGCCTTCGTCGGGACCTTGCCGATTCAACTGTGTGGGGTCGTGGGCCACTGAGAAAAAGACGCGAAGCAACTGGCCGTAAGTAATTTTCGATGGATCGTAAACGATCTTTACCGACTCCGCATGGCCGGTTTCGCCGGTGCTCACTACTTCGTATTCCGCGGCCTTGGCGGAGCCTCCGGAGTAGCCAGAGGTGGCACTGATCACGCCCTTCACGTGTTGAAACACAGCCTGAATTCCCCAGAAGCATCCGCCTGCGACCACTGCCGTCTGCTCGCCCTTAGAGGCGGCAATGGATGTGTCCACAGCTGGGTTCGGAATGGAGACACTCGGCTTGTCCCCCGCACTACAAGCGATCACACTCGCGAACACTACGGTCAACAACACCGCCGACCAACGTGAAGACAAGCTGGACATTACAACCCCCTTGCGGCCCCACATCTCAGTGATAGTGATGAGGACGCGGTTTGGTTAGAGTCCCGAAACCAGCAAAAAGTTACGCGCCTCCGCCAAGTTCAAGAAAAGACTGGAGGCGCGGGTCGGAATCGAACCGACGCATAAAGGTTTTGCAGACCTCTCCCTTACCGCTTGGGTACCGCGCCCTCGCTAGACACTAAGACTTCAGGCTGTTGTTGTCCAGGAGGCACAGCAGCCTGATGAGGGCAACCGAGCGCGATTTTCGACGTTCGCGAAAATTCATGGCACAAGCGGGGGGATTCCGTCACGTCGAGTTCTGTGCTAAAAAACTGACTATGAGTTCGCCCCGGCCAATTACGCCGCTGCCGCTCCCAATTAAGATTCCGGCCCTGCCCGCCGTACCCAAAGTTGATGTGTCCTCGTTCTGTCCGAATTGTTCAGCCCAACTCTCCGGACACCGCTGCAAGTCCGTCTGCAAGAAGTGCGGGTTCTTTTTGAGTTGTTCGGATTTTTACTGAGAAGGTGCGGTTCTTCGGGACTACCAGCTAGGCCCCAGGGGCAAAGCCCACTCTTGAGCCATGCCCTCCCAAGAGCAATTCCGAGATCTGGCTACTGGCTGTCGCGGGTCACTGGAGCCCAGTGCCCGTCGTTGGAGTTGTACCAGCTTCTCCAGGCGGCAACGTCGTGGGGAAGAGTTTGTCCGGTGATGTCGCGCAGTGCCTGGAAGACCCACTTGTGAGTTTCCGGATCCAGGGATGCGTCGTCTGCAAAGTCGAGCAATTGAGGCACGGCACTGCGGCGCTGCTTTTCGCTCAGCATGCCGGACTGCGCCAACCCGCAGGCGGCGCGCTCCCGGATCATCGGCGACGCGTCGTCGTGAAATGCCTGCAAGAGCGGAGCGATGGTTTCATCGGTGCCGAGGTACGCCAGTCCTTCGACCGCCCAATAGCGAATGTTCACGTTTTGATCGTGGATCGAAGCCAGCAAGATCTGGGCGGCACGTTCCGGTTCGATACCGCGATTGCCAAGCAGGGCGATATCCCACAGGGCGTTGGCCCGCGGACCCTGTTCGCCGAAGCGCGCATCGTGCTCGAGCGCGTCCACCGTGGCGGCGCTCTTTTCGAGGTCGCGGCAGGCAAGATCAATCTCGATGGCGGCGGCACGCACGCGGAGATCGTCGGAGTTGAGCGCCGTCATAAACAGCGACTTCAACTGCTGATCGAGCTTGATCTTTCCACGCCAGCGGCCCACACGCTCCGCGATCTGATCGTTGGCCCCTCGATAATGATTGATGGAACGTTCGAGCAGTAGCTGCGCCTGACTCTGCGGCGTCATCTGGTCGAGGACTTCGACCTCGTGTTCCGAGAGCACGTTCGCCGACGCCGGTTCCGGCTTCCCGTGCAGGCTGAGAAGTTGCGCGATCTCCTGCCATGCCGCTTGTGCTTTTCCGGTGCCTAGAAACAACGCGCCCGCCAGCATGCCAGTCACTGCGGCGACCACCGCCACCCTGCGGCGGGGGCTGGCACTCTCCGACGAGAGCGGGTCGTTCTCAGGCCGTGTCGCGGCCTGTTCCAGACGCGGATCGGGATTGGTGCTCACGGGGAAAGTATAGGAAGCGCGGAAAAGGTGGGGAAGATTACTCCGGGTGAGTCGGAGGTAACCTGTGTCGGGGCAATTCCCAGGTCTCGGTTCGCAGTTTTCAGTTAAACCTCGACGGCTCTCACTGAGAACTGAGAACCGGGAACTGAGAACTCTTCTCAATGCCGAGATGCGCTATCCCTTTTACAATAGCTAGAACCTTAATTGGTCATCTTGATTCGAGGAGATCCTCATGCAACGCAAAGCCAGTGCAGAGTGGAAGGGTGGGCTAAAGGACGGAAAAGGGACGGTTTCGTCCGCCAGCGGAGTGCTTTCGAGCACACCCTATTCGTTCACAACGCGGTTTGAGAACACGCCCGGAACGAATCCGGAAGAGTTGATTGCAGCGGCGCACGCGGCTTGTTTTTCGATGGCCCTGTCGGCGCAACTGGGAGGCGCGAATCTGACTCCGGAGAGCATCGCGACTTCGGCCACGCTCACCATGGAGAAGCTCGATGCGGGCTGGACGATCACGGCGGTGCATCTGGAGGTTGTGGCCAAGGTGCCGGGAGCGAGCGCGGAGGCCTTCAGCACGGCGGCGGCAAATGCAAAGGCAGGGTGTCCCGTCTCCAAGGTGTTGAACGCGAAAATCACGATGGAAGCGAAGTTGGGGTAAGGGCCGAATCCAATTCGAGCGGTAGAGATGCAGTTTGTCGCGGCGACCCGCGTCTCTGCCACGCACTCCTTTAGCTTTGGGCGCGCAGGATTTCTCGGAGTTTACGGTTGAGCATCACCGCTTCCTGCGAGGCCTGGTCCATCATTTCCATCCAGCGGCGAGTGTTGGCGGGAAGCTCGGTTTGGGACACCAGATACGTTGCCTGGAGGATGGTTTCCAGCGAGTTGCTGAGATCGTGGGCCAGCGCGCGTAGTTCACGGACGATTTCGGGGGGGATTTTATTTGCAGGCGCCATGATCGCGTGTACCGGCTCCCAGGCCGCAGGTTTGACAGTCCGCGGGCGGCCAGTAGATATTAGTGTAGTCCCCCTGAAAAAGGGCCTGCCGATTTTTTCTCAGATGCGGATATGGCGGAACTGGCAGACGCGCTAGGTTCAGGTCCTAGTGATCGCAAGGTCGTGGAGGTTCGAGTCCTCTTATCCGCACCAAAAAGCAGCACCTAACACTTGGCCTTTAGCTCCCGACTGCACACTCCAGTATCTGCCGGGCGCTGCTAGGTTGCCACCTTCTCTGGAATCCAGTAAATCTCTTCTTTGAGATGCTCCTTCTGGAATCCGGCGCGCTTCAGGATGCCCTTGCCGTTCTCAACCATATCCGGATGCCCGCACAAATAGGCTGTGCTGTTCTGTCCGGTACATCCCCAAAGATCTGCATACTTGCGGATTAATTCATCCACTCGGCCGGTCTCGCCTTTCCAATTCTCGTCTTCCCACGGCCGGCTCACCGAAGGGACGTATTTCAACCAGGGAACCTCCTGAGCGAATTTCGCGAGTTCCTGTTCGTATCCAAATTCCCAGGAGCGGCTTGCGCCATTCAGGACAAATAATTTGTGAGCGCCACTGAACTTTCCCTCTTTCCAGTCTTTGAACAGGGATCGCACATAGCTGACGAAAGGCGCGATACCGGTGACAGTACAGATCAGCAGGTGATGATTACGCGCTGGGTTGGAAGTGTCCATCATGAAGCGGCCCTTGGGAACCTTGCGCATCAGGACTTCGTCTCCAACTTGGAGTTTGTAGAGCGGCGGAGTAGTCGCGCCGTGCGGCACAAGTTCGAAAAAAAATTCGATCTCGCTTTCGTACGGAGAAGAAACGATCGAGTACGGACGCTCCAGGCGACGGCCTTCCGCGTCCACACCTTCCACCCCAAGGGTCGCGTACTGGCCCGGCAAAAATGGAAATGCGGATCCGGGATCAATGCGAATCATCCAGAGGTCAGGTGCGAAATCCGCACGTTTCGTAATGCGCGCCCGGTGGTGCTTGTCACTCATAGGTAAGGTCTCAGGTCACAGGCCTCAGGAAATGCGGAGTCTGGCCGCAAGTATGTTAACTCAAGTTAGCAACCACGCGGAGTGCCAAGGTCTTCGATTCATTCCGGATCCCGGTTTTTCCTGAGACCTGTCACCTGCGACCTGTGATCTGCCCTAAAGAGAACAGCCCGCAGACTTTGCAGCCTGCGGGCTGTTCGGTGGACTGGTTGGGATTGACTGAGGCGGTCACTCTCGTGGCCCCCGCTCATTCCGGTACCCGGCACAACTTGTGACGGGTGGATCAGCCCATACTCACGGATTGTTTGCGAGAGAGGTCCCTGTTTTCCCCGACCGAGGGTCTACAGGAACTCCCCATAGAATTAGAGCAACCGCTCTAAGTCTCAGCCACCTCACCTGGTCTGGAACAACTATGTGCATCTGAACTTTGCATCCGACCACCTCCTTTCCGGTGTAATCGCAGATTACAAAAAAGGAAACCGCGGTGTCAACAGCACAGCAGTGGGGTTCCGAAGAAAGCAACAACAAGGCAGGTTTCACGTCTCGGGTCTAAGACCTCCAGAAGACAGAATCACAAACTGCTGTACATGCCCGGCGGGCATCTATCTCTGCAACCGGTGGGCTCCTAGACTGCAATCACCCTGCAAAAGCGGGACGGCTTTCCCCTAAGCCACAGATCTTTCAAGTAGTTTCCAGTTGCCAGTCGCCGATGCCGTGCTTTTCTGAGAACTGAGAGCTGGAACTGAGAACTCTTCAACCCTTCCATTGATACGCGTCTTTTTGCGGTAGTCCGATATGACTGAGAACGCGGTTGGCGAACTCCTGCGCCATGGTCTCTACGCTATCCGGACGGTTATAGAAGGCAGGGATAAGCGGAAAAATCGTGGCCCCAGCATCTGCCGCCAGCGACATGTTGCGGATATGGATCTTGTTGAGGGGCGTCTCCCGTATGCATAGAACCAGCGGCCGGCGTTCTTTGAGGGTGACGTCCGCGGCGCGCTCGATCAGGTGGGAGGCGATTCCATTGGCAATACGGCCAAGGGTGCCGACGCTGCATGGGATGACGACCATCGCATCTGATGGATATGACCCGCTGGCCACGTTTGCACCAATGTCGGCGTTCGCCTGTTGGTGAATTTTCGCAGACGGCGCGCCGATGATTTGACGTAGGAGCTCAGAACGGCCTTCGATTCCGAGTTCCTCGGCCATCACGCGCAAGGCACTGTCGGAAGCGATGAAATTCACGGTTTTGACGCGGTCATCTCGCTCGATGGTGAGCAGCAAGTGCTTGAGAAATAACGATCCGCTGGCGCCGGTGGTGGCAACCGTAAGGTTTTCTGGCGGCGGAATATACAAGAACTGCCCCCTTTAGCGAAAGTCGCTAATTGCATCGAAACATTGAGGATAGGGAGCGAGAAGGCGACAAGTCAAGGCGGCCTTCAGGAGCGACGGACTCGGCTGGGTGCAGCGGAGCCTCTTATCTCAAATGGCAACGCACGGCATATTACGATCACGGCGTAGCGCGGCGCAGCTTCATGCCCTGGTGGGTGTGGAGCGCGAAATCCGCTCCTACGATCATGCCGGCGGGCGCAAGTACCTCCGCGATTTCCACGATGCCTACCGTTCCTACGAAAAGATACTCACGCCGGAGCAGGTTCGAACCGAAATCGTGAACTCCGAGATCGCGCTGGTGGCAGATTATCACGCGTTGCCGAGTTCGCAGCGTTATCTTGCCTCACTGATCCGGGATCCGGAAGTGCACCGGCGTCCTCTGGTGTTGGGTGTGGAGACAATTTTTTCCCGCGACCAGCATATTGTGGATGAGTGGTGGCGCGGCGAGATTGATGAAGCGGAACTTCGTCAGCGCATCCGTTTCGACTTCGACTGGGGATACGACTGGACTCCATTTTACGAATTACTCTCTTCTGCCCGTGACCATGCCATCGGAGTCTATGGGCTAGACTGCATGCCCCGTGAGGACTTGCGCAAAATTGGTGCTCGCGACCGCCACGCCGCCGACAAGATCGTAGAAATTCGCGGACGCCATCCCGATGCACTCATACTCGTACTCTTCGGGGAATCGCATCTTGCGCCGCGGCATCTGCCGGCGCAACTGCGCGAGCGTTTGCCCGAGGCGCGCGTGCTCACGGCGCTACAGAATGTGGATGCTCTTTACTGGCGAGCGGCCGGCGAACCGTCCGATCACGTACAAGCAGTGCGCGTCGCCGCGGATGTCGTGTGCGTTTTCAACGCTACGCCCCTGGAGAAATACGAGAATTATCGTCTGTATCTCAACCGTTGGGGTCGCGACGAAACTGGAGCTCTCGACCTTGGCCCAACGGTCTACAATCTGATTGATGGCCTGGTGCGCTTTCTCGGCATCAATCTGTACTCGGCACACAACACAACCCAGCCGCGTCTGCTAGTGGATTTGATGCCGGAAGTTTATTCGCGCAACTCAGACGCGCTCTTGCGACAGCTGCTGTCGCGCAAAGGATTCTCAGCCAGTCAGCGGCGAGCGATGTTGCAGCGTGTGCATGAGCGGGGCAGCGCCTATCTCGCGCCGCTGAACACTTTCTACATTCGACAATTTCACATGATGTCGGCTGCCGAGGATGCCGCCCGGTTTCTGCACCACGCCTGCCGTGGATTGCCAGACCGCGTGAATGGCAAAATCCCAGCGCTGCGCGCGCCGCACGACGCATTTTTCGCTACAACCTTGGAACATGCTCTGGCGTGTTTCGGGTCTCGGATCCTGTACCCAGCGCGTCCCGCTTTCCGCGACGCCGATCTGCGAGCGCTCTATGAATTGACTCGCGAAGATCTCGAGCAGCAAACTTCACTACCTTACTCGGACGCAGTTGAAATCATCGATTTCGTCGCTTGGCATCGCGCGTTGGGCGGCGCACAGCGAGAACGCGCCGCGGCTCCAGATTGGACGCGCGTGCTGGCTTTCACCGGGCGCAAACGGGAATATGCCACGCAACAACTCGGATACCTGCTCGGAAACGACCTCTACGATTCTTATCTGGAAGGGCGAATCGGCGCTCCTGTGCTACGCCGTCTGTTTCTCGAACATCTGGAAGAACCTGGCGCCGCCCAAGTCGCCTACGCCAACTTGAACGCTCGCCTGCGGTAGAGCGCTTAACCGCAGAGATCGCCGAGTGCGCAGAGAAAAATTGCGATCTGCTCTTTGGGGGGGCTAGAGACTTTGGATAGGTCCTCCGATTTCTTCATCTGGTCTTTCCCGATTCTTCTCAGCGTGCTCCGCGTCCTCTGCGGTTCAAGGTTTTGATTTTCGGCGGCCTGGGATATCCTCACCTATCGCATGCCGGAAGATTCCCAACCCCAGCGTCAGACTCCCGACTCGCTCATGCTGTTTGGCTTCTGGTATCGGGCACTGCCGTCCAACAAATTAGGCCGTGGCAAGCTGACGAAAGCCATGCTGCTGGAAATACCACTGGCCCTGGGCCGCGACCGCGCTGGACGAGCGTTTGCCCTTCGTGATGCATGTCCTCATCGTGGCATGCCGCTTTCCTGCGGACAATTGGACGGCGAGCAGGTGGAGTGCTCCTACCATGGCTGGCGATTCGAAGCACACACCGGTCAGTGCACTGCCATCCCATCGCTGGTCGCGGATCAGAAATTGAAAGTTGATCGCATCTATGCAGGCAGCTATCCCTGCGAAGAGCTCGATGATTTCGTCTGGGTATACATTCCCGATCCCGGCCCTGTTGGCGCCGGTTTCACTAAGGCCGCTCCCGCGCCTACGCCTGCGCCCGAAGTTCCGAAATTCAGCGAGCATTACAAGCTCGCGTATCTCACCGCCGATCTGCCATGTTCCGTCGACCACGGGATCATCGGACTCATGGATCCGGCGCACGGCCCGTTCGTCCACCAGGCGTGGTGGTGGCGGAGCCGGCACTCGATCCACGAAAAGCAAAAGAACTTTGAGCCGATCCCGTACGGCTTTCGCATGAGCGCACACACGCCCAGTTCGAACAGCGCCCCGTACAAGATCCTGCGCCTCTATGCCGACGCCGATTCGATCACGACGACCATCGACTTCGTCCTGCCGAATATGCGTTCGGAGATCATTCGGGTGGGCAAGTACTGGTTCTCGAGTTTAACGACCGTAACGCCCATCACCCGCGATCATTGCCGTATTGACGTAGTTGCGGCATGGAACATCTTTCGCTGGGTACCATTCGCGCCCGAGATGCTGAAGTTTGTCTTTGCGAAGTTTGTCGAGCAGGATCGGCGGACGATGGAACTGCAATCCGAAGGCTTGCGCAATAACCCACATCTGATGCTGATCGACGACGCCGACCGTCCGGCGAAGTGGTACTTCGGGTTGAAGAACGCGTATCTCGATATGAAAAAAAATGGCGGCGAATTTCAGCATCCTATGACGGGGCCGGTGACGCTGAGGTGGAGAAGCTGAAGGTAGTGGATAGTGATTAGTGGTTAGTTTTTCCAATTCAAACGCGCGGCTCATACTGGAGACTAGTAATCACTATCCGCTGGTTTCCTCAACCAGCCAGTCCATGGCTTCTTCGCGCGTTTTGAAAGTAACGATGGTGCGTTGGGAAAATGAATGGAAGCCTTCCATGAGTGCGTGGGGAATGCCATCGGTGCCAACCCATGCTGTCTTTTTGACGAAGGGACGGTCGAGCGTGAGAACTTCCTTGATCTTGGTGGCAACTGTGCGATCGACTTCGGCACCGTTGAAGTCCGCTAACGTGACTACCGATTCGCGAGCGTGTTGCGCAACGGTGATGCGCACGTGCTCCAACAAGAGCTGCATCTGATGGGTCGTGGCGTGGCTGTAGTCGCAAAGCAGGATCCGCTTGCCCTTGTGTTCGATGAAGTGGATGCGGTCGTCCATGATGAGAACCGTTTTCCTCTGTGACCTCTGTGGTTAGAAAAGGAGCTTGAACCACAGAGGACACAGAGGTCACGGAGAAAAATCTAACCCAATAGCGACTCCACGACTTTGTAAACTTCCGCCAGGGCGGAGTCCAGAGCTTCCGGATTCTTTCCTCCCGCTTCGGCCAGGTCAGGACGTCCGCCGCCTTTGCCGCCAACTTTCTCGGCAACTGCGCCCACAACTTTTCCCGCCTGGATACGGCTGGTCAGGTCTTTGGTGACGCCCGCGATCAGCGACACGCTGCCGTTGCTCGCCGAACCGACTACGACCACGCCCGAGCCGAGCTTATCGCGAAGCTGATCGGTTAGCGTTCGCAACTGCGCGCGTTCGAGGTTGTCGACGCGATGCGCCAGCACTTTCACGCCGCGGATTTCCTTGACGTTGTCCGTGGCCGCCGCGACCGACGACGATGCGGACTTCATCCGCGCCTGGTCGAGTTCGCGGGCGAGACGCTTGATCTCCGCGTCGCGTCGTTCCAGTTCCCCGCGCAGAGCGTCTGCGGGCGAGTCGGCTTCTTTGCTAGTCAACGACGCGACTACGCTCTCGAGTTCGTGATCTTTGCGGAAGTGTTTGAGCGAGCCTTCGCCGGTGACGGCTTCAATCCGGCGCACACCCGACGATACGCTGCCTTCTTTCAGAATCTTGATCAGGCCAATCTCGCCGGTCGCGAGCGTATGCGTGCCGCCGCAGAGTTCGGTGGAGAAGTCTCCGATTTTTACTACGCGGACTTTGTCGCCATACTTTTCTCCGAACAGCGCCATGGCGTGATACTTGTTGATGGCGTCATCGATGGGAACATCGGTGATGGTCTCGACTTTGATGTTGCGCAGGACTTCTTTGTTGATGATGTCCTCGATGTCTTGCAACTCTTCGTCTTCGACTCCGGTGAAGTGCGAGAAGTCAAAGCGCAGATGATTGGGCGCGACCAGCGATCCGGCCTGCTTCACGTGCTTGCCCAGGACTTCCCTTAATCCCGCATGCAGCAGATGTGTGGCCGTGTGATTGCGCATCGTCGCTTCGCGGATGTCGGTGTTGACGACCCCGTCGACTTTTTGTCCGACGCGGATTGGCTGCTTGACCATTACTTGATGCGCGCGGACGCCCTGAATCGGGGAGAAGCAACCCATCACTTCGGCGACAACGGTATTGTGATCGTCGGAGTACAGCCATCCGCGGTCGCCGACCTGTCCGCCGGATTCGGCATAGAAGGGCGTGTGGTCGAGGATGATCTCGCCTTGGTCGCCGGGCTTGAGGTCCTGTGCGCCCTGGCCGTCTTTGATGATAGCCAGGACTTCGCAGCCTTCGGAGCGGGTCTGGCGGTAGCCCTCGAAGGTGGACTTCGGGAGTTGCTGGTACGCGGGATTGGCCGTTTGCTTGGCGGCGCCTTTCCAGGATGCGCGGGCGCGTGCCTGTTCTGTTTTCAGTGCAGCTTCGAATCCATCAGCATCAAACACGACTCCATGATCCCTTGCCGCATCCTCGATGAAGTCGCGTGGCAACCCATAGGTTTCATACAGATTGAACGTTTTCGCACCGGACAAAGTTGGCCGATAGCTATCTCTAATGTGGTCGATCTCTTCCTGATGTGATGCCAGCGATAAGAACTTGTCGGGCGTCCCAGCGGCTTTTCGCCAAGGGTCGAGGTGACGGGTCGGCAGAATCCAGTCGACCGGCAGCGGATACGCATAGCTGAAGTACTTCGGCCGGAACTGGTCCGGCGGCGCCGACTGGGTGATGGTCAGGCGCGGAAAATTGCGCTGATCCATCACATAGGTCGCGATCTTCTTCGAGTCGGGCGACCAGAACACCGCCGGCGCCTGCACCACGTCCTCGGTCCCCTGGCCGACCATCAGCGTCGGCGACGGCAGCGGCGTGGCGTAGTCGTAGAAGTGATCGCCGTCGCGGCTCAACTGGATCTGCTCACCGGTCGCGACGTTGCGCGCCCAGAGGTTGTGCTCGCGCACGAACGCGACGAACTTCCGGTCCGGCGAGAATGCTTCAGTGCGCGGCAGGCGCGTCGGATCGGGCTGACGAGGAGGTCCGCTCCGGACCCCCGACGCCGCCGCGGTGCCAAGGCACGGTCAGCTGGGCGGAACCGGGGGACGCCGAGGCTATCGGCGCGTTGCTGGCTCGGAACTTTCCCGACTCGTATGCCCAACCGGGGCGGCCGGGTGTCCAGCGCTGGGCCAAGATCGCTCTCCGGAACCGGATCGTGGCAACGGGAGCGTGGGCCTGGTCGGATCCACCCTGGAGCCGCCCACCACCCCG
>Ga0137409_10005153_pt1 | contig 13661 bp, 16 predicted proteins | sample CZODoug1_16funga_FD_122059 | JGI IMG/M metagenome (GOLD analysis project Ga0137409, IMG submission 122059) | Vadose zone soil fungal communities from Angelo Coast Range Reserve, California, USA - CZODoug1_16fungal (Hybrid Assembly) | ecosystem: Environmental > Terrestrial > Soil > Vadose zone... | reverse complement strand
CGAAAAGATAACGAAAAAAGAGAGATAGTGGAAGGAGAGTTAGTACACGGGAAGGGTTTCTCAGTAAAGGAGAATTATTTCGAAAACACGGTCTCGTCTCGCGAGGACAAACTGCTTTTGAAGACTTCTTGAACGCCAACGCATCTGGGCAAACGCGAATGGTAACAGAACCTGCTTTGCCTGCGGCTGTTGAGGCTCATGGTAGACCTTTGCAAAAGAATAGATCGGGCTGAAATGGTTCGGAAACGAGATGGATAACTACAGGTTCGCCGGAACCGGTCCGAAATCGATAGATTGTGCTACTGCTTCAAACTGGGACGGGTTCGCATTACAATCTCGCGAGCTGCTTCGACTTGTCGCGGGTATTCTTTGCCTCGTCCAGACAGTTTCTTGTCAGCCTTGTGAGCGTCGAGCTTGGCGACGATGTAGTCGACGGCCTTGTGAATGTCGAATTGTTTGCAGCTGAAGATGTCGACGAAAGCTGTGTTTCTGTCTGGGAAAGTGTGAATGCTGATGTGGCTCTCTGCGATTATGACGAACCCGCTGACTCCCCATTCGGTGGGATTGTCGCCGGGGCGGTAGATGAAAGTGTAGGGGGGAGTGATCTTGTGCATCCCGATAACGTCGGGAAGCTCATCGAGGAGATCGTAGATGTGAGAGAGGTCGGAGAGCTTTCGACGGTCACACTCCGACAAATCAAGCGTAAGATGTGGTCCAAACATTTCTGGAAGATTTTCTAGTCCGAATTTTCCGGATGACAACAATCAACGGTCAACGCGTATTTAAGAATTGTTTGCGCGCAGATCGATCGCGACAGTAATTTTTTCCGCCGAAAAATTTTTCACTCAACGGAGAAAATTTTCGCTGTACGAACTTTTTCACCGAAAAAACGATCAACCAGATACTTGCGAGCAATAATTCGTAGATAAAAGTTCCACTCGCAATGATAGAGTCAGGTAACGAGACACGAACAGGCCGGTGAATCAAACAAACATACATAGTTGTAGCAAAGTGGACACCGTCCTCTCCTCAGTTGCCTTGTTTATCTTGGGCAAAATGGTGACCTCAACCCGTTGACCTCCGGCCGTCCCCTAGTTTCGAACTTTCCTCGTGTTTATCGTTGTCTTCCTGAAGACAAACGAGAAGAACCACTCGACTCGGGTCGCGACTTCTAACGCGATGGTTTGAGGACTTGCAACTGAGGTTTTGAAGGACATTGAAAGTGGAAACGTTAAATTACGCGAGGGGGAGGGCGATTGCTCGTCTCAGTGAAATCATGTCCCGAGAGTTCAGGCTCATACTCCGCTTCATGGGAACCGACATAGACGGGACTAAGAAAGTAGCCTACGGTCTCGGCAAGATACGAGGCGTAGGACCCAACCTGGCATTCGCAGTTGTCAAAGCGGCAAAGATCAACCCAGAAGCCCGCATGGGAGCCCTCTCAGACGGCGAACTATCAAGAGTAGAGGACGTCATCAAAGACCCTCTGAAACACGGCATACCTCCTAGAATGGTGAACAGGCGCAAGGATATCGAGACCGGCCGAGACATGCACCTTGTTGGAGCAGATCTGGCACTGAAGATCAAATCTGACATCGACCTCATGAAGGATATCCAGAGCTGGAAAGGAATCCGACACTCCCTAGGCCTGAAGGTTCGAGGACAGAGAACAAGGACCACAGGCAGATCAGGAAAGGCGGTCGGAGTGAAGAAGAAGGTTCTCATGGAAGCAGCTAGAGCCGCCGGGAAGAAGGATAAGGAAGAGGAGAAGAAATAGACTAGGGTAGTGCCATGGGAGACCCGCGAAAGCCTAGAAAAGCGTACCAGACTCCACGCCATCCATGGCGCAAGGACCAGCTCGAAGAAGAGCTCCATCTTGTGGGCGATTACGGCTTACGAAACAAGAGAGAGCTGCGCGGGCATGAGACCGAGCTCTCGCAAATCAGAGGAATAGCCAGAACGCTGCTTGGAACTGCGGAAGAAGAACGGGGTCCTCTCGAGCGGCAGTACCTGACGCGACTAGCAAGACTCGGAATCCTTCCCGAATCAGCAACCGTAGACAATATTCTAGATCTCAACGTCAAAGATCTCATGGAACGCCGACTACAAACAATAGTGCACCGAAGTGGTCTCGCAAAGTCCATCCACCAGGCTCGCCAGTTTGTTACTCATGGTCACATCAGTGTTGCAGGCGACGTAGTATCCGTACCAAGTTACACTGTTCAGCGCGAACAAGAGTCCAGAATCGCATTCCACGCCCGCAGTCCTTTGAGTAATGCTCAACACCCCGCGAGGGCAGCTCCAACGGGTAAGAGGGTCTCTAGAATCATCGAGGAAGTAGCAGCACCGGCTACTCCAGTTCTCCCAGTAGTCCCACCTGAGGTTAGAGAAGAGGTCCAGGCCGAACAACCGCTTGTGATGCCTGAGGTCGAAGAAGAAGCGCCCGGGGAGTCTGGAGAAGAGAAACAGTAGCAACCTGCTTAAACAGCATGCTTCAGTAAGAAACGCACCCGATACCAATGGTAGTCTCGACCGCTATTCTCCTAATCGTAGGAGGAATTTGCGCGGCTGCACCTCTGTTCAAGAGAGTCTCGAAAAGCCTAGAGAAACTTCTAGTGATAATTGGCTTCGCAGTAGGAATCGCAGTAATCATTATTTCAATAGACCTGGCGCTCGGTCTCGGAATTCTATCCAGCGTTTTCGGAATAGGGTTCTCACCAGGGACAAGTTCGAACTCCTATCTGAAGTACTACTTGGTTGTCATGGCAGTGCTCGGAATACTCCTATTCTCTCGCCCGCTCAGAAACGTACGCTGGGCCTCACTAATTGCCCTCGGAATCGGTATCCTCGCAGCCGCGTACCTTCACGTAGCCTTCTCTGTTACTAGCACAACCATCTTGGGAGTGGTTTTCATCGTTACCATTCTGATCGTTTACACCCTCCTGAGATTCATCGAAGATATCCTTGAGTTCATTGGAACGGTCCTTGCTTTTCCACCCGTCGCGATCTTGATAGGGCTCGTTAGTATCTACTTTGGAATCATAACCTTCGGGACTTGAACCCTAGTTCTGATCGAGACCGCGCCAGTCAAATCTTTTGACGAGTTTTCAATGGGTCCGAACCGAAAGAATGGAACGAAACGGGACCGACACGACCGCCCTTCATCTGGACTCTCCCCGTTAAGGATCGCGTTTTTCGGCGACACAAACGTTGAAGAATCAGACAATGACATACATTTTCGTGAACAGCTTTAAATAAAGTCCGGCGGGTCGGCTGGACACTTCGCGTTGGAAGCATGATAATTAGATGGACATAAAACTCCTCACCAAGGAACAGGACACTATCCGTTTTGTCCTGTCTGACGTTTCGCCAGCATTCGCCAACGCGCTCCGACGCATAATCCTCGCCGAAGTACCTGTCATGGCGATCGAGGACGTCATGATTCTTGAGAACAGTTCAGTCATGTACGATGAAATTCTGGCCCATCGCCTCGGGCTCATCCCGATCACAACTGATCAGAGTTACAATCTTCCCGAGGAGTGCACCTGCAAGAGCGAACTTGGCTGCGAAAAATGCAGAGCCTCGCTCTCTCTAGAGGTCGAGGCCTCAGACCCTGTTGAGGTTGTCTACACCGCGAATCTGAAACCAGAGAACCCCGAAGTAAAACCCGTCTCAGACAAGGTTCCGATCGTTAAGCTTGCCCAGGGCCAAAGAATCAAACTTGAAGCATACGCGCGACTAGGAAGAGGACGAGATCACGCAAAATGGCAGCCTGCATCCGCGTGCACCTATAGCTACGACGCGAAAGCGAAGACCTTCAATTTCTTTGTTGAATCAACCGGAACCTTACCGCCCGAAAAGCTAGTTCTAGACGCGGCCCGACTCATCAGCGCGAAAACCCTAGGCTTCGAGGAAGGACTCGGAGGAATATCTGAGAAATGAAAAAGATAGTAGCCGTTGCTGAACCTGAAGAGATCGTAGACGCTTCCAACCTCATCCTGGGAAGAATGGCCAGTTACGTTGCCAAGAAAGCTCTCGACGGAAAAAGCATGGTGGTTATCAACGCCGAGCGCGCGGTAATTTCAGGAACCAAGGCGCGTGTCGTCGCCAGAGCCAAGGTGAAACTAAAGACCCGAACCCTCGGAAATTTGGAGAAGAGCCCGACCCATCCGCGGAAACCTGACGGCTATGTCCGCAGAGTCATCCGAGGAATGTTGCCATGGAAAAAGAGTGGAGGTAAGGACGCGTTCCATCGAATCAAGGTCTACATCGGGACTCCTAGCGAGTATCTAGACCGTCCAGCCACAACGGTCGCTGACGCTAACGCCTCAAGACTGAGAGTTCCCTACATCACCATCGCCCAATTATCCGGAGAGATCGGAGGCTTCCCGCAGTGAGCGAGAAGAAAAAACTCTCACTCGAAACAGGAAAGAGAAAAACCGCGATAGCGAGAGCCGTAATGCGACCTGGGAAAGGACGCATCTACATTAATGATCAATCACTCGACCACATGTTTCCAGAAGTCGCAAGAATGAAGATCGAGGAGCCCTTATTGATCGCGGGAGATAGGTCCAAAGGCGTTGATATAAGGGTCAGCATTGAAGGAGGCGGAGTAATGGCCCAAGCAGAAGCTGCACGCATTGCAATAGCTCGGGCATTGGCAGGGTGGACGAAGGGTAGCGAGTTAAGAAAGACCTTCCTCGCCTACGATAGAGTCATGATAGCCGGAGACCAAAGGGTGACAGAACCCAAGAAGTTCGGCGGACCAAGCGCACGACGCAGAAAACAAAAATCGTACAGGTGACAGTGACCCAATGATAATACCGGTAAGATGCTTCACATGTGGGAAACAGATAGCCGACAAGTGGGAAACCTTCAACCAGCGAGTAAGAGCGGGCGACAAACCCCAGAAAGTCCTGGACGAACTAGGGATCCGACGGTATTGTTGTAGACGGATGCTCATCACTCATGTCGAGTTAATCGACGAATTCCTGAAATATCCGCAGGTTACTGCGAAGAGACGAGCCGAGCTCGCTTAGGGTCTTGGTCGAATGGAGAGCCAAGAGTTTGAGGATAGGGAAGCGATCCCCCGAGCGGAGAACCTTCTCCTCTCGCTGGAAGAGCTCTTGGCCGCGGGTCTCCACATCGGAACCCGAATCAAGACCGTTGATATGGAAAAGTACATTTTTCGAGTAAGACCCGACGGGCTCTTCATACTAAACATCGGAGAGACAAACGAAAAGATCCGAGTAGCCGCCAAGTTCATGGCACGGTTCGAACCCGGCCGAGTACTAGCCGTCTCGTCAAGACTCTACGGCAAGACTCCGATCGATCGATTTGCAGAACTCACAAAGGCCATGCCCATCGTAGGCCGATTCATGCCCGGCCTCATATCCAACCCACTGCAGCCAAAACACGCCGAACCACAAGTCGTACTAGTGACCGACCCCAGAGCGGATTGGCAAGCCATCAAGGAGGCCACGGCGGTCGGTATTCCGGTAATCGCTCTCTGCGACACGGACAACGTATTCTCAGGAGTTGACCTAGTCATCCCGGTGAACAACAAGGGACGAAGAGCCTTGGCCGTGGTCTACTGGTTGCTCGCCCGCCAAGTTCTCAGAGAAAGAGGCGAAATCCCGCAAGACGGGACCATCCCGTTGACGATAGACGATTTCGAGACGAAGCTCGCCGCCATGCCCGTGGGACGAGCTTCAGGTGGCGAGGCGTGAAGAAGCGCCTCCCAGCTCAAGCAGGCACATTCTACTCCGACACTGAAGGCGCCCTAAGAACACAGATCCAACAATCGTTCCTCCATCCCTTGGGACCAAGGGCTATGCCGACGATCCCTGGAACTCGAAACCAGAACCTTCTCGGGCTGATAGTTCCGCATGCCGGCTACAAATACTCCGGACACGTAGCGGCCCATAGCTACTGCCAGCTTGCGTCGGCGGGAATCTTTGAATCCGTAATTATTCTCGGTCCTAACCATACTGGGCTTGGAAGCGGAGTCTCTACAATGACTCAAGGCGAATGGAGCACCCCTCTGGGAGATGTGCCCGTAGACGCTGATCTCGCGCGAGAAATTGCGGACAGCTCCGACCTGGTGGACGTCGAGGACGAAGCTCATAGAAACGAGCACTCTATCGAAGTCCAGCTGCCGTTCTTACAGTTCATCTATCCCCGACGATTCAAGTTTGTACCAATCTGCATGATGCTTCAAGATCTGAAGACCAGCATCGAGGTCGGCGAAGCCATCGCGAAAGCAGCTGAGAAACATGGAGCAGCGGTGCTGGCTTCTTCCGATTGGACACATTACGAACCCCAAGAAGAGGCACAATCTAAGGACAAGCAAGCGCTCGAAGCAGCGCTACAAATGAACGAGAAAAAATTCCAAGAAATAATCGAGGAACGTCCAGTCTCCGCCTGCGGATACGGTCCAGTAACGGCCATGATCCATGCGGCAAAGCTGCGAGGAGTGAGAAGCGGAAATCTGCTCTCCTACCAGACAAGTGGAGATGTCACCGGAGACAAGAGATCGGTCGTAGGTTACGCCGCGGCTTCATTCGAGAAGTGAAGAGTCCTCCCGATTGACTAGCCATCCTTCGCCATCAATTGCCCGAGCTCCAGGCAAGATAATCCTAGCTGGAGAGCACTTCGTGGTACTCGGCGCGCCTGCCGTATCTATGGCCATCAACCTCTACTCTCAGGTCCGGGTGACTCAAAAAAATGGCTCTGGAATGGATGTCAATGCGGACATTCCGCTTCGATTCCTGGCCGGGAAAGCAGGAAACGCTGTCATCCCTGATCCTCGTGAGCTTCTACGCCCTCTTCAACTAGCCGCTGAAGCCAGTCTGAAACACGTCGGAAGCAGTGATCATGGAGTTCATGTAAATGTTGAATGTGAGATCCCTGTAGCCGCAGGCCTCGGATCGTCAGCATCAACAACCGTGGCAATAATTTCGGCCGTAGCAAAGTTCAAGGGGGTCGAACTCAACAAGAAAGAGATCTTCAAGCTCGCATTCGTTCCCGAGAACTTCCTCCACGGCAAACCCTCAGGAGCCGACCAAGCTACATGCATCTATGGAGGCATGATACAATTCACTCGCCCCTCGAGCGTGAAGACCCTTCGACCGAAGAAAGATCCTGTAATGCTCGTCTGTGACACAGGCATTCATCATGCGACGCGTACGCTTGTTGGAGGTGTTGTTCAGAAGTCCAAAAGGGAGAGAAAGGATTTTCAGAATTACCTTGTAGAGGTCCGAGAGATCTCTAGCGGAGTTGCCAAGGCGTTGAGAGAAGGCGACGATGAGGATCTAGGCGTACTCATGTATCAGAACCACGAACTTCTCCGAAAGATCGGGGTCTCACATCCCAAACTCGATCACCTCGTGGAAGCAGCAAGACGAGCGGGCGCCTTAGGGGCAAAACTAACCGGGGCTGGAGGAGGAGGTTGCATTATCGCACTCGCCCGTAGCATGTCGGGCCGAGATAGGATCTCTCGCGTTCTCAGAAAAGAGGGTGGGACAACGTACAAGATTTCAATGGACAGAAACGGCGTGGAATCGCTGCCCGCCTAAGGGCTTTCGAGGGAGATGCGTGGAACTGCTCTATCATGTGACAAAGGACGACTCCGTCCTGGGATCAATAGAAAGGTCAAAGGCTCATCTAGACCAAATTCTTCACCTGGCGGGGATGATCTTCGTGGTTCGTTCCGGTGGCAAGATACTCCTTCAACGTCGGAGTTTCAGCAACAAGATTTTTCCAAACTGCTGGGATTCTTCCAGCTCCTTCCATGTCGCTTTTGGAGAGAGCTATGAACAAGCGGCGAGACGTGAACTCAAGGAAGAAACGGGGGTTTCGACAGTGCTGACGTATGTTGGAAAGTTCTTGTATCATATCCCACCAGAGAACGAGATCGTGGCCGTATTCTCCTGCGGAAGTGATGATCCTGTCAGAATTGATCGAGGGAAATCATCTGAGGCATCATTCAAGACAAGAGACGAGGTTAGCGCGATAGCTGAATCTGAGGCGGCCGCGCCTTGGCTTAGAAAGGGATGGAATGCAGTCATAGACTCGGCTGCTCCACAGTGATGCGGAAGATAGATCGCGAAACCTTGATCCTAGTGAAGAAAGGTTTTATGGTATCAGAAAAGTGATTCGAAACATGTCAGAGATCGTTGTACTCGTAGACGACAAAGATCATCCCATCGGCTACGAGGAGAAGATGAAAGCTCATTCTGACGGAGGAAAGCTTCACCGAGCGTTCTCCATCTTCATTTACAATTCCAAGAACGAGATGCTTCTTCAGCTAAGGTCACATGTCAAACACCATTTTCAGAACCTCTGGAGTAATGGATGTTGCAGCCACCCGCTGAAAGGCGAGGAATTGGAGAGAGCGGCTCATAGAAAATTGAAGCAGGAGTTTGGATTTGATACAAAACTGAAGGAGGTCTTCAGCTTCGTGTACAAAGCAGATGACCCTAAGAGCGGTCTAACAGAACACGAATTCGATCACGTATTCATCGGGGAATACAACGGGGTTCCAAAACCCAACCCCGAGGAAATTGACGATTGGAAATGGGTCACTCCAAGCGAACTCAAACACGATCTCGCCAATAATCCTGCCCATTATACTCCGTGGCTGAAGCCTGCTTTCGACGGGCTAATCAAGCGTAACTGGATCAAGCAATAGGCCAAAAAGTGTCTGTAGTGTTAATCGTGAATGCGATTCCAGGAGACAGCTAGATTGGAAGTGAAGAGTTTGGGCAGAGGCTCGAACATTGGTTCATTTTACAAACTGTCGGTCGAAGAGAGACTACGTATCGTTCAGGAGTTCTCCGGACTCTCAGACGAAGAAGTTCACACGCTGAAGACCGGAGCTCTTCCCGTTCCTTCGGCACAGCGTATGATCGAAAACGTCGTGGGAGTTCTACCTGTACCCCTAGGAATTGCCGTGAACTTCCTCGTCAACGACAAGGACTATCTCATACCAATGGCGATCGAGGAACCTTCGGTGGTTGCGGCCGCCAGTCACGCGGCCAAGATGGCGCGGGCCAAAGGCGGGTTCAAGACCAGCAGCACAGAGCCCATCATGATCGGACAAGTACAACTCATCAAATGCCCGTCACCAAGAGACGCGGAGAAAGCAATTCTCTCCTCAAAGCAGGACCTTCTCAACAGGGCGAACCAGCAGGACCCGACACTTGTCTCAAAAGGCGGAGGCGCGAAAGACTTGCGCGTCAGAATACTTCCTAGCCTCGCTGGAACAATGGTGATAACTGAACTACTTGTAGATTGTCGAGACGCCATGGGAGCCAACGTCGTCAACACCATGGCCGAATCAGTGGCGCCCATCCTTGAGAAGCTCTCAGGGGGACATGCAAATCTTAGAATCATATCCAACTTGGCCGATAAGAGAATCGCTAGGGCCACAGCTCTCTTCGGCAAAGAGGATCTGGGTGGAGAGGATGTCGTTGAGGGAATCGTGCAGGCCTACGCTTTTGCGGCCGCGGATCCGTACAGGTGTGCCACTCACAACAAGGGAGTGATGAATGGAGTCACAGCTGTATGCCTCGCGACCGGAAACGACACTCGGGCAATCGAAGCAGGTGCGCATGCCTACGCTGCCCGGACCGGCCACTATTCGCCTCTGACCCGATGGAGAAAGGATGACAACGGCGACCTTGAAGGATTCATAGAGATACCAGCGGCGGTTGGAATAGTCGGTGGGATAACAGCTGTTCATCCAGCAGCAAAGATCAGCCTAAAGATTCTCCAAGTCAAGACTGCAAAGGAACTGGGCGAAGTTATGGCCGCAGTCGGCTTGGCGCAAAACTTAGCAGCGCTCAGGGCTTTGGCCGCAGAGGGAATCCAGCGAGGTCACATGTCTCTCCATGCAAGAAACATCGCCGCGATGGCGGGCGCTGAAGGAGACATGATCGACGCCGTTGCTGCGGCGATGGTGCAGGAGAAGAAGGTGAGATTGGACCGGGCTAAAGAGCTGGTTACAGAGATGGAATCTTCAAAGAGCCGAGATGCCTCCCATAAAGAACCCCACCAAACCAAGAAGCATCCAAACTAAGACCTGACTCTTCACCCTACGAACGGTCGTCGCTGTCGGGTCATGGGTCAACTGGTAAGATGAGTACAAGAAACCAAGGTCCGCAATGACGACTCCTGGATAGTAGAACATTGAAACCTTCTGGTCGAAAACGGGAGCTAGGAAGCTCAGGAGAACGGCTACAACGAAGAATGTGGCCGCGAGCTGAGCGGCCCGCTTCGGTCCTTGAGTAACTGCGATAGTCATTATTCCCTTGGAACTATCACCGGCAACATCTGTAATGCCCTTTGCGACCTCTCGAGCAGTGTTAGCGAGGAAGGCAAGAAGAAAGAAGATGAAAAGCAGTGGGCGCAGATTGTTTACTGCTAACCCTCCAAAGATGAAGGGTAAGGCGACGTTGAAGCTTACAACCGCATTTCCTAGCAGACCTGTCTTCTTTCCTCGCGTATTATAGTAAGCCATCAACACCAATGCGATCAGTGTAATCAGGAAGGTGAATACCCCGAGGACGAGGGAGGAAGTCAACGCGAGGGTCGAGAAAACGATCGACAGTGCGTAGGCCTGCCGTATCGAGACTCTGCCTGAGGGGATTGGTCTGTCAGGGCTGTTGACCCTGTCCACTTGAACATCCTGAATGTCGTTGAACACCATTGTCCCAGCCAGGAGCAAGAACGCCGTAAGGAAACCAAAGACCGCCTCTCTCGCAGAGGGCAGGCCACCCAGACCTATCGTCTCGGCTACTAGAACCGCCAATCCGATCAAGATGCAATTAGGAATCCTGATTAGCGTGAAGAACGCGGCCAGTCGAGTAGGAGACGCAGGGGTTGGGGGATTCAATCTCCTCGCATCAGAAGGACTTGTGGTTTCCACAATTACTCTCTTTCAGAATAAGCCTAAATAAACTGACGAGGCATATGCCGATATCGACATATGTCCGTCAAGAAAGAATCCACCTTACTGGAAGACCTAAACCAGGCCTTGGCTGGGGAAACCCTGGCAGCCTTCAGGTACCTCTACCTTAGCAAGATCGCCACGGGAATCAACTCTCCCCATCTTTCGTCAATCTTCCAAGAGATCGCGAAGGAGGAGTGGGCTCATGCGTCAACACTGATGGGAAGAATAATTCAGCTAGGGGGCGTTCCCCTTGCAAAGCCTACCGAGTGGGAGAAGAGGAGCTTCCTTCCATACTATGAGCCTCCCAGGAGAGGGAATGATCTGAAGGCTCTGATTAAGGACAGTCTGAAGCTGGAGAGGGCCTCAATCGACTTTTTCCAGAAGCTAGCCCTGAAGACTAGGGACAACGATCTCATAACCTACAGAATGGCGATGGATGTAATGGCCGAAGAGGCCCGCGACGAGCAGAGAGTCTCTGCTCTAGTAGAATAGTACGGTTAGATAGCTTCTAAACCCATCCGCGTATTTTCATCGCGGCTGTTACTTTCCCAATAGCGTAGATGTACGCCCCAGTCCGCATGTCGACATTGTTCTCTTGGCTTGTCTTGTAGACCTCAGCGAACGCCTTCTTCATTATCGACTTCAACCTCTGGTCGACTTCCTCCGCGCTCCAGTAGAGATGCTGCAGGTTCTGAACCCACTCCAGGTAACTTGTGCTAACGCCGCCCGAATTTGCCAGAATATCAGGAATCAGCGTGACCCCTTTCTTGAAGAGAATCTCATCGGCCTCTGGCGTCGTCGGACCGTTGGCGCCCTCTGCCACTAGCTTTGCCTTTATTTTCGACGCGTTCTTCTCGGTGATGACATCTTCGAGGGCGGCCGGCACGAGAATGTCGACGTCAAGTTCCAACAGTTCCTCGTTCGTAATAGGTTCGCTTTCCGGCATGTTGACGATGTTGCCGGTCTTCTTCTTGTAAGCTGACACTTCGTTGAACCATATTCCATTCTTTTTGTAGGCTCCTCCCTTGGAGTCCGAGACCGCGACGACTTTCACTCCCGCTTCTTCAAGGAACATGTGAGCAAAAGATCCGACATTGCCAAATCCTTGTATTGCACAGGTCGATTTCTTCAGGTCCATCTTGAGGTGCCTAGCCGCTTCTTCAACGTTGATTGAAACACCGCGACCAGTGGCGGAGTCTCGGCCGAGCGATCCTCCAATTATCAACGGTTTCCCCGTGACGACGGCGAAGGGATTGTTTCGCTCATTCTTGCTATACTCATCCATGAACCAAGCCATGGTCTGGGAGTCTGTGTAAACGTCAGGTGCGGGAATGTCTCTGAACGGGCCGACTATCTCGCTGATCAAGGAAAAGAATGATCTCGACAACCTCTCCAGCTCCGAGTGAGAGAGCTCTTTCGGGTTGACCGTTACTCCCCCTTTCGCTCCGCCGAATGGGATGCCTGCGACAGCGCACTTCCAAGTCATCCACATCGAGAGCGCTTTTACCTCGTCGATGGTGACATTGGGGTGGAATCGTATACCGCCCTTGTATGGTCCGAGGGCGTTATTGTGCTGGCTTCTGAAGCCCTGGTAGAGTAGAATTCGGCCGTCATCCATTTTCACCGGAAAGTTGATGCTGAGGATTCGTCTGGGCTTTCGCAGAATCTCTTGGACGTTTGGGTCCAGTTTCATTATGTCAGCGGCTTTCTGGAATTGTTCCAGGGCCATGTCGTACTGATTCTTCTGGATCCCCATGCTAGCGGGAGCGGCCTCGTGTTTTGATGTGGTCTCCAGCAACAAACGAGCCTTCTAATTCGGAAACGTCAGCGAGAAATTCTCCATTTAGACCTTTCTTCAATCACAGCGGAAAAATGCTTGACGGAATTTTTGTCGGCATTCTTTGCAATGGACAAGGCTTTTTATAAAGACCCCAGACTTTCTTCTCTCTGTTTCACGTAAGGAGCGAATGAACTAGACAATGTCCGCAAAGCCCCATCTCAACCTAATCGTGATGGGTCACGTAGACCACGGCAAGAGCACGTTGACAGGCCACTTGCTCTTCGATGCCGGATACATCGATCAGAAAACGATTGATAATTACGCGAAAGAATCAGAAAAGACCGGAGCAGGGGACACCTTCAAGTTCGCCTGGGTCCTAGACACGATCAAAGAGGAACGGGAGAGAGGAGTCACCATCGACCTCTCATTCCAGAAGTTCGAGACGAATCATAATTTCTACACTATTATCGATGCGCCCGGACACCGCGACTTCATCAAGAACATGATCACAGGAGCTAGCCAAGCGGACGTTGCCATACTCGTAATTTCCGCAAAGAAGGGAGAATTCGAAGTAGCCATTGGACCTGGAGGCCAAGCGCGGGAACACGCATACCTCGCAAGAACCCTCGGCGTTAAGCAACTGGTCGTGGCCATCAACAAGATGGACGACCAGACAGTCAAGTACACTGAAGAGCGCTATAAGGAAGCAAGAAAAGAACTAGAGGGACTGCTGAAGACCGTCGGCTACGACGTTTCCAAGATCAATTTCGTTCCCACCAGTGGATGGCTGGGAGATAACCTCACCAAGAAGAGCGCCAATACTCCATGGTACAAGGGTCTCAGTATACTGGATGCGTTGGACGCTATTATTCCACCACCGAAGCCTCTCGACAAGCCACTGAGAGTTCCCATCCAGGACGTTTACAC
>Ga0137409_10005152_pt1 | contig 13663 bp, 10 predicted proteins | sample CZODoug1_16funga_FD_122059 | JGI IMG/M metagenome (GOLD analysis project Ga0137409, IMG submission 122059) | Vadose zone soil fungal communities from Angelo Coast Range Reserve, California, USA - CZODoug1_16fungal (Hybrid Assembly) | ecosystem: Environmental > Terrestrial > Soil > Vadose zone... | reverse complement strand
GCATATCCCCCGCGACCGGTGCGAAGTTCTCGCTGCTGCCCCCCGACAACGCCACCGGAAACTTCACGAAGGTGGTGCAGCGGGTTCCCGTTCGCGTTCGCCCGGAAGGTGCGGCCGATTGCGGCGCGCGCGTGCTGCGGCCCGGCATGAGCGTGAACGTCACGATCACGACCAGGTAAGCAGCGATGGCGACCGCGGTCCTTCCCGCCGGCGCGTTGCCGGGCGTCGGTGATCGGTACAAGTACCGGTACCTCATCGCGATCACGGTATCGCTCGCGTCGGTGCTGGAGCTGCTCGACACCAGCATCGTGAACGTCGCGATCCCCCATATGATGGGGAATCTCGGCGCGACGCTCGATCAGATCGCCTGGGTCTCGACCGGCTACATCGTCGCCAACGTAATCGTGCTCCCGATCACCGGGTGGCTGTCGGCGTTCTTCGGACGGCGTCGGTACTTCGCCGGATCGATCGCGCTCTTCACGATCGCGTCGTTTCTGTGCGGCAACGCGGGCTCCCTCGAAGCCCTCGTCTTCTGGCGCATCGTCCAGGGCCTGGGCGGCGGCGCGCTGCTCTCCACGTCGCAGGCGATTCTGTACGAAGAGTTCCCGCGCGAAGAGTACGGCACCGCGATGGCGATCTTCGGCGTGGGCGTGATGGTGGGGCCCACGCTCGGCCCGACGGTCGGCGGCTACATCACCGACGCCTACGGCTGGCCTTGGATCTTCTATATCAACATCCCGTTCGGGATGCTGGCGTTGGCGCTGACCCTCTCGTTCATCCAGGACTCGCTCCATCAAGTGAAGGCGGAGCGGGTCGACTATGCGGGCCTCCTGCTCCTCGCCACGGGCGTCGGCGCCCTTCAGATGATGCTGGAGCGCGGCGAGCGGCTCGACTGGCTCGCCTCCGGCGAGGTACGCATGCTCGCCGCGATCAGCGTGATATCGCTCATCGTGTTCGTGTGGCACGAGCTGCGAACACCGCACCCCGTGGTCGACCTGAGCATCCTGAAGAGCCGCCAGCTCGCCGTGGGAGTCGTGTTCGGCATGGTGCTGGGGGTCTGCCTCTACGCGACCGTGTTCGTGCTCCCCGTCTATCTCCAGAACGTGCAGCACTTCACGGCCAATCAGACCGGCCTCGTGATTCTGCCGGGCGCCCTGGCGAGCGCCTTCACGATGGCGTTCATGGGGAGACTGCAAGGCAAGTTCGACGGCCGACTGTCCATCCTCGCCGGCGTGGGGCTGTTCGCCCTGTCGATGTGGAAGCACGCCCACTTCACAACGCAGAGCGGCATGCCCGACTTCTTCTGGCCGCTCGTGTTCCGTGGGGTGGGGCTGGGGCTGATCTTCGTGCCGCTCACGAACCTGGCGCTCGCCGACTTGCCCATGTCGCGCATTCCGAACGGCACGGGCCTCTTCAACCTGATGCGGCAGCTGGGCGGCAGCGTGGGGATCGCGCTCTCAGCGACGTTGCTGCAGCGCTTCACGGCGATCCACAAGGCCGATCTCGCCGCCAACGTGACGATGTACGGCGCCGCGACTCAGGAACGGCTCGGCGCGATCACCAATGCGCTTATCGCCCGCGGCGACGTCCCCGCGTTGGCGCAGACCAAGGCGATCGGCGTCCTGAACGGCGTCGTCACCCAGCAGGCGCTGATGCTGTCCTTCGAGCAGTTGTTCCTACTCTTCGGGATGTGCTTCGTGCTGTCGCTGCCGTTGTTGCTCCTGATGCACACGAACAAGGGCAAAGCCGTTGGGGGAGGGGGAGCGCATTGAAGAACCTGAGCGTGGGAGATGTCGCGCCGGACTTCACGCTGCTCGACCAGCGCGGGCGACCCGTGCGCCTCCACGAGTTGACGGCCACGAAGAACGTCGCGTTGTACTTCTATCCGAAGGATGCGACGCCGGGCTGCACGATCGAAGCGCGCTCATTCCGCGACGCGTACACCGAGTTCGCCGAGGCGGAGACGGAAGTCGTGGGCGTCAGCTCGGATTCGGTGAAGTCGCACGAGCGTTTCGCGGCGAACGAGCGCCTACCGTTTCTGTTATTGAGCGACCGCGATGGCGCAGTGCGCAAGCTGTACGGTGTCGAGCGCACCCTCGGCGTGCTGCCGGGACGGGTGACGTACGTGATCGCGCGGGGCGGTGTCGTCCGGCACGTCTACAACTCGCAGCTGCGCGTCACGCGGCACAGCCGCGAGGCGTTGCAGGCCCTTAACGCACCTCCGCCATCGCCGCCGTAACGAGCAGGGCTCGGACCACCCCCAACGGTCCATCCACGTTCTCATACCATTCCGTCGGCAGATGCGCGTCCCCCGCGTGACCTCCCGCGCCGAGCGCGATGGCGGGCACGCCGAGGGCGATCGGCACGTTGGCGTCGGTCGACGCGCAGGCCAGCTCGTGCGACCGACCCAGCGCGCGCGTGGCGGCGATGGCGGTTTGCACCAGCGGATGGGCGCGCGGCGTGAGGCCCGATGGGCGCTCGCCGACACGGCGCACGTCGAGTTGTAGCAGCGGCGTCCCGGCGGTGCGCCGGCCGTTCTCCTCGGCGAGGGCCCGGGTGAGGATGCCGTGAACTGTTGTATCGAGCTGGTCCAGGGCACGGGGATCTTCGCTCCGCAGGTCGAGATCGACCCAGGCCTCCTGGGGGATGGAGTTGAGACCGGTGCCGCCTCCAAGGCGGACAACGGCGCAGGTACTGCGCGGCGAGTGCTGTGCAGGAAGATCGGCCAGAAGGGCGGTGGCGCGGCCGACCGAATTGGCCGGGTTTGCGACTCCGAACGCGGCCCAGGAGTGGCCCCCAGGCCCCCGGTAGGTAGCGCGATAGCGGCGCGCGCCGAGGGCCCGGTGGACGATCCGCTCCACGCCGGCTCCGTCGAGCGCGATGAACGCGTGCGGTCGCGTCTCGCGGTCGAACAGGTGCCGCACGCCCCGGAGGTTGCCGTCCCCTTCCTCGCCTACCGTCGCCGTGAAACGTACCGGCCGTTCGGTCGCGACCCGCGAACGGACAAGCGCTTCGGCGACGGTGACGAGCGCGGCGAGGCCGCGCGCGTTGTCGGAAATCCCGGGCCCGGCGAGTCGCGCACCCCGCCGCGCGACCGACACGTCGAGACCAGCCCCGAACACGGTGTCGAGGTGCGCGCTCAGGACGACGGGCGGTTCGCGCCGCGCCCCGTCCCCCAACCATCCCGTGACGTTGCCGACCTCATCCATCGCCACAGCGCTCAGCCCCGCTTCACGGAACAGGTCCGCCACGTGCGCACCGCGCGCGCCTTCGGCGCCCGTGGGGGCCGGAATCGCCGACAACGCCGCCTGACGGGCGAGCGTATGCTCGTCAGAGCGCTCGATGTGGTGGCGCGCGGCGCGCACGCGGTCGTGCGCGACGAGGACGTCGATCGAATCGGGGCTCGCCATGGCTCGCAAGCTACGGTACTTCTTTGGTGTTGGGCAACGGGCCGCTTGACCTGGACGTGCACCCGCGCAACACTAATCCCATGGAGGAGCGAGACCTGATCTACGACTGGAACGGGGCCAACGGCGCCACGTTCGACTGGACCCGGGCCAGGGTCGACCTGAACGACGAGACCCTGCGCGACGGATTGCAGTCGCCGTCTGTCACCGATCCTTCGCTCGACGACAAGAAGCGTCTCCTGCACCTGATGGCCGACCTGGGCATCGTGGCGGCGGACATCGGGCTGCCGGGGGCAGGGCCTCGCGTCGTGGAGCAGGTGCGCGCGCTCGCCAGGGAGATCCGGGACGCGAAGCTGCCCATCTTCCCTAATTGCGCCGCCCGTACGGTGATCGCGGACGTCGAGCCGATCGTGCGCGTCGCGGACGAAATCGGGATCAAGATCGAGGCCGCCACGTTCATCGGCTCCTCGCCGATCCGTCAATACGCTGAGGATTGGACCGTCGACCGCATCGTGAAGGCCAGCACGGAGGCGGTGACGTACGCGGTGCAGCACGGCCTCCCGGTGATGTACGTGACCGAAGACACGACGCGCGCCCGGCCCGAGACGCTGAAGGCGCTGTACGGCGCGGCGATCGACTGCGGCGCGACGCGGCTCTGTCTCGCGGACACGGTGGGTCATGCGACGCCGGACGGCGTGAAGGCGTTGGTCAAATTCGTCAAGAATGAGATCGTGAAGAAACACGACGTCAAAGTCGATTGGCACGGGCACCGCGACCGCGGCATGGGGCTCGTCAATTGCCTTGCTGCGATCGAGGCCGGCGTCGACCGCGTGCACGCGACGGCGCTCGGGGTTGGGGAGCGCGTCGGCAACGCCGAGATGGACCTGCTGCTCGTCAACCTCAAACTGCTCGGTACGCACCGGCACGATCTGCGGCGCCTGCCCGAGTATTGCCGTCTGGTGGCAGACGCCGTGGGCGTGCCGATTCCCGTGAACTATCCCGTCGTTGGCACCGACGCTTTCCGGACGGGGACGGGCGTGCACGCCGCGGCGATCATCAAGGCGAAGAAGAAGGGACACGCCTGGCTCGCGGACCGCGTCTACAGCTCGGTGCCCGCGCAGGAGTTCGGGTTCGCGCAGCGGATCGAGATTTCGCCCGTGTCGGGCTTGTCGAATGTGAAGTACTGGCTGGAGATGCATGGGTACGACTCGGAAAACGAAACCGCCTGCAAGGTCCTCTTCGATGCCGCCAAACGCACGGACCGCGTATTGTCGGACGAGGAGTGCCATCGGTTGCTGAAGCCATGAGCTTCCACGCGATCGAGCGGTCGTTCTTCGACCTGCGGTGGCACCTGGATCCCGTCGCGGCGACACAAGCCGGCGTGCCAGGCTACGATGACCGCTACGGCCGCTTCAGTCCCCCCGCGCTGGCGCCGCACCTCGCGGCCCTCAAGGCGCTCGCGGCCGCGCTCGAAGAAACCAGCGTCGACGGGTTGGACGAGGAGATCGACCGTACGGCGCTGCTCAACGAGATCCGCGTCACCGTGCGCCGCTACGAAAAACTGCGGCCGCACGCTACGAACCCCGAGTTCTGGTTGTCCCACCTGCTCGGCGGCCTGCACCACCTGCTCCTGTCGGGTGATCGCACGGCGGACGAGAAAGCCCGCGCCGCGATGGGCCGCCTCGAGGACATCCCCGCCTTCATCGAGGACGCCCGTACGTCGCTCACCGAGCCGGTCGAGGTGTTCGTCGAGACGGCGCTGCGCATGAGCGAGGGAGGGCGCCTCCTGCTCGGTGAAGTGGCCGCGACGCTCTCGGCCGGCGCGCCCGCGCAGGCGGAGCGGCTGCAGGCGGCGGCCGACCGCGCCACCGCCGCGCTCGTTGGGTTCGAGCAGGACCTGACTCGCTGGCTCGACACCGCGGGCGATCACTTCGCCATCGGTGAGGAGGAATTCAACTTCCTGCTGCATTACCAGCACGCCCTGCGCGACACGGCTCCGGAGTTGTGGCGTTACGGGCACCGGCTCAAGGAAGAAGTCGAAGCCGACCTGGCGCAGCGCGCCAAGCGGCTCGACGGTGGCCGTCCATGGCCCGAGCTCGCCGACCGGCTGCGGGACGATCATCCGAGGGCCGACGAGCTGGTCGACGCGTACTCGCGGGAGATGGCCCGGGCGCGCGACTTCGTCGCCGCCAAGGGACTGGCCCCGATCCCGGACGCGCCGCTCAGCGTGGTGCCGACGCCGGCGTTCATGCGTCCCGTGATTCCGTTCGCGGCGTACGACAGTCCGGGCGCGTACGCGCGGGACCGCAAGGGTTGGTTCTACGTCACGGTCCCCGACGAACGCATCCCCGCGGAGCAGCGCGAGCGCATCCTGCGCGATCACAGTCGCTACGAGTTGGCGGCCACCGCGCTGCACGAAGGGTATCCCGGCCACCACCTGCACCTCGTCACCGCGAAGGGCCTGCCCTCGCATGTCCGCAAGAACCTGTGGACGCCCCTCACGGTCGAAGGCTGGGCCCTCTACTGCGAAGACATGATGGCGGAGCAGGGGTTCTATGCGTCCGAGGAGGAGATGTTCTTTCAGCGGGTGCACCTGCTGTGGCGCGCCGAGCGCATTCTGCTCGATGTGGGATTGCACACGCGCGGGATGACCGCCGAGCAGGCCGTCGAGCAGATGGTGCGCGACCTGCACATCGAGCGCAGCAACGCGGAGACCGAAGTGCGGCGCTACTGTGCCTGGCCCGCGTACCAGTTGTGCTATGCGGTGGGCCGCCGCGAGCTGCTCCGCCTGCGCGACGACTTCCGCGCGGCGCGCGGCAAGTCCTTCAAGCTCCGCGCCTTCCACGATGCGGTCCTGCCGTACGGCGGTCTGCCGGTCACCCTGATACGCTGGGGCCTCGGCCTCGGTGAGTGAGCGGCTCCCGCGGCAAGTCAAACTGTTTGGTGCTGTCTCTCTCCTGAACGACTTCGCCAGTGAGATGATTTACCCGTTGCTCCCGGCCTTCGTGACCGGGGTGCTCGGGGGTGGGGCGGTAGCGCTGGGCGCGCTCGACGGCGCAGCCGATGCGGCCGCCGCACTCGTCAAGCTCGTCTCCGGACGTCTCGCCGATCGCGTGACGCGCCGCGGCCCGTTGATCGTCATTGGCTACCTGGTCGCGGTCGTCGTGCGGCCCGTGATCGCGGTGACGGCCGCCGCGTGGCAGGTCATCGGCCTGCGCGTGGTGGACCGCCTGGGGAAGGGCCTGCGCGGGCCACCGCGCGACGCGCTGATCGCGGACGTCACTCCCGAGCCCTTGCGGGGCAGAGCGTTCGGTTTGCAGCGCGGCCTCGACCACGCGGGCGCGGTGCTGGGACCGCTCGTGGCCTGGATGCTGCTCTCGCGTGCCGGTGCTGATGTGAGGACAGTGATTCTTGCCAGCATTGTTCCGGGCCTCGCGGTGGTGGTGCTGGCAGCATGGGCGGCGAAAGACGGCGAAGGGCGGCGCAGGGCGGGGGAAGTGGCCGCTGCACCCCCTCCGCCGTCCTCCGCCGTCCTCCGCCGTCCTGCGCCGACACTTCCCCTTGCAGCGATCTCGGCCTTCTATCTCCTCCGCATGCCCGAGACGCTGATCATTCTCCACGCGCAGCGGCTCGGCGTGGCTGTCGCGATGGTCCCGCTCCTGTGGGCCGCGGTGCACGTGGTGAAATCGTCCTCGAGTTTTTTGGGCGGCGCGCTCGCGGATCGGGTCGGCCCATCGCGCACCATGTGGCTGGGTTGGGTGTGCTACACGGCCGTTGCGGCCGGCATGTCGTTCGCGAAGGGTCCCTTGGAGGCCTGGCTGTTATTCCTGGCGTTCGGCCTGGTCGCGGGCCTCACCGAGAGTCCGGAGCGCGCGCTCGTCGCGGCGTTCGCCGGCCCTCGCCAGGGCAGCGGGTTCGGTGTTTATCACGCCGCGAGCGGCGTTGCCGCGCTCGTCGGCGGGCTGTTTCTCGGGATCGAGTTTCAGCGGGCCGGAGGCGACTCCGCCTTCCTCGCAAGTGCCGTTCTGGCCCTTGCTTTGGCCCTCCTCTGGCCTTTTATAGCCCGCGCGCATAGGGTTCCTGCCCGGTGACCCACAGCACGAATAAGGAAGGACCGCGCGGCCGGTATTTGGCCGGGCTGGCGGTGGGTGCGCTCGGTGTCGTCTACGGCGACATCGGCACCAGCCCACTGTACGCGCTCCGCGAGGCCTTCCACGGTCCGCACGCCATCCCCGTCACGCCCGACAACGTGATGGGGGTTCTGTCGTTGGTATTCTGGTCGCTGGTCCTCGTCGTCACGATCAAGTACCACATCGTGATCATCCGCGCCGACAACAAGGGCGAGGGTGGCGTGGTCGCCCTCATGGCGCTCGTGAACGGCAGTCGCATCGCGCGGGGGCTCTCACCCCGCAAGGTCATGATCGTGCTCGGCATCTTCGGCGCGGCGTTGATCTATGCCGACGGTGCCCTGACCCCCGCGATCTCGGTGATGAGCGCCGTCGAAGGGCTCGAGGTAGCGACGCCGGCGCTGGCGCATCTCGTTGTTCCCGTCACCCTGATCATCCTCGTGGCGTTGTTCTGGTTCCAGCGACACGGGACCGCCCGGATCGGCGCGATATTCGGGGCCGTCATGCTGGTCTGGTTCGCGACGCTGGCCGTCCTCGGCCTGGTGCACATCATCGGCCGTCCGGGTGTCCTCGCGGCGATCTCGCCCCATCACGCCTTCCAGTTCGTGACCGAGAACGTGGGGCGGAGTCTGGTCGTCCTGGGGGCCGTCTTCCTGGTGGTGACGGGCGGTGAGGCTCTCTACGCCGACCTGGGTCACTTCGGACACCGCCCCATCCAATATGCGTGGTTCAGTGTCGCGTTCCCGGCGCTGCTGCTCAACTATTTCGGTCAGGGAGCGCTCTTGCTGTCGGACCCGGCCGCCGCCGTCAATCCTTTCTATCATATGGCGCCCACCTGGGCGCTCTATCCGCTGATTGTGCTGGCGACGGCGGCGGCGATCATCGCGTCGCAGGCGGTGATCTCTGGCTCGTTCTCGCTGACCCGCCAGGCGGTGCAGCTCGGCTATAGCCCGCGGCTCCAGATCGACCACACGTCGTCGCGGGAAATCGGCCAGATCTACGTGCCGGCGGTCAATTGGGGCCTGATGCTGCTGACCTGCGCCCTCGTTCTGAACTTCGGGAACTCGAGCAACATCGCCGGAGCCTATGGCGTCGCGCTATCGACGTTGATGGTGATGACGACGTTCATGTTCTATGTGATGAGCCGCGAAGTGTGGCGCTGGACGTTCACCAAGGCGGCGCTCGTCGCGGCGTTGTTCCTCGCCCTCGACATTCCGTTCCTGGCCGCGAACGCCCTGAAGATCCTCAACGGCGGCTGGGTGCCGCTTGCCATCGCGATCGCGCTCTACCTCCTGATGACCACGTGGAAGCGCGGCCGCGAGATCCTCTCCAAGCGCATGCTCGAGAAGACGGTGCCCCTGAAGCTGCTCCTCGCCGATCTCGCCGCCGAGCCGCCGATCCGCGTGCCCGGGACGGCGGTGTTCATGTACGGCAGCGCCGACGGTACGCCGCCCGCGCTGATTCACAACCTGGCGCACAACAAAGTGCTGCATGAGAAGGTCGTGTTCCTCACGGTGACGACCGAAGACGTGCCTCACGTGCCCGCGGCCCAGCGGGTCACGGTGAAACGCATCGGCAAAGGCTTCCACAGCGTGATGGCGCGTTATGGATTCACCGAGGACCCGGACATCCGGGAAGTCCTGGCGGCTTGCAAGAGAGAGCAGCTCGACATCCCCATCGAAGGGACGACGTTCTTCCTGGGACGCGAAACGGTGATCGCATCGGAACGGCCGGGGATGACGCTGTGGCGGGAGCAGGTATTCGCGTTCATGACGCGCAACGCGCTGCGGGCGACAGCCTTCTTCAAGATCCCACCGAATCAGGTGTTCGAGGTGGGGGCGCAGGTCGAGCTGTAGCTAGTCACCAGCCACGAGCGCCGTTTCCACGAACGGCGTCTCGTGCACCACCGCCGCCTTGCGCTTCGACAGCACCAGCCACCACTCCCGCGCCGACGTGAAGATGAGCAGCGCGACCACGCCCATGAAGAACAGCGTCATCCAGGCGTCCAGGTGGTAATTGATGATTCGCCGCGCCGCGTCGGGATCGGCGGCGTGCGCGAGCGCGCTCGCGCGCGCGAAGAAGCCCAGCTTCGGATCGGCCGAGAACACGAGCTGGGCCCCCGCGGTCATCGTGACGACGACGATCCACGCGAGGGGCGCGAGGGTGACCCAGGCGTACCGCTGCCGGCCCATCTTGATCAGGATCGTCGTCGCAACGCATAACGCGACTGCCGCCAGCAACTGATTCGAGATCCCGAAGAGGGGCCACAGCGCGTTGATGCCGCCCAGCGGATCGACCACTCCCTGATAGAGGAAGTAGCCCCACCCGGCGCACACCAGCCCGCTCGAGAGCAGGACGCCTGGGTACCACGAAGTCTTGCCGAACTGTGGCCACACGTGGCCCACGATCTCCTGGAGCATGAACCGCCCGACGCGTGTGCCCGTGTCGATCGTGGTCAGGATGAAGAGCGCCTCGAACATGATCGCGAAGTGATACCAGAGAGACGTCAGCGTCTTGCCGCCAAGGGCCGAGGTCAGTCCCGAGAAGATGTGCGCGATGCCGACCGCGAGTGACGGCGCGCCGCCGGTACGCGCAATCAGCGACGCTTCGCCCATCTGGGCAGCCAGCGCCTGCATGTACTCCGGGGTGACGACGAAGCCCGCCTGATTCAGGACATCCGAGGCGCCAGCCAGCGCCGCGGGCGTGGTGTTCATCGCGAAATACACGCCCGGGTCGAGGGTACAGGCGGCGATGATCGCCATGATGCCCACGAACGACTCCATCAGCATGCCCCCGTAGCCGATCATCCGCGCGTCGGTCTCGCGGGCGACCATCTTCGGCGTCGTGCCGGACGCGACCAGCGAGTGGAAGCCGGAGACGGCGCCGCAGGCGATCGTGATGAACGCGAACGGGAACAGCTTGCCGGCGAACACCGGGCCTTCGCCCGCGGTCGCAAAGGGGGTCAACGCCGGCATCTTGAGGGGCGGCAGGATGATGAGGATCGCGACGCCCAGCACCACGACTGTCGTGATCTTGAGGAACGTCGAGAGGTAGTCGCGCGGGCAGAGCAGCATCCACACCGGCAACACGGACGCGATAAAGCCGTAGGCGATCATCATCCACGTCAGCGACGTGCCGGTGTGCGTGAACGCGGCCGCCAGCCCGGGTTGGTTCGCCACCCAGCCGCCGGCGATCAGCGCGCCGAATAGCAGTACGGCGCCCACCGCCGACGCCTCGCCGACCTTTCCCGGACGCCACCGCTTCATCCACCAGCCCATCAGCAGCGCGATCGGCACCGTGCAGGCGATCGTGAAGAGGCCCCAGGGCGAGGCGCGCAGCGCGTTCACGACGATCAGCGCCAGCACGGCGAGCAGGATGATCATGATCGCGAGCACCGCGACCATCGCCGTGGCGCCGGTGACACGGCTGACTTCCTCCTTCGCCATCTGCCCCAGCGACTTGCCGTCGCGCCGCAGGGAGCAGAACAGGATCGTGAAGTCCTGGACCGCTCCTCCCAGCACGACGCCGATCACGAGCCACAGCGTGCCGGGGAGGAATCCGAACTGCGCCGCCAGCACCGGACCGACAAGGGGGCCCGCGCCCGCGATCGCCGCGAAGTGATGGCCGAAGAGCACCCACCGATTGGTGGGGACGAAGTCGTGGCCGTTGTTCAACCGCTCTGCCGGCGTGGCGCGTCGAGGGTCGAGGCCGAACACCGTGTTGGCGAGGAACTTCGAGTAGAAGCGGAACGCGATCGTGTACGTGCAGACCGCCGCGACCAGCAGCCACGCGGCGCTGATCGTCTCACCGCGGGCGAGGGCGAGGACCCCGAACGCGGCGGCGCCCAGCACGGCGATCGCAACCCACAGCAGGCGTTTCACGACGGCTAAAGTGCGGCGTGCCTTGCCGATGTTCAAGCTCGAACATAGGTTCGAAACCCTTGGTCCCAATGTCATGGTCCATGAGTCCGCGGGGGGAATCGGCTCCCGCCGGGGCGGCCGTGCAGGAACGGCGCGAGCCGCTGCGCGCCGGGAGCACGTTGCAAGGCAAGGTCGCGGTCGTGACGGGCGGGGCGACGGGCCTCGGCCGCGCGGTGGCCCTCGAGTTCGCGCAGGGCGGCGCCGCCGTCGCCTTCAACTACGTCGAGCTTCCCGGGCGAGAGGTGACGGCCCAGGCGCTGCTGACCGAGACGGCAATCAAGGCGTTGGGCGTCCGCTGTTACTCCGCGCGCTGCGACGTGCGGAAGATGGAAGAGGTCGACCACTTCATCGCCGAGGCGAAGGAGAAACTCGGCGGGATGCACTACCTCGTGAACAACGCGGGCGTCACGCACGACGGCGCGCTGTGGCGGTTGACGGCGGAGGCGTGGCAGGAAGTAATCGACACCAACGTCACGGGCGCCTTCAATTGCATCCACGCCGTCGCGCCGCACCTGCGCGCGCAGCGTTTCGGCAAGATCGTCAACGTCGCGAGCCATCAAGCCTTCCGCCCCGGCTTCGGGATCGCGAATTACGCCGCCAGCAAGGCGGCGCTGATCGGACTCACCAAGGCCGCGGCGGTCGATCTCGGCTCGTCGAACATCAACGTCAACGCGGTCGCGCCCGGGTTCGTGAAAACGGAGCTGCTCACGCAGCTGCCGCGCGAGGTGTTGGAGCGCGCCGAGCACGAATCGGTCCTGGGACGCGTCGCCGAGCCGGAAGACATCTCCCGCGTCATCACGTTCCTGTGCAGCGACGCGGCGCGACACATCACCGGACAGGTGATCGTGGTGGACGGCGGCCTCACGCTGGCTTAAATTGCGGCCGTGAGTAATCCTTTGAAAAACAACTACTTAAAGCGTGGGGCGTGGGTCGTGGGGGTGCTGGTTGCGGCCTGCGGCGGCAAGAAAACCGACACGCCGCCGGTGCCCGTGCCGACCGCCCCCCTGCCGACAGCCGGGATTTCCGGGCAGTCCGTGAGCGTCTGGCCCCTGACCCTCGTGGCGGCGGAAGACACGCTCCATTGGGATGCCGTCCTCGCCGATCGTCGCGCCACGCTCGACAGGTGCGACAGCATCATCGGGAGCCTGCTCACCGGCCGGTCGCCGGAAGTCACGTGGGTATTGCCCGCCGCGCTGCGGCGCGCCGCGCACCGCGCGGTCGGCGTTGCGACGGAGCCCGACCAGATGGGCACGGCATTCCTCCGCGCCGATAAACTCGTCGACCTGCCCGACCCCCTGCGCTATCAGCTGCGTACCCTGGTCGGCATCGCCGGAGGGCGCTTTGCGCTCGTGCCGGCGGGCCTCGTGTATCGCCGCGCGCCGGGGACACCGGCAGGAGTTGGAACCGCCGAGCTGAGTATCGTGCTGATCGACACCCGGGTGGGCAAGGTCGGCTGGCGGACGGTGGCGCGCGGCGAAGGGCAGGACCCCTGGACGGCGCTTACGCGGGCGATGAAGAGTCTCACGCCGGGTCTGCCGTGACCCGGGAAGCGACCCTGATCGCGGGGGACGGGGTCGGTCCCGAGATCACCGCGGCGACGCTCCAGGCGCTCGACGCCGTGGGGATGAAGTTCGATTGGGACGAGCAGTACGGCGGCATGGCGGCGGTGGACAAAGCCGGCACGCCCCTGCCGAACGCGACGCTCGACAGCATCCGCCGCACCCGGCTCTGCCTCAAAGGCCCCCTCACGACGCCGGTGGGGGGCGGGTACCGCTCGGTGAACGTGGCGCTGCGCCAGGAGTTCGATCTGTACGCCAACGTGCGGCCGACGAAGACGATCGTCCCCGGCGGCCGCTACACGGGCATCGACCTGGTGATCATCCGCGAAAACACCGAGGGACTGTACGTCGGACTCGACCATACGTTCAAGGTGGCGGGGGATCCGAAGGCGGTCGCGCAGGCGATGTCGGTCGTGACGCGCGAGGGATGCACGCGCATCGTGCGCTATGCCTTCGAGTACGCGAAGCAGCACGGCCGCAAGAAGGTGACGATCGTCCACAAGGCGAACATCCTCAAGGCGACGTCGGGATTGTTTCTCGAGACGGGTCGCATGATCGCGAAAGAGTACGAGGGCGTCATCGCCTGCGACGACAAAATCGTCGACAACGCGGCGATGCAGCTCGTGATCAAGCCGGAGCAGTTCGACGTC
>Ga0137409_10005151_pt1 | contig 13664 bp, 12 predicted proteins | sample CZODoug1_16funga_FD_122059 | JGI IMG/M metagenome (GOLD analysis project Ga0137409, IMG submission 122059) | Vadose zone soil fungal communities from Angelo Coast Range Reserve, California, USA - CZODoug1_16fungal (Hybrid Assembly) | ecosystem: Environmental > Terrestrial > Soil > Vadose zone... | reverse complement strand
CTGCTGCTGAACGAGTCCATCGACCTCAGGCCCGGCGACTGGGTCGCGCAGAATGCCGCCAACTCGGGCGTCGGCCGATCACTCATCGCCATCGCCAGGGCGCGCGGCCTCAAGACCATCAACATCGTTCGCCGCCCCGAGCTGGTTCCGGAGCTGCAAGCCGCCGGCGGCGACCTCGTGATCGTCGATCAGAGCGGGGTACTCGACGAGATTCGGGCAACGATCGGCAACGCGCGCGTGCCGCTCGGCATTGACGGGGTCGCAGGCAAAGCCAGCGCAACCATCGCCGGCGTTCTGAGCAAATCAGGGACGCTCGTCGTCTATGCGCTGATGAGCGGCGAGCCGGTCACGATCGCCCCGCTCGACCTGATCGCCAAGCGTGTCGTCGCCAAGGGCTTCTTCCTCAACCATCCGGATGTCGAGTTGAAGATACCGAGCGCACTGCGCGAGACGGCCCCGCTCGTCGCTTCAGGTCTGATTCGAGTACCTATCGCCGCGACCTATCGGCTCACCGCCTTCCGCGAAGCCGTCGCCCACGTTCAGCGGGGCGGCAAGGTGATGTTCGACGTGGATGAAGCCTCCTGACGCAAAACCCGCCCAACCGCCTCCGCCGTAGTGGTCGGGGAAGTATTGAAGGCCAGCCGCGCCCCGGGCGCGGCCTGGACCACTGTGTTCACCAGCGCCTCCAGGACCGGCGTCTGCGCTGGATCGAAGCGGACACCTCCGCCGATCACCACCACCTCCACTGGCCGCGCCGCCAGTGCCGCGCGCGCCGCCGCACTCGCCGCCTCGGCCCCGCCCCGCGCGTCGATCAGCAACCATTGGAAGTCATACCCCATCCGCCGAAGGCGCGCCTCGTCAGCCTTGATCCCATCCGCAATCATGCTCGCGTCTTTGAGCGGTTGGCCTCGGAAGAAGTCGCTCGCGAAGTCGATCGTATGGGGATCCAGCCCGATCGCCAGCACTCGCTTGCCCATCATTCGTCCCCTCCCGCCTCTCCGGTCACGTCGCCTTTCGTGATCGTAGCCCATCACGATCTCCTCCTCCCGTGCCGGGCGAGAGATTGACGAACGCGGTACCTCGGCGCCCGCCGACCTTCCCTCTCGCAAAAGAAACCGCGCCTTACGGACCCTTGGCGTTGGCCGGCGCCTTGCTCTGTCACGAGGAGAGCGCGCGAACGAGGGCGGGGTGACGACAACACTGACCGGCGTCTGAAGTGCCGTCCGAGGGGGAGGGCGAGATGCCTGTGCTCAGATCGTGGCGGAGTGCGCGGTTCCGAAGCGCGTGGTAGTCGCGACGCGTCCCTTCATGGCCAGAAAGGCCGTCGCGTCGATGCCGTCTCTTGCGCCTAACCGGGTCGTTGACAGGTCGCGCGTGGACGGTTCTACTGTTCGGGGCCAGGAGGTACGACCGCGTGAAGGTCGTCGTCAACGCCAAGAACGGGGCGCGCGACTTCGAGTGCGAGCCTGGGGAGAAGATCCTCCACGCCGGACTCCGGAGCGGCGTCGAGCTTCCCTACGAATGTGCCACCGGCACGTGTGGCAGCTGCAAGGCCAGGCTCGTGAGTGGCCGGGCCGAGAGCGTGTGGTCCGATGCTCCGGGCCGCCGCTATCTCAAGAGCGAGGCCGATCTCCTCATGTGCCAGAGCGTGGCCCACGCCGACTGCGCGCTCGAGGTCGGCGGCGTGTTGAAGCCGCGTGAGCCCGGCGTGGCCGCTCCACGCGCCCTTGCCGGTGTCGTATGCGCTTACCGCCGCCTGACGCACGACGTGGTTGCCGTCGATCTCGACATCGGTGAGCCGCTCGATTTCGACGCCGGCCAGTTCGCTCTGGTGACCGTGCCTGAGATCGCCGGGGCACGCGCCTACTCCATGGTCAACTTCGACCGCCGCGCTGAGCGGCTGTCATTCGTCGTGAAGAAGAAGCCGGGAGGCGCCGTGAGCGATTGGCTCTTCGGCGATGGCGTCGAGGGCACCCTCCTGAGCCTTGTCGCTCCGTTGGGCCACGCCACGTTTCATCCCGACGTGCGCAAGCACGTCCTCTGCATCGCGGGGGGAAGTGGTATCGCCGGGATGATGTCGATCCTCTCGCTGGCCTGCCAGGCAGCGCATTTCGCATCGTGGTACGGTCACGTGTTCTTCGGCGTCCGCTCCGCGCGCGACGCCTTCTTCTTCGACGAGCTGGAGGCGTTCCGGGCGCGCTACCCGGCGCGGCTCTCCGTGACCGTCGCGCTCTCCGACGAGGACGTTCCGGCGTCGCTGGCCGGCGCCTATCCGGAGTTCGCGTTCGCGCGCGGCTTCGTCCATGCCGTGGCTGGCGAGCGCATGGCGGGCCGCTTCGCCGACGTCCGCGCCTACGTCGCAGGGCCGCCCCCGATGGTCGACGCGAGCCTCCGGTTGCTGCTGCGCGAGGCACGGCTACCGCTGGCCGACATCCGTTACGACAAGTTCAGCTAAAAGGAGCGACGATGGGCCAGTACGATCGTCACGTGTTCGTCTGCACGAGCGGCGAGACGTGCCCGACGCAAGGGGACACCGAAAAATACGTGAAGATCCTGCGCGCCGGCGCGCAGAAAGCCGGCCGGAGCGATATCCGCATCAACAAGTCCGGATGCTTTTCGCAGTGCGGCCACGGCCCGATGATTGTCGTCTACCCCGAGAATATCTGGTATGCGGGCGTGCGGGAGTCCGATCTGGACGACATCCTCACCTCGCACATCATCGGCGGCCTGCCCGTCGAGCGGCTTCGCTACGATCCCGGCGTGCGAGGACCGAACAAGATCGACGTCGAGCCGAAGGATGAGCGAGCGTCCGCGCCACGCGCCAGCGAACCGGCCTGGAAACGCGTGTGCAGTGCCGGCGAGGTGCCGACGAACGGCATGAAGGAATTCTCGGTCGGTGATCTCAATATCCTGATCGTGAACACGGGGGCCGGGTTCGTGGCGTATCAGGCGCTCTGCCCCCACGAAGCCGTACGGCTCGAAGACGGCGTGCACGATGGATCCATCCTGACTTGTCTCGAGCATATGTGGCAGTTCGACGTGCACACCGGCGCGCCGCTCGGCGATGCCGAGGCAGGGCTGAAGGGCTATCGGCTCAAAGAGGAGCGCGGCGAACTGTACGTCGGCCTCGAGGGGTGAGAGCAGACCTCTTCGCGCCCGACTTCGTGGACGCCCCGTACTGGTGGGAGGCCGCGCCGCCGTCGACGGCGGCCGTGTCGGCGCCTCCGGATCGCGTCGACGTCGCGATCGTCGGCGCCGGCTATTGCGGCCTGTCGGCCGCGCTCGAGCTGCGTCGCCATGGCGTCGGGGTCCTCGTCATGGACGCCGCGCGGATCGGGCATGCGGCCAGCTCGCTGAACGGTGGGATGGTCGCCGGCAACCTCAAGCCCGGCCACGCCGAGCTGGCCCGCGCGTTCGGCCCGGAGCGGGCCACCGCGCTCCTGGAGGAGAGCGCGCGATGCTTGCCCTTCCTGGAGGAGCTGCTGGCGCGCGAGTCCATTGCCTGCGACTACCGGCGCACCGGCCGCTTCGTCGGCGCCCACTGCCCATCCGCGTACGCGAGCCTCGCGAGCCGGGTGGAGACGATCAAGAAGCTCACCGGCGCGGATGCCTGGCTCGTGCCGCGGGAACGGCAGCGCGAGGAGATCGACACCGGCCACTACCACGGCGGGATGGTGGCCGAGGCGTCCGGGGGCTTGCATCCCGCCCGCTACCACCGCGGCCTGGCCGATGCCGCGCGCCGGGCTGGCGCGCTCGTCGCCGAGGAGACGCCGGTCGACGCGATCGCGCGCAGGGCCGGCGGGTTCACGCTCCGCACCCCGCGCGGAGTCGTCGAAGCACGCGAGGTCATCGTGGCGACCAATGGGTACACCGGCGCGATCACGCCCTGGCTCCGGCGTCGGCTGATCCCGCTGGGCAGCTACCTCATCGCGACCGAGCCGCTGCCGCCCGAGACGGCACGGCGGCTGATCCCGCGCGGCCGGATGATCGTCGACACCAACCGGGTGCTGAGCTACTACCGGCTGTCGCCGGACGGGACACGGGTACTCTACGGCGGGCGCGCCAGCTTCCGTCGCGTCACAGCGCGGGAGGCGGCGCCCCGCCTGCACGCGATGATGGTGAGCGTCTGGCCGGAGCTCGCCCGCACGCGCGTGACGCACGCCTGGACGGGCAACGTCGCGTTCACGTTCGACCACGTCCCGCACATGGGTGTGCACGAGGGGGTGCGGTACGCGGTCGGCTGCCAGGGCAGCGGCGTGGGGATGGCCACCTACCTCGGCTACCAGACCGCGCTCCAGATCGCCGGGAAGGCGTCCGCCCCGTGCGCGTTCGACGGGCTCCCGTTCCCCACGCGCCCGACCTACACCGGCGATCCGTGGTTCGTGCCCGCCGTGGGCAGCTACTACCGTCTCCGCGACTGGCTCGAACGACGTCTCGCTCGCTGACTACCGCGTGAACAGGCGCCGCTCGAGCCGGGTGAGACGCTCGGCGCCGCCATCGCCGACGAGGACGGTCTCGCTGAAGGCCATGCCGCGGGCACCGGTGTACATGTGGAACACCATGCCGGGCTCCAGCACCCACTCGGCCGTGGGGAGGAAGGCTCGGGTGAAGTCGCTCGTCCGCGGCGGATGCGTCGCGCCGTAGTAGCCGAGGGTGTAGCCGGTGAAGTTGTCGTAGCTCTCGCGGAGTCCCGCGCCCAGCACCCGCGCGCGGCACACACGATCGACGTCCCGAGCCACGGCGCCGGGCTTCATGTCCGCGATCTGCTCGTCCTGGATCTCGATCAACTGCGCCGCCGTCTCCGCCTGCTCGGACGACGGCGGGCCGATCACCGTCGGCCGCATGAGCCGGGCGCTGTAGCCGTTGACGGAGGGGACCAGCTCCATGTGGAGGAGGTCGCCCCGGGTCAGAAGGTGGTCCCCGAGGAGACCGTGCAGAGTTCCCGAGCGCCGGCCGGCGGTGATCGGGCCGGTGCGGCCGGTGTCGGCTCCGAGACGGAGGAAGGCGCTGCTCGCCACGATCGCCGCCGCGCGCTCGCTCACGCCCTCGCTGACGGCGGCGATCGCCTCGCGCATGGCCTGATCGGCGATCTCGGCCGCCTGGCGGAGATACGCGATCTCGTGCGGCGACTTCCGAAGCCGCAGCTCGCGCAGGATCGTTGCGAACGGGACGAGCGTGGCGCGAGGCAGCGCACATCGCAGCGCCTCGTAGGCCTGCACGGTGAGGTAGTGCGAGTCGGTCTCGACGCCGATGCGGGCCGCGGCCCACCCGCGCGCGGTGATCGTGCGCGCCATCGCCTCGACCGGATCCTCGGTATCGGCGAAGCAGACGCGCTCGCGCAGCCAGCTTCGCTCGAGGAACGCCGGCTCGTCGAGGCGGCGGAACACCATCACCGGATCCCCGTCCGCCGGCACCAGGCAGCCGTGATAGCGCGAGCCCGAGGCGTGCCACCCCGCAAGGTAGGCAAGATGCTCCGTCTCATCCACGATCAGGAGATCGATGTGCCGGGCGGCCATCTCGCGGCGCACCGCTCGCAGGCGATCCTGGTACTCCGCTCGAGAGAAGACGAGCTGCCCGTCGCCGCTCATGCCGGGACCTCCGCCGACTGGTGTGCGCCATGATAGCCCAGCCGCCTTGACACCGGGCGAAGCGGCGTGCTACCTCCGACACACTCTGAAGGCGGTGACCTCTCACCGCCCGCACAGGAGGGCGCAATGACCGAGCCGAGCCAAGACCACGGCACGAGGCCGGCCCCCGGAACGAACTGCGGCTCGGGAAGGCGACTCACGCGCCGCGCGTGGCTGAGCGGTGCCGCCGCCGTGGCGGCGACCGCCACCGGCCCGTTCGTGTGGACACGGCGAGCGAGCGCGGCGGGCAAGGTCGTCATCCGGACGATCGGCGGCGCCTACGAGGAAGCGAACGTGAAGGCGATCTTCGAGCCGTTCACGAAGGCGACGGGGATCGAGATCGTCAAGGTCCCGGCCAGCCTTGGCAAGCTCCTGGCCATGTTCGAGTCGGGGAACATCGAGCTGGATATCGTCGACGCCGGCGAGCTGGGCCTACTGTCGCTCAACCAGAAAGGCGCGCTCGACAAGATCGACTACAAGCGCTGGAAGCTCACCAACCCGGAGGACATGGACCACCGCCGCGACACCATGGTGGCGGATATCTACTTCTCGACGGTCCTGGCCTACAACACCCAGGTCTTCCCGACCGGCAAGCACCCGAAGAGCTGGGCCGAGTTCTGGGACGCGAAGAAGTTCCCCGGCCCGCGGACGCTCACGGATCTCGCCGCGGGCGCGATCGACGTGGAGTTCGCGCTGCTCGCCGACGGCGTGCCGAAGGACAAGCTCTACCCGATCGACCTCGATCGCGCCTTCAAGTCTCTTGACCGCATACGACCCTCGATCCGGAAGTTCTGGGACACCGGCGCCCTCTCGGCCCAGATGCTCGCGGACAAAGAGGTCGTGCTGGGATCGATCTGGAACGGCCGCCTCCAGGCCATCGCCGACAAGGGGGCTCCGGTGGCGATCGAGTGGAACGAGGCCGCGCTGCAGGTGCAGTTCTGGGGCGTCATGAAGGGCGCCAAGAACGCCGAGAACGCGCAGCGCTTCATCGACTTCGCCTGCCAGCCGCAGATCCAGGCCGCCCATGCGGGGTTCATCCCGTACGGGCCGACCAATCGCCAGGCCTTCAAGCACATCAAGGCCGACGTGGCGGCGCGGCTGCCGTCGGCCCCCGAGCAGAAGCAGAAGGCGTTCCTCCACAGCGCCCAGTGGTGGGCGGACAACCGGTCGAAGGTGAGCGAGCGCTGGTCGCAGTGGCTCCTGCAGAAGGGCTAGGCGGCGGCGCTGAGGTACGACTCCACGAGCTGACGAAGACGTTCGGGTCGGTGGTCGCGGTGCGGGACGTCTCCGTGACCATCGACCGCGGCTCGTTCTTCACGCTGCTCGGCCCGAGCGGCTCGGGAAAGACCACCACCCTGATGATGGTGGCGGGCTTCGCCCACCCCACGCGGGGCGAGGTCTTCGTGGATGGACGGGCTGTCGCCGGGCTCCCACCTCAGAAGCGAGAGCTCGGCATGGTCTTCCAGAGCTACGCGGTATTTCCGCATCTGACCGTCTTCGACAACATCGCGTTCCCCCTTCAGATCCGCCGCGTGCGGCGGGCCGAGATTCGCCAGCGCGTCGGCGAGGCGCTGGAGCTCGTGCGGCTGCAGGGCTACGACCGGCGGTTGCCACGCCAGCTCTCGGGCGGAGAGCAGCAGCGCGTGGCGCTGGCCCGTGCGCTGGTGTTCCGTCCCCGCGTTCTCCTGATGGACGAGCCGCTCGGCGCGCTCGACAAGAAGCTCCGGGCGCACATGCAGCTCGAGCTGAAGCACATCCAGCGGCACCTGCACGTGACGGTCATCTACGTCACCCACGACCAGGAGGAGGCCCTGACGATGTCCGACCGCGTGGCGGTGATGCAGCGCGGCCACATCGAGCAGGTGGGAACGCCGGCCGAGCTGTACGAGGCGCCGTCGACCCGGTTCGTGGCGGACTTCCTCGGCGAGTCCAACTTCGTGGACGGGGTGGTCGTCGGCGCGCCGGACCCGGGGCGCTGGCTGGTTCGCGCCGCCGGCGGGCTGGAGTTCCGCGGCGTCGGCGCGGTGCCGCTCCAGGCGGGACAGCCGGTGACCGCCGCGGTGCGGCCGGAGAAGCTGGTGCCGGTCGACGATGCGGCCGGCACCGCGCCCATCGGCGCGGTCAACACGTGCAAGGGCATCGTCGAGGAGGCCATCTACTTGGGCGACACCACCCGCTATCGCGTCGCCCTGGGCGCCGGCGGCGCCATGACGGTGAAGGTGCCGAACCGCGCCGGTCTCCGCCAGCACGCGGAAGGCGAGTCGGTGGCGCTCGCGTGGTCGCCCGACGAGACGCGCATCTTTCCCCGGAGCGACGCATGACGGAGCGCAGTGAAGCACGAGGCTATCTCCTGCTGTTGCTCCCCGCGATCCTCGTGCTGCTCGCGCTGTTCGTCTACCCGCTGCTCGGCATCGCGGATCGGAGCGTCTACAAGCCTCGCGTCGGCTACACCCTGGACTATTACGCCCAGATCTGGCGTGTGCCGGTGTACCTCACGGTCATCTGGGGGACGTTCCAGATCTCAGCCCTGGTGACGCTCTTCTCCCTCGCCCTCGGCTATCCGCTCGCCTATCTGCTGGCCACGCTGCGCCCGCGCGTGGCCCAGCTGCTCATGATCGTGGTCATCCTGCCGTTCTTCACGAGCATCATCGTGCGGACCTACGCCTGGATGGTCCTGCTGGGCAGCAACGGTGTGGTGAACCAGTACCTCATGTGGCTCGGCCTCGCGGAGGCGCCGTTGAAGCTTCTCTACAACAAGGGCGGCGTCATGATCGGGATGACGTACGTGCTGCTGCCCTACATGGTCCTGACGGTCTATAGCGTCATGCGCGGCATCGATCCCGCCTTCATCCGGGCGGCCCACAGCCTGGGCGCCTCGCGCTGGCAGGCGTTCCGCAAGGTGTTCCTCCCGCTGTCGCTGCCCGGGATCGCGGGCGGGACGCTGCTGGTGTTCATCCTGAGCCTGGGCTTCTTCATCACACCGGCCCTCATGGGTGGCCCCTCGGACGTGATGATCGCCATGCTCATCGAGCGCGAGGTGGAGTACACGCTCAACTGGTCGTTCGCCTCGGCGCTCGCGGTCATACTATTGATGCTGACGCTGATCGGATTCGTCGGCTACAACCGGATCGTGCGGCTCGACCGCGTGTTCGAGGCGCGCGGCTGATGGGCGACGAGGGTCAGCGGACCGGGCCGGGGCGGGTCGCGGTGGCGGTCCTGGCGGCCCTCGTCCTCGTCTTTCTCATTGCGCCGGTCGTCATCATCCTCATCGTGTCGTTCAGCGCCGCCGACTATCTGCGCTTTCCGCCCCCCAGCCTCTCGCTCCGGTGGTATCAGCGGTTCTTCGGCGTCGCCGCCTGGCGGCAGGCCATCTGGGTCAGCACGCAGGTCGCGGTGCTCACGATGGTGTTCGCGACCGTCTTCGGGTTCCTGGCCTCGCTGGCGCTGGTGCGTGGCCGCTTCCGTGGGAAGGGCGCGATCTACGCGTTCCTGCTCTCCCCGCTGATCGTGCCGACGATCATCACGGCGATCGGCCTCTATTTCTTCTTCGTGCGGCTCAAGGCCACGGGCAGCATCCTGGCCATGGCGCTGGGACACACCGTGCTCGCGCTGCCCGTCGTGGTCATCATCATGGCGGCCACGCTGCAAGGGTTCGACGTCCGCTTCGAGCAGGCCGCGCTCAGTCTCGGGGCGAGCCGACTCACGGCCTTGCGCCGCGTGACGTTGCCGCTCATCATGCCCGGCGTGCTGTCGGCGGCCCTCTTCGCGTTTCTCACCTCGTTCGATGAGCTGCTGATCCCGCTGTTCCTCGCGGGCGCCGAGGTCCAGACGCTGACCGTGCGAGTCTGGAACAGCCTCCTCCTGGAAGTCGATCCCACCATCGCCGCCGTCAGCTCGTTCCTCATCGGCGTCACCACCGCCGTCCTCGGCGCCAGTGCCCTGCTCCGCGGACGCGGCGACGTCTCGGGGACCTGATGGCCCTGCACTTCAGCAAGACCGAGCTGGCAACGCGACGGCGCCGCGCGTGCCGGTCGATGATCGCGCGCGGGCTGGATGGCCTGCTGCTCTTCCGACAGGAGAGCATGTACTACCTCACCGGCTACGACACCAGCGGCTACAGCATGTTCCAGGGCATGTTCCTGGGGGCCGACGGCTCGCTGGCCCTCTGCACGCGCTCGGCCGACCTCCGGCAGGCGCGCATCACCTCGGTCGTCGAGGACGTGAGGATCTGGCGCGACCGGCAGGGCGCGACCCCGGGCGAGGATCTCCGTGAGATGTTGGACAGCCTGGGGTGTCGCGGCAAGCGGCTCGGCGTCGAGTACCACGCCTACGGGCTGACCGCGCAGCGGGGCCAGATGGTGGACGGTGCCCTCCACGGCTTCTGCCGGGTCGAGGATGCGAGCGACCTCGTGCGGCTCCTGCGCCTCGTCAAGAGCGCGGCCGAGCTGCGCTACGTGCGCCGGGCCGGTGAGCTGGCGGACGCCGCCTTGGCGGTGGCCAACCGGCTCACGGTGCCCGGCGCGGCGCCGGGCGCGGTCTACGGCGAGATGATGAAGGCCATCCTGTCCGGCGACGGCGACCCCTCGGCCAGCCGGTGGCCGATGGGAAGCGGCCGCGAGGCCCTGCTGGTCCGCTACCACACCGGCCACGGACCCATCGGCCGGCGCGACCAGGTGACGTTCGAGTTCGCCGCCGCCTACCGCCACTATCACGCGTGCCTCATGAACGTGGTCGTCACCGGCCGTGTCGATCCACGCCACCGAGACATGTTCCGCGCCTGCCGCGAGGCGCTCACCGCCTGTGAGGCAACCCTTCGCCCCGGCCGCACGGTCGGCGACATCTTTGCCACCCACGCCCGGGTCCTGACGGGAGCAGGCTACAAGGATCACATGCTCAACACCTGCGGCTATACCCTCGGGGCGACCTACCCCCCGACCTGGATGGACGAGCCGATGATCTACGCCGATCATCCAGAAGTATTGGCGCCGGGCATGGTGTTCTTCATCCACATGATCCTGCTCAACAGCCGCACGGGGCTCTCCATGTCGCTGGGCGAGACGTCGATCATCACGGCGCGAGGCGCGGAGCCGGTCACCCACGCACCGCGCGCGCTGGTCTCCAACTGAGGCGAGGGACATGAGCGACGGATCGGACATCAAAAAGGGCTTGCGGGCGAGCCTGCGCGAGCTGGTGGCATTGCATGGCGTCTCGGGATTCGAGCAGCCCCTGGTCGCCTACTTCCGGGAGCGCGTCGCCGGCCTCGCCGACCAGGTGGAGGTCGACCGCTACGGCAACGTCACCGCGCTCAAGCGCGGCCGTCACGACCGTCCTCGCCTGATGCTGAGCGCGCACCTCGACGAGATCGGCTTCATCGTGAAGGGCGTCGAACCGAGCGGCTTCCTTCGCTTCGACCGCCTCGGCGGCACCGCCGATGCGCTCCTGCTGAGCCGTCGCGTCTGGGTCAATGGCCATTTCGGCCTCATCGGATCCAAGGCCGGCCATCTCCAATCAGGTGCGGAGCAAGCGCGGGCCGTATCGGCCACCGACCTCTACATCGACGTGGGCGCCGCCAGCGCCGCCGAGGTCGCCGACCTCGGCATCCGCGTCGGAGACCCGGTGACGTTCATCGGCGAGCTGGCCAAAGATGAGAAGCTCTTTGCCACCGCCTATGAGGCATTTCGCTCCGGGGACGCTCAGAAATTTCAAGCCGCATTCCAACGGCTGCGTCTTACTCCGCGCTGCCGCTTAGTTTGCGAATGGATTCGCAGCAAGGAATGTGTCTTTCTGTGCCTGGAGTTGTGCGGGCCACCCAAGCCCCTAGAACGAGCACCCAATCCGCGCGAACTAGCGGAGGCAATTGTGCGGATTACCTCCGATAAGAAGCTTGTCCGGGAGCTTGCAGCAGCCGTCGAGAAGCGTAACCGTGCCGCATTCGAGCGCATCATTGCCGGTCACAAGCTCCAAGCGCTGTGTCATCTATTTTGTCATTGGCTTTGCATTGTGCGTTACCGGCTATTTTGTCGAGTTCTTTGCGCACCTGGACCTGTCGAGCGGCCAAATCTGGGGGCGGAGCTACATTCCGCCGGGCAGGCACTTTCTCGTTTGCTCGAAAACAAGACTGCCATGGAAGAGGCAGTGGCCGCCTCCAATGCTGGCGATGCGGAGAAGCTCGGGTCAGTCATTCGACACGTGGCGCCGATCCAGTTCTGCCACTATATTTGTGAGTGGCTCTGTAGTTGGCGCTGCACTCTTGCCTGCCTGACGTTATGTCGACAGGCGCCGGCAGTCAAAATTGAGAACCAGATTAAGGAAGCACACGCCTTTGCCGCAGCCCTCCAGCAACTGTCGGCTCAGCCCGCAGAGATGGAGCGACTAAGCGCGGCAGTGGGAGCGGGAGACGCCAAGATATATACGGCGATCATTGGGGAACTTAAATGGCAGCGCTTTTGCATTCAATTCTGCCACTGGGTATGCGCGTTGCGCTGTCGCAGGTTCTGCATCCTGGTTTGTCCTCCGCGACCTAATCACCCTTGGTTCACCCATGTCGGGGACTTCGGAATTGCGGCTGACATAGACCCAGCCACCGGGCTCACCAACAAAGCGCAAGGAGGGCATGGCGGGCCCAGTTTCGGACTCTTCGGCTCTTTGAGCCTTAGAGGCTTCTGTCCGAAGTACTATGACCCTGCCCAAACCCAGTCAATGGCCTATCGCTTTTTGTATAAAGCTGTCGGGGCGGTGACAGCGACACCGATCACGGGTGGTTTTGTTCCCGTTGCCAGCGTGCTTGTTGGTACACGATACACTCTTTGGAACGGCAACCCGTCCTCCCTCCAGACGATTCGGATACGAGGCACGGGCACTACATCTTTAACTCCGCCGCCGCCTGGACCTGGACGCTGCGCGCCTCGTGCTTCGAGCCTAATGCGTTCAGCAAGTTCGCCCAGGACCACTACGGCAAGACGGTCGAGAACTTCTGCTCCGAGCTGCACGAACCGCTCTGCACGCTGCCGTAGACCTTCGGGCCGGCAACGGCAACGAAGATCGATCTGTTTCGAAACGACCTTTGAACGAGGTCGAAACACGCCGCGGCGCGGCCGTGATCCATCATTTGGGGGAGCTGGGGGGTCGTGCGAGGGAGGGAGAGGGTCATGATGAACAGGGTCTTCGTCGAGTCGCGGTCATCCGGCGTCGTGCGCGACGCCATCACTTCGCAGCACGCCGTGCTGCGCGGCCTCCTGGCCGACACGTTGGACATGGCGGGTCGCCAGTCGAGATCGAGGCGCCGCCGGAACGCGCTCCGGGCGCGCGCGCGGCACCTCTGTCACACGGTCGAGGCGCAGATGACGCTGGAGGAGCGCGCCCTGCCGGTGGCCCTGCGCGACGTCATCGGGTGGGGCGCCACGCTGCGCGCGCAGATCGAGGCGGACCATGAGCGGCGTCGCCTCGCGCTCGCGTCCGTGCTGTCGGCTCTCGAGCCCGCCGAGCTGTCGTGGGCCGAGCTTGCCGCCAACATTCGTGCCTTCGCCGCGATGGTGTTGCGGGATCTCGAACGCGAGGAGGCGGAGCTGCTGCAGGCCGACCTGGACGCGATCGCGACGGACAGCGAAGGCGGCTGAGGGCCGTCGCTGGCGCGTTCTACTTGAGGTCCACGCGGCACGTGCCGCCCGGCGCGACGCCGAAGGTCACGCAGGAGTTCGCGACGATCTGGAACACGGCCGGGTTGGTCGTCACGAACGGGATCGCGCCCGTGCCCGTCGTGCCGACGTTCGTCCATATGGAGGCGGAGCTCGGGCTGGAGGCGCACGACACCCAGAACACGCGGCCGCCGGATTCCGGCAATGGCACGGTGCGATTTCTTGAAGCGGCGTTCGTCGACCGGAGTCAGGGTTACGCCCGACAGACATGCCGCAATGGGTTACCGCCGTTGCACGTTGAAAAGGCCGCGCCCGGCGGCCCTCGACTTGGCGTGGCCTTTGCTCCGATAGGGAGTATGCAGTCAACACGCAAAACTATCCTGAAGCGAAGGGAGCAAATCCT
>Ga0137409_10005150_pt1 | contig 13665 bp, 13 predicted proteins | sample CZODoug1_16funga_FD_122059 | JGI IMG/M metagenome (GOLD analysis project Ga0137409, IMG submission 122059) | Vadose zone soil fungal communities from Angelo Coast Range Reserve, California, USA - CZODoug1_16fungal (Hybrid Assembly) | ecosystem: Environmental > Terrestrial > Soil > Vadose zone... | reverse complement strand
GGCACCACCTGGGTGACGATCACGCCTTCCGCCACCTTGCCGCCGTACATCATCAGCTCGTCCGCGAGCGCCTGGCTCCCCACGAAAGACACGTTGGTGAAGACGATGTCGGGGCGCTCGGCCTTCACCTTCTCGATGAATTTCGCAGCCGCCTTGTAGGTGGCGACCATCACCACCGCGCGCACCGGATGGCGGCTCTTGAGCAGGGTCTCGACGGCTTCGCCGACGTCGCTGGTGTTGCGCTTGTAGCCCACGCGAAGCGCCCTGTCTGGATTGCGGTTGTACTTGCGCAGCGTCTTCGCCACGCCGTTGAAGCCGGCGTCGCCGTAGCCGTCCTGCTGCGCGAAGACCGCGATCTCGTCGGGCAAGATGCGGCGGACGTCCACCAGGTACTTCACGGTCGCCGCGGTCTCCTCCGCGTAGCTGGCGCGGAAGTTGAAGACGTACCGGTCGGGCGGATCGCGGCGGAGCAAGCCCGCTCCGGTGAAAGGGCCGAAGAAGAGCATCCGCTTCTCCAGCGTGAACGGCACCGCCACCTCGGCTGTCGGGGTGCCGACGTTGCCGATGAAGCCGAAGACGTTGCGGGTATCCGCCAGGTCCTTCATCACGGTCCGGGTGCGCTCCGGCTCGTATCCGTCGTCGAGCGCGATGAGCCGCAGCTTGCGTCCATTCACGCCCCCCGCCTCGTTGGCCGCGGCGAACGCAAGGTCGATGCCCGTCTTCATGCCGCGGCCCAGCTCCTTGGCCGGGCCGGAGAACGGCGCGCTCATGCCGAAGATGATCTCGGTGTCGGTCACGCCGGCCACGCGCGGCCGCTTTTTCGCGTCCGCCAGGCGCTGAGCGGCGATGGCGGCCTGCTTTTCCGCCAGCGCGGCGGCTTCCTGCTGCGAGCGCCACCAGAGCGCCCCGCCGACGGCCGCAGCGGCGATCGCCGCCGAGCCGATGATGACGAGCGGGATCGGGGAACCCCGCCGGGGAGGCAGGGGCTGCGACTTCGGAATCATGATTTCCTCCGGGCCCCCGTCGAGGGCGCCGTTCGGTTCGCCGTTCTTCGCCTCGTCGTCGGACACCATCTCCTCGAGCAGGAGCTTGTTGCAGGGCTCGAAGACGGTTCGCTTCTCGGTGGTGACGTTCAGATCGACGTGGAACTCGCCTTCCCGCAGGCGCAGCGCGCGCCGCACGGCCTCGACGCCGATGATGTCGCCGAATCTCGCATCGACGATCTCGCCGCCCTCCATGAAGACGACCACGTCGTGCTCGGGTCCTGCCGGGGAGACGATGGTCACCGCGGCCGTCTGCCGGCTGATGCTGTAGAACTGCACGAGGTCGGTGAACGACGTCTCCGACAGATTTCCGCTCAATGCCACTCGACGAGCGTACGACGGGGTCAGGGCGCGGGCGAAATTCCGTCATGCATGAAAAACCGGTGCGTGCCGGGCATGTGGGTGGGGGTCCACCTCGGTGCGCCGACCGCCTACCGATCGGCGAAGGTGTCGCAGCGATCCACAGACCCGGTCTCCAGCCCGGTGCGGAACCAGCGGGCGCGGTCGCGCGCCGAACCGTGCGTGAACGTCTCCGGCGAGACGCGCCGGCCCGCCGCCTGCTGGATCCGGTCGTCGCCGACCGCCGCCGCCGCGCGAAGGCCCTCGTCCACGTCGCCCGGGTCCAGCAGTTGCCGTTGGGAGGCCGAATGGCCCCACACGCCGGCGAAGCAGTCGGCCTGCAACTCCAGCCGCACCGAGAGCGAATTGCGGCGCGAAGGGTCCTGCTGCATCGCCCGCTGTACCTTCCCGCCGATCCCGAGCACGTGCTGCACGTGGTGCCCCTCCTCATGGGCGATCACGTAGGCCTGCGCGAAGTCGCCGGGTGCTCCGAATCGGCGGGACAGCTCGCGGTAGAAGCCCAGGTCGATGTACACGCGCTCGTCGGCCGGGCAGTAGAAGGGCCCCATCTCGGCGGCCGCTTCGCCGCATCTCGATTGCACCTCGTCCCAGAAGAGCACGAGCTTTGCCTCGCGGTACCCGCGGATCTTCTCCTTCCAGACCTGCTGGGCGTCGTTGAACGTCGCGACCGCGACCTTCTCCAGCGGCGCCTCCGCCTGCCGCCGTTGATCGGCCTGCGGCCCTGGCGCCTGCGCGGTCGTGCCGTCGTCACCCACCAGCGCGAAGAAGTTCTGCCTGAAGACGATGCTGAGGACGCCGAGCAGCAGGAGGCCGCCTATTCCGAGCCGCCCGCCGGTGATCAGCCCACGGCGGTCTTCCACGTTGGAGCGATCGTCGTCCCCGCCCAGGCGCATGTGGCGAAATGTGCGTCGCCGACCCGACCAGTACAACCTGCTAATTTGAAACGATGGCGCACGTCGGCGGAAACATCATCCTGGCCAGGCGCAAGTTGCGCCGCCGTCCACTCCGGGCGACTGCCTCACCGTGGTGGGCTGGCACCAGCGCGCCATCGAGTTGTCGGGCGGCAACAACGTGCTGGTGCGCGAGACGAAGTGCCGTTCGCGAGGCGACGAGGTCTGCGAATACCATTGCTCATGGGAGTAACCGTTCCAGCTTCTCCTGCGCATCGGCCGCGAAGCCCAGCGTCAGCTCGCCGCCGAGCTCGATGATCGGGCGGCGCACCCGCGCGCCGTCCTCCGCCAGCCAGGCGATCAGCTTCTGGCCGGAGAGGCCCTCCGCTTCGGCACGGCGCTTGGGCGCGACCAGCAGCTCGACGCCCCCGGCCTTCTTCGCCAGCGCACGGATCTCGGTCCCGGTCAGGGGTTGCTTGATCAGGTTGCGCTCTTCGACCTGCTGCTTCTTTCGCGCGAGAAACTCCCGCGCCTTCATGCAGCCGGTTCAGCCGGGCTTGCCGTAATAGCGGATCACGCGGCGAGGATAGCAAGCCCGATGCTACCGGGCGAACGGCCAGACGTGGACGATCCTCGCGGCCGTCAGCCCCGCCGCCGCCACCGCGGCCGCTGCCCACAGAAGGCGGCGGCGTCTCCGCGCCCCGAGGTCCTCGAAGGGATCGTCGAGGGAGCGCGTCGCTCCCGCCGGCAACCGCTTGAGGTCGGTCAAGGCCGCGCCGAGCGGAACGTTGATGCGGACGCGCCCGTTCACGGCCCATCCATTCGCCTCCAGCAATGGACCGAGCGTCCGCTGCCGCAGCTTGAGCCAGGCGAGCAGCATCGAAGGACCGGAGATCACCAGCACCGCCCCTGCGACCGCGATCGCCTTCGCGTACCAAGGCTGCAGGCCCATGAACCCGGACACGAACCCCCCGAAGAGCGCTCCGATGGCTCCGACTCCGACACCGAGCGCGGCGATGATCCCCACCATCTTGCCCACGTCCACAGGCCCGCTGGGTTTCGGAACGAGGCCCGCCTCCAGGGCGGCCTTCGCGCGCGCCTCGGATTCCTTCTCCTTCGCGTCGGCGAACTTCTGCACCTGCTCCTCGATGAAGCGGAGGGCCTTCTTGTACGGCGCGAGGAACCCCTGTCGGACAGAGATGGGATTTTCCAGGATGCGCACCACGGTCGCGTCCCAGTCGCGACCCTGGCGGTCGTAGAAGACGCCGTTCCTGCCGGGCATCAGGTAGTCGGAATCCCCCTGCGTGAAGCAGGCGGCAATCTTCATCGACTGTCCGCCGGGCCTCTTCAGGTCGCAATACGCGATGTACATGCGGGAGAGCGATGCGAGCACCGCGTGCGCTCCCGGGTCGTCGACGCGCACGCAGAGATTGCAGCTCCGGCTGTCCATGTAGAGGGTCCCCGCCTGGAAGACGGCCCCGGACCTCCGCTCGTAGAAGTCGTTGAAGTTCACGAAGTTGCACAGGAGCCGGTGCAAGTCGCGCTTGTAATGCGCGATCCGCACGGCGTCGGCAACGGCGTCCGCCTGCGCAGCGAGCTTCTTGTCCTTTGCGATCAGGGCTTCCATGCCCGCTTTGGAGTCGCCCCCGAGGATCGCCTCGACGCGGGCGAGCCCGAGCTTCTCGACCGCCGCACCCGCCTTCGCCGCCACCCAGGCTTCGTACGCGGCGTAGCGAGGCCGGAGCTGCTCCCACTCGATGGAGGAGATCTCGGTCTTCTGCGCCCCGTAAAGGGGCGCGACGGCGACCTTGTGGAAAGCGGCCAGCGCGCCCGACCAGGCGGGGTTGACGCGCTCGAGCAGCGGGAGGGCCCCGCCGGGCGCGACCCGGGCGAGTGGAAGGCTGGGCAGCTCCGCCGGCTGGACGATCTCCTGGGTGGCAAGGCGCGGGTCGTATTCGGCGATCCGGCAGCGGTTGAACCAATCGTCCACCTTCACCCGGATTGCCCGCGTTGCTTCGTAGACTGCGGCAGCATCCGCGTTCGGGTCCCCCCTGCGTGCCCACTGCGCGTAGCTGGACAGCTCGCCAAAGAACGCGTCGAGCCTGGCCTGATCGATCCCCGCCTTGCCGGAGCGGTCGGGCACCCCTCCGACGCAGTCGATCGCCTCGGCGATCACCTGGCGCAATTCCGGACCCTCCGCGGCGTCCTCCGGGATGACTCCGTCGCCGTTGAACCGGGTGCCCTCGAAGACCCGGCTGACGTCGGCGACGTCGGCGACCGTGAGCGACGTTGCGTCCGGGATCCCGCGCTTGGCGAGGATCTGCCGTGCCGCTCCGAGCAATGCCCTCCCCGCGGGTTTCGTCTCGTCGATCGCGTCGAGCGGCAAACCGTCGGCGCCGGGAATGAGCGCGCCCAGGTCCTTGAGCCGCTCCCCGCACCAGCGGAGGGCAGCGAGGATTTCGCTCGCGCGAACGCGCCCGTCCTTGTCGAGGTCGAGCAGCTCGAGCGTCCGCTCCTCGAGCTCGAGGCCTTTCACAGGGCAGCTCAGCGCGACCCAGAGCTTCTGGTCGAGCTCGTGGAGGTGCGCGAGGTCCGCGCCGCCGTCCAGCGCGACCTGGTCCAGGCCACCGATCCTGCAGAACCGGAACCGAAATGCCATGGCTGCCACCCGCAAGGATGGCCTGCCACATTCCTGGTCGTTCGTCGAGTGGGGGAGCGGCTGGTGCCTGGCTGTTCGGGAGCGCTCTTTCGCTTCGCGGGGTGCGAAGACCCGGGTCGCTGTAGAGTGCGGCCGTGCCTGCGCTCTTCGACGATCCCCGCGTCGTGCTCACGCTCGACGCGGGCGGAAGCAAGCTCGAGTTCAACGCGATGCGGGGTGGCCGCGCCCTGCTGGACCCCCTGCGAATGGTCGCGCGCTCCGACGATCGCGACGCCACCCTGGCCCAGATCCGCTCGGGCTTCGAGCAGGTGCAGGAGGCGACGGGTCGCGCGGCGGCGGCCATCTCGTTCGGGTTTCCCGGGCCGGCGGACTATGAAGCCGGGGTCATTCTCGCCCCCCCGAATTTTCCCACCTTTCGCGGCGTGCCGCTCCGCAGCCTGCTCCAGGAACAATTCCGGCTGTCGGTCTTCATCAACAACGACGGCGCGCTGTTCACCTCAGGCGAGGCAACCGCCGGGGTGCTTCCCTGGGTGAACGAACGGAGCGCCAAGCAGTACCGGAACCTGCTCGGGTTCACCCTCGGCACCGGATTCGGCGGCGGGCTTTGCATCGGCGGCCGGCTGGTCCGCGGGGACAACTCGTCGGCCGGCGCGGTCTGGGCGCTGCGCCATCGCGACGATCGCGGCGCGGTGGTGGAGGAGAGCGTCAGCGTGCGCGGGCTGAAGCGCGCGTTCGCGGAAGCAGCGGGCACGCCCGCCCCCGGTCCGCGCGAGATCCTGGCCATCGCCCTGGGACAGGAGCCTGGCGACCGCGCCGCCGCGCTCGCCGCCTTCTCCCGGATGGGCGAGCTGGCGGGCGACGCCATCGCGAGCGCGCTCTGCGTCGTGGACGGCCTGGTGGTCATCGGCGGAGGACTCTCGGCCGCGTCCCGTCTCTTCTTCCCCGCGCTGATCCGCGAGCTGAACGGGCAGCTCGCATGCCGCGGAGCGCAGATGAATCGGCTGGAGGCACGGGCCTTCGATCTCGACGATCCGGACGCCTTCTCCACCTTCCTGCGCGAGCCGGGAAAGCGGACCGGAGTAGCGGTAACGCGCCTCGGGACCAGCGCCGCGGCTGCGCTGGGCGCTTACGCGTTTGCTCTCGAGCAACTCGACAGCAAGCACCCGTCGCGCTGAGCGCTTCCAGTATCGTTCGCGAGACGCCGCCGGCTGCATGTCCCTGCGCCGCCACGCAGAAGCCTCGGCGTCTCAGCGAACGATACAAACAGCGCTACGCGTTGCGGAGAAGAGCCCTGCCTGGACGGTGACTTCACTTAGCGTGGCGCGGACGGCTTGCCGGGCTGGTCTTCGAGCCCTCGGACAACCAGCTTGTACGGGCAGCGCCGGATCGCCTGCGACACGACGGCGAAGCCGGCTTCCTCGACGCGCCGCACGTCAGTGAAGTCGATGGAGAGGTCGCCCATGCTCTGGCCGATCAGACGTGCCACGGCCGCGGCGCCTTCTCCGTCCAGCTCTCCGCCGAGGCGGAGGACCATCTGACCATCCTCGATTGACGGAAGCATTTGCAGCATGTGAGCACCCGGGGGGTCGGACGCAGCAGATAGCGCCGTTGCCGCCTGTGCGCAACTGTTCGAAAAGATGCAAGAAAGGGTCTAGCCCCGGCCACCGAAGGTGGCTCAGGGGCTACGCATGAGCGCGGTTATTCGCGAGCTCGATTTCAGGATGCGTTCTGGTCGTACAGAACGGAGCGCATCGAGAGCGAGCTCATGTCGAACCCGGACGCAGGGAACTTCACCGCGTCGCGGGAGTCCGCCGCGCCCGCCACGTAGAGCAGGGGATAGTAGTGGTCGGGACTCGGGTGCGAGAGTCGTCCGGCGTCCGACTCGGCGAGACGCGCGAGTGCGGGCCCGTCGTGCTGCACGGCGGCCTTCGCCACATCGCTGTCGAACGCTGTCGCCCAGGGCGGTGCCTGCTTCACTCCCCGCTGCCAGCTGGTGAACGCATGCCGGAGGTTGTGGGTGACGTTGCCGCTGCCCATGATCAGGACGCCCTCTTCCCGCAGCGGTGCCAGCGCCTCTCCGATGGCGAGATGCCCGGCAGCGGGCAGGCGGCCGTCGATGCTCAGCTGCACCACCGGGATGTCCGCCTCCGGCCTCAGGTACTTGAGGACGGTCCAGGTGCCGTGATCGAGCCCCCAGTCGGTTCGCAGGGAGGCCCGGTCGCCCACGAGCTTCGAAGCGCGCTTGGCCAGCTCGACGCTGCCCGGAGCAGGGTACTGCTGCTCGTAGAGCTCGCGTGGGAAGCCGCCGAAATCGTGGATGGTCCGCGGGTGCTCGTCGCCGGTCAGGAAAGTGCCGGGGACGTACCAATGCGCCGAGATGCTGAGGATGGCCTTGGGCTCCGGAAGCAGCTTGGCCAGCTTCTGGAAACCCCGGCTCCACTCGTTGTCGTCGATCGCATTCATCGGCGAGCCGTGGCCGACGAACAGGACGGGCATGCGCTGCATGAACGTTCGATGCCCGAGGACCGTGTAGAGCTTCTCGATCGGAGAAGGCATCGGCGCTACATCCGTATGCTCCCGGACCGCCTCCAGCGGCTCCGGCTGCCGTTCGAGGAACCGGATGCCCGATCTGCCGCCTCGCGTCTTCTTGCTTTCCCCGGCGCGCGCCGGAGGAGAGCGAATGGGGCTCTTGCTGAGTCCCCGCGCGAACTTCTCCCTGGCCTGGAACTTCCAGCAGAAGGGCGCGCCGGTCGGCGACCTTTTTCAGTTCGCCAGCGGCCTCTACTTCCGCGGCAAGCTGGCGTACGCGCGCGCGTTCGGGCGGGCGCCGCCGGGAGGCTCCGGCGCGCTCGCCATCGTACCGGGGCGCGGGTTGATGAGCGTCGACGAAATGATCACGGTGGACGAGCTCAAGGCCATGGCGCAGGTGCCCGTGGATCTCGACGACGAGCGCTACCGGACGCCGCTCGACCGCGACGCGCGTGTGTTGGCCCGGCTGCTGGGCAAGTCCGGCGAGGCGGTCCTGCTGGGGAGCATCGCGACCGGGAAGTACGCGGACCTCTTCCTGGAAGTGTTCGGGGAGCGGCTGCTGTTTCCGCCTTCCTTCGTGGGCCGCGGCGACATGAGCCGGGGCGGACTGCTGCTCAGATCGGTGCGCCAGGCGACGGAGTTGCCCTATGCGCCGCTCCGCGGAGCCGTCCGACACGGTCCGCGCCCACCGAGGCTCCCGCGAGAGTAGAACGCGTCTCTTATCAGGTCTCGCGAGTGACCGAGCTCAAACGTAGGCGCCAAGAACCTGATGTCGCCGCGCCTAGCGCTCGGCAAACCGCTTCGCGCCTTCCTTTGCTCCAGCCTCGAGCGCCCGTTCTCCATGGCGCAGCTCGTTCGACATCGCGCTGGCGAAGTCGAGATCGGCCTGCTCGTGCGCCGACCGCCGATCGGTGCGCATGCAGAGCTGTGGAAAGGCGGCGATCTCGCGCGCAAGCTCCTCTGCCGCCGCTCGCGCCGCCCCGCAGGGGACCACGCGGTTCGCCAGCCCCATCTGCAAGGCCTCCTGCGCCTTCACCGGACGGCCGGTGAGAATCAGGTCGAGCGCCCGCGAGAGCCCGATCAGCCGCGGCAGCCGGACGGTGCCTCCGTCGATCAGCGGAACGCCCCACCGCCTGCAGAACACCCCGAGCGTCGCGTCCTCGGCGACGACCCTCAGGTCGCACCAGAGCGCCAGCTCCAGGCCCCCGGCGACGGCGTAGCCTTCGATGGCGGCGATCGCCGGTTTGTCGAGCAGGAGCCGCGAGGGCCCCATCGGCCCGTCGCCTTCCGGCGACACGCGGTCGTACTTGCCCGCGGCGAACGCCTTCAGATCGGCCCCGGCGCAGAAGGTCCCTCCTTCCCCCCAGAGCACCGCGACGCTCGCTTCCGCGTCGGCCTCGAACGCCCGGAAGGCGTCCGCGAGCGATCGCGCCGTCTCCGGATCCACGGCGTTCCGCGCCGATGGCCGGTTGAGGATGACCGTCGTGACTGGCCCCTGCTTCTCGACGCGCACGCTCATGCGCCGGAGCTTAGCGCCCTACCTGGGCGTGGAAAATGGCTGCGCTGAGCATCGCCCGGGCCCGCGCCAGGTCCCGATTCTGCACCGCCATCCGCGCCGCCTCGACGTCGCGCTGCGCCTGGCCCGTGAAGGCCGCCTGTGCGCGGGCCAGCTCGGACTCGATGCTCGGGTCTCCCGCTGCAAGCCGCTGTTGTGCCGCGTAGAGCGCGTCCAGACCCGATTGCACCAGGGCCTGCCGCTCCTCGCGCTGCTGCTCCTCCGCCTGCCGGCGGGCTTCCGCGTCCGCGATCTGCTGCCGGATCTGCTGAACCTCCAGCGTGAGCTGCTGGAGCTGCTGCGAGACCTGCTGTGCCTGCGTGCGCTCCTGTTCCAGCGCTTCCAGCCGGGCTCGGAGCTGCTGGAGCTCGCGATGTACGTCGTCCGGGCCGGCATCGCGGTCCGCGCTGACACCACCGTCGGGCGGGGTCTGGGTAGGGCGGAGCCGGCCCGGCGGGTCGGTGCCGAGCAGCAGGGGCCGCTCACCCGCGTCCGCCCGCGTGCCGGCGTCCGCTCGCCCGCGTTTCGGGCGGGGGGTCGGGCTGGCCTGGGCCATCCAGAAGGCGACCATCGTCGCGGGAACGAGACCGAGCAGGCGCACCAAGGGAATCTAAGCCGATTCGTGCGGGCTGGGGGACTCGACCGGGCGGGGCGCTTCCGCGACTGGCGCGAACAGCTCGCTGACCCGCGCCGCATCCGGCCCCCGGTAGCGCAAGTCTTCCAGCGACTCCTGCAGCGGAACGTCCCGGCGCAGCGTGGCCAGCTGGCGATAGAGGAGCACGTCCCCGAGGCGCTCGCGCAGCGTCTGGAGCAACCGATCGGCGCCGCGGATCGATTCGGGCCACTGCCGGGCATCGAGCGGGATGAACTCGAGGTGCACGAATCGCCCCAGGAGCGCGGAGGCGGTGCGCTCTCCGAAGCCCGGAAGGCCGGGAATCCCGTCCGCTTCGTCGCCGGTGAGCGCCAGGAAGTCCGGGATCGATTCCGGGCGGATTCCCCACCGCGCGAACAGGGTCTGCTCGTTCAACACCCGCTTGCGGATGACGTCGACCTGCACGATATGGTCCGCCTCCAGGCACTGGCCGAGGTCCTTGTCCGGGGTGAGGATGCGGACCTGCTCCACCTCCCCGCCGTAGCGCGCCGCCCCGGCGGCGAGCGCGTCGTCGGCCTCGAACTCCCGCATCGACCACACCACCGCGCCCACCGCGCGCACCGCGTCCTCCGCGGCGTCGAATTGCGCCCGCAGATCGGGAGGAACGCCTTCGTCCGACTTGTAGAAGGGAAACAGATCGTTGCGGAACGAGCGGATCGGGTTGTCGAACGCGACCGCCACGTGCGTCACCTGCTCGACCGGGTTGGCGAGCAACGCCAGCAGCGACTGCGCCAGCCCCCGGGTCGCTTTCATGGGGTGCGCCGGGCGCTTCGAATAATGCGCGCGGAAGAGCTCGAAGGTGCCGTCCACCAGGTGCAGCCGCATGCCCGGAGTCTCGCACGGCCGGCTCGGCCTGGGTACAGGGCTGCTCTGGCGCTCGCCTGTCTGCCTGGCCAGCCTGCGAAAAACGAGGTCAGGTCAGGAGCCGCTCGAAGGCTTGCCCTCCCCGTAAACCTCTGCAGTCGCCATCTTCTCCCCCATGCAGTCGTTCGAGCACATGCCTACCGGGCGGCGCTGATGCCCGGAAATCTGAAGATCGCGGTCCTCTATGAGCCGAGCGACAACACCGGCTGGCCGGCGGTGGACACCGACCGCGTGCACCACAAGGAGCGGCGCCGGACCGGGCGGAGGCGCCGGTGGCGGGGCGCCGAGCGGCGGTACAAGCACGACCGCCAGCACGTGCTCGAGGCGCTAAGGGCCAACGGCCACGACGCCTCGCTCTACGAGCTGCGCGACGAGCCCTCGCTGCTGGCGCTCTCCAAGACCAAGGCGGACCTGATCTTCAACATGGCGGAAGCGTACGCGGGCGACGATTCGCGGGAGGCGCACGTGGCCGCCTTCCTCGATCTGCTCGAGGTGCGCTACACCGGCGCAGGACCGCAAGGCCTGTTCCTGGCGCAGGACAAGGCGTTGGCAAAGAAGATCTTCGACTTCCATTCCATCCGCACGCCGCGCTTCGCCAGCAGCTTCCGCGGGAAGCTGGACCACGTCGACGACCTGGAGTTCCCGTTGATCGTGAAACCCGCCAACGAGGATGGCTCGGTGGGCATCGACTGCGGAGCGGTAGTGCGCGGGTTGCGCGAGATGATGGAGCGGGTCTCGATGATCCAGGAGAAGTTCGATTGTCCCGCCCTGATCGAGGAGTTCAAGGGACGGGAGATCTACGTCGGCGTGATCGGCAACGACAAGCCGGCCGCCCTGCCGGTGGTGGAGCTGGATCTCTCGAAGCTGCCGGAGGGCATGCCCAGGATCGCGGGGAAAGAGGTGAAGTGGGACAAGGGCAGTGAAGCGTACGAGTCGGCGCACAGCGCGGCCGCGAGCGACCTCGATGAGGAGACCACCCGGCGTCTTCAAGATACGGCGGTGCAGGTGTACTCCGCGCTCAAGCTGCGCGATTACGGCCGCGTCGACATGCGCTTGACCCCGGATGGGAGGATCTACGTGATCGAGGCGAACCCGAATCCGTGGTTGGCCCCGGAGGCGGAGCTGGCCATCGCGGCGGCGCTGGCCGGACGCGGATACGTCGAGCTCATCGGTCAGATCGTGGAGATGGCGTTGGCGCGGTACGCTGCCTGAATCTCCGCTTCGACCTCATTCGCGAATCAACACGCACGGATATTGGGCTGGCGCGCCGGCCCCGCCCGGTGGAAAATTGCGACGGAGGCAGGAATGCTCGTTGTCCTGGTCGCGCTCGCGTTCCTGGCGCTCGTCGCGATCGATCTCTGTCGCGACAAGCTCGTCGACCCGCGGCCGGTGCTGACGCACCCACGCTGGCCCTTCCTCGGGATCCTCGCGGCTGCGGGTTTGACGACGCTCGCGCAGGACCCCGCCCTGTTCCTGGCCTCCTGCGCGCTGCTCGGCGCTTCCGCCGCGCTCCTCTGCGAGCGGTTCCGGCTCACCGAACGGGGCATCGAGGTGCGCGGCGCGGTGCTCACCTGGGGAACGCTCCAACTCCGGCGTACGCCCCTCTTTCTCCACGTCCGGACCACCCGCGGCCAGCGGCTCCGCCTGCCTCGCTGGATGGACGGGCTAGGAACTCTCACCCGGATGGCCGGCGGCGGTACACTGGAGCACGCATGCAGGATGCGCGGCGGATCTACGAGCTGATGGTCCTCACCGCCTGGGCCGACGGGAAGGTGCAGGCGGGGGAAGCGCTGGCCGTGCACCGGATCGTGGCCGCCGATCCCGCGTTCGCGCTGGTCGGCAACAAGAGCGAGATCTCGCGCGCCATCCAGAAGCGGATCTCCGACAAGGGCCTGGACGCCTCGCTGCGAGAGGCCGCCGGCGCGATCGTGGAGGCGGACCGCGAGCTCGCCTTCCGCTGCTGTGCCAGGGTCCTGAGCGCCGACGGCGATCTGGCCGTCGAGGACGCGCAGGTGCTCGACACCCTCCAGGAGCTGTTCGGCCTCTCTGGCGAAGCCGTTCAGCGGCTCATGCGCGATCGGAACCGCTGAGCGAGCGGGCGCCGGCCCGCCCGCATTCCGGACCAGCACGAATCAGCTGCAACTACGGGGGAGATGGCAGTACACGGTGCCTTGGGGCCGCGGACTGTCCAACCGTCTGCACTTTGCCGAACGGTATGCGCTTTTCCCGTTCGGTGTTGCACAGGAATTCTGACAGGATAGCGCACTCGGGCCCCGTTAGATGGAGTGTCACTGCACTTCTGCAAGGAGTCCACCGTGAGCGAGACGCACGATCCGGTTGGGGAGACGCCCCACAAGCGCAAGCGGCGCGGGGGGGAGGGGGGCGGTGGGGGCGGCCACAGCAACAACGGTCACTCGCCCGCCGAGGAGGCCCGCCTGCGGCAACTGCTCGACGCCCTGACAGCGGCGCAGCACGGCGAGTTCGACGTGCGCTTGCCGTTCACGCGAGGCACCGGCCTGATGGCCGACATTGCCCGCGCATTCAACCAGATGATTACGCGCAACCACGCTTTCACCACCGAGATCGTGCGCCTCGAGCGGGTGGTCGGCCGTGATTGCCGCATGACCGAGCGGGCCTCGCTCGGCGAGGTCGCGGGCTCCTGGAAGACGTCCGTCAACTCCATCAATGCCCTGATCGCCGACCTGGTACAGCCCACCACAGAGGTCGCCCGCGTACTGGTGGCAGTGGCCGAAGGAGATCTGACGCAGAAGATGGCGCTGGAGATCGAGGGACAGCCCGTGAAAGGCGAGTTCCTCCGCATCGGCACCACCGTGAACGCCATGGTGGATCAGCTCAGCTCGTTCGCGGCGGAAGTCACCCGCGTGGCGAAGGAGGTCGGCACCGACGGCAAGCTGGGTGGGCAGGCGGGAGTGCCGGAAGCAAGCGGTATCTGGCGCGATCTGACCGACAACGTGAATACGTTGGCGTCGAACCTGACCACGCAGGTACGCAATATTGCCGAAGTGACCACCGCGGTCGCGACCGGTGACCTGTCGCGCAAAATCACGGTCGATGCGCGGGGCGAGGTGCTCGAGCTGAAGAACACCATCAAC
>Ga0137409_10005148_pt1 | contig 13668 bp, 15 predicted proteins | sample CZODoug1_16funga_FD_122059 | JGI IMG/M metagenome (GOLD analysis project Ga0137409, IMG submission 122059) | Vadose zone soil fungal communities from Angelo Coast Range Reserve, California, USA - CZODoug1_16fungal (Hybrid Assembly) | ecosystem: Environmental > Terrestrial > Soil > Vadose zone... | reverse complement strand
CGGCAAGAAAGTCAAGACGATCGTCGGCCTGGTCAATCACGATGACATTGCCAAGGCCATCGAGGGCCTGCTGTAGCTATTTCCCCCACTGATTGCTAAACCGTTGGACGTGTCCCACCCTTCTCTTGGATTGGGGTCACAAGAGATCATTCAGCCTTTCCACGCTAATCTCGGCATCGCGCAGAATGCTCTTCAGCACCTTTGGATGGAGGATTTTCGAGGCGTGATAGGGAATGGTTGCGCGTTTGCCAGCACTGTTCTTGTAAATCATGTGGCTCCCGCTTTGCCGCGCGAGAGCAAATCCGGCCTTCTCCAACACAGCGACGATCTGACGGGCGGTCAGGCGCGGAAGCTTGGGCATCAGACGGCGATTTCGACGGTGGATAGGCTTACGGTCGTGGGTTCGGGAATTTCCTCGCCGTCTGCAAGACGATCCTCTATGTGCAGGCGGATCGCATCCTTGATGTTTTCCACGGCTTCTTCAAATGTGTCTCCCTGACTGTAACAACCCTGAAGGCCCGGGCAGGAGACAAAGTAACCGTCGGAGTCAGCTTCTATGACGATGGGAAGCGTGAGGTGTTTCATAACCGAATTATAGGCTCCCTACTAGTTTTCTGCCAGTGACAATCATGGAATGGACGTGGTCTTGGGGATGCCTTTCCCGTGCTCGATGATTGCGCCGGACGGCGATGATTTGAGTTTCTATGCGACAATTCGAGGAGACGCCGGATTTTTTCGGGTCCATGGGATGAAACCACGCGGCTGAATCTTTTCCGGAGCCTTCCGCGTGTAGAATACGGGTGCGGGCTCTACTTAGAGCCCGCCAAGAAGATGATGACCAGCGCTATTTCATGAAGACACGAATCCAACTGCGCGAGCCCATCTTTGTGGCCCTGGAAACTCTACGCGCGCACAAGCTGCGCTCGTTTCTGATGCTACTGGGAATTGTCCTGTCCGTTTCAACTTTGATCATGGTGGTCGCCCTGATCTCCGGGGTGAACTTATATGTGGCCGACCGCGTTGCGAACCTCGGGTCGAACGTCTTTCTGGTCCTGCGATTCCCGATCATCCCGGACGTTAATGAGTTCGTCAAAGCCACACGCAGGAACAAACCCATGACCTGGGATGACTACCTTTACTTGCGCGACAACACCAAGCTCGCCGTTCGAGTCGGCGCCCAGGCGTACGGAGTGGGCCGCACGAAAGCCAATGGCCAGTCCGTGGAAGACACCACAATCTATGGCGTAACCGCAAATATTGGGGACATGAAAACCGAAGAGCCCGCGCAGGGACGTTACATCACGGACGCCGATAACGAGCATCGCTCCATGGTCGCGCTCATTGGCGCGGATGTCGTTGAAAAACTCTTCCCGGGCCGCGATCCTATCGGCAAGGAACTCGATATTGACGGGCGCCCATTCGAAGTAGTCGGAGTAGGAAAGCCGATCGGCACGGTTCTGGGCCAGACGCAAGACAATTTCGTCTACATCCCCATCGAGACGTACTTGAAATTTTATGCCACCAGCCGTACCAGCCTGGCGATCAACGTGCAAACCCGTGGCGGCGATTGGATGTCACGCTCCCAGGAAGAAATGCAAATGCTGATGCGCGCTCGCCGCCATTTGAGACCCAATGAAACCGACAATTTCGGCGTCTTGGATGCGGGATCGCTGGTGGACTTGTTCAAGCGAATCACAGGCGCGCTGGCTGAGTCCATGATCGGCATCGTCGCCGTGTTTCTGGTGATCGGCGGGGTGGTGATCATGAATGTGATGCTGGCGACAGTCACCGAGCGCACGCGTGAGATTGGCATCCGCAAATCCCTGGGCGCGCGCCGCGCGGATATCCTCCTCCAATTCCTTACGGAGACTGCCGTGATGTCCACCATTGGTGGAGCGATTGGCGTCGCCGTGGCCTACGTGTTCGCGCTAGTCATTGCCGCGAACACGCCGGTGCCGATGCACGTTCCTATTTCCGCGGTGATTATTGCCTTGACGGTTTCAACGGCGGTGGGCGTTTTCTTCGGCCTGTATCCGGCGAGCAAGGCTGCAAACTTGAATCCAATCGAAGCCCTGCGGCAGGAAATCTGAACGGGTGCGGGTTCTGCTTGTTTACCCTGAATCCAGAAGGGGAGCCCGCCTCGAAAAGGAACGGCGGACCCATGCGAATATCCCTGGGCGAAAACGCAAACATGGCGCTGGACACGCTGCGAGAGAACAAGGTGCGGTCGTTTCTGACCGTGCTGGGCGTGGTCATCGGAATTACCGCGCTGATCACCGTATCGTCCATCCTGGTGGGATTCTATGGCGACGTCACCGCCTATCTCGAGGATTACGGCCCGAATACCATCTGGATTTTTAAGGTGGCTCCCGGCGTAAGCACTGGACGCCTCACCGCTGAGGAACGCAACCGTAAGCCCCTGTCACTCGAAGATGGACTGGCGATCCGTGAGCAATGCCCGGCCGTGGCGAAGGTAGGGATCAGCGTCTCCAAGCGCATATATGACTTTAATCGCCAGAACCTTGTCAGCGCGCGTTACAAGGACAAGGAAGTCTCCGGCTTGGATTACACGGGAGCGGTTATCGAGAATGAAGAGGTCTTTAACCAGCGGCCCTATGTCGGGCGTTTTTTTACCGAGGCGGAGGATCTTCATCGCGCCGACGTCGCTATCATCGGCTACGACCTGGGCAAGACATTTTTTCTAGGCGAAGACCCGATCGACAAGACGATTACCGTCGAGGGATTTCCCTATCGCGTGATTGGTGTATTTGAACATCGCAAAGGCCAGCTCTTCCAGAATCCACGTGTTGAAAATCAAGTCGTCGTGCCATATCGCACCTACCGGAAACATCATCCAGCGGACGACGAACATTTCATCGGCGCGGTGGCCGTCACAGGGCGTATGGCGGAGGCGCAGGATGAAATACGTGCGGTGTTGCGCCGGCGGCGTCACGTTCCCTATTCAGCCCCTGAAAATTTCGGACTGTCGACGGCGACGGAAGTGGCGAATCAATTCAAACAAATCACAGGTTCAGTCGCCCTGCTGACCGCCGTGGTCAGCTCGATTGGATTGCTGGTGGGCGGAGTCGGAGTCATGAATATCATGCTGATGTCGGTCACGCAGCGCACGCGCGAAATCGGAGTACGAAAAGCGATTGGAGCGCGCCGCAGCGACGTCATCTGGCAATTCCTGACCGAGGCCATCGTCCTCACCGGCTCTGGCGGCGTCATAGGCGTGATCCTGGGCATCGGCATCAGTCTACTCATCAACCTGTTTCTGCCCAGACTGCCGTCGACGGTTCCGCTCTGGGCTGTGGCCGTGGCTGTTGTAGTTTCGATGAGCGTTGGTCTCTTTTTCGGCATGTATCCCGCAGTGAAGGCCGCGCATCTCGATCCTGTTGACGCTCTCCGCTATGAGTAGGAGGGATTAGATAATAGGTGACAGGTTGTTGGTGGCAAGTTGTAGGTTATAGGAAAGGCGCGATTCGATTGGCTTGGGTTGACCCCTGACGGCTTCTTACTATTACCTGCCACCTAACACCTGCTACCTTTCTTGGAGCTTCCTTTGGCGCAGTTTTTGGATCAGACCGCTCAGCATTCTTCCGATTTCAGCGCACGAATCAAGGGCCGGAGCAATTTCGTTCGCCGTAAAATAGTTGAGCCGCCCGGCGATCAAGAGATGAGTTTCCAATTCTTTGAGCGACCCGTTCGCGATCGAAAGATGTTGAAGATATTCGCCTAGATTTCTTCTCCCGTGTCCCTCGGCGATATTCGCGGGTATCGAAACCGCGGCCCTGCGAAGCTGGCTTGATAATCCGTAGATTTCTGATTGGGGCAGCAGTTTGGTGAGCTTGTAACATGCTTCCACCAGGTCCATCGCCCGCGTCCAGACGACAAGATCGCGATAACTGGTAATCTTTGGTTGTTGCGCGGGTCCCGTAATCTTGCCTCCGGAGGACATTAGGCGCATCGTGTATGATCCCATCTATCATTTAGGTTTTATACTAAACAAGTAACATTTTAAGTGAGGCTCGGAATGTCCCTAGCTGGGTGACTACTACCTACCACCCACCACCTGATACCTTTTATCCCCCCTTTCCTTGCCCGTGCGAACGCTTCGCGGTACTCTTGTACAGCCATGGATGAAAAAGAATTCCAGAAACGTTGTGATGCTGCGTTTGAAGCCCTTCTTCGCCGGCTTCAAGAGGCAGGCGACGCGCATGGCTTTGAAGTCGAGGGCGGAAGCGGAAAACTCGAAGTGCTGTTCGATGATGCCGATGAGACAAGATTCGTCATTAGCCCGAACACACCGGTCCGGCAGATCTGGATTTCTGCGCTGACGACCAGTTTCAAGCTTTCCTGGTCAGACGCGGCGGGAGCTTTCGTTCTTGAGAAGACCGGAGAAACACTGATGCAACTCATGGGCCGAATCCTCACGGAGCAACTCGGCAGCCCGGTGAGCGTCTAATGGGCAATATTCCTTTATTCAAGGACGTCGCGCGGAACTTCAGTGTCTGGATGCGTAGACCCGCTTCAACTCGCGGCCTTCACAGGCCAAAGGTGCGCGCCCTTTTCGCACCGCTCGGGCTCGTTGCTCTTGCGACAATCGTCCTCGCGCAGGATAACCCCTATCCTCCGGCAGCGAGCGTACTCCAGCCGCAGGCGTATGTTTCCATTCAACCGGTGCCGCGCAGCCATGCATTTGAGATTGCCGTTGTAGCGAAAATTTCTCCCGGCTTCCACATCAACGCACACGAACCTTCGGAGGATTATCTGATTCCCACGAAAATAGTGGCGGACCTCCCTCCGGGAGTCGCCTTGGTGGAAACGACCTATCCGCGCGGGGTGATGCGCGCATTCCGATTTTCGAAGACGCCCCTGCGCGTATACGAAGGTTCGTTCACCGTGAAGATGAAACTTCACACGGCGTCCGCGGCGCCTCTCGGCCCGAAAAAAATAGGCCTCACCATTGGCTACCAGGCCTGCAACCAGGACGCTTGCCTGCCGCCGACAAAAATTCCGGCAACGGCGGACCTTGAAATCGCCGAGGCAGATACACCGACGCACCCCGCGAACCCCGGCATTTTTTCCGCAGCCCCTGCGGTGAAGCCCCCTTCACAGCACTAGTTTTTTGAGCCACAACTGGAGGAGGCGTGGTTTCACATCATTCTTGTTCGCAACTCTGTAGTCTCTGCACTACTCGCCGTCGAAATGTTTGCATGGCGCGCACATTTTTGGTTCCGGTTTTTGCAATTTAACACAGAGGACGCGGAGAAAAACCACAGAGAGCACGGAGAGCTTAGTGGCAAAGATGTGGGATCGACGGCTGGGAGCGGCAGGCCGATTTCTCTGTGGTGCTCTGTGATTCTTTGTGTCCTCTGTGTTGCGCTTTTCGGAACTAAACGTAGAGAACATGGTGAAAAGTCACAGAGAGTATTGAGTTCTCCGTACCGCTCGCCGTCGAAATATATGCATGGCGCATGTAGTTTTGGTTGCGTCCGTGCCGCGGTCTGTTAAATCTTTTTGGAAAAACTATCCTTCAAAGATGACCAGCGCCAGAGCCGTATTCCCGGTGTGGGTGATGGTGAGAGCCATGTTTTTGACGCCCAGGGCGTTGGCAATCGCGCACGCCGTGCCTGACAATTTCAGCGTTGGCTTGCCGCCCGGCTCCCGGACTACTTCAATATCCAACCAGCGCACGCCGCGCGCCCAGCCGGTCCCGAGCGCCTTCATCGCCGCTTCCTTGGCGGCAAAGCGTCCCGCGAAACGCTCGGCTCGATGGCGATGCGTTTCGCAGTAGGCAATTTCCGCAGGCGTGAACAGGCGTTCGAGGAACGGGCGGCCGCGGCGCTCGATGGCCGCTTCGATGCGGTCGACTTCCGTGAGGTCCACGCCCAGACCGACAATCATCGAGCCTCCAGAACGCGCGCGGCGAACCGCTAGCGCGATGTCAGAATTATACCGTTCACGGTGAACCGTTCACGACAAACGATTGCATTGAGTGCTGACGGTGAGCCGTTCGCCGTGACTTTGACGCGCAACGTCGAGACGGAAAGTGACGCGTTACGCTAAAGTGGTTGGTAGGACACAAGAATCACATGGCTCGCGCAATGAAAACTCGTTTATCAAGACGCGGCTCCGCGCACTCCGGAGCGGCCACGGCGGTCCTGCGCGACACGGCTGCTTGGACCGTACGCAGCGCGAGCGATTTGCAGATCGTGGAATCGCGCGAGATGGCGAAGCTGGACTGGCTTGCGCACGGATTCAGCACGCGGCCGGGAGGCGAGAGCCTGCTGGGCGGCATGGCCGCGTTGAATCTGGGGTTCACGGATTGGGACAAACGCGCGAACGTCACGGCAAACAGGGCCAAATTCGCTGCGGCTATCGCGGCAAAGCAAATGCCTCTCGTCACCTTGCGGCAAATTCATTCCGATGTGATTCACGTCGCCGCCGCACCTCAAGAGGAAATGCCAAAAGCCGACGCTCTGGCAACGCGCACACCAGGGCTCCTGCTCGGCGTCCAGACAGCGGACTGCGTGCCGATTCTGCTGGCGGATACGCGGCAACGCGTTGTGGCCGCGATTCACGCGGGCTGGCGCGGGACACTTGCGCGCATCGCGGTGAAGGCGCTTGGTCGGATGCGCATGGAATTCGAGACGCGCCCGCGCGACGTTGTCGCGGCGCTCGGGCCGGCGATTGGACGATGTTGCTACGAGGTCGGTCCGGAAGTTGCGCAGGCGTTCGCAGCGCAGTTCCCCGCCGCTGCCGATTGGTTCGACGGGCCGTTTGACCAGCTAGCGCACGGCGAAGAACCGCTCTGGCTGCCGTGGCTTACGATGATGCCGCCGGGACATGTCCCGCCACCTCCGCGCGTGCAGCTCGATCTGCGCGCTGCAAACCACTGGCAGTTGGCCGACGCAGGGGTGCCGGAATCCAAGATCGCCGTGAACGATCTCTGCACGGCTTGCCGCACGGATCTGCTATTCAGCTATCGTCGCGAGGGCGCAAAAACGGGACGGATGATGGCGGTGATCGGAATGCGCGGCAAGAAATGAGAAGCGGGGCTTCGTAGGACAGGCACTCTTGCCTGTCTGTGAGAGCGCAATTGCATTTGAGCAGTGACAATTCGTGCCGTCCCGCGTGGAAATATCTCATGTTGCGCCCGCTAACGCCGTCGCGCCTTAACGGACAGGCAAGAGTGCCTGTCCTACTGTAGCGTCGAAAGCGGGCTCCCCGTTTCAATCAACGCGAGCTGGCCGCAGGCGGCGAAAACGTCCTGGCCGCGAGAATAGCGCACGAATGCGGGAACGCCTTTTTCGAGCAGGATGCTCTTGAACTCCTCGATTTGCTCCGGGGCTGGCGAGCGGTATGGCAAATTGCCCGGATTCCAGGGAATCAGATTCACTTTGGCGCGGATGTGCGCGAGCAGGCGCACCACGCGGCGGGCATCTTCAGGTGAATCGTTCACACCGCCAAGCAGAACATATTCGATCGTGAAATGTTCCCGGGGGCGCAGCGGATAGCGGCGGCAGGCGTCGAGCAACACGCCAAGCGGATACTTGCGATTGATGGGCATCAGCGCATCCCGCTGTTCATCGGTGGAGGCGTTCAACGAAATGGCCAGGTTGGGCCGAATTTTCTCCTGCCCGAGCCGCTCGATTCCTGGAACGATCCCACTGGTCGAAAGCGTGACGTGCCTGGGCGCGAGCGCGACGCCTTTAGGATCGAGCATGATCCGCACCGCGGCCATCGTCGCGTCGTAGTTCAGCATCGGTTCGCCCTGGCCCATGAGAACGACGTTCGTCTGCGGCGTGAGCTGTTCGCGATTTTCTTCGAGCGCCGCCAGAACTTGGCCGATGATTTCTCCGGCCGTGAGGTTGCGGATTAGTCCCAATTGCGCGGTCAGGCAAAAGTGGCAATCGACGGCGCAACCGGCCTGCGTCGAGATGCAAATGGTTTGGCGGCTTTCCTTGGGCATAAAGACGGATTCGATCTGCGCAGGCTTCGCGTCCTCCGCGCCAATCGAGAACAAGTACCGAATGGACCCATCCACGGACGGAAATCGGCGCACGATGCGCGGTAGCGTGATGCTCGCTTCTTCCGCCAGGCGCGCCCGTAGCGGGCCGGGCACATTCGTCATCGCGGCAAAGTCGAAACGACGTTCGACGTACAGCGCGCGATACACTTGCGCGCCGCGGTAGGCGGGCTCGCCAAGCGATGCAAAAAACGCCCGCAATTCCTCCACCGATTTTCCAAGCAGTTCCACAGGCACGCGCGGTCTCCGTTAAATTATGATCCAATCTTAACATGCGGACCCGCGGACAATATCAAGGCGGGCTCCCCTTCTGGATTCAGGGTAAAAAAGCAGAGCCCGCACCGGAGGTTACCGCTTCGGGGTCTCCGTGTACCTTTGCTCCTCGGGATTTCATCCAAACCGTTTTGGATAAATTCGCCGCGCACGTATGGAAAGGATCGCAATGGATAGGCGCAAGCTGGGGAACTCGGGACTGGAAATCTCTCCGCTGGTTTTCGGAGGAAACGTATTCGGATGGACCGTAGATGAGCCCTCCTCATTTAAGTTGCTCGACGCGTTTGTGGCGGCGGGTTTCAATTCGATCGACACGGCTGATGTCTACTCCAAGTGGGTGCCCGGCCACACGGGCGGTGAATCGGAGACGATTCTCGGCAAATGGTTGAAACGAAACGGAAATCGGGACAAAGTGATCGTCGCAACGAAGGTGGGCATCGAAATGGGGCCGGGAATGAAGGGTCTGTCCAGAGCCTATATCCAGCGCGCTGCGGAAGATTCTTTGCGACGATTGCAAACCAACTACATCGACCTCTATCAATCCCACACCGACGATGCCGACACGCCGATCGAGGAAACTCTGGGAGCCTATGCGGAGCTGATCGCGGAAGGCAAAGTGAGGGCCATCGGGGCCTCCAACTACAAGGCGGACAGATTCGCCGCGGCGCTTGCAATCAGCAAAAAGGCAGGACTGCCCAGGTACGAGAGCCTTCAACCCAACTATAACCTCTACGACCGCGCGGATTTCGAAGCCCAACTCGAGCCTCTGTGCCAAAAGGAAGGAATTGGCGTCATCAATTACTTTCCCTTGGCTAGCGGATTTCTCTCCGGCAAATATCGATCGGAAAGCGATGTGGAGCAAAGACCTCGCGCCCGAATGCTGAAAAAGTATATCAACGACCGCGGCTTCAAGATTCTTGACGCGCTGGACCAAGTCGCGAAAAAACATAATGCCACGCCTGCAAGGGTATCTCTCGCGTGGCTGTTTGCGCGTCCCAGCATCATCGCGCCCATTGTCAGCGCCACGAGCGTCGAGCAACTGAACGATTTGATCGCTTCCGTGGAACTTAAACTCGATCGGTCTTCTATCGAACTTCTCAACCAGGCAAGCGCATAAGCCTGCGACCATCTGCCGGTGGAAACTGCGCGACTCCTGATGAACAGGGCGTCGCGTTCGTGTCAGTCGTGTGCCACAATAGCGAAATGACCCAGCCAGTGCGCGATATCGAACGTGCGGAGTTGCCGAACGGCCTCGTCGTGGTGACCGAAAAGATGCCGCAAGTGCGGTCCGTCTCGGTGGGTATATGGCTAGGCACGGGTTCGCGCGGCGAATCGCCTGAATGCAACGGGATCGCGCACTTCCTCGAGCACATGGTGTTCAAGGGCACCGAGCGGCGCACGGCCGAAGAGATCGCGCAATCGATGGACTCGCTGGGCGGAATGCTCGACGCCTTCACGGCGAAGGAGATGACGTGCTTCAACGCGAAAGTGCTCGACGAACATTTGCCAATCGCCTTCGACGTGCTCTCCGACCTGGTGTTGCGCCCGCGGTTCGATGAAGCGGACATCGCCAAGGAAAAGCAGGTGGTCCTCGAAGAGATCAAGATGGACGAGGACAATCCCGAAAGCGTGATCCACGAAATGTTCACGCAGAATTTCTGGCGCGGACATCCGCTGGGCCTGCCGATTCTGGGCACACCCGAAACGGTGCCGCAATTTTCACGGGACACGCTGCTCGAATGCTTCCACTCGTGGTATGCGCCGAACAACATCGTCATTACGGCCGCGGGGAATCTGGAGCACGCGCGGCTGGTAGACATGGCGGCGTCCGCGTTTGGCGGAGCGGCGCGCGCCGCCGCTGTGAGAGCGCACACGGCGCCCCAGGCACACGCGACCATAGAACAACGCCACAAACAGGAACTCGAGCAGGTGCACATCGTGCTCGGCGTGCCTTCCTACCCGCTGGCGCACGAACGGCGCTACGCGGCGTCGGTGCTGAACATTATTCTCGGCGGCGGAATGTCTTCGCGGCTGTTTCAGAATATCCGCGAACGGCAGGGACTGGCGTATGCGATTTTTAGCGATGTGTCTCCGTACACCGATTCGGGCGTGCTTTCCGTGTATGCGGGGACGTCGCGCGAAACCACGGAGCGGTTGATCCGCTGCGTGGTGGAGGAATTCCGCCGCATAAAGCACGAGGCAGTGAGCGCCGAAGAGCTCCGCCGCGCCAAAGACCACCTGAAGGGCTCGATGATGCTTTCGCTCGAATCGACCAGCGCCCGGATTTCCAACCTGGCGCGCCAGGCCATGTATTTCAACAGGTTTCTCTCGCTCGATGAGATGCTGACGTCCATCGAAATCGTGACGCGCGAGGAAGTGCTCGCCATCGCCCATGATTTCTTTGAACCAGGGCGGCTCGCCCTCACCGTGCTCGGTAACCTGAAAGATTTTCAAGTGAAGCCCGAGCTGCTTGCGTACAAAAACTAGTTAAGAGTTGACAGTTAAGAGTCGCGAGCTCTCTGCCACACACAGTTCCCTCTTGACTGTTAACTCTCAACTGTCAACTTTCGACTCCCTCCTCATTGACGGCGGCCCCGCACTTTGTCATCATCCGTTGGGCCTGAGCTTCCTGCGGGCTGGATCGCTGGGGGGTAATCGTCTGCGCGTCACCATATTGGCTTCAGGCAGCTCCGGAAATTGCACTTTGCTCGAAACGGAGCGGACGCGTCTGCTGGTGGACGCGGGGCTTGGCAAGAAAGAAACGCTCCGGCGGCTCGCCGCGGTTGAGCGTCTGGTGGACCGCCTCGACGGCATCGTCATTTCCCACGAACATACCGATCACATCGGCGGACTGGCGCAAGTGCTCGGCCAGTGGCGCACGACGGTGTATCTCACCGAAGCGACGCACTCCGAGGTGAAGCGCATTTTGCCGGAGAGCTCGCAGAAGCGCCTGAACCACGTGGAACACATCCGCGCGGGACACCGATTTATCGTCGGTGACATCGAGGTCTCGCCATTTTCGATTCCCCACGATGCCGCCGACCCGCTGGGTTTCACCTTCCGAACGAATGGAACGAAGGTCGCCATCGTCACCGACCTCGGCTATCTGCCCGAGTTGGTGAAATATCACCTGCGCGAATCCGATTGCCTGATGCTCGAATCGAACCACGATCTCGAAATGCTGAAGGTCGGGCCGTATCCGTGGCACGTCAAGCAGCGCGTGATGAGCCGCACGGGGCACCTCTCGAATCACACGGTCAGCGAATTCCTCGCCGATGCGGAGGGCTTCGACGCGCATGCGCGTTACGTCGTGCTCGCTCATCTCTCCGAGAACAACAACAATCCCGATGTGGCGCGCATCTCGGCTGAAGAAGCTTTGGGCCGGCGGCCGGGCACTGCGCCTTTCTCGGGAGAACTAATCGTCGCCTCGCAAAACACCCCGCATCGGACGCTCGATTTGTAAATCACAACGCGATTCAGAGGAGCTTGCATGAGCGAACCACTGACCATCATTGCGCGCGTCCGGGCAAAGCCGGGCCAGGAAGCGCGCCTGCTGCAAGAAATGAAAGGTCTGCTGGCGCCCACGCGCGCGGAGGCGGGCTGCCTCAGCTACGACCTGCACCAATCGCAGAGCGATCCCGCTCTCTTCGCGCTCTATGAGAACTGGGCGAGCCAAGCGGCTCTGGACGCGCACTTTCAGACGCCGTACCTGCAAGCCATGTTCAAGCTGGTTCCGGAGCTTGTGGAAGGTCCTCTCGAAATCACAAAATGGACAATTGTGAAATAGGGGCACAGTAGCTTTGTCCAAGTGTTACGAGTCCCGGCTCCTGCATCAAGAAGCACGGCTGACAAAGGCCGGATAGGAGCAATGTTTTGTGGCCTTTAGCTCGGCGTTCAATGCCATTGTGCCCTACGCAACTCCGCTGAGGTCGAGTCTTGCTCCGGGTTCACGCTTCGGATAACCTCGATTCCTGTGAAGAAAGCCGCCCGCAAAGGCCCTCTACAAGTTTGTCTGCTATCGCCGCATCCCTTGGTGCTTGGCGAATTTGAGCGCGTGCTCACGAATCCCGCATTCAAGCTCATTCCGCGGCATCTCGAATCGACGCTGGGACCGGATCTGCGACACCTGCAGGTCCCGCGCGCCCTAGTTTACGTGGTGGACGCGCATGTCGCTCGGCCCGCGGCGGGCGCGCTGCTCGCCAATATTTTAGACCACTATACCGAAGCGCGCATCATCGTCGTCGCTGAGAAATTCGATGCCGAGGAAACCTATTCGCTGCTGCAAATGGGAGCCAAGGGGCTGCTCACTTATGACGAAGCGCGTGAGCAGCTGCCGCACGCCTTGCCGCTGGTCGCCAACGGTGGATTCTGGGTTCCGCGCGCCGTGCTCTCCGGTTTTGTCGATTCGATCCTGAGCGGATCCCACGGCCGCCGCTTGAAGGCCGACTCGTCAGCCGACTTGAGCCGCCGTGAACAGGAAGTCCTGAATTGTCTGCTTGAAAATCTGGCCAACAAAGAGATTGGAAACAAGCTTAACATCTCCGAACGCACCGTAAAATTTCACGTCTCAAACTTGCTGAGCAAGTTTGGAGTTCGCCGCCGGGCCGATCTTATCCTGCTTTGTTACCAAAAACGCAGCGCAGCCCCCTAACGCCTCCGTTTTCGTTGGCTTTTTCAGCCTCGGAGACTAGCAACTGAGTACAGCGGAGTGTGTCGCGGTTGCTCCGATATGGGTAAAGTTGTTATAGTCTCCGTTCGAGGCGCGAGGAAAAAACCTCCACTGGAGCACAGACAACTTTCATGCCAGCTGATCGCAGACCGGAATATTTCAAAGGCTCGCAACTTCGCGTCGGGATTATTGGATGCGGCTACGTGGGGCTGCCGCTAGGGCTGCGGTTTGCCGAAGCCGGGCATCGCGTTACCGGGTTTGACACCGACCCAACGAAAGTCGAGAAACTGAACCGCGGCCAGACTTACATCCAACATATCCCGCAGAACAAGATTCTGCAGTTCGTGCAATCCAAGCATTTTGGCGCGTCGACCGACTTTTCGAAGTTGGCCGAAATGGACGCGGTCCTAATCTGCGTGCCCACGCCGCTCGATCAGCGCCGCGAACCGGACCTGTCCTACGTCGAACAGACGGCGCAGTCGATCCGGCCGCATCTGCAGCGAGGGCAACTGGTGGTCCTGGAATCGACGACTTATCCCGGCACAACCGAAGAGCTGGTGCTGCCGATCCTGGAACAGACGGGCATGAAGTGCCCGATCGCTCACGGGCCGGAAAACGAGCAGATCGGCACGGATTTCTTCCTGGCGTTTTCGCCGGAACGCGAAGATCCGGGCAACAAGCAGTATGGCCT
>Ga0137409_10005147_pt1 | contig 13669 bp, 15 predicted proteins | sample CZODoug1_16funga_FD_122059 | JGI IMG/M metagenome (GOLD analysis project Ga0137409, IMG submission 122059) | Vadose zone soil fungal communities from Angelo Coast Range Reserve, California, USA - CZODoug1_16fungal (Hybrid Assembly) | ecosystem: Environmental > Terrestrial > Soil > Vadose zone... | reverse complement strand
ATCCAACCCGCAATGGGTTTGCCAATCGGCAGCAGAAACTTAAAGAGTGTGCGCAAGTCGACTGTCAGAGAATTGAAGATGACATTTGAGCGTATCAGAGTCTGCTCAGTGGCATCACGATCCTCATAGAAGATTGGAGCGATCCCGTCTGACACCCAAACGAGCGAGGTTTGCGAGTTGGGGCGCAGCTGCTCGGCCTTTCGCGTAGCATCTTTCACGGCTGCCGCCATATCATAGATATCATCAAGTTCGATGGTCACTTTTCCGTCTTTGTTGACTCGCTTCACGTTGACCGAACCATCTTCCTTTGTTGTGCGGGTTACTACGGCGCCGTTCTTACCTTTGATTGTCTCTGTTTGGACAACCTCGTCGACTTTTCTTTTTTCCTCTGCCGCATTCTTTGGGGTTTCGTCGGAAGTTTTGCTCTCAGACCCATTGTTGACGAGGCCTCTCTGCTCTTGTGCCCGCTGCTTTTCTTCCCTGGCAACCCGTGCAGTCGCCTCCTCCGGAGAGACCTCCGGCTGCGTCGCGCGCGCCCCGACCCTCGCGGGTCCCGCCCACTCCGGCGCAGGCGGGTCGGGTGATCGCGCAAGCTCCGCAGCCCGCCGGCCCCGCGGACCTGACCGGATTCGATCTGGTGGTCGGGCAGGGCGAGTCGTACGCCGGCGGGTACAGCTCCGCCCAGGGCACGAGCAGCAATGCCGTCTCCGACCCGAACGCGAAGGTCGGCGGCGTGCCGGACGCGCCTCCGTCGGACCGGTCCCGTCCTGCCTCGCCGCTTCGCCGCGAGTGGTCCTGCCCGTGGCCGGAAGAGATGAAGGACAGCGAGGTCCGCTACGCCCGAGTCACCATCCGGGTGAGCGTGACCCGCGAGGGCGCCGCATCGAGCGTCGAGGTCCTCGCCGCTCCGCCCGGAGGGTTCGCCGAGGCGGCACGCCGGTGCGCGCAAGCCGAGCGTTACCAGGTCGCTTTCGACCCACATGGTCAGCCGACCGACGGCGATTCCCGTCTCATCAACGTCAACTTCCAACGCGGATGAACCGCCACCTTCTCCTCGCGGCGATCATCGCCTTCGCGGCCCCGGCGGGTGCCCAGCAGATCACGCCGCCGCAGCCGGTGGAGATGCCACCCGCGGTCGCGCCCGAAGGCGGAAATCAGGAGGCCACTGTGGTCCTGCTGGTTACCATCGGTGCCGACGGCAGCGTCCGGGACGTATCGGTGGCCTCGTCCGCGGGCGCGGCGCTGGACGCGGCCGCGATCGCCGCAGTGCTCCGGTGGAGGTTCAAGCCGGCGTTGCGCGACGGCCAGCCCTTCGAGGCCCGCGTCCGCATCCCCTTCCGGTTCGAGGCTGCGCCTCCACCAAGGGCGCCCGCGCAAGGAGCGGCGCAGGTTCCGGTGCTGGGCGCCCCAACGCCTCAGCCGGTCGCTCCGCGGCCTGCGCCGCCGCCGCCCGCCCCGGCGCCCCCGGAACCGACGGGCCCGGCCGAGCGCGCGGATGAAGTGACCGTGCGCGGCTCGCAGGTCAAGGTGGAGCATGGCGCGAGCGACTTCGTGATCGACGTCGGGCAGCTCGCCGTGGTGCCCCGCCGGAATGCCGAGCACCTCCTCGAGCTCGCGCCCGGAATCTTCCTCGCCAACGAGGGCGGCGAGTGCCACGCCGAGCAGGTGTTCCTGCGCGGGTTCAACGCGGAGCAGGGGCAGGCCATCGAGTTCAGCGTGAACGGCGTTCCCATCAACGAGGTCGACAATCCGGACAGCCACGGCTACGCCGATACCCACTTCATCATCCCCGAGCTGATCAAGAGCCTCCAGGTGACCGAAGGGCCGTTCGATCCCCGGCAGGGCGATTTCGCCCGGGCGGGCAGCGCGCGCTACGAGCTCGGCGTCAGCGACCGCGGCCTGCGCCTCTCCGCGACCGCGGGATCATACGACACCCGCCGCTTCCTGGCGCTCTGGGCGCCGAAGGGCGAGCGGGAAGGCACTTTCGCCGCCGCGCAGTTCAGCGACACCGCAGGCTATGGAGTGAATCGCGCCGGCAGCAACGCCAGCGCCATGGCCCAGTACGAAGGGGAGCTCGGGCAACGCGGCCTCTTCCGCGTATTCGCCTCCACCTACGCGGGCCACTGCAAATCGGCCGGCGTGCTGCGCAAGGACATGGTGGACGCCGGCACCATCGACTTCTTCGGCACGTTGGATCCCAGCCAGGGCGCGGACGCGTCCAGACACATCGTCTCGCTCCAGCTCGAGTCGCCGCTGGAGGGCGGCGTCCTTTCGGGGCAGGTCTTCTTCTCCGTCCGTACGCTCCGCATCGTGGAGAACTTCACCGGGTTCCTCCTCGACAACCAGGAGGCGGGGCAATCGCTGCACGGACAGCGCGGCGACGCCGTGGAAAAGGACTACAACGCTTTCACGACAGGGGCCCGGGGCAGCTACCGTCTCCGGTTCCGGCTGCTGGACCGGGAGCACGCCATCGAGGTCGGCTCCTACGCCCGCTACGATCACACGAGGCCCCTTGTCCAGCGCCTCCGGTTCGGGACCCAGGACCCGTACTTGAACGACCTGGACCTGGAGACCGACGTCCTGAACATCGCGGGATACGTGGACGCGGATCTGCGTCCCTTGCCTTTCTTGACCTTGCGCGGCGGAGTGCGCGACGAGTTCTACCAATACAACGTGCTGGACAACTGCTTCACGCGGGGGAACTTCAAGCCCGGCCAGCCGCTCGACGTGGATTGCCCGTCGTACGACCGCGCTGGTCCCCGCTCGCCTTCACGAAGGGTCACGGCCACCGGAGACCTCCTGGCCCCGAGAGCGACCGCCCTGATCGCGCTGCCCCTCGGCCTGACCCTCACTGCCAGCTACGGCGTCGGAGCCGTCTCGCTCGATCCGGTCAGCATCACGCAGGACGAGAACGCGCCGTTCGTGAAGTTGAAGGCCTTCGAAGGCGGCCTGCTCGCGAGAGGAAGGGGATCTGGCTTCGACTGGACCGCCCGCGCGGTGGGCTATCAGACGAAGGCGGATCGCGATCAGATCCTCGATCCGAATCTGGGGCGGGCCACGACCACCAGCGCGACCACCCGGACCGGCCTGGTGCTGGCGGCGCGCGCGACCTCGCGCTGGCTCGACGAGGCCGCCTCGTTCACCACGGTCCATCCCGTCTTCGACGATACTGGCACGCTGGTGCCCTATACGCCGCTCGTGGTCGGCCGGTCCGACACCGCCCTGTCCGGGCCGCTCCCCTGGCCCCGGTTTGGAGAAAGCCCGCTGCGAGGCACCCTGGGGGTTGGAGTCGGCTATATCGGCAAGCGCTCCTTGCCGTTCGGCCAGTTCTCCGATCCGACCGTGCAGATCGACGCCTCCGCCAGCGTTCGCTGGCGGTGGCTGAAGGGTGGAGTCCAGGTGACGAACCTCACCGATCGCAGGTTCCCGCTCAGCCAGTTCTTCTACGCGTCCGACTTCCACAGCCGCCCCTATCCGACCCTGGCGCCCGCCGCACACTTCACGGCAGCTCCGCCGCGCATCGTGCTCTTCACGCTCGAGCTTTTGCTCGACCGGCAGGCGGACTGAATGACGCGACTCCACCGGCTGATCAGCCTGGTCCTCCTCGCCTGCGGCCTCTCGTGCGGCTCCACCGGCGGCGCCCTGGTGACCCTTCCGTTCAGCACCGGTGGCCAGGCCGCGGGACCGCTCACGTTCACCACCCCGACCGGCTGGACGGTGACGCTCCAGACGGCCACGATCGCGCTCGGCCCCTTCTACTTCAACAACGTGCCCCCCTCGACGCAGACGTTCCGGAACGGGCTGGTGATCATCCAGGTGACGCGGCAGGTGGTCGTGGACGCGCTCGACGCCGCGCTGCATGACGTTCCCTCCGGCGCCGATGGGGAGACCGGTGTTTCCGTGGTCGTCGAGATCGACCTGTTTCCGCCGGACGATACCCAGCCGTCTTCCGTCCGCGCGCAGTTGGGCGGGAACGTCGGCCTCGTGGCCGGAACCGCAACCAAGGGCAGCACGTCATTGGCGTTCAGCGGGCCAATCACCATCGACACCAACCTCGTCACTCCCACGACGCCGCTCGTGGCCCTGCAGCGCGTGCGCGGGGCCGCCGTCAACCTGGACTTCACGGCCGCGCCGCAAGCGCTGGTGCTGCGCGTGGATCCGATCCATTGGTTCGACCTGGTTGATTTCTCGATCCTGCTGCAGGGCACGCCTTCCGGCGGCGTCTACACCTGGGATGTCCACAGCACTTTCCTCAACTCGCTGGTCCAGGGCGTGAAGAGCGAGAGCGGCGTGTACCAGTTCGAGCTGGTCCCACGCTGAGCTCGGCCTTCCTGCGACGAGGTCACGCCTGGAGGGCCGCCCGCGTTTCGCGGCGCAGCAGCCGATCGAGCGATAGCGGACCTGCGCCGCAGACCGCGATCCAGACCGCGAGCACGATGTAGGTCCACTCCTCGAAACCCAGCAGGTCGCTGATCGAGTGCAGCGCATCGCGCTTGGCCGTCAGGATCGCCACGGTCATGGTGACGATCAGGGGAATCGACGCAAGCCGGCTGAGAAGCCCGATCAGCAGCAGGCTCCCACACACCAGCTCTGCGGAGGAGACAAGCACCGCGTTGAAGCCCGGAGCGGGGATCCCGAGCTCCCCGAAGAACTCCGTCACCTTGGCCAGGTTCTGCAGCTTCCCCCAGCCGCTGACGATGAACACGGCCGCCAGCGTCAGGCGCGCGAGCGTGGGTCCCAGGAACCCGAGCCGGCGCGCGATCGAAAGAAAGCGGGCCTGGGCCCGCGCAATCAGCGACATGGTTTCTCCTCGGATTCAGCGCGCGATGAAGCCTTCGCCGAGCCATCCCTGCAGTGTTTCGACCGCGCGCGCCGGATCGCCGAGCGCTCCGCAGACCTCTCCGAGCGGCGCTCCATCGATGGCGAGCTGGACGGCGTCCGCTTCGCCGGCATCCACCTCGACATGAAAGACCTCGAAGCCGGCGCGCCAGACGACCAGCCGCGAAGGCCGCTCCGGCGCCGCCTTTGCCGAGCCGTCCCAGAGGGGGCCGACGTCATGGCCGAGACGCAAGAGGCGCAGCGCCGGGATCAGGCGCACCCGATGGGTCACGAATGCGGCGGCGTCCTGGGCCAACTTCGCGAATTCCTCGCCTGACAGCGCCTCGGCGTGCGGAGCCTCGAAGACCTCGCTGCGCGCCCATTCGAGACGGGCCAGGTCGGCCAGATCCGCCCGCTCGAGGAAGCCGGCGAACCGGCGTCCGATCTGACCCAGGTCGGGATGGTCCGACGGATGGGCGAGAACGTAGCGGCTCGCGACTTCGGAAAAGGCGTCATCGCCCAGCGCGGCCCTCACCTTGGGGAACGACTCCTGCAGCGCTTCGACTTGCCGGTCGAGAAACATGCGGGCGTAGATCGCGACCCGGTCCGACGCGGACAGCTCGGCGGTACCGACGAAGCCCTCGAGCGGCCGCCGCTCCCCGCGGAGCAAGTCCCAGAACAGGCGCTGGGTCTCTGCCAGGTTCACGCCAGCGCCTCCTTCTCGATCGCGCGCGCCCGCCGGCTCTCTTCCACCACCACCTCGAGCTCGGGGACGTGGTCGTCCCACTCGACCAGCGCCGGGACGCTCCCGAAGCGGCGGACCGCCGAGCGGTACAGCTCCCATACGGCCCCGGTCACCGGGGCGTCATGCGTATCCAGAAGGTGCGTTCCATGGTCGCTGTGGCCCGCGAGGTGGAACTGCCCCACGCGGCCGGCCGGAATTCCGGCGAGGTACGCGTCCGGGTCGAACTCGTGGTTGCGCGCGCTGACGTAGACGTTGTTGACGTCCAGCAGGATGCCGCAGTCCGCCTCCTCCGCGACCCGCGCCAGGAACTCCCATTCCGGCATGGTCGAGTCCGCGTACGCGACGTAGCTGGAGACGTTCTCCAACAGGATCTGCCGGCCCAGCGCGTCCTGCACCCGTCCGACCCGCGAGACCACGTGCGCCAGCGCCTCTTCGGTGTACGGCAGCGGCAACAGATTGTGGGCATACCGGCCGCCATGACGGCCCCAGCAGAGGTGATCGGAGACGTAGGCCGGTTCGACCCGGTCCGCCAGCGCCCGGAGCCCTCGCAGCAGGCGCTCGTCGAGCGGGTCCACCGACCCGATGCCCAGTGAGACGCCATGCAGCACCACGGGCACCTCGCGGCGCACCTTCTCCAGCACGGCGTATGGGCGCCCGCCGGGGGCGAGGAAGTTCTCGCTGATTGCTTCGACCCAGTCCACGGACGGCGCTTCGGCGAGGAAGCGCCCGTAGTGCTTCGGGCGCAGCCCGATGCCGTGTCCCAGGTCCTTGCGGGTGAAGCCCATCCTCGCCCCCGCGCCTGGCTACTTCTTCTCCGCGACCTGGACCTTGCCGCCCTTCGCCTTGCATTCGTCGGCGCTGGTCTCGGTGAGGCCCTGGCCGTGGCACCCGTTCTGGCCCTTGCAGGCGTTGTTCGCGCTCTTGCACGCCCCGGTGCCCTTGCACTGGTTGATGCCCTCACACTTCACGGTGTCGCCGGCCTTTTTCTCTGCCTTGTCCTTCGCCATTGCCGCCCCCGAAGCGAACAGCGAGGCGACCGCGGTGGCTAGGATGGCATTCTTCATCGACATGGAGCTCCTCCCGGAGGGAAAGTGGACTGCCGCCCTGAGTACGACGTGGCGCGCGAAACGTTACACGACCGCTTCGGGGTGGCAAAAGGGCAGCCCGAGCGCCTTCGGGGGCAGCGCTTCTAGGGCGAGACCGTCGCCGGTCTCATCGCCTCGTGCCGCTGGGTCGCGGGCGCTCAGAGGGACAGCTTCGTCAGGTACGCGTTCAGATCGGCGCTGAATTCCTCGCTGGCGCCGATGAACTGCACGCCGACGCCGCGCCGCTCGGCCACGTGGGCCACGTACGCGTGCACGCTATGCGCGCCGCCCTCCGGCAGGGTGATCTCGAGCTCGACCACCGACCCCTGGGCCGCCAGCGCCTCGGTGCGCACGAACGCGCCGCTGCGGCTGATGTTGCTGACGAAGCCTTCGAGCTGCGGACGGCCGCGCTCGCGGACGACGGCCTTGAGCTGGGTGTGGAAGCGCGGGTAGGGTCGCAGGCTCAGCTCCCGCCGCCGGAGGACCTCGGACAGCCGCTGGCGCGCCAGCTCGTCCGCGTCGCGGAACTCGGCGCGGAACTCCTCGCCCTGTGTGTCGGTCACGAGGGCGCTGCGTGCGACCACCCCGCCCACCGGAAAGAAGAGCTTCAGCTCGATGGAGAGGCCGCGCGCGGGCGGCCGGATCGAGCGCACGTGCATGTCGTCGACGCTGATCGAGGTGGAGCTGGCGTGCACCACCTCGCCCGAGGCGACGTAGCGGACAGGGACCACGAAGGGCTGCGCTTTCACCAGCGCAGGGCCGGGGGGAGGAGCCAGAGGCACGGCTGTACTGATCGATGATTTCCACGTCATGGCGCTGCCTCTCCCTTCGGGGTCCATCGCATTCAATCCAGAGCAAGCGCCGGGCCATGTATTTTTGCAAAACTGCTGAACTGCCGCTTCAGAGGGGAAACGGGTGCGCCCTGGCCGGCGGAAGAGGAAGGCGCGCCTACCCTGATGGGTCCCGACTTCCAGCCTCGGGCCAGAAGTCGAGCTTCCCCGAATTCGCCGGGTGGGATGCCGGCGCCGTTGTGGCGGACAGCCGAGATGGTGCGAGTTTGCGATCGATACTGACTTTTGCGAGCGCGTAATTTTTGGAGTGCGGGAGCTCGCTCCCGTTTTTACGGTTGAGCGCGGCCCGAATTGCTCGTGGTGAACTCTCAGTTGTTGTTGGAGCAGCTTAGCCTGTGCTTCGGGCTGAACAGCGGCGGCAAGACCGCCGCACTCCAAATGGCTGCGGTATAACGATCGAATGAGCTTGTTTTCTAACACTTCGGTGCTGCTGGGCAAGGAACTGCGGACGGAGTTTCGTTCGCGCGAGCTGCTGACTACCACTGTGGTTTTCATCTTGATGGTGGTGGTGCTGTTCAGCTTTACGTTTGATCCCACGCGGGAAGAATCGCGGCGGTTCGGACCGGGGTTGCTGTGGATGGCGTTTCTGTTCGCGGCATCGCTGATGCTGCAGCCGGGATTTTTGCGCGAGCAAACCAACGACACTCTAAGCGCGTTGCGCCTTTCGGTTTCCGATCCGTTTGCAATTTTTCTGTCCAAGCTGTGCGCCAATACGCTTTTCCTGTTGATCACGGAGCTGCTGCTGCTGCCGATTTTCGCGGTACTGTACAACGTGCCGCTGCTTGGAGTTGTGCCGCAGCTTGCGTTGGTGCTGTTCCTGGGGAGTCTGGGGCTTTCGGTTACCGGGACGACACTGTCCGCGATCTCCGCGCAGGCGCGTATGCGCGAGTTGTTGCTTCCACTGCTGCTGTTGCCATTGCTGACGCCGCTGCTGATCGCCAGCACGGAGGCTACCGCTGCGCTGTTTGCGGAGAATCCGGTGCTTCGCTGGGACTGGCTGGCGTTCCTGATCGCGTTCGACGTGATTTTTTTGACGGCGGTATGGCTTTTCGGGGAATATCTCTTGGAAGAATGAAAATGCTGGGCACCCCCCTCCCCCCCGGGGTTTTGTGAATCTGTGTGATAGTAAAGGACTTGCTGTGAAAACAGCTCGGATCTGTTCAAAGCAAAGGACATAAGAGTCAGAAAGTACATAAATGGCGGCAATATGACGGCAAAGCTCCTAGGCGCAGCGGCGGTCGTGGCTCTGTTGGGCGCATCGGTGTACGGGGCCTTCTTTGTGGCGCCGAATGAATTGACCATGGGCGTCGTGCAGCGGATTTTTTACTTGCATGCGCCTTGCGGGATGGTTGCGCTGGCTGCATTCCTGGTGTGCTTCGTGGGCAACCTTGGATATTTGTTCAAGCGCAAACCGAAATGGGACTGGCTGGGCGTTTCGGCCGCTGAAGTAGGCTTGGCGTTTTGCACGGTGGTGCTGCTTACCGGACCGATCTGGGCGAAGCCAGCGTGGGGCGTTTACTGGGCGTGGGATGCGCGGCTGACGTCTACCTTGGTGCTGTGGCTGCTGTATCTCTCCTATCTGATCTTGCGGACGATGGTGGATGATCCAGACCGCCGGGCGTTGATCAGTTCATTTTATGGCGTATTTATTTTCCTGGATGTGCCGTTGGTTTACGGGTCGATCTGGTGGTGGCGCACGCAGCATCCGCAGCCAGTAGTGTTCACCAGTGGCGGCTTGAATCCTGAGATGCGGAAGATTTTTTATCTGTCCTGGCTGAGTTTGACGGCCTTAATGGCTTTGCTGATCCGGCAGCGCTACGAACTGGAACAGGTGCGGGCTGAAGCGCAAACGCTCGCGCAAGAGGCGGAGGCGGTGTGAAGAATCTTGGCAGCGTTATGACCGCGTACATGATTGGCTGGGGCGTATTCTTCGTTTATTTCGTCACCGTGGCGCGACGCACCGCGGAGCTGCGCAAAGACGTCCAGCGGCTGAAGGAAACTTTGACGCGAGGGAAATAGCGTGGCGGGGAAGAAGCGCGTCGGAATCGTGCTGTTCCAGCTTGGCGGGCCGGACTCTCTGGAGGCTGTCGAGCCGTTTCTGCTGAACTTGTTTCTGGATCCGGACATCATTCCGCTGGGGCCGCTGGGAATGTTGCGGAAGCCGATCGCCAAATTGATTTCCTCGCGACGTTCGATACCGGTGGCCGCGAAATATGCGGAGATCGGGCGACGCTCGCCGATTCGGCTGCTGACCGAGCGGCAGCGGGTGCGGCTGGTTGCAGCTTTGTCACCGTATATGGACGCCGTAGCGGTGACGGCGATGCGCTATTGGCATCCGATGAGCACGGAGGCGGCTGACATCTTGCGCAAGGCAGCGCCGCTGGACGATATCGTGCTGCTGCCGCTGTATCCGCATTTTTCCTATGCCACCACGCTAAGCAGTTTGAAGGAATGGCGCCGCGTGTACGGTCCGCCGGACGGTCGCGCGAAAGAGCACACGGTCGGACAGTTTTACGATCACCCGCAGTATATTCAGGCGGTGGTGCAACGGATTGGATCAGTGTTGCGGCAATTCCCGGACAGCTCGCGGATTCATCTGGTGTTCAGCGCGCATGGTTTGCCGATGAGCCTGGTGGAGAAAGGCGACCCGTATCCAAAGCAAATCGAAGCGACGGTAAAGATGGTGTGCGAGGCCGGCGCGCAGCAATATGCCGGGTGGCCGCGAACGCACCTGCTGTGCTACCAGAGCCGGGTTGGCCCGGCCAAGTGGCTGCAGCCGCCGCTGACCGGCACGATTGAACGCCTGGGGCACGAAGGCGTCAAGGAAATGCTGGTGGTGCCTATCTCTTTTGTTACCGAGCATATAGAGACGCTGCACGAAATTAATATCGAAGCTCGCGCCGAAGCCGCTCAAATTGGCATCGATACCTTTAGGATGATGCCGGCGGTGGGCGATTCGCCGCTCTTTATTGGGGCGCTGAAAGATTTGGTGCTGCGCGCCGTAGGAATGGAAGTAGCGCCAATCGCGGCGCATACGGCGTCGCTGGCGAGCTAGCGCAAAAGCAAGTTCTAGGTTGTCGGACAGATTTGGCGTAGTTTTCAGGTCAAGGGCAAAAGGGTTGCGGCTGAGCTATAATCCACGGCGAGATTCGACGTATGACGGCGACATATAATCGAGGAATCCACCGGTTTGCCAACTTCGTGGTGGTCTGGACGGTGCTCCTGTTTATTGCGGGAGCCCTGGTAACGTCCAAGAATGCCGCGCTTTCGGTTCCTGACTGGCCTAAGTCGTTCGGAACCTGGTTTCCTTCGCTGAGACAACTGGCCGGCGGAGCATTTTTCGAGCATTCGCATCGCGTGATTGCGGGCGGCTTGGGCGTTTTCACGCTGGCGCTGGCGATTCTGATTTGGGTGAAAGACAGTCGCCGCTGGCTGCGCTGGTTTGGGGTGATTGCAGTCTTAGGCGTAGTGGTGCAGGCGGTGTTGGGCGGCGAAGTGGTCCGGCAATTGTTGCAGTATTGGTTGCCGGTGATGCATGCGGTCTTCGCACAGATCGTGTTCGCTGCCGTGTTGGGAATCGCCGTGTTTACGAGCAAGTGGTGGGTATCGGAGCGTCCGCAACTGGTGGACAGCGGCGCGCCTTCTATCCAGACCTTGGCAATCGTGAATGCGACGGTGATTTTTTTGCAGGTAGTGCTGGGCGCGGGCTTTCGCCATTCTGAAATTCCGGTGTGGCCGCACATGGTCGGGGCGCTTGCGGTTTTGGCCACGGTGACATGGACCGCGGGCGCGCTGCGCAGGCGTTTTGGAACTTCCAGCGAGCTGTCCCGGGCGCGTGGTTTGCTTCATGCAATTTTTGGCATTCAGCTTTTGCTGGGGTTTGGGGCTTATTGGGCACGCCTAGAAAGCTTGAAGGTCGGCCCGACGTCCGCGACCGTGATTCTTACGGTGGCACACACGGTGCTCGGAGCGTTGTTGTTCGCGTTCTCCATCCTAATCGTGCTGATGTGCTTCCGATTGGTGTCGCGCAGCAGGGAAGTGGCAGCAACGGCGCCCACGCAGGTGACGGTCCAGTGAGCACGCTGCGAACTGCGGAGCTGACTCTGGCGTCGCGCGTAGCGTCGCGTGCAAACGCGTATGTTGCGCTGACCAAGCCGGACGTGTCGTTCCTGGTGCTGATCACGACCGCCGCGGGATTCTATATGGGTTCGCGCGGGCCGGTGGATTGGCTGCACATGGTGCACACCGTTTTTGGGACGATGCTGATCGCCGCGGGCACGGCGGCGCTGAATCATTATATCGAGCGCGACTCGGACCGGCTGATGCGCAGAACCGCTTCGCGGCCGCTGCCGAGCGGAGTGTTGAAGCCGCGGCAAGCGCTGGTGTATGGGATTGCGCTGTCGATCGCTGGAGCGCTGTATCTGTATTTCGCGGCGGGTTCGCTTGCGGCAGGGTTGGGCGTGATCACTTGCCTCGGTTATTTGTTGGCGTATACGCCGTTGAAGAAGCGCACCGTGTGGGCGACGTTTGTGGGCGCGTTTCCGGGCGCGATCCCGCCGATGATTGGCTGGGTGGCGGCGACGGGGAGGCTGGACCTCGGGGCCTGGCTGCTGTTCGCGATACTTTTCTTCTGGCAATTTCCACATTTTCACGCCATTGCCTGGATGTATCGGGAAGACTATGCGCGTGCGGGGATCCTGATGCTGCCGGTGGTCGACCCGGAAGGCTCACGCACGTTCCGGCAAATTCTGGTGACCGCGGCGGCGCTGGTCGGCATTAGTCTTTTGCCGGCGATTGCGGGACTTACCGGAGTTTTTTACTTTTTCGGTGCGCTGGGGCTCAGCGTGGCGCTGTTGCAGGTTTGCGTCTGGGCCGCCAGCGCGAAGACAAATAATCGAGCTAAATGGCTTATGCACGCTACGGTTGCGTACATCCCGTTGTTGCTTGTTTTCATGGTGTACGACAAAATCCTGCGATGATTTAGCTCTAAGGAATTATCGTTATGTTTTCACATGCAGCGCTCAATGCTTCTCTGAATGGTGCAAGTGCGGTCCTCTTGGCGGGGGGCTACGCGGCGATACGCAGCGGCAAGATCGCGGTGCACAAAGCTTTCATGATTGCCGCGTTTTGCGTCTCATCGGCTTTTTTGGCTTCGTACTTGGTGTATCACTACCGGGTCGGACATGTGGCGTTTCAGGGGCAGGGCTGGGTTCGTCCGGTGTATTTCGTTTTGCTGCTGACGCACACGGTTCTTGCGGTGGTGATCGTGCCGATGATTCTGGTTACGCTTCGCCGCGCCTGGCTGGAAAGATTTGACCGGCATCGGATTATTGCGCGGTGGACGCTGCCGCTTTGGTTTTATGTGAGCGTGACTGGCGTAATCGTGTACCTGATGGTGTACCAGATTTATACGGCGGCCAACATCACGCCGTAGCGGCGACCGGCAGAGCGGAAATCACCGCATCCGTAAATTCCTGAGTGGTTGCCTTGCCGCCGAGGTCGCGGGTGGCGTGCTTGCCGTCGCGATAAACCTTGTGGAGGGCTGCTTCGATTCGCCGGGCGGCGGGGCGCTCGTTTAAGTGATCGAGCATCATGATGCCGCTCATTAGCAGGGCAGTGGGATTCGCGAGGCCTTTGCCGGCGATGTCCGGCGCCGTGCCATGCACGGCCTCGAACATGGCGCACTCGTCGCCGATATTTCCGCTGGGGACCACACCTAAGCCACCCACCAAGCCGGCGGCTAAATCGCTCATCACGTCGCCGTAGAGATTGGGGAGCAGCAGCATGTCGAATTGTCCTGGGTCGAGGACCATTTGCATGCAGGCGTTATCGACGATCATTTCTTTGTACTCGACATCTTTGTATCGCTCGGCGACGGCGCGCAGCGACTTCAGGAACAAGCCGTCACTCAGCTTCATGATGTTGGCTTTGTGGATGGCGTGGATCTTCTTGCGGCCGCTGCGCTTGGCATATTCAAAGGCGAAACGCGCGATGCGCGTGGAAGCGCGTTCGGTGATAATTTTCAGGCTTTCGACGACGCCGGGAACGACTTCGTGCTCGAGGCCGGAGTAGAGGTCTTCAGTGTTTTCGCGGACTAGCACAATGTCGACGTTCTCAAAGCGTGATTTGACCCCGGGTAAATTCTTGACCGGGCGGAGATTAGCGTAGAG
>Ga0137409_10005145_pt1 | contig 13673 bp, 9 predicted proteins | sample CZODoug1_16funga_FD_122059 | JGI IMG/M metagenome (GOLD analysis project Ga0137409, IMG submission 122059) | Vadose zone soil fungal communities from Angelo Coast Range Reserve, California, USA - CZODoug1_16fungal (Hybrid Assembly) | ecosystem: Environmental > Terrestrial > Soil > Vadose zone... | reverse complement strand
GCCTCATGCAGCGAGGTCAGAGGGTTCTGCACACTGGTGCAGTTGATGCCCTTCTGCTGGAGGCGGGCGATGACCTTCGACCAGCAGGAGCCATCTGCGAACAGTCCGTGTACGAACACGATATTCTTCGTCTTCAGCGATGCCTGGGCGCTGGCGACTTGGTTGAGCAAGGGAAGGACGGCGCTGGCGGCGACAGTCCCAATCAATGTCCGGCGGTTCATCATAGTCTCGCTCCGCAATTGGAAAATTCGCCCCGCGTATTTTTCAGCGCCTCGGGCTCACCAGGTGAAGAGCTGGCCTCTACGGTTTTAGAGAAACGATCTAAGCCGAATTGCTTCGGCGCCGACCGGACTGTCGCGCAGGACGCGGTGAACTATATGGTGGGCGATCCGCCAACCGCTGGCCCGATCTTGTCGTCGCTATTTCGGAATTGCGCATTCTGCGATGCTGCGCGGAGCACGCACCCGATACCCACGTCCTAGAGCGGCGCCCGAAGTCGGGCGTTCGTTAACCATCGGCCGCACGCGACGATCCTCAGACGTGGAGGCGAGCTCGGCGCGCCCAAGGCGGGCGGACAGGCAGGTCGTCCCGACGCCACCTTCCAATCGTGTTTCAGTCAGTGCGTCGACGATATTGGGGCGGATCGGCGCAAGCCCACGACAAAAACAGCAAGAACGTGCAAGCCGACCGATAATTTTGCAATAACTTCGCACTGGCAAGATCGGACATTGACGCAGCGCGGAGGTGTGAGACCGAGCCGCGGCCTATATGTCATGCGAGGCCAGCCCGATGAAGAGCCGCCTCAATTCAGTCATCGGCCGCCGTGACATCCTTCGCGGCTTCGCGATCGGTACGGTCGTGGTAGCTGCAAGTGCCACACAGCCCTTACCGGCTGCAGCTGATACCGAGAACGACGCCGAAAAGCGCAAAGCCCGCTACCAGGCGGATTCTCCGGAAGTTCAAACCTTCTATCGCGTCAATCGCTATCCCGCGACGTGAAGAGGCTGCCATGTTGATCAAGAGAGCGGAACGGGACGCTCGCCACGGCAGGCGCGCCGCGCTCCCGACGCCAATGCCATCAGGCGGCGGTGTTGATCGCCGCAGCTTTCTACGTCGCTCGGGTCTCGCCGCGGGCGCGCTGACGGCGCTCGGCACGCTTCCACTCTCCGGCGTCCGCACCGCCGAGGCTGGCCCGCCGCCTCCCGCGGGCGCCAAGGTCACCACCGAGAAGAACGTCTGCACCCATTGCTCCGTCGGGTGCACGGTGATCGCGGAGGTCGCCAACGGCGTATGGATTGGCCAGGAGCCGGGTTGGGATTCGCCCATCAATCGAGGCTCACATTGCTGCAAGGGCGCCGCGGTCCGCGACGACGTGCTTAGCGAGCGGCGGATGCGCTACCCCATGAAGCTCGTCAACGGGCAATGGCAGCGGATTTCGTGGGAACAGGGCATCGACGAGATCGGCAATAAGTTGATGGAGGTTCGCCAGAAATCGGGACCGGAGTCGGTCTATTGGCTGGGCTCGGCAAAGTTCACCAACGAGGCCGCATATCTTTATCGCAAGTTGGCAGCGTTCTGGGGCACCAACAACGTCGATCATCAGGCGCGTATCTGCCATTCAACGACCGTCGCGGGCGTGGCCAATACGTGGGGCTACGGCGCAATGACCAATTCATACAACGATATCCGCAACGCCAAGACCATCATGGTCATGGGCGGGAATCCTGCCGAAGCTCACCCCGTGTCCCTGCAGCACATTCTCGAAGGCAAGGAGCTCAACCGCGCCAATATGATCGTCATCGATCCGCGGATGACACGCACGGCTGCACATGCGACCGAATATGTGCGCGTCCGTCCGGGAACCCACATCCCGACCGTTTACGGGATGCTCTGGCACATCTTCAAGAACGGTTGGGAAGACAAGGAATTTATCCACCAGCGCGTGTACGGCATGGAGGATATCCGGAAGGAAGTCGAAAAGTGGCCTCCCGACGAGGTCGAGCGCGTCACCGGGCTGCCGGAAGGGCAGGTCAAGCGCATCGCTGAGATCTTTGCCAAGGAGAAACCTTCAACTTTGATCTGGGCGATGGGCCAGACCCAGTACACGTTCGGGACGGCGAATGTTCGGGCGAGCTGCATACTACTCCTCGCCACCGGCAACGTCGGCGGCTTCGGCAGTGGCGCGAACATCTTTCGCGGCCATGACAACGTGCAGGGCGCGACCGACCTCGGCCTCGATGTCACGACCTTGCCGCTCTACTACGGGCTTGACGAGAACGCCTGGAGGCATTGGTGCCGCGTCTGGGAAGTCGATTACGACTCGATGCTGTCGCGCTTCGTCGACAAGACTTTCATGCAAACGGCCGGCATACCCAGCACCCGCTGGTTCGACGCCACGCTCCTGCCCAAGGACCAGGTGTCTCAACCCGACAATATGAAGGCCATGTTCATCATGGGGCATGGCGGCAATACGATCACACGCATGCCGCAGGCGCTCAAAGGTATCGAGGCGCTCGACCTCCTGGTGGTGTGCGATCCTTATCCGACCACCTGGGCAGTGCTCTCGGAGCGCAAGAACGGCACTTATTTGCTGCCGGCCGGCACCAGCTTCGAGATGAATGGGACGCGCACTGCATCCAACCGCTCGTTGCAATGGGGCGAGCAGATAGTCAAGCCGATTTTCGAATGCAAGAACGACTATGACACGATGTACCTGCTCGCCCGCAAGCTCGGATTTGCGGATCAGATGTTCAAGAACATCAAGGTCGAGAACGGTTCAGTGTCGGCCGAAGACATCCTGCGCGAGATCAATCGCGGCGGCTGGTCGACTGGCTATTGCGGCCAATCTCCCGAGCGCCTCAAAGCGCACATGAGAAATCAGTCCAAATTCGATCTGGTCACGCTGCGTGCGCCCAAGAGCGATCCCGAGGTCGGGGGCGACGTTTACGGCCTGCCCTGGCCGTGTTGGGGCACGCCGGAGTTTAAGCATCCCGGCACGCCCGTCCTCTACAATATCAGTCTTCCTGTGAAGGAAGGCGGCGGAACGTTCCGCGCGCGCTTCGGAGTCGAACGTGATGGCGTCAGCCTCCTGTCCGACGGGTCCTATTCGCGGGACTCGGAAATCAAGGACGGCTATCCCGAGTTTACGCTCAGCGTCCTGAAAAGGCTCGGCTGGGACAAGGACCTCACCGCGCAGGAAATGGCGGTCATCCAGCAAGTGAACCCCGCCAATCCCGATGCCGTATCGTGGCAGATCGATCTCTCGGGCGGCATTCAGCGTGTCGCGATCGAGCACGGCTGCATTCCCTACGGCAACGGCAAGGCGCGCGCGAATGCATGGAACCTGCCTGACCCGATTCCGGTGCACCGGGAGGTGATCTTCACGTCGCGCCCCGATCTCGTGGCCAAGTATCCGACGCTGCCGGACGCCAGGCAGTTCCGCGTCCCCAATATCGGCTTCACAATTCAGAAGGCTGCCGTCGACAAAGGTGTTGTCAAGCAGTTCCCGCTGATCCTGACCTCCGGCCGACTGGTCGAGTACGAAGGCGGCGGCGAGGAGACGCGCTCCAACAAATGGCTGGCCGAGCTCAAGCAATTCATGTTCGTCGAGATCAATCCGGCAGACGCGGCCGAACGCGGCATCAAAGAGGGCAACTGGGTTTGGGTCACGGGCCCGGAGGGTAATGCGAAAGCGAAGATGAAGGCGCTGGTCACCGAGCGCATGGGCAAAGGCGTGGCGTGGATGCCATACCATTTCGCCGGCTGGTTCGAGGGCGTGGACCAGCGCAGCAAATATCCCAAGGGTGCCGATCCAATCGTGCTCGGCGAGAGCGTGAATACGCTAACGACCTACGGCTACGACCCGTTCACCGGAATGCAGGAACCCAAAGCCACGCTCTGCCAGATCAGGGCGGCGTGAGGAACGTGCCATGGCGCGAATGAAATTCCTTTGCGACGCCGAACGCTGCATCGACTGCAATGCTTGCGTCACCGCTTGCAAAAACGAGAACGAGGTGCCGTGGGGCATTAACCGCCGGCGCGTCGTCACCATCAATGATGGCAAGCCAGGCGAACGCTCTGTTTCCATGGCCTGCATGCACTGCACGGACCCGCCCTGCGCCTCGGTGTGCCCGGTGAGCTGTTTCTACGTGACCGTCGACCACGTGGTCCTGCACTCGAAGGACCTTTGCATCGGCTGCGGCTATTGCTTCTACGCCTGCCCGTTCGGCGCGCCGCAATACCCGAAGGTCGGCAACTTCGGATCGCGCGGCAAGATGGACAAGTGCACCTATTGCGCGGGCGGTCCGGAGCCCGACGGCTCGCCCGAAGAATTCGCGAAATACGGCGCCAACCGGCTGGCTGCCGGCAAGCTGCCGCTGTGCGCGGAGATGTGCTCGACCAAATCGCTGCTCGCGGGTGACGGCGAGATCATCGCCGAGATCTATAAGGATCGAGTGCGCAAACGCGGCTACGGCACCGGCGCCTGGGGCTGGACCACGGCCTATCACGAGGGGATCAAGGTCTGACGGACTTCGAAGCACCCGCCAATTTCAGGAAAGGGAACTCGAATGATGATGAGCCTGCTGGGACGCATGCGTTTCATCTTGGGCGCGCTCGCGATCTGCGCCCTTGCTGTTCTTGTCACGCCGACCCATGCCGAGCCGCAAGTGCCACCTGTCAATCCTCAGGCGAGCGCAATAACTGAGCAGAGCCTGCTGCAGCAAGCTCCCCGCATCGAGGGGCGGATCGACATTCCCAACCAGACAGCCAGCGTGCTCATGCAGCCGGACGGGCGCGTTTGGCGCTATTTTCACGAAGTGCTGTTGCATTGGACCGGCGCGATCCTGATCCTCGGCACGATCGCACTCCTCGCAATCGCCTATTTTGTCGTCGGTCGGCTGCGGATTTCGGCCGGACGCTCCGGCATCAAGGTGCTGCGGTTCAGTTCATTCGAGCGGTTCTCCCATTGGCTGACGGCGACCTGTTTCGTGCTGCTGGCTTTGACTGGGCTCAACATCACCTTTGGAAAACTGCTGCTGTTGCCGCTGATCGGCGCCGAAGCCTTCAGTACGTTCTCGGAAGGCGCCAAATACGTGCACAACTTCGTCAGCTTCCCGTTCGTCCTTGGGCTCATCCTGATCATCACGATCTGGATGAAGGATAACGTGCTGCGAAAGGTGGACGTCGTCTGGTTGAAGGAGGGCGGCGGCTTCATCCCTTCGAAGCATCCGACGGCAGGCCGATTCAACGCCGGCGAGAAGCTGGTGTTCTGGTTGGCGCTCGGTGCCGGCGTCGCAGTGTCGGTCTCAGGCTATCTCCTGCTGTTTCCGTTCTACGTGACCAACATCTTTGGCATGCAGATCGCCCAGGGGGTTCACGCCGTCATTGCGGTCCTGTTCATCGCGCTCATCATCGGTCACATCTACATCGGAACGCTAGGCATGGAGGGCGCCTTCGAGGCGATGGGTACGGGCAGTGTCGACCTGAACTGGGCCAAGGAGCACCACGGCCTCTGGCTCGAAGAAGAGATTGCCAAGGGCCGCGCAAAGCTGCCCGCCTCGGCAACCCCGGCAGAATGAACGCGAAACACGGTTGTCTGCAACGCCGATAGCGGACTGCCAACGATTCTGAGGAGGCCGCCTCGTGGATCTCGATCCCGTCCTACTTGCGCGCATCCAGTTCGCGTTCACCATCATTTGGCATATCATCTTCCCGGCCTTCACCATCGGCCTGTCGGCCTATATCGCGACGCTCTGCGTCATCTGGATGCGCACTGGCAAGGATCATTACCGCGAGATCGCGCGGTTCTTGACCAAGATTTTCGCGGTAGCCTTCGCGATGGGCGTGGTCTCGGGGATAGTGCTGTCATATCAGTTTGGCACCAACTGGAGCCGATATTCGGCCGTTCTCGGCAACGTGGTCGGGCCGATGATCGGCTACGAGGTTGAGGCCGCCTTCTTCCTGGAGGCAACGTTCCTCGGCGTGCTGCTGTTCGGCTGGGACCGGATGCCGCCGTGGCTGCACACGCTCTCGGCCATTGTTGTTGCGATCGGCACGCTGCTCTCCGCCTTCTGGATCCTGTCGGCGAACAGCTGGATGCAAACGCCAGCCGGATTCGAGATGCGCAACGGCGTCGCCTACCCGCTCGATTGGCTCTCGATCGTGTTCAATCCGAGCTTTCCATACCGCCTTGCCCATATGGTGACGGCGGCGTATCTGACGACCACGTTCGTGGTGCTTGCGGTGGGCGCCCGCTATCTCCTCGCCGGCACGCATCTCGAGCATGGCCGCACCATGGTCCGCATGGCCGTCGCTCTCGCCGCCATTCTCGCGCCGCTGCAGCTCTTCATCGGCGACCAGCACGGCCTCAACACGCTCAAGCATCAGCCGCTCAAGATCGCGGCCATCGAAGCGCACTGGGACGGCACCCGCCCGGGTGAGCTCGTGCTCTTTGCTTGGCCGGACGAAAGCGCGGAAACGAACCGCTTTGCGGTCACGATCCCGCACGGCGCTTCGCTGCTTCTGACCCATAGCTGGGACGGCCTCTTTCCTGGGCTCACCAGCGTCCCGCCGAGCGATCGGCCGCCGGTCCTGCCGCCCTTCTTCGCGTTCCGCATCATGGTCGGCATCGGCGTGCTGATGATCCTCGCCGCGCTGACCGGCGTATGGCTGTGGTGGCGCGGGCGCTTGTTCGATACCCGTTGGTATCTTTGGCCGGCGCAGCACGCCTGGTGGCTGGGCTTCGTCGCGGTGATCTGCGGCTGGATCGTCACCGAGACCGGCCGCCAGCCCTGGGTCGCTCATGGAGTTCTGAGGACAGCCGACGCCGTGTCGCCGGTTGCCGCAGGCAGCGTGGCGACAACATTGGTGTTGTTCGTGCTGGTCTACGGCGTCGTGGGGTCGCTCGGCCTCTATTATATCAACCGACTGATCGCGAGCGGGCCGCGAGGGCCCGCGATCGAGCTGCCCATCACCAGAGGCCCGACGCTGGCGCCACAGACCGAAGCTTTGGCCAGGACAGACCCATCATCAATTCCGATGTCCGAGTGAACGCGTGACGTGAGGCTATCTCATGGAATCCTATCTGCCGGTCATCTGGGCCGCGATCATCGGTTGCGCGGTCGCGATGTATGTGATCCTGGACGGGTTCGATCTCGGAATCGGCATCTTGTTCCCGTTCGCTGAGAGCGAGCAGGAGCGCGACCAGATGATGAATTCCGTCGCTCCGTTCTGGGACGGAAATGAGACGTGGCTGGTGCTTGGCGGCGCCGGCATGATGGTCGCTTTCCCGCTCGCCTATTCGATCATTCTGCCGGCGCTCTATCTGCCCGTCATCGTCATGCTGCTGGCGCTGGTCTTTCGCGGCGTCGCCTTCGAGTTCCGTTGGCTCGGTGTAACCAGCAAGCCGCATTGGACGTTCACGTTTGCCGCCGCCTCGACTCTTGCCGCCTTCTGCCAGGGATTGATTCTCGGCAGCTTGATCGAGGGTATCAAGGTCGAGAACGGGGCGTTTGCCGGCAGCGCCTTCGATTGGGCGACGCCCTTTGCAGTCTTGTGCGGCCTCGGATTGGTGACCGGCTATGGCTTGCTCGGCGCAACTTGGCTCATCATGAAGACCGACGGCAGTGTTGCAACGCGAGCAAGGGTGCAGGCCAGATGTCTATTGCTTGCGGTCCTCGCATTCATGGCGATCGTCAGCGTGTGGACCCCGCTCGCCTTCGAGCGCATTGCCGTGCGGTGGTTCTCCCTGCCCAATTTCCTTTTCCTGTGGTGGGTGCCGGCCGCGACCGCGCTTGTGGCATATGCAGCCTGGCGGTGGATCGAGGCCGGACGCGAGGCCCTCCCCTTCCTTGCCGCTATCGCCATGTTCCTGCTGGGCTATCTCGGACTGCTGATCTCGAACTTTCCTTATCTGGTTCCACCGTCGCTCACGATCTGGGAGACCGCCGCGGCGCCCCCGACCCAGATCTTCATGCTGATGGGCACGCTGGTGCTCCTGCCGATCATTTTCGGCTACACGATCTTCGTCTATTGGATCTTCGCCGGAAAGCTGCGCGAGGGTGAAGGCTACCATTAGCGTTGGCAATCTGGCTCTGCGTCGACGTTCACTGTGACGCTGAGCACTGCGCTTGGGTGCGGTGAGGCGAACTCTCTTGCTGCTGCGCTCCCACTTCCGTTTGATTCCAAAGCAAAGCAAGACCAATCGCGGCAATTCGAAGAGAGCCATTTTTCCGCAAGAATCCATCAACGGCAGCAATTTCCGCACAGCGATCGCAACGGCTATTCACAACTATCATGCTCCGGAGCCGAGTTCTCCGCCGCAGCGTCGCAAGCACGCGTAGCGCACCTCATTTCAGGAGGGTCTCATGGATCTTATCTCACGTCGCAGGATGCTGGCGGCGGCTGCCGCCGGTGGCGTGCTGACCGCAGCGACGGCCGCAAGTGCGCAAACAAGCGAACAAGCACCGCAGCCCCAGCGTCCCGGCCGTGGCGGCACGGATCCCGGCCCGCGAAACATTGCGCGAGACCGGCAGAACCCGGATATCCTGGTGCCGCCGTCCACCGACCATGGCACTTTGCCCAATCTTCGCTTCTCGTTTTCCGACGCGCATATGCGGCTGGAGACGGGCGGCTGGACCCGTCAGGTGACCTCCCGCGAGCTCGGCATCTCGAAGAATATCGCCGGCGTGAACATGCGTCTGAACGCCGGTGGAGTCCGTGAATTGCATTGGCACAAGCAGGCGGAGTGGGCTTACGTGCTCTATGGAAAGGCGCGCATCACCGCGGTCGACGCGCAGGGAAGAAATTTTGTTGATGATGTCGGTGTGGGTGATTTGTGGTTTTTCCCCTCGGGCATTCCTCATTCGATCCAGGGCCTTGATCCGGACGGTACCGAATTTCTCCTGGTCTTTGATGACGGCGACTTCGACGAAGACGATACCTTCCTCATCAGTGACTGGTTCAAGCACATACCGAATGAGGTGCTGGGAAAGAACTTTGGCGTTTCCGCCTCGCTGTTCGGCCATACGCCCGACCCAAAAGACCGATATATTTTTCCCGCTGCAGTTCCTGGACCATTGGCGTCCGACCGGACTACCGGAACCACAGCCGTACCTCAGAGCTACAGCCACCATTTGATGGCGCAGGAGCCGATCAAGACCAAGGGTGGCACGGTACGCATTTCGGATTCCAGCGTATTCCCGGTTTCCACCAAGATTGCTGCGGCGCTGGTCGAGATTGAACCGGGCGCAATGCGCGAGCTTCACTGGCACCCCAACACTGACGAATGGCAGTATTGGATCGAAGGCCAAGGGCGCATGGGTGTGTTTGCGGCCTCCGGCCAGGCGCGCACGTTCAACTTCCAAGCCGGTGATGTCGGTTATGTCCCGTTCGCGATGGGTCATTATATCGAGAACACAGGCACGACAATCCTGCGATTTCTCGAGATCTTCAAGAGCAGCTACTTTGCCGATGTCTCGCTCAATCAGTGGATGGCCTTGACCCCGCCGGAGCTGGTGGAGGCGCACTTGAACCTCGATCAGCAGGTGATGAAAGCGCTGCGCAAGAATAAGGCTCCCGTTGTGCCTGCCTAAATTTGCGCATGACGCTTCACGCCATATGCGCTAGGACGATTGCGCCCTGCTCGCTTTCTCTCCAAGGTCGGCCGTCGGATTATCAGACGGGAATCTGTGCGAACTAAATCTCAATATCAGAACTGCGAATGACAGAAGCAGGATTGCGCCGGTCACGAACAGGATGTCCATGCCTGTTCGATGCTGGGCACCCACTATTTCGATCAGCACGCGGCCGAGAGCGGTAATTGCGACATAAATCAGGTATCGCACCGGCAGCCTAGTCGTTTTGAAATAGATGCCGACCATGGCTCCAATTTCAAGGTAAATGAACAAAAGGAGGATGTCTCCGAGGGTCGCACCACCTTGGGCGACCATTCCGAAGAAAGCTACAGCCGCGGACCAAACCGTGGTCGCGCCAATTGCGAATAGAGCCACGAAATGAAATGCATCGACTAAAAACGCCCCAATGGTGTCGGCCGCGTCTTTCATTCCCCGATGCAGGGTACGCGTCGCAGTACCGAGCCGACGCATCGCTTCCAACATGAGTCACTCCTGGTTCACTCGGCGACTGATCTGACTTGATCGGCTGCATGCATGCTAACACGCCAACGGATTTGCTCGACATGCACTCCACGGGAGCTTGCGGCAACACGCCGCAACATATCGCGGCGGCGCGACGTTGTGTTCACGCGATTGCCTCAGATGTCGCCAGATTGCTCAGATGATACCGAACCGCGGTGGGCGGCCGTCGGCGAGATTGTCGGGCTGGCGCTGCGCCGGAGAAGAGAGAGCAGCCGACCCTTTCTCGATCACTGAAGTCGGCGTGCTTGAGCACCCTGCTTGCAGAAGGGTGCTAGTGCCGACCCAAAAGACTACGAGAACCACGAAGGCGTGTTCTAGCTGCACGACAACTCCATCCCGACGCTGCAGCGACGTGGCGTCGTCTTCCTTGCCTGTCACAACGCAATTTGGGAGCTTGCGGAGAAGTTGATCGCCACCGGAGTGAACCCCAACAGATTATCGCACGACGCGTTGGCTGCAGAGCTGACCAACCATCTGATCCCCGGTGCAGTGCTGACACCTGGGATCGTTGCTACAACACCCGGGCTGCAGCGGGCCCGTTTCTTTTACGCAAATTCCGATTGACAGTATTTGCGGGTGTGATGGAGCGCGTGCTGCGGAAAGGGGCCTGCAGGACAACGATCGTCGTGCGTGGGATACGGGCACGCTCGCCGCAGCGGCGATACATCAGCGCCGGCCTGAGAGCGTTACATTGGGCAGCTCAGACACGCTAGGCCCACTTGTGTACTGCGATCACGCCGTGCCGGCCTGTTCAAGTGGCAACGTGAACTGAAGGGTGGCACCCCGTCCTGTGTTGGCGCTCGCCCACAAACGGCCACCGTGAGACTCGATAATGGAGCGACTGATTGCCAGTCCCATGCCGGTGCCCTGCGGTTTGGTGGTGAAGAAGGCCGTGAACATGCGCTCGCTTCCCACGGGAAGCCCGATGCCCGAATCCCTCACAGAAATCAGTATTTGATTGTCCTCAGTCTTCTTCGAACTCACCACTAGTTCACCGCGTATATCTTTCATCGCCTCGATGCCGTTGAGCATGAGGTTCATCAAGACTTGCTGCAGCTGTACACGATCTGCTGTGATCGTCGGGAGCCCGGCATAGGGGTCGATGCGGATCGAAACGGAGTTCCGGTTCGCAGTATCGTTGAGCAAAACAGTCATCTCTCGTATGCTTGCGTTTACATCAACCAGCTCGCGGTGTGACGTACCGCGCCTGTAGAGTGAGCGAATTCGATCGATGATGTCGGCGGCACGAGTTACGTCAGCGACCATTGCCGAGGCGGCTTCGCGTGCCTCCGTCACGTTGGGGGACTCGCAGTCGAGCCAGTTCACGCAGGCCCGGCCATTAACGGCTGCGCCAGTGATCGGCTGATTGATCTCGTGAGCTAAGGACGCTGCGAGCTCGCCCATTGTTGCAACGCGGTTTCTGTGGGCAAGCTCGACTTGTAGTTGCCGCAGTCTCTCACGCTCCTCTTCCACACGTTTGAAGTCAGTGACATCAATGTTTGAACCGATATAGCCCGCGAATTCTCCCGAACCCGTGTACCGTGGGACGCCACTCTCAATAACCCAGCGGTATTCCCCATCTGCTCGCCTGAGGCGATATTCCATCCTGAAAGGCTTTCTGGCGTGGAACGCTGGCCAGTAACAGCCGAGGCAGGCTTGCAAGTCACTCAGGTGTACGCCTTCGGTCCATCCCGCACCCACTTCGTGTTCCATGGTTCGGCCGGTGAACTCCAGCCACGGTTTGCTGAAATAGTCACAAAGGCCGTCTGTTCCGCTCGTCCAGATCAGGACTGGCGCCTGGTCGGCCATGGTCCGAAACCGGGCCTCGCTCTCGATCAGTTGTGCTTCGGCGCGCTTTCGCTCCGTGATATCGTGATAGATCGCATAGCTTACGATGTGCTGACCCGACCCCGTCCTGACTGGAACCGCGACAAGGGACACTTGAACGTCAGTCCCATCCTTGCGCCTGCGAACCGTCTCGACCTCCACTCGTTGCCCGCGCCTGAGTTTAGCCAGGTTTTCTCGGGCGCTCTCGAGGAGCGTCCCGGGAACGATGAGATCCTGAATGTAACGACCTTGAACCTCGTCCCGCTCGTAACCGAAGAGGCGAGTGAATTCGTTGCTGATACGAACAACGCGGTCCTCCGGACTCAGGATAGCAACCGCTTCCGGAGCTTGCTCAATCAACTCGTCCAGCCGAATCGCATCCATCAAGCTGGATAGATGAAATTCACTTGCGCCTGGATCGCCAGGAACCTCGTCGGAGGGTGAGCGTCGCACGCGCGGCTGGTCGAGCCGCGCCCGACCATGAACGCCGGATCGCGAGTGTCTCATAGACGTCTCCCAAAGCGGTTCCGGACAAAGCCAACGAATAGTTCCACCGCTGTATTGACCCGATTGTTGCGACTGTTAATGTAACGCAAAGTCGTGTCGTTTCCAATTCGCAGCAGTCAGGCAAGAGCCGTTAAGGCATTTGACTTTGCGCGACAGGAGGACACATGCTCAGCAGAGACGAATGGTTGCCTCTCGCCCGCAAGTTAGATTGGGACTACTCCTACGTGCGAGAAGACGAAGTCTTCCCAGAGGTGATCAGCGGGCGTCCCTGGCTCTCTCATTCAGAATGGAAAGATTGGGAAGAGTCTTTCAAGACATCTTATCGCGAATACGTCGATAACCAATACGAAAAAGACATGGCTGTCATCGCCGTGCGCGATGCGGTTGGTCGCCTGGAAAATATTCAGAAGTTGGCCGCGCCGTGGGTGAACAGTCTAAAAATACATGCAGCGGCATTGCCCCTGGCCGAGTTCACCGGCGTCATCGGCTTTCTTCGAGGTGCGCGGTTCGGCCGTGACAGCGCCTGGCGGACCATGGCGACTTTTGGAGCACTTGACGAATACCGCCATACCCAGATACCTCTGTTGCTCTTTCATCAATTGGTTCGCTGGGACGCGCAGTTCGACTGGGCGCACAAGTTCTATCACACCAACAATTGGTTCGCAGTTGCTGCGCGACACTTCTTCGATGAATTGACGTTGGGTCAAAACGCGATCGAGTTCCACATCGCTACGAACTTCGTGCTGGAAACCGGATTCACGAATTTGCAATTTGTGGGATTGGCGTCGCTGGCGCGCCAGTCCAGCGACCACATGTTCGAGAGGATGATTACGAGCATTCAGACGGATGAGGCGAGGCATGCACAGATCGGACAGCCGGTTCTTGCCACCGTCATGAAGCACGATCCTGAATACGCGCAATACCTTCTCGATAAGTGGTTCTGGCGCAACTGGCGCTTGTTTTCAATCTTGACCGGCGTCTCCACGGATTATCTAACCGCGTTGGACCAACGTCCCCATTCATTCAAGGAATTCATGGAAGAGTGGATCATCGATCAATTTCTGCGCACACTGGATGAATTTGGACTTAAGAAACCTTGGTATTGGGATATCTTCCAGGACGAGCTCGACATCTACCATCACATGATTTACGCCAGCGCCTACACGTACCGTGCGACTCTGT
>Ga0137409_10005144_pt1 | contig 13673 bp, 11 predicted proteins | sample CZODoug1_16funga_FD_122059 | JGI IMG/M metagenome (GOLD analysis project Ga0137409, IMG submission 122059) | Vadose zone soil fungal communities from Angelo Coast Range Reserve, California, USA - CZODoug1_16fungal (Hybrid Assembly) | ecosystem: Environmental > Terrestrial > Soil > Vadose zone... | reverse complement strand
AGCCGCTCAAGCGGCGCGTCTACATCGCGGCCTCGATGCTCACGGCGGCCGCCGTGGCGGTGTCGGGCGTGATCGGGTTTGTGGGGCTGATCGTTCCGCACATCACGCGCCTGGTCTGGGGCCACCGCCATCGCGCGCTGCTGCCCGCGGCGTTCCTGGGGGGCGGGGCGCTGCTCCTCTTTGCCGACACCGCGGCGCGCGTGTCGGTCGCGCCGCGCGAGCTCCCCGTGGGCATCGTCACCGCCCTCGTCGGTGTCCCGTTGTTCGCGGTGCTGCTGCGCCGCTGGGGGGCTCGCGGATGAGCGCCGTCACGCCGTTGCTCTCCGTTCAGCGGGTGACGTACCGCTACCCCGGTGCCTCGGGGGACGCGCTGCGAGACGTTTCGCTTGAAATCCGCGCGGGCGAGTTCCACGCCGTGCTGGGGCCCAACGGCAGCGGCAAGACGACGCTCATTCGCGTGGCGTTGGGACTCGAGGCGCCGGCGGTGGGGACGGCGGAGATCGCGGGCCGCGCGGCCGCGGCGTGGTCCCGACGGGACCTGGCGCGGATCGTGGGAGTCGTGGCGCAACGTGAAGACAATCTCTTCCCGCAACAGGTGCGCGAGACGGTCCTGCTCGGCCGGTATCCGCACCTCTCGCTGTGGGGTGCCGAGCGTCCCGTCGACCGCGACGCAGTCACACGCGCCCTGGAGCGGTGCGACGCGCTTGGCCTCGCCGACCGCTGGATCTGGACGTTGTCGGGCGGGGAGTACCAGCGCGTCCGCTTGGCCCGCGCGCTCGCGCAGGAGCCGAGCCTGCTCGTCCTCGATGAGCCGACCGCCTCACTCGACGTGCGCCACGAAATGGAGTTGTTCGAGCTGGTCCGAGTCCTCGTAGACGGTGGCGGACTCGCGGTCCTCATGATTACGCATCACGTGAACCTGGCCGTGCGCTTCGCAGATCGCGTCCTGCTGCTTGCCGGCGGCCAGACCGCCGCGCAGGGCACGCCACGGAATGTGCTCAGCCGAGAGACCGTCGAGCGCGTCTTCGCCTGGCCGGTCGCGATCGAGTCCTTTGATGGCCATCCCCAGATGATTCCCCTTCGTCAACCCAAGGAGCTCGCATGACCGCCCTTCTCCTGCTGCTCGCCCTCTCGGTGCAGGACACCGTCGTCCTGAAGCCCGTGGTCGTGACCGCGACGCGTGTCCCCGTCCCCGCCGACGCCGTCACCGCCGCCGTGACGGTGATCAAAGGGGAGACGCTGCGGGAGCGAGGGATCCGTACGGTTGCGGAGGCGCTGCGCGAGACATTGGGCGCGAACGTGGTCGAGTCCAATGGGGCGGGGAGCCAAACCTCCCTGTTCCTGCGGGGGGGTGAGAGCGACTACGTGAAGGTGCTGCTCGACGGCGTGTCCCTGAACCAGCCCGGCGGCGCGTACACGTTCGCGCACTTGACCACGGACGACGTCGAGCGGATCGAGATCGTGCGGGGTCCTGTCAGCGTGCTCTATGGTTCTGATGCCGTCGCGGGCGTTGTGCAGATCTTCACGCGCACGGGATTCGGAGGGGCCGTGCCGCGCGTGGATGTCGAGGCGGGGGCGGGGAGTTACGGCGAAAGCCGCTTCGGAGGCACGGTCACCGGTGGGACGACGCGATTCGCGTATTCCCTGGGCACCTCACGTTTCGCGTCCGACGGCATCTACGCGGTGAACAACAGCTACCGCAACGAGCTTGTCACGGCGCGCCTCCACTGGGAGCCGGATGCGCGCACCGACGCATCGATCACGGCACGTCACGGCGACGCGGTATTTCACTACCCGACCGACGGCGCGGGCCGAGTCGTCGATGCGAACCAGTTCGCCACCGACCGCGGTCCGGCGGTATCCGTGGACCTGGGCAGGCACGTCACGTCACGACTCGAGACGCGCGTGCTGTTGGGGACGAGCGACAATGACGGGCTGGTCGATGACGACCCCGACGCTCCCGGCGACACCACGTTGATCTTCCACTCGCGTGATCGCGTCCGGCGCCGCAGCGGCGAGGTGCGGGTCAATTGGCAGGCGAGTCCGTCGGCCCTGATCACCGGGGGTGTCGCGCTGGAGGACGCCCGGCTCCGCCATACCGATGCCTGCCAGTTCTACTCGGGAGGTTCGTTCTTCGATTGCAGCGGTGCGCCAATGAATCGCACCCGGTCGACGCGCGCCGTGTTCGCGCAGTGGTTGGGAGGAAGCGGGCGCGCGGTCTCCGGGAACGTGGGCGTCCGGCTCGAGGACAACGAGCAGTTCGGCACGTTTGCGACCTGGCGGGCGGGGGTGGCGTGGCGCCTCGATGCGGCCACCCGGCTGCGCGCGGCGGCGGGGACCGGCTTCAAGGAGCCGACCTTTCTCGAGGCGTACTCGACCGGGTTCGTCGTCGGTAACCCGGAGCTGCGGCCCGAGCGTTCCTTCAGCTGGGAAGGGGGGATCGAGCACACTGTGCCTGGCACCACGCTTTCGCTGGCCGTGACGTACTTCAACCAGCGGTTCTCGGATCTCGTCGTCTACGATTTCTCGCAAACGCCGAACTACGTGAACATCGCGGCGGCGCGCTCGGGCGGCGCTGAGGTCCAGGTCGACTACGTGCTGCGCCGCGGCGTCACGGCGTCGCTGAGCTACACGTACCTCGATACCCGGGTGCTGGATGGCGGCGGAGATCCCACGTTCGCGACCGGCAAGCGCCTGATCCGGCGGCCCACCAACGCCGCCTCCCTGCGTGTCACGGCGGGCCTCGGTCATCGCGGCACGGCGACCCTCGGAGCCCGCTTCGTCGGGGATCGGGACGACCTCGACTTTTCGGGGTTCCCGGCGGCGCGCCTGACGTTGCATCCCTACACACGGGTGCAGGCGGGCGTCGAGTACACCCTGCTCCGAGGGCGGTCGTGGGGGGACGTCACGGTGCGGGCCCAGGGCGAGAACCTGTTGGCCGACAAGGGCCGGGAGATTGCCAACTACCCCGTGCGGGGACGCACCTTATTTTTCGGAATGGCGCTTGGTACCGGAACCTCGAAGTGAGGCTGAACCCAGTCGTGCTCGCGGCGTTCATCGCCGCGGGATGCAGCGATGCGCTGGAACAGGATACGACGGCGGGGCAGGTGATCGTAGCGGCCGACAGCAGCACGAACGGCCTCGCGGTCATCAGCGCGTCGCGTTTCAACGCCACCGGGACCTTCGGTGGGGGCGAGCCGTTCGCGGTGCCCACGCGCATCACCGCCCGCGATTCGTTCGTGTTCCTCACCGTCGGCAGCGGCGATTCTTTGGCGATGCTCCACCTCGTCGGTGGCGGCGGCGCCGCTACGAATCACTTCTTTGCCCTCGGGGCGGGGGCGCGGGGCATCGGCAGCATCGGGGTTCAGCCGGTCGGACTCGGCTGGCAAATGTGGGTGCCGCTGGCGGGCGTGAATCGCGTCATGCGCGCGACGTTCCCCGTGATCGACACGGCGAGTTTCCCCGCGGGACCGCACCCCATGGCGGCGACGATTGTCGGTGGCACCCTGTTCGTCGTGAACGCCAACGCCGTCAACGACTCGCCCGCCGGACCCAGCTCCGTCACCTGGCTTTCGATCGCGTCGCCCACCACAGCGGGCACGATCCCGCTCACGGGCGGCAATGGGCAGTTCATCACCGCGGGCGCCGACGGCCTGCTGTATGTCGTGACGCGAGGCACCGCCGGCGGGGCCGACGGCCGCCTGTCGATCGTGGATCCCCAGGCCAAGCTCGAGGTGGCGGTCATCAACGGACTCGGCGAGTTGCCTGGAGCCGCCGTGTACCACCCGTCGGGGCGCCTCCTGATCGCATCCGCGAGCCACGGCATCCTCGAGGTGAACACGCTGACGCGAACGCTCGACCGCGGGCCGGGGCAGGCGTTCAAGCCCGGGAGTGACGGCGTCGCGGCCCTCGCCCTCGATCAGCACGGCCGGGTCTACGCCGTGAGCGCGTCATGCGGCCCGGCGACAGTGCGCGTTCTCGCGGCGCGTCCCGATTACGAGATTCTGCGCACGGTGCCCGCCGGCTCGTGCATCCGCGCCGCCGCCGCGGCGTACCAAGCCGGCGTCCCGTAGGTAGATCGATGGCGCTCGTCTCGACGCCGGCCGTCATCCTCCAGACCTTCCGCTACAGTGAGACATCCAAGGTCGTGCGCCTGGCGACCCGCGAACTGGGCGTGCAAAGCGCCATCGCGAAGGGCGTGCTGCGCCCGCGCAGCCCGTTCGGCGCGGCGCTCGAAACGCTGAGTGAGGGCGTGGCGCAGCTATATCACAAGGAGACCCGCGACCTGCAGACCATGGCCGCGTTCGACGTGACCGACCTGCGGCGCGGCCTGGCGCGCGACCTGGGGCGTTTCGCGGGGGCCGCCGCCCTCGCCGAGGTGATGCTCAAGATGGCGCCCGCCGCGCCGCTGCCCGCTGCCTACGATGCGTTCACCCGTGCCCTCGACGCGCTCGCGACCGCCGAACCCCGGGAGGCAGACGCCGCCGCCGCGCGCTGGCTCTGGCTTCTGGTCGGCGTCCTGGGCTTCGCGCCCGAGCTCGACGCGTGTGTGCGCGACGGCACCGCGGTCGCCGGGAACGGCGGGGTCGCGTTCAGCACGGCGGAAGGTGGCGTCCTCTGTGCCAAGTGCGCCGGTCCGCAGCCCCCGACGCGCCTGCCGCCGGATGCCTATCGCGACCTGCTGGCCCTGAACGACGCCGGCGCCGCGCTGCCGCCGTTGGACACCGCGCACGCCGCCGCGCACCGCCGGCTCGTCGCTCGGTTCGTCCGTCACCACATGGGCGAGTCGGGACCCCTGAGCGCCATGGACTTCTGGGAGCGCCGCGCGTGGGTCACCCCCGCCGCCTCGTAGTCGGCACCGCCGGCCACATCGACCACGGCAAGACCGCGCTGGTGAAGGCCCTCACCGGCGTGGACACCGACCGCTGGGAGGAAGAGAAGCGCCGCGGCATCACGATCGATCTGGGCTTCGCGCCCCTGCCGCTCGCGGACGGCCTGCAGGCGAGCATCGTCGACGTTCCCGGTCACGAAGGCTTCGTCAAGAACATGCTGGCGGGGGCGACCGGGATCGACGTCGCCCTCCTGGTCATCGCTGCGGACGAAGGTGTCATGCCCCAGACCGAGGAGCACCTCGCCATCGTCGAGCTGCTCGGCGTGCGCCGCGGCGTGCCCGTCCTGTCCAAGCGCGACCTGGTCGATGACGAATGGCTCGCGCTGGTCCGCACCGAAGTCGCTGAACGATTGAAAGCGAGCCGGGTGCGCTGGGATGCGCCGATCGCCGTGTCGGCCCTGACCGGCGCGGGACTCGACGATCTCCGCGCCGCGCTGGTGCGTGTAGGCGGCGATCTCCCGGCGCGGCCGACGGAGGACCTGTTCCGGCTCCCCATCGATCGGGTGTTCGCGGTCGCCGGGGCGGGGACCGTCGTGACGGGCTCGACCTGGAGCGGCAGCGTCGCGATCGGGGACTCCGTTCGTCTCTTGCCCCTCGATCGCGAAGTGCGCGTGCGATCCATCGAGGTGCATGGAGAAACAGCGGAGCGCGCGGTCCCCGGGCGGCGCACCGCCCTCGCCCTCGTGGGCGTCGACAAAGCGGAGCTGGAACGCGGCGCGGTCGCGGTGACGGGCCCCGGTTGGGCATCGACAACGACGCTCGACGTGGCGCTGGAGCTGCTTCCCGGGGCGCGGAAGCCCCTCGCCGTCCGCACGCGGATTCGCGTGCACCTCGGCACCGCCGAAGTCCTGGCGCGCGTGGCCCAGGTCCGGGCCATCGCACCGGGGGAGACGGGCTTCGCGCGCCTGCTCCTCGAGCAGCCCATCGTCGCGCGCGGCGGAGATCGCTTTGTCGTCCGCAGTTTCTCGCCGGTGACGACGATTGGGGGCGGCCTCGTGCTCGATCCATTCCCGCCGAAGCGCCCTCGGGTGGCCGAGCGGGGACTCGCGGCGCAGCAGCCCGGCGGCGAGCGCCTCGCGCGCCTCGTGGAGGAAGCGGGGCTGCGCGGCGTCCCGGTGCGCGACGTCCCGGTGCGTGTCGGCATCCTTCCAGGAGAGGTGACCGCGACCGTCGAGCAAGCCGGGAAGGGTGTGATCGCGTCCGGCGATCTTCTCGTCGCACGTCGAGCCCTCGCCGCGGAGGTCGAGCGGCTCGGCGCGGTAGTTGGGGCGCATCACCAGACGCATCCTCTAGACCCGGGATTGTCGCTCCAGGCGCTGCGCGCCGCGGTCGCGGTGGAGGACGTAGCGGGGCCCGTGTGGGATCTCCTGGTGGAGTACGGCGTCAAGAAGCAGGCGTTCGAGGTCGCGGGTGCCGTCGCGCGCCGGCCCGGGTGGAAGGCGACCCTCGAGTCGCACGCAGGGGACTCAGGCGCCCGTCTCGTACGGCGGCTCGTCGAGGCGCGCTGGCAGGTGCCGACCGTCGCGGAGCTGCAGCAGGAGTTTCCCGACTTGGGTGTGGCCCCGTTGCTGGCGCACCTTGCCCGAGAGGGTGGTGTAGAACAGGTGGATTTGGAGCGTTACGCGTCGAAACCGGCGCTCGAAGAATTCCGCGGCGCCCTCGAGGCGACGCTCCGTGAGCTGGGCCGGGCCACACCGGCCCAGCTTCGCGATCGGACCGGGTTGACCCGCAAGTACCTGATCCCGCTGCTCGAATGGGCGGATCGGCGAGCGATTACCAGGCGGGATGGGGACGCGCGGGTGCTGGCGCGCTTGACAGGGGCGGCTGGCGGTTCCTAGGTTCAAGTGGGAGTGGCCCTTACTAGCGCCCTAACAGCAACTCAAGGAGAGCGGTCTAACGCATCTTTACGTTCGCCGAGGAGTGGTGGAGATGACGCGGTTTGCCTGGGCAGTGCTGGGGCTCGGGCTGGTGGTGGCGGGGGCACGAGCAGGTCAGGGGCAGGCGCAGGGCCCCCCGTCGCCGGTCGAGCTCAAACAGAACTACCCGAACCCGTTTAACCCGGCGACCACGCTGCCGTTCAGTTTGAGCGGCGATCTGTTCGCGAATGGTCACCGGCCAAGAGTCTCGCTGAAGATTTACAACGTGCTGGCGCAGCTCGTCGCGACACCGATTCTGCAGGGCACCGGCCAGGATCTGGAAGACCTGGAGTTGACCTGCAGTAACCCGTCGGGATGCAGCTTCAGTGCGTACTGGGACGGCAAGGTCCGGATAACGGGCCGCGAAGCCGCCTCGGGCGTGTACATCTACCAGTTGATCGTGGATGGGCGGCGCTACACAAGGAAGATGATCGTCATGAAGTGAGGACGGACTAAAGGCGCAGAGAGGCGCGGTGGGTGGTCACCTACCGCGCTTTTTTGCGCCTCTATGCGCCTTGCTGTCGTTTTGGCATCTTTCCCCCGGCACAGAGGTTGCCCTGGGGAGCCGCGACATGATCCGACCCGAACGTCTCACGGTCAAGGCCGCCGAAGCCCTGCAAGAAGCCGCTGCGCTCGCGCGCACGCGCGGGAATCCCGTGGTGAACGACGCGCACCTCTTCCACGCCCTCCTGGAACAGGAGGAGGGCATCGTTGTCCCGTTGTTGCAGAAGTCCGGGCTCAACGTCACGCAGTTGAAGGCTGACACCGAGCGCGAGATCGCGCGGTTCCCCAAACAGTCCGGCAACGGAACCGAACCGTCGCTCTCGCGCGAGCTGTCGAAGGTGCTTGACCGCGCCGACGAGGAGGCCAAGGCGCTCGACGACGCCTACGTCTCGACGGAGCACGTGCTGCTGGCGCTCGCCGAGGAGAAGGGCACGACGGCGCGCGAGCTGCTGTCCGCGGGAGGCGTCGACCGTGCGCAATTGCTCGCCGCACTCCAGGGCGTGCGCGGGTCGCATCGCGTGACAGACCAGGAGCCCGAGTCGAAGTATCAGGCGCTGCAGCGCTTCACGCGCGATCTGACCGAGCTGGCGCGCAAAGGCAAGCTCGACCCCGTGATCGGCCGCGACGAAGAGGTGCGCCGCGTGATGCAGGTGCTCTCGCGCCGCACCAAGAACAACCCGGTGCTGATCGGCGAGCCCGGCGTCGGCAAGACGGCGATCGTGGAGGGCCTGGCGCAGCGCATCGTCAACGGCGACGTCCCCGATTCGCTCAAGCAGAAACACCTCGTGTCGCTCGACCTCGGCGCCCTCGTCGCCGGCACCAAGTACCGCGGCGAGTTCGAGGAGCGCCTCAAGGCCGTCCTCAAGGAAATCACGGAGAACGAGGGCAAGTTCGTCGTGTTCATCGACGAGCTGCACACGCTCGTGGGCGCCGGCGGCGCGGAGGGCGCGGTCGACGCGTCCAACATGCTGAAGCCTGCGCTGGCCCGCGGCGAGCTGCACGTCATCGGCGCGACGACGCTCGACGAGTATCGCAAGTACGTCGAGAAGGACGCCGCCCTCGAACGGCGCTTCCAGCCCGTGTTCGTGGGGGAGCCGTCGGTCGAAGACACCGTCGCGATTCTGCGCGGTCTCAAGGAGAAGTACGAGGTCCATCACGGCGTGCGCATCACCGACAATGCGCTCGTCGCCGCCGCGACGTTGTCGAACCGCTACATCGCGGACCGGTTCCTCCCCGACAAGGCGATCGACTTGGTGGACGAGGCGGCGGCCCGTTTGCGCATCGACATCGATTCGCTGCCCCAGGTCATCGACGAGGTCGAGCGCAAGATCGTACAGCTCGAAATCGAGCTGCAGGCCCTTGCCAAGGAGAAGGACAAGGCGAGCAAGGAACGGCGCACGAAGATCGAGCAGGAGCTGGCGGGTCTGCGCGAGCGGTCCAACGCGATGAAGGCGCAGTGGCAGGCGGAGAAGGCCGCGATCACCGCGCACCAGGGGAAAAAGGTCGAGCTCGAGAAACTGCGCGCGGAGGCCGAGCAGGCGACGCGGCGTGGGGAGCTTCAGAAAGCCGCGGAGATCGGGTATGGGACAATTCCCGCCGTCGAGAAGGAGATCGCGACCTTCGAGAAGCGGCTCGCCGAGATCCAGAAGAAGGGCAAGTACCTGAAGGAGGAGGTCGACGCCGACGACATCGCGCAGATCGTCGCGAAATGGACGGGGATTCCCGTGTCGAAGATGCTCGAGTCCGACCGCGAGCGGCTCACGCGGCTCGAAGCGGAGCTCGGCAGGCGGGTGATTGGGCAGCCGGAGGCGCTGGCGGCCGTGTCGAATGCCGTGCGGCGCGCGCGCGCGGGGATGCAGGATCCGAATCGGCCCACCGGGTCGTTCATCTTCCTCGGGCCGACGGGCGTCGGCAAGACCGAGACCGCGCGCGCGCTCGCCGAGTTCTTGTTCGACGACGAACGCGCGATGGTGCGCCTCGACATGTCCGAGTACATGGAGAAGCACGCCGTGGCGCGGATGATCGGCGCGCCGCCGGGCTACGTGGGGTACGAGGAGGGCGGTCAGCTCACGGAAGCGATCCGGCGGCGTCCGTATGCCGTCGTGCTGTTCGATGAGATCGAGAAGGCGCACCCCGATGTGTTCAACGTGCTGCTGCAGATTCTCGACGATGGCCGACTGACCGACTCCCAGGGGCGCACCGTCGATTTCCGCAATGCGGTGTTGATCATGACCTCGAACGTCGGTTCGCAATACCTGCTCGAGGTCGAGGCGGCCGGCTGGGAGCAAACCGAGACGAAGGTGATGGAGCTGCTGCGTCAGAGCTTCAAGCCGGAATTCCTGAACCGCGTCGACGACGTAATCACTTTCCGGCCGCTGTCTCGCGAAGATGTGGCGAAGATCGTGGACATTCAGATGAAGCGCGTCGAGGCGTTGCTGCGCGAGCGGAAGCTCACGATCGACATCACCGCGGAGGCGAAGCAGCTCATCGTGGCGGAGGGCTACGATCCGGTGTACGGCGCCCGGCCCCTGAAGCGCGCCATCCAGCGGCTCCTCCAAAACCCGCTCGCCATGTCGGTGCTGGAAGGGAAATACGTGGACGGGGACCGCATCAAGATCGACCGCGCCAAGGACGGAAAGTCGCTCACGTTCGAGCGAGCCCGTGGCTGAATCCGGGATGACCCTCGCCCTCGAACAGGCCCGCCACGCGGCGGGTCTGGACGAGGTGCCGGTTGGGGCGGTCGTCCTGCGGAAGGGTCAGGTCGTGGCGCGGGCCCACAACGAGACCGTGCACCGCAGCGATCCCACCGCTCATGCGGAGCTGCTGGCGATCCAGCGGGCGCTCCAGGCCATCGGCGCCGACCGGTTGGACGACTGCACCCTCTACGTGACGCTCGAACCGTGCGCGCAGTGCGCCGGCGCGATCGTGCTGACCAAAGTGGGCAAACTGGTCTTCGGGGCCTACGACGACAAAGCGGGGATGTGCGGGTCAGTCGGGGATCTGGTGCGACAGGACCGGTTGAATCACCGCGTGGAAGTGGTCGGTGGGGTGGAGGCCGAGGCGTGTGGGGGGTTGCTCAAGGCATTCTTTGTAGCGCGCCGTTGATCTGTGCATCGGTGACGTACGGCGCGGGACCGAGTCGCAGCCTGTCGCCCCGATAGTCGGTCCACACCCCAGCCTTCTTCAGGACCTCGTGGAGGTGGCGTGTCTTGGCGCTCGGGACGGCGAGGAATCCCGCGATCGCGTCGATCTTCACGTCAGGCTCGAACCCGAGCCCCGTCGCGAGCATTCCCACCTGATGCTGACTCAACTCACGTAACTTCTCCACCGTCAACCCCTGGTGCTCAAAGAACTTGAAGACCGCGGCTCCACGATAGTGACTCGTGAAGTCATACGTCGCCCCCGCAAACTGCGCCGGTCCCGGCCCGTACTCCACGCGCCCACTCGGCGCCTTCGAGAGATCCGTGAACTCGCTGAACCACCCTGTCACGACCGGCCGCAACGTCGTGTCGGCGGGGAAACGCAAAAACGCATTGCCGGGCCCGAGCTGGCAATACTTGTAACCGCCGCCCACTACATACGCTCGGTCGAGCGCTTCTTTCTTTAGGGAGAACGGCACAACGTTGAGCGCGTGGTAGGCATCCACCAGCAGCTCGGTCCCGTGCCGCTCGCACGCCTCGAGGGTCGCCTGGAGATTCGGCACGATGTGCGCATTGGTGTAGAGCACCGCCGAGACCAGCACCGCCGCGGTGCGATCGTCGATAACCCGGGCGACTCGCTCGGCGAGCGTAGCTGCCGGGTCTGACACAACCTTCACAACCTCCACCCCTTCCTCCACCAACCTGTCCAATTGGCGCCGAATCGTATGGAACTCACCGTCCGTCGTGATCAGCTTGGGACGCTTGCGGAGGGGCAGGGCAGAGAGGAACCGCACGACCAGCTCGTGCGTGTTCGGGGCCAGCGCGATGCGATCGGGGGAATCGTCCAGCAACCGCGCGAACCCACGTCGTACTTCAACGGCTTTCTCAAACGCTTTGTCCCATACGTCGTCCACGTACTCAGCCGTATCGAGCCACGCCTGCTGCTGCGCCTCGAACGCCACATCGGGCCATGCCTGATGCGAGTGGCCGGTGAGGAGGATCCTCTCCGTGACCCGAAAGCGTGTGTAGTGTTTGGCGAGCTCTTCTGGCTTGATCACAACTCGGAGCGAATCGCCCAGAGATCCGGAAACGCGGGCTGATTGATCGTCGTCATCAGGTATTCGGCACCTGCAGAACCGCCAGTTCCTATCTTCGTGCCGATGGTCCTCTGTACCATCTTCACGTGCCGATACCGCCACTCCATGAACCCTTCGTCCAGATCGACGAGCCGCTCGCAGGTCTGCGCCACACTGTGATTTGTGCGGTAGACGTCGATGAGGATGCGCTGCAGCTCCGGCGAGGGCGTGAGCGGCTGCGTTACATCGCGTCCCTGCAGTTCTCGTGGCACCGCGTAGCCGTTGGCGACGAGGTACGTGAGAAATGCGTCCCACAACGTCGGCTGCGCGAAGCGCACCTCCACCCGACGCCGATGCTCGCTGCCTGCCGGATAGCGCTCGAACGACGGGCGGCCTTTCTTGGCCATCACGAACTCGATCTCGCGAAACTGATGGGACTGAAAGCCGCTCCCCGATTCGAGCCGGTCCCGAAACGAGAGAAAGTTGAGGGGCGTGATCGTCTCGAGGACGTCGATCTGCGCGACGAGGGTCTTGAGGATGGTGAGGATGCGCTTCAGGGTGTGGCCGGCGAGGGCCGTGTCGTTGGCACGCAGCAGGGCCTGCAGGTGGTCCAGCTCGTGCAGGACCTCCTTGAACCACAGCTCGTAGACCTGATGGATGATGACGAAGAGCGTTTCGTCGTGCTCCAGGTCACCGGGACGCGGCTGCTGGAGCGACAAGAGCTCGTCGAGCTTCAGGTAGCTTGCGTACGTAACCGCCATGGGGCTCCCTGTAGAGGCTCGGGAGCCCTAAGCTAGCACCGCACGGTAAAGAGGTATAGCTCGCGCTGCGTCTGGTGCCGCTCGGCGCGGTACGCGAAGCCGAGGTGCTCGAACATCCGTTCCCAGGCCCGGAGCGGGAGCGGGTGCCCGCCCTTCGGCTCGGCGCGGTCCCGCAGATCTGCGAGCAGCGACGGGTCTCCGGGAAGGCGCGCCAGTCGCGCTGCCAAGTCGAGGTCGAGCCCCTGGAGGGCGTGGCGCAGCGTTTCGAGATCGCGCGTGAGGCGAGCGCGAAACGCGTTGCGCCACGCGAACGAGAGCTCTGCCTGCTCGTCGGCGTCCTCGCCGCGCACGTCCTCGATGATCAACATGCGGCCGCCGGGCTTCACGAGCTGGCGACACAGCGCCAGGAACGCCACTCGATGCAACCCAGTCCCCTCGACCAACGGGGGCACGGTTTGGAGGAAGCGGGGGAGAAGCAAGAAGTCGGCGCGCAGCCCCTGCAGCGCCTCGCCGATCGTCCGGCTGTCGAGCTCGAACGGGGCGGTAAACGTGGCGCCGCCCTGGATGCCCGCGCGGCTCAACCGGCACGTCGCGATCGCGACGTCGGCTTCGGAGCGATCGAATCCGTGGTACACGGCGTCGCGCCGAGTGGCAAGCGCCGCCAATGTCAGTGCACCCGTTCCGCACCCGAACTCGATGATGCGCGGCCGGGCGACCGGGCCTCGGAGCTCCTCGCACACCAGGTCGCGGAGCGCTTGCTCGTCGAACAGGTACGGCTGCAGCACATCGCGAATCGCCGCCGCGCGCACCTCCTCGAGCACCTGCGTCTGTTTGCGCAGGGGCGGGACCGCCGGTGGCGGCAGCGAGACGCGCGGCGTGTACAGATTCAGCGTCGACACACCAGGGGGGATTCGCAAAAAGTGCGCCCCGCGCCGTGCGCCTGACCGGAAGCGCTGGCCACCACACTTGTGGCGGGCGCGCGGCAGTTTGGGTCGCGCCGACGCCACAGCGCGCTTAAGGGACTCTCCGGCCGCAGCTTAGCACGCGTGCCCGGTTGATTGAGGCAGGGCCCGCGGCTAGTTTCCTCCCGCACTGAGGACGGGTGGCCGAGTGGCTTAAGGCGCACGCTTGGAAAGCGTGTAAACGGGAAACCGCTTCGTGGGTTCGAATCCCACCCTGTCCGTCCTGATAACAAAGACGCCTAGACGCTCAGACGCCTAGCGGTACGCAGGCTGTAGGCTGGAGGAAGTCTTGTCGTTGCTTTTCCTAGGCGTCTCGGCGTCTGCGCGTCTCGCCGTCTAGCATTTTAGGACAGGTGGCCGAGTGGTTGAAGGCGCCGGTCTCGAAAACCGGTATGCCCGTAAGGGTATCGAGGGTTCGAATCC
>Ga0137409_10005142_pt1 | contig 13679 bp, 3 predicted proteins | sample CZODoug1_16funga_FD_122059 | JGI IMG/M metagenome (GOLD analysis project Ga0137409, IMG submission 122059) | Vadose zone soil fungal communities from Angelo Coast Range Reserve, California, USA - CZODoug1_16fungal (Hybrid Assembly) | ecosystem: Environmental > Terrestrial > Soil > Vadose zone... | reverse complement strand
GTTGCGGAGCAGGTGCGCAATTCAATGGATGAGGCGACAAAATGGCAAGAGAGCTTTAGCTGGGACTTAATCGGCACGGCGGGCTTCGAAGGCACAACCCCGGAATACTTTGCGTTCGCATTTGAATACGAAGCGTTGCCAGCGCCGCTCTCGGTCGCAGGTCTGAAGTTATCAATCTATAAGCAATATGCCTGCATAGATCGTTTCGCAGTCAAGCTCTTCTGCTTGCGCGCCAATCAATCTCTAATCACCGAGTTTCATTACGATTCGACACTCTTTGAGGCCGAAGATATTCAACGACTGGCGGGACAATTTCACAAGCTGCTGCAAAGCATCTGCCGTCAACCGGAAGGGAGTCTCGGAGAATTTGAGATTTTGAGCGATGACGAGCGGCGTCAGGTATTAGTCGGGTTTAACCAGACAAGGGACGATGAGCTTGACGGCCATTTGATACATCGCCTCGTAGAGCAGCAGGCAGAGCGCACGCCCGGTAACATCGCGGTTGTGTTTGAAGACGAACAGATCACCTATCAGGAGTTGAACCGTCGCAGCAATCAACTGGCCCATCATCTGCAGGAATTAGGCGTGGAGCCTGACATGCTGGTCGGCGTCATGATGGAGCGTTCGGTGGAGATGGTCGTCGCACTACTGGGCATCCTCAAGGCCGGCGCAGCATACCTGCCGCTCGACCCAGGCTACCCGCAAGAGCGTCTGGCTTTCATGCTTACGGATGCTCGTTCGCCGGTTCTGCTGTCGCAGGGGAAATTTGCCGGGACTCTGCCGCAAGACGCGGCACGCGCGATCATTTTTCTCGAAAAAGATTGTGAGGTAATCGCAGGCCAGGCGGAGAATAACCCGGCGTGCGAAGTGAGCGTTGATAATCTGGCTTATGTCATCTATACCTCAGGTTCAACCGGGATGCCGAAGGGTGTGATGATTTCTCATCGCGCAATCTGCAATCGCCTACTGTGGATGGTGCCTGCCTTTGGTTTTACCGAGCAGGACCGCTTCTTGCAGAAGACTCCTTTCAGTTTCGATGCCTCGGTCTGGGAACTGTTCGTTCCGTTGTTTGTCGGGGCAACTCAGATTATGGCGCGACCCGAAGGACACCAGGACAGCGCATACCTGGCGCGAGTGATTGCCGACCAGGGGGTGACCACGCTGCAGCTCGTCCCTTCGATGCTCAGAATCTTCCTGGAAGAGAAGGAACTCGATGCCTGTCGCTCTCTGAAGCGGGTCTTCTGCGGCGGCGAAGAATTGCCGCTGGAATTGCAGCAGAGATTTTATGCCCGACAGTCCGCAGAACTGCACAACCTCTACGGACCGACTGAAACTTCGATTGATGCAAGCCATTGGGCCTGCCGGAGAGAGGCTGCAGAGCCGACTGCCACTATCGGTCGCCCGCTCCCGAACATTCAGATTTACCTGCTGGATAAACATCTACAGCCGGTGCCCGTTGGCGTCGCGGGAGAGGTGCATATCGGTGGCGTCGGGCTGGCGCGAGGCTATCACAACCGCGCGGAATGGACCGCCGAAAGTTTTATCCCGAATCCATTCAGCAGTGAACCGGGAACGCGCCTCTACAAGACCGGCGACTTGGCCTGTTTCTGGCCCGATGGACGCATAGAGTTTCTGGGGCGCATTGACCATCAGGTCAAGATTCGCGGCTTCCGAATCGAACTCGGCGAGATTGAAGCAGCGCTGGCAACTCATCCGGCGGTCCGCGAAGCGGTGGTCATCGCGCGGCAAGGAGCGGGCGGAGACAGTCGTCTGATCGCTTATCTCATTCCCCAGGAGACCGTGGCTCACGAAGAAATAGATTCTCTACACGCTGAAACAGAGCCTGCGACTCGAGTTGCTTCGCGTCCTGTTCATGCCGCAGCGATTCTTTCAGTGGACGAATTGCGCGGCTATCTCAAGCAAAAGTTGCCGGAGTACATGATTCCTTCGGCCTTCGTGCTGCTGGAAAAGGTGCCGCTGATGCCGAACGGTAAATTGGACCGTCGCGGTCTGCCCGAGCCGGATTCGCAGAGGCCGGAGTTGGGATCCGCTTTCAAAGCCCCGCGCACACCCGTCGAAGAAGTGCTGGCGGGAATCTGGGCCGAAGTGCTTGGCCTTGAGCGCATCGGCGTCGATGACAATTTCTTCGAGTTGGGTGGGCACTCGCTGCTCGTCACGCAGGTCATTACGCGCATCCGCGAAACCTTTCAGGTTGATTTGTCGCTCCGCACCCTGTTCGAGTTTCCGACCATCGCCGGTTTAGCAGGGCGCACCGAAGCCGCTATCACGACGGATCTGGAATTGCCCGACTTAACTATTGAACGAGTCGCGCGCAATGGTGAACTGCCACTCTCATTCGCTCAGCAACGAATGTGGTTTCTGCAACAGTTGGAGCCGGAGAGCCACGCTTACAACGTCGCTTCTGCGGTGCGCTTGAGAGGTCAACTTAATATCCCGGCGCTCGAACAAACGCTCAACGAAGTGGTCAGGCGACATGAAACCCTGCGCGCCACTTTTACGGTGAGTGAAGGACAGCCAATTCAGCTCATCGCGCCGGTTCTCAAACTTAATTTGCCCGTGTTGGACTTGAGCGCCTTGCCAGTTGATGAGAGAGAGAAACAGGCCATAGCTTTGGCGACAGAAGAGGTCCGGCGCCCCTTTGATTTGACGCGCGGGCCGCTCCTGCGAGCTTCCCTGTTGCGGCTCGGTACTGAAGAGCATGTGGCGCTCTTCACCCAACATCATATTGTCAGTGATGCGTGGTCAATGGATGTTTTCATACGTGAGGTGACCGCGCTCTATCAAATCTTCGGTGAAGCGAGGCGTGCGCAACTGCCCGAGCTTGAAATTCAGTATGCGGACTTTGCCGCCTGGCAGCGACAATGGCTTCAAGGCGAAAGGCTGGACAAACTGCTGACATACTGGAAGGGCAATCTGGGAGGCGCACCGCCGATTTTAGAGCTGCCGACCGACCGGCCACGCCCGCCGGTCCAGACTTTTCGCGGAGCGAGCCACACTTTCGAACTGTCTTCCAACCTGAAAGAGGAATTGGACGCGTTGAGCAGGCGCGAAGGCGTCACCATGTTTATGACGCTGCTGGCCGTTTTCAACACGCTCCTTTATCGCTATGCCGGGCAAGACGACATCGTGGTTGGAACGCCCATTGCCAACCGCAGTCGCAGGGAGATCGAAGGGCTCATCGGGTTCTTCGTCAATACGCTGGCGCTGCGGACGGACCTTTCGGGCAACCCAAGCTTTAGAGAGCTGCTGCGCCGCGTGCGTGAAGCGGCCATAGGCGCTTACATTCATCAGGACATGCCTTTTGACAAACTGGTGGATGAACTGCAACCGACGCGCAATCTGAATCGCCAGCCGCTCTTTCAAGTGATGATCGTGCACCAGAATGCGCAGACGGCTGCGCTCGAACTGCCGGGCCTAACCATCACTTCGCTTGAGACTGAGAATGAAACGTCGCAGTTCGACTTGATTCTCATTATCGCGGAATGGCTCGGCGGCTTCGGAGCGTCTTTTAAATACAACACGGACATCTTCGATGCGGCGACAATCGAACGGATGGCGGGCCATTTCCAGACCTTGCTCGAGGCCGTCGTCGCCGACCCTGAACGACGACTCTCAGATTTGCCGTTGCTCGCAGAAGAGGAGCGACATCAACTGTTGTTTGAGGCCAATGACACCCATGCCGCCTTTGATAAGAATAAGCTGCTTCATCATCTGTTCGAAGCGGAAGTTGCACACGCCCCCGCTGCGGTCGCGCTTATCTTCAAGAATCGGCAGATGACTTACGGCGAATTGAATTCGCGCGCGAATCAACTGGCCCGTCACCTCCGCGGTCAAGGCGTTGGGCCTGAGTCGCTGGTCGGAATTTATCTGGAGCGTTCGATTGAGATGGTCGTCGGGCTGCTGGGAGTCTTGAAAGCGGGCGGCGCATACGTCCCGCTCGACCCGCAATATCCGGCGGAGCGCTTGGCCTTCATGCTTGAAGACACGGGCGCGTCTGTGCTCGTGACCGAGCAGAGATATTTGCAGCGTTTACTTGAACACCGGGCACACGTTGTTTGTCTGGATGCGGACTGGGAGAAGATTTCACAGGAGAGCACGACTAATCTTGAGAACGCTGTCACAGGTGAGAACCTGGTTTACGTTCTCTACACTTCAGGCTCGACGGGCAGGCCCAAGGGCGTCATGATCTCGCACGGAGGGTTGATAAATTATCTGAATTGGAGCGTGCGCGAATATCGCGTGCGGAAAGGCCGCGGCGCTCCCGTACATTCTCCGATAGGTTTTGATTTGACGGTGACGAGCCTCTACCCGGCTCTTCTGACGGGCCGCAGCGTTGTGCTCCTCGCTGAAGAGCAGGGCATCAACGGGCTGATCGAGGCTTTGCGAAGTGGCGGCGATTACAGCCTCGTCAAGATCACTCCATCACATCTCGAACTGCTCAGCCACGCGGCCTCAGCCGGAGAGATCAAAGATTGGACGCGCGCTCTGGTCATTGGCGGCGACGCTTTGTACGGAGATAACATCTCTTTCTGGCGCCAGCACGCGCCACAGACCCGGCTCATTAACGAGTATGGCCCGACCGAGACAGTTGTCGGCTGCTGCGTATACGAAGTCCCGCCTGAGTCGTCCTTCCCCGGCGCGGTGCCCATCGGACGACCCATTGCGAATACACAGCTTTATGTGCTGGATCAGCAACGGCAGCCGGTGCCGACTGGAGTGAGAGGCGAGCTGTACATCGGTGGAGAAGGAGTTGCCCGCGGCTACATTCACTGCCCTGAATTGACCGCCGAGAAGTTTATTCCCCATCCGTTCGGTGAGCAGCCGGGAGCGAGGTTGTACCGGACTGGAGACTTAGCACGCTATCTGCCGGATGGCAACATAGAATACCTGGGCCGCATTGACAGCCAAGTAAAGGTGCGCGGCTTCCGCATCGAGCCCGGCGAAATCGAAGCGGTCCTGAGCCAACACGAATCTATTGGTGAGGCCGTCGTGATTGCCAGAGAAGATGAACACACAAGGGACAAGCAGTTGATAGCTTATCTGTTGACTGTGCCGGGGCAGACTCCGACGGTGAGCGAACTCCGCGCGTTCTTAAAAGTAAGGCTGCCGGAATACATGATTCCCGCTGCGTTTACTTTTCTGGAGGCAATGCCTTTGACGACGAGCGGAAAGGTAGACCGGCGCGCGCTGCCGCAGGCGAGCAGTGAGCGCCCTGAAGTGGGTCAGGACTATGTCGCTCCGCAAAGCGAAGTGCAAAAAGGGATCGCTGCTATCTGGCAGGAGGTGCTGCGAATGGAGAAAGTCGGCCTTTACGACAACTTCTTCGATCTCGGCGGCAATTCGCTCCTGATGGTGCGAGTGCTTAGCAAGCTGCGCGGAGGTTTTGACGGAAGGGTTTCCATGCTGGATCTCTTCAAGCACACGACCGTCGATGGACTGGCAAAGTTTCTCTCGGGAGAGCAAGAGGAACAAAATTCCTTGCAGCCGAGCCAGGATCGCGGGTTGGCCCGCAAAGAAAGTGTCAACCGTCTCAGGCAGTTGAGACAGGAGCGCCGCACCGCGCAGAAGCAACCGGAGGTGCGGAATGAGCAGGTCAGTTAACGTCGCTCAGTTTGATGAATCCGATATTGCGCTCATCGGCATGGCCCTTCGCCTCCCCGGCGCAAAGACTCCCGAAGAGTTCTGGCAGAATCTTCGTGCAGGCGTGGAGTCAATCAGCTTTTTTACTGACGAGGAACTGATAGCTTCGGGCGTTGATGAAGCCATTTTGCAAAATCCCGCGTACGTTAAGGCGGGTGGTGTGCTCGATGACATCAAATCCTTCGATGCCTCTTTCTTTGGCCTCAATCCGCGAGAGGCGCAGGTCATGGACCCACAGCATCGACTCTTTTTAGAGTGTGCGTGGGAGGTGCTTGAGAATGCAGGGTACAACTCCGAATCATACAGTGGACGAATCAGCGTTTATGGTGGCGCGGGATTCAATACTTATCTGATTAATCTCTTCTCCAACCCTGAGCTTATCGAATCCTTCGGTCGTTACCAAACTGTGGTTCAAAACCTTAGCGAGCACATGACCACCTTTGTTTCTTACAAGCTAAATTTGAGAGGGCCGAGCATGACTGTGCAGACGGGCTGCTCAACCTCTCTGGTGGCGGTTCACCTGGCGTGCCAGAGCTTGCTAAACGGAGAGACGGATATGGCTCTGGCTGGCGGCGTGGCATTAACCATCCCGCAAAAAATCGGCTATTTATTTCAAGAGGGCGGCATCGAGTCGCCCGACGGACATTGCCGCGCCTTCGATGCCCGCGCCCATGGAACCGTCGGCGGCAGCGGCGCGGCAATCGTGCTCCTCAAGCGTTTAACTGAGGCGGTAGCGGACGGAGATTGCATTCATGCGGTCATTAAAGGCTCTGCGGTCAATAATGACGGCTCGAGCAAGATTGGGTATACAGCGCCGAGCGTGGATGGACAGGCGGACGTCATCGCAGAAGCGCTGGCGATGGCCGGGATTGATCCTGAAACTATCGCCTACGTCGAAACACACGGGACGGGCACTCTCCTGGGCGACCCGATAGAAGTGGCCGCGTTGACCAGAGCTTACAGCGCCAGCACGAAGGCCAGGAATTTCTGCGCCATCGGTTCTGTGAAAACGAATATCGGACATACCGATACAGCCGCCGGTGTAGCCGGATTAATCAAAGCCGCACTGGTCCTCAAGCACCAGGCGATTCCGCCGAGCCTGCACTACGAGCAGCCTAACCCCGGAATAGATTTCGCAAACAGCCCTTTTTACGTCAATAGCGTCTTACGCGAAATCAAACCGGCTGACACACCGTGCAGGGCGGCGGTCAGCGCCTTCGGCATCGGCGGAACGAACGCGCACGCCATTCTCGAAGCAGCTCCCGTCCTCGAGCGCGATGAACGAGCCAGACCTTACCAGTTGCTTACACTGTCTGCGAAAACCGGTTCGGCTTTGGAGACCATGACGACCAATCTGGCCAGGCATTTGAAACAGCATGCTGACGTGAATTTGGCCGATGTTGCCTACACGCTGCAAGTAGGCCGGCGGGCTTTCAATTACCGCCGCGTGTTGGCGTGCCGCGACGTTGATGATGCGGTCAGCGCTCTTGAGCGTCTCGACCCGAAGCGAGTCTTGACCAGCTTTTGTGAGCCTGTCAAAAAAGACGTCGTCTTTATGTTCTCAGGCCAGGGCGCACAGTATGCAGGTATGGGGCGCGAACTCTACGAACGCGAATCATTCTTCCGTGAACAGGTAGATCGCTGCGCCGAACTGCTCAAGCCGCACCTCGGTCTTGATGTGCGCGAGGTCATCTATCCGCCGGCAGAACGCATGGATGAAGCCGCCGCGCACCTGCAAGAGACTTTCCTGACACAACCCGCGCTCTTCATTATTGATTATGCGACGGCCCAACTGTGGAGACACTGGGGCGTGCAGCCGCAGGTGATGATTGGACATAGCCTCGGAGAGTATGTAGCGGCAACGCTAGCCGGAGTCTTTTCTCTGGAAGATGCGCTCAAACTGGTGGCGGCCCGAGGCCGGTTGATGTCTCAACTCCCCGCCGGCGCGATGCTGGCAGTGCCGCTCACGGAGCAGCAAGTTCAGCCGTTCTTAGGGACGGACATCTCCCTGGCGGCTGTCAACAGCCCGTCTCTCTGCGTCCTCTCAGGCTTGCCTCAGGCCATTGAGAAAATAGAAAAATCAATTCTGGAACAAGGCCAGGATGCCACTCGGCTGCACGTTTCAGTGGCCTTTCATTCGCATCTGGTGGCCCAGGCTATTGAGCCTTTGATGAGCGTGCTGGATGAGATAGCTTTACATCCACCGAAGATTCCATACATCTCCAATGTCACGGGCCAGTTGATTACCGCCGATGAAGCGACAAATCCCGTTTTCTGGGCCAGGCACTTGCGACAGACCGTGCGCTTCTCCGATGGATTGAATGAGTTGCTCAAGCAGCCCGAGTTGCTTCTTCTGGAGGTTGGCCCAGGCCGGACTTTAAGCACGCTGGTGAGACAGCATCCGCTTAAAGCCGCCTCGCACGAGATACTAACTTCGCTCAGACATCCGCACGATCAAGGATCGGACATAGCGTTCCTGCTCAACACTGTGGGACGCCTGTGGCTCGCCGGAATACAACCGGACTGGCCCGGATTCTACGCGGATGAAGAGCGCGTGCGCGTGCCCTTGCCTGCTTATCCCTTCGAGCGCGAGGTATCGTGGGTCGAAGTGCGAAAGTTAGAACCGTCTGGCAATATGAGCCGCCCATCCATAGGGGAAAAAGACGTTATTACCGGTGAAAATCAAAATAGGAATCTTGAGGCGGTCGCCGCGCGCCCGGCTCTGCTCAACCCTTACGTTCCGGCGAGTAAGCCCGTCGAGCAGAAGGTTATAGACATCTGGCAGGAGATTCTAGGCGTCTCGCAGATTGGCGTTCACGATAACTTTTTCGAGCTTGGCGGACACTCGCTGCTGGCCACCCAGGTTATTTCCAGACTGCGTCAGGCTTTTGATGTGCCTGTCCCTTTGCGCGCGATCTTTGAAAACGCCACGGCTGTCGAATTGGCAGCGGCAGTTGAAGAGTTGCTTATAGAGGAGCTGGAAGAGGTCACAGATGAGGAGGCTCAACGATTGTTGGAAAGAAGCGCCGGTTAGTTATCCAACAATCGCACCGTCATCAGAGTCGACGGGAGCGGCGAGCAAATCAACAACCATCAAATACGTCTGGTCTCAAGATCTTCACAAAACAGTCCGGGCTTTGAATACCAACTTCAACTATCGTCATGTCTAAGAGTGAACCTTCCATGCGCCGGGCCGGTCTCTCCGCGGCGAAACTGGCGCTGCTGGAAAAACGCTTGGCCAGCCGGCCGGTTGTACAGGGAAGCACTGCTGCCATTTCCCGACACTTGCCGATGGACGAAATTCCACTTTCCTATGCGATGGAGCGCGTTTATCGGATTTCGATGGCGGAGGGTCGCCCGTCCTATTACAACCTCATCATGCGCTTCAGCGGGCTGCTCAATGTGGGTGCGCTGGAGAGGGCGCTTAATGAGCTTGTCAGACGACACGAAAATCTGCGCTCAACTTTTACGACCGTCAACGACCGCCCGGTTCAGAGACTTGTCGAGACACCGCCTTTCAGGTTGCCCCTCGTTGATTTGAGCGAACTGCCGGAAGAAGAGCATGAAGCGCAAGTGCAACAACTGTCCGCCGAACAGGTGGCAGAGACTTTCGACCTTGCACGCTGGCCGCTATTTCGGATTACCTTGCTTCGATTCAACGAGGCCGACCATGTGATGATCGTCGTAATCACTCACATGATTTGCGATCTCTGGTCACTGGATATTATCACGCGAGAGGTGGCTACGTTCTACGACGCTTTTTCTCAGGGACGACCATCGCCAATCCTTGACCCTCCGATTCAGTGCTCTGATTTCGCTTGCTGGCAGCGCGAGTGGTTACAAGGCGAAGCGTTGGAAACGCGGCTCTCATTCTGGAAAAAACAGTTGGCAGGCCGCTCGCCGCTTGTGCAGTTACCTTTGAGCCGACCGCGCCTGCCGTTTCAAACTTTTCACGGCGATTGCCAATCGCTCGCCATGCCGAAAGAGTTGGCCGAGTCGCTCGAAACGTTGGGCCAGCGCCAGGGCCTGACCATGTACATGTTGCTGCTCGCGGCTTTCATGACCCTGATTTATCGCTACACGGGACAGGAGGACGTTATCGTCGGTTCTGCGACGGCGGGACGCGATCGCGTTGAGACGGAAGGATTAATCGGCAATTTCGCTAACCTAATGGCGATGCGCGCCAATCTCAACGGCAATCCCCGCTTTATCGATCTCTTGGCGCAACTGCGCGAGGTGACGCTCGGAGCATACGAGCATCAGGACATGCCTTTCCTTAAACTGATCGAAGAGTTGGAGCCGCACCCGAATCCGAGCTATGCCCCGATTGTGCAAATCTGCTTCACCTTCAATAAGACTTCGAGTAAATCGACAAAACTGATGGGCCTCAACATCAACTCGCAAATGATTTACATCGGCCGGTCAGCAGTTGATCTCACCCTGAGCATCCTTGAAGCGCCGCACACGCTAAGCGCTACTCTTGAATACAACACCGACCTCTTTGACGCGGCCATGATGGAGCGCATGCTCAAGAATCTTCAAGCCTCATTGGAAGGCATCGTCGCCGCACCTGAACAGCGCCTGCTCGATCTGCCCTTTAGGCTTTAGCGGCAGCGGCGCAAAGCAGTCTGCGAACTCGCACGATGACGTCAGCAGAAGGCTATGGAAGCACAGTTGATTAGCGCACCAGAAACCCTGAAAGAGACTCCTTCCCGCGACAACAGTTTGGAGTTGCCGGAACACCTCATAGGTATTCCCGGCGAACCCTGGGCGTTGTGGCGATGGGTCTGTCTGCGCAGTGCGGGATTCCCCGTCACGCAGGTTCTCGAACTCTCAAGCCCTGAGAGCGCGGCGGCCGCCGATGATCTGCTCAATGCTGAAGTTGAGTTGCGGCGCGCCCGCGGTAAGGCTGTAAATGTTCTGCTCGACGAATTCGAGACAGCGGACGCGGCCAAGCGCCCAGTGCTGCAGAGAGCCGTTCGCACCATTAGGAAGGGCAAGCTGCCCGCTTTGCTCATTGACAACAGAGAGGCTGAGCAAGCGATCCAGACCCTTGCTGCTGCGCGCCGGCATCTTGATTCTGCTCGGACCCTATTTCTTCAAACGTTTGAAGACTCATTCATACAGGTTTCGGGCACAATTCAGAAAGCGTCGCGGACGAAACGGTTCAGAGAAGCGATCATCTGGCAGAACCGCGAGGCACTGCACACCGGCATTGATGCCTTGCTGCGGATGCCGCTCGGATCAACCGCGCAACGCTCAACGCGGCGGCAGCGTGAACATCTGGTCGCCAATTACTTGCAGCGTTACTGCACGAAGAATGACACCATCGGCTTCTTCGGCCCGCTCGGTTGGGCCAGGTTCGTCACCCAGGGAGAAGCGGTGGAAGTCCATCCCGGAGCTGATTTAGTCGGCGCGAGAAACGTCTATTTCGAAGGATGGACGCTGGATACGCTGGCCGCAACACTGGGCAGGGAAAAGAACCTTCAACCCTGGATTGCGCCGCGCGCATTTCCCTTCATCTACTTTGACGGCGCCACGCTGCGCATGCCATTCGAGCGACCGGTCAAACTGCCGCGCACGTTCGCGATAGTCTTGCAGGCTTGCGATGGAGAACGGACAGCGAAGGAGATCGCCGCTGATTTGCTCAAAAATAGTTCTGCGGGCCTGAAAAGCGAAGCCGAGGTCTATGCGCTGCTGGAAACACTGCGCCAGAAAGGTGTCATTTCGTGGGCACTCGAAGTTCCCTGGACTCTGGAATTTCCTGAAGAGCAGCGGCTCGAGGGAAATTTGCGACGAGTGCTGGCCCGGATTGGCGATGAGAGCCTGCGCGCTCGCATGCTCTGCGCGTTGGATGAATTGGAAGCGGCGCGGGTGGCCGTCGCTCAAGCGGCGGGCGATGACGAGCAGTTGGACCGCGCGCTCGAACATCTGGCGGAGACCTTCACGCATTTGACAGGCTCGGCGGCGACGAGAGCGTCGGGTAAAACCTACGCTGGCCGGACGCTGGTTTATGAAGATTGCCGCCGGGACATTGACCTTAAATTTGGGCCGGAGATATTGAAGGCTTTGTCAGGACCGCTGCCTCTGCTGCTGGCGAGTGCACGCTGGTTTACGCACGAAGTTGCCGCCACCTATCGCAAAGTTTTTCGCAGCGTCTATCGAGACTTGGCCGAAGCGACCGGCTCTCCGGTGGTCGAGGCCGCAAGCTTCTGGTTAATGGCTCAGCCTCTCCTTTTTGACGACAAACACCGGCTGGTTGAGACTTTGATTCCTGAGTTCCAGCAGCGTTGGGAAGAGCTACTCTCGATTCCTGCCGGGCTGAGCCGCGTCGAGTATGACAGCGCGCAGCTACAGAGTCGTGTGTTGGCGACCTTCGAGGCGCCGAAAGCTGGCTGGCCCTACGCTCGTTATCATAGCCCGGACCTGATGATTGCCGCTTGCAGCGAAGAAGCCATCCGTCGCGGTGATTATCAACTCGTACTCGGGGAATTGCACGTCGGCATGAACACCATGGGGTCTTTCTTATTTCTGTCACAGCACCCTTCGCCGGAAGAGCTTTTCCGCTCGTTGGAGCTGGACGTGCCGGAGACCCGGCTCGTGGCGGTGACGCCAAAGACGATGGTCACCTCGCGCCACTATCCTGTCTTTGTCTCACCGAAAGACCTCCGGCTGGAACTTTCGCGCGACGCTTCAAGCGTCCCACGGTCGAAGGCCCTGGCTATCGGCGCTCTGGTGGTCGAAGAGGTTGATGGAGAACTGTGCGTCAGAACGCACGACCACGCGCTGCGTTTCGACATTCTTGATCCTTTCGCTGACGTGCTGTCGGCGTTGACTATTAATTCCCTGAAACTGCTGCGCCCGGCGCGACACACGCCCCGCGTCTCTTTTGATCGTTTGATAGTGTGCCGCGAGACGTGGAGACTCAATCCGGTCGAGATCGAGTTCGCTTTTGAAAAACAGGAGGCAGAGCGTTTTCTGGGCGCCCGCGGATGGGCGCGCGCAAACTCTCTCCCGCGCTTCGTCTTTGTCAAAACGCCGCTCGAAGTCAAACCTACTTATCTGGACTTCGAGAGTCCTATTCTGATTGATATGTTTGCAAAGATGGTGCGGCAGAGCGCCGAGGCGGGCGATGCCGCTTCACTGATAAGTATGAGCGAGATGATTCCGAATCATGAGCAGGCCTGGCTACCCGATGCGGAAGGACGCCGCTATACCAGCGAGCTTAGAATAATAGCTGTTGACCAGGCCCAATAACTTCACTATTGACCCGGCGCGAAAAACAACCCGCCATGCTTAAGAAAAGAGGATGTCTCTCCCTCTAGCAGCAGAAGACTAGAATTCTCGTGCGCATGCCCAGACCTAAGCAACTTTACCGTTGCTTCCTCTTACGATTCTCATCACGTAAGCAAGCATTACTTATAAGGAGGGGCAAATGCGGAATTCAATCAAGTTCTCAGACCTCAGCCTAGTTTTAATTCTCATTACCGGAGTAATGGTCTTGTATGAAGCAACTCGACCACGCTCTGCTCAAGAAGATGAACAGTTTACCAGCAGCCCACACGGTTCTGCCGCGCTCGACAAAGGCCGGGACTTTTCCAGACTGAGTACTGATGGAAACAAACAGGGCAAGCGGCCGCCGAAACCCGGCCCGCCGCGCCTGGGGATAAAGAAATCATTGCAACGTCTACCGATCGGTCCATCAAGTATAGTGCACGCCAGGCCCTTCCCGGAGATCGGCCCGAATATTCGTGTCAATGACCCGCAGCTACCTTATCCTGATGGCTTGCTGGGTCGTTCCGAAACGGCGATTGCGGCTACGTTCAATGCGAGACATATCGTGGCCGGCTGGAATGATGTGGAAGGTTTTCTGAGACCGCCTTTCGGTGACACCTTGCCTGGACCACCGGGCTTAACAGGCTTCGGTTTTTCCACGGATGGCGGGGAGACCTGGATCGATGGTGGCTCACCGCCGCTGTTTGACCACCTGTTAACTGCGGGCGATCCGTGGCTTGATC
>Ga0137409_10005141_pt1 | contig 13681 bp, 11 predicted proteins | sample CZODoug1_16funga_FD_122059 | JGI IMG/M metagenome (GOLD analysis project Ga0137409, IMG submission 122059) | Vadose zone soil fungal communities from Angelo Coast Range Reserve, California, USA - CZODoug1_16fungal (Hybrid Assembly) | ecosystem: Environmental > Terrestrial > Soil > Vadose zone... | reverse complement strand
GGTCAAGTAGCCGAACAAGCCGAGCGAGCCGGAAGTCCCCGGCAACGCCGAAGGCGACGCGCGCGGGCCAGTCGCGGCGATGCCCGGTTGGCGCTCTGGCTGATCCTGCCGACCGTGGCGCTGCTCGCCGCGGTGATCGGCTACCCGGTCATCTACGCCGTCGTCCAATCACTCAAGCTCGACAAGGCCGACGCCGGCCTGGACGCGACCGGGTTCTTCCAGTCCGGCGGCAAGTACGTGGGCAGCAAGTACTACTCGTACTGGTTCAACTGCGGCAGCAAGTGCCCCAACGGAACGACCGGCCACGAGTTCTGGCCGGCCGTGAGCACCACTGTGATCTTCACCGTCATCACAGTCATCTTCGAGGTCGTGCTCGGCACGGTCATGGCCCTGGTCATGCATCGCGCGTTCCGCGGGCGCTCACTCGTCCGGGCCGCGATCCTCGTGCCGTGGGCCATCCCGACGGCGGTCACCGCCCTCATGTGGAAGTACATGTTCCAGCCGCACGGCGTCATCAACGCGGTGCTCGGGACGCACATCATCTGGACCGGGAGCGAGTGGCCGGCGCGCTGGGCGGTGATCATCGCCGACGTCTCCGGCAATTCGCTCGTCATCACGACCTTCGCAACGAGTTCGTCCGGGGATTGGGGGCACTTTGTGGACTACTGTTTTCGCGCCGACGGCACCCTTGCGCTGAGTCGGTCAACTCTAAACACCACCTATGGTGGCGTGCGGCGGATCCGCGAACGCCGATTCAGCCAAAGCGGTACGCAGCTGTGGACGTCGACCCGTGTCGTCGACCTCGTATCGGGAAAGGTGCGACGGGACGCGCAGTTCATGGGCGAATTCTAGCCTGTCAAACCCAGCTTGACAAGCTGGTTCAGCCGCCAGGGTTATTCCCAGCCAGGAACTCCGGCATGATCTTCGTGCCCGGGATGTGCCGGTGCCCCCATTGCGCCACCGCCCGCAGCACATCGCTCAAGCCGCGGCCCTTCCGGGTCAGGGAATAGGCGTAGCGGACCGGACGCTGCTGATACGGCACGGCCTTGATCAAGCCGGATTCCTCCATGCGCCGCAAGCGGTGGGCAAGAATGTTGGTCGGGATTCCCTCGGGAGAATCGGCGAGCTCGCCGTAGGTCAGCGTCTTCCCGTGCGCGTTGACGACCGTACCGCGTTCGGCATGACAGCTCGCGGGATCGACCTGCCAACGCTTGGCGGCAGCCGAGATCAGCATCGTGCGCGCAGTCGCACCCGCCATGCGCAGCTTGTCCCAGGCGTCCTGCACGCTGTTGCTGGTGCCGGTCACCTGGCCGCCATTCCCGGGATTGATGTACGCATCGCCCACCGGCGCCGCGACGATCTGGATCGCGTCGAGACTGATCTCGAGTTCCTCGGCGAGCAACATCGGCAGCGCCGTGTAGACACCCTGGCCCATCTCTGAGCGATCGACGATCACCGTGATGGAATTGTCGCGGGCTATTTTCAACCACGCATTCAACTGACTGACCGACCGATGGGCGGTTCCCGCGGCGCCCGATGCCGCACCGGCCTCGGCAGCGTTCAGCTTGCCCCCGCGCCCCGGCAACGTCATCGCCAAGATCAAGCCGCCGCTCAACGTGGCAGTCGCGTTGAGAAAATCGCGGCGGCTGAAATCGGAAACCGCCCTCACTTGGCTGCACCCGTCTCTAGCAGCTCCGCGGCGCGGTGAATGGCCTTGCGGATTCTTGGGTAGGTACCGCAGCGGCAGATATTGCCGGACATGGCCGCATCGATATCGGCATCGCTGGGTTTTGGATTCGTCTTGAGAAGCGCCGCCGCGGACATGATTTGTCCGGACTGGCAGTAGCCGCATTGAGGCACGTCGATCTCCAGCCAGGCCTTTTGCACCGCATGGCTGCGATCCGAAGAAAGCCCCTCGATGGTCGTAATGGACTTGGCCTTGACTGCACCGAGAGGCAGTACACAGGAACGCGTCGCGGCACCGTCGACGTGTACCGTGCACGCCCCGCACAGCGCCATGCCGCAACCAAATTTGGTGCCCGTCATGCCAAGGTGATCGCGCAGCACCCATAGCAGCGGCGTATCCGATTCGGCGTCGACGTTAACCACTTGATTGTTGACGGTAATTGTTATCATCGCGTTCCCGTTGAGGAATCTCCCGGACCCTCCATGGTACGCGTATCCGGGAATTTTTAGGAGACGGCCGAACCGCCAAAGGCCCGCGGGGAGCCCGGATGCTAGGATGCGGCCGATGCCAACTCCATCGAGCTTTTATCCGCGTGTTTTCACGCTCGTCGTCGCGGCCGCTTTAGGCTATGCGCTGATCCTGATTTTCGCGCCGTTTATCGGACCCATGACCTGGGCGGCTTTTCTCGCATTCCTGTTGTATCCCCTGAACCAGCGTTTGCGTCGCCGATTCTCGGGCGGGGGGATCGCCGCCGGTGTGCTGACGCTGCTGGCACCGATCGTGATACTTCTGCCCCTGAGCGCGCTATCGATCGATTTCGTCGCGCAAATTTCGGCGCTGATGCAGAAGCTGCAGAAATCGGCGGCGGAACTCGATATCAAGTCACTGTCGGATCTGCAGCAATTCCCGTGGATTGCCCGGATCAACGTTTGGCTGGAGGCGCACACGGGCATTTCTGCAGAGCAAATTCAATCGGGGCTGGTCTCCGCCACGCGCGAAGTGCTGAAACGCGCGGCCACCATGGGCGGCGGATTTTTTCTGGGCGCCTTAGGTTCGCTGCTCGGATTTGGAATCATGCTGTTTTTGCTGTTCTTTTTCTTGCGCGACGGCGATGCCATGCTGGCCCGGGCGCGCCGGCTCATTCCGCTCAATGAAGAGCGCAAAGAACGCCTGTTCCGGCAATTGAGCGGCGTCACTCGCGCGATCGTCGTAGGAACCAGCGTCACAGCGCTATTGCAGGGTGTGTTGATAGGCATCGGTTTCACCATAGCCCGCCTGCCCTCGCCGGTCGTCTTCGGGGTTCTGGCGGCCCTGCTGTCGATGCTGCCGGTGGGCGGGGCGGCGTTCGTGTGGGGTCCGGCCGCAATTTGGCTCTTCGTCGACGGCCGCTGGGGCTTTGGCATATTCATGCTTGCGTGGGGATTGCTGTCGGCCGGCCTGGATAATGTGCTGCGCCCAATGCTCATTTCCGGTCGGGCGAGGATTTCGGCGCTGGCCGTGTTCATCGGCGTTCTGGGCGGCATTCCGGCGTTCGGCGCGATCGGCATCATTGCCGGCCCCGTGGTGCTTTCCCTGGTGCTCGCCCTGATCGAATTCGCCGAGGAAAGCCGCTCGCGAACCTCTTGAGCAGCCCTTCAGTTAAGTCAAGGGCTGCGCAGGGCGCAGGCTAAAGTACAATCCGCGCCCTGATGGACGTATCTCATCTTCTCGATGGTCTCAACGACGATCAACGGCGGGCCGTTGCCTCGCCGCTGGGGGCCGCCCTGGTATTGGCCGGAGCCGGCAGCGGTAAGACGCGGGTATTGGTGCATCGGGTTGCATGGCTGATCCAGGTCGAGGGCTCGTCGCCGAACAGCATCCTGGCGGTTACCTTCACCAATAAAGCCGCCGCTGAAATGCGCAGCCGCATCGAAACCCTCTTGGGGCTGCCGAGCGGCGCCATGTGGCTGGGGACGTTCCATGGTTTGGCCCATCGGCTGCTACGCATCCATTGGCGCGAAGCAGGCCTGCCGCAAAGCTTCCAGATCTTGGACTCGGAGGACCAGGCGAGGGTGCTGCGCAAGGTATTGAAAGCGCTGGATCTCGACGAGACCCGCTGGATACCGCGCGAGATTCTGTGGTTCATCAACGCTCAGAAGGACGAGGGTCACCGGCCCAAGCACATCAAGGACGACGGTGATCCGACCCGCCGCCAGCTGATCAAAATCTATCAGGCCTACGAGGACGCCTGTCAGCGGGCCGGTGTCGTGGATTTTGCCGAGCTCTTGCTGCGTGCCTACGAATTGTGGCGGGACAACCCGTCTCTTCTGGAACACTATCGCACGCGCTTTCGACACGTGCTGGTGGATGAGTTCCAGGATACCAATGCGATCCAGTACCAGTGGCTGATGCTGCTTGCCAAGCCCAACGGCCTGCCTTTCGTCGTGGGCGACGATGATCAGTGTCTCGCAGCTGGGACTCAGGTGACCATGGGCGACGGCGCGAAGCGTGCCATCGAGTCGATCGTCCCCGGCGATTCCGTGCTGTCGAGCTACGGCGGCGGTGATCTGCGCCCGGCCCGCGTGACCGAGTGCTTCGCGAAGCAACGCCAGGGACAGCTCGTGTGCGTGCATCTGCGCTCCGGCGCCGTCGTCAAGAGCACGCCCGAGCACGTACACTTCGCCGGCTACGTACTGGGCGAGACGCCCCAGACCTATTTCTTGTACCTAATGCACAAGGAAGGTGTGGGCTACCGGCTCGGCACGTCGCAGGTTTACACCGAAGGTCAGGCGAGACCCATGGTGGGCTTCAAGCAGCGCTGCCTCCAGGAGCATGCCGACGCGCTGTGGATCGTCCGCACCCACGCCACCGAAAACGAAGCGCGCATTGACGAGGTGGTAACCTCGCTGCGCTTCGGCCTGCCGACCTGCCCGTTCGTTCCACGCAAAGGCAAGGCCAAAAACGGTTTCGTACACGATGCCGGCCATCTGAAGCGGATATTCAGCTCGCTCGATACGCTGGTATCCGCCGAACGGCTGCTGGAGGAAGTGGGTCTGGACATCGACCGGCCGCATCACCAGGCACAGGGCCGCAATTCCAATCGTCGCAACATCGTCATCACACTGTGCGGCGACCGGCGCGGCGGCGCGCCCATGCATCGTATTTCCGTGGTCGGCGTTTCGCTTAACGATCGCGGCGTTCTGGAAGCGATGGGTCTTAGTGTCCGTGCCGCCAAGGCGCATGCTCGGAGTTGGCGCTTCGAGACTGCGCGCGCAGACTTCTGGGAACTCATGTCAATTGCACGCGCCATCCGCGAGCGGCTCGACGGCCGCTACGTCCTTCAGGGGCACATGCTCGAGAAGTCATTGCCCTTCATTACGGCGGCCGGCATCCGCAGCGGCATGGTCATGGTGGTTGATTCCGGCCGGTTCGACGTGGTGGAGCGCATCGCGTACGAGACCTACGATGCCGAGGTCTACGACATCAACGTCGAGCGCACCCATAACTTCATCGCGAACGGTGTCGTCACGCACAATTCCATTTATCGCTGGCGCGGTGCGCGCGTGGAAAACCTGCAGCAGTTTCGCCGGGATTTCCCGCAGGCTGTTCTGTACAAACTGGAGCAGAACTATCGTTCCACCGGCACCATCTTGAAGGCGGCGAATGCGCTGATCTCGAACAACGCCGGCCGCCTGGGTAAGACATTGTGGACCAGCGGTGCGGACGGAGAGCGCGTCAGACTCTATGCCGCATTCAACGAGCGCGACGAAGCCGACTTCGTGGTGAATCGGATCCGCGAGTGGGTCGCTCACGGCGGTGCACGGCGCGAGGCAGCGGTGCTGTATCGCTCGAATGCGCAGTCGCGGGTTTTTGAAGAGGCGTTCCTGAACGCGCGCATGCCCTATCGTGTGTATGGAGGCTTGCGCTTCTTCGAGCGCGCTGAAATCAAGGACGCACTCGCCTACCTGCGCCTCATCGCCAGCCGCGCGGACGACACCTCCTTCGAGCGGGTGGTGAATTTGCCGGTGCGCGGCATCGGCGCGAAGACCATGGACACGGTGCGCGACTTCGCGAAGAGCCACGCAACCTCGCTCTGGAACGGTGCGCTCGGCTGCGTGCAGGGCGTCCTCCCTCAAAGAGCCGCTCAGGCGCTGCAGGCTTTCATGGCGCTGATCGACAAACTCGCGCGTGAAGTCCAGGGGTTGGACCTCCAGAACCAAGTCGATCACGTCATTCAAATGGGCGGGCTCATCGAACACTTCAAGAAGGAAAAAGGCGAGCGGGGCGAGGGGCGAATCGAGAATTTGCTGGAGCTCGTCAGCGCGGCGCGGGGATTTTCGCCGGAGACCGAGGCTGAGACCGAACTATCGCCGCTCGAATCCTTTCTCGCCCATGCGGTTCTCGAATCCGGCGAGGGCCAAGCGGACCCCTATGACGACTGCGTGCAGATGATGACTCTGCATTCCGCCAAGGGTCTGGAATTTCCCGTCGTGTTTCTCGCCGGCATGGAGGACGGCTTGTTTCCGCATCAGCGCTCGGTCGCCGATTTGGCCGGCCTCGAAGAGGAGCGCCGTCTCGCCTACGTCGGCATGACCCGAGCCATGCGCCAGCTTTACCTCACCTACGCCGAACAGCGCAGGCTCTACGGAGTGGATGCCTATGGACAGCCTTCCCGGTTCATCGGTGAGTTGCCGGCCGACCTGGTCGAGGAGATTCGCCCGCGCCTGCAAGTGTCGAGGCCGGTATTCGTCAGGCGTTCGATCTCCCTTGAGGAGCCGCCCTCTCAGAATATGCGCATGGGCAGCCGGGTCCGTCATTCGAAGTTCGGCGACGGAGTGGTGCTCAATTTCGAGGGCAATGGACCGCATGCCCGAATCCAGGTCAATTTCGAGGGGCAGGGGACGAAGTGGTTGATGCTGTCTTACGCCAATCTCGTTCGTGTAGAGTAGCCAACGCGTGAAAATCATCATTCTGGGCGCAGGACAAGTCGGCCGCACGGCGGCGTATCACCTCTCTCGCGAGGAAGCGAATGACGTGACCGTCATCGATACCGACGAGGAGATATTGCGGGACCTGCAGGATCGGCTCGACATTCGTACGGTGAACGGCAACGCGGCGAGCCCGCGAATCCTCGAGGCGGCGGGAATTTCCGCCACCGATATTCTCGTTGCTCTGACCAACAGCGACGAGGTCAACATGCTGGCCTGCCAGATTGCGTGGACGCTGTACCGCACGCCGAAGAAAATTGCGCGCGTGCGCTCCGCCGACTTCACCGAGCGGGACAAGCTGTTCGGCGAGAATGCGGTCGCGGTGGATGTCTGGATCAGCCCCGAACAACTGGTCACCGAGTACGTAGCGCGTTTGATCCGCTATCCCGGTGCATTGCAGGTGCTGGATTTCGCGGACGGCCGAGTACGCTTGGTCGGCATTCGCGCGCTGCAGGGCGGCCCCCTGGTGGGCCAGGCGCTGCGCACCTTGCGCGAGCACATTCCCACGGCGGACGCCCGAGTCGCCGCCATTTATCGGGCCGGCAAGAGCGTCAAGCCGGAGGGCGATACCGTGGTCGAAGACGGCGATGAAGTATTTTTTCTCGCCGCACGCAAGGATATTCGCGTGGTCATGAAGGAGATGCGCCGCGAAGAGGCCCCTGCGCGCCGGGTGGTCATCGCCGGCGGCGGCAATATCGGCTTTCGATTGGCGAGCGAACTCGAGGACAAAAATCAGGTAAAGCTCATCGAACGCGACGGCAAGCGCGCGCGGCGAGTGTCCGAGCAATTGAAAAGCACCACCGTGCTGCACGGCGATGCAGCGGATGAAGAATTGCTGCTCGAAGAGAACATCGACAGCGCGGACGTTTTTGCCGCGCTGACGAACTCGGAGGAGGCGAATATTCTCTCGGCGATGCTGGCCAAGCGCCTGGGCGCGCACAAGGTGATGGCGCTGATCAACAAGCCCTCCTATGCGGAGTTGATCGAAAGCGGTTCTATCGATGTGGCGATATCGCCGCAAACCGTCACCATCGGCTCGCTGCTTGCGCATGTGCGGCGCGGCGACGTGGTGCGCGTGCACTCGCTGCGACGGGGCGCGGCTGAAGCGCTCGAGGTGGTGGTGCACGGCGACGCCGATAGCTCGAAAGTCATCGGGCGCCGCATCGAAGACATTTCCCTCCCCGAGGGGACGACTTTGGGCGCCGTGGTCCGAGGCGAGGACGTCATCATTGCGCATCACGACACCACGGTGCAGCCGGACGATCATTTGATTTTGTTCTTGACGGATCGCCGCCATATCGAAGCCGTCGAAAAGCTGTTCCAAGGCTCTGCCTCTTTCTTGTGAAAGACATTTTACTGCCGGTCGCTCACGTCTTCGCCCTCGTCATGATGGTGTTTTCCGTGACCATGCTTGCGCCGGCGGGTATGGCCGTGTGGGAACTCGACCCGGCACTCTCGTCGTTCGTCATTTCCGCACTGGCGACATTCGTTCTCGGCGCGCTGCTGTGGCTTGCCACCCGGCGCTTCAAGCGCGAGCTCAAGACTCGAGACGGTTTGATGTTGGTCGCGCTCACGTGGGTTGCGCTGCCTGCGGTCGCCGGGTTTCCGCTGTGGCATTTCCTGCCGATCGATTTCACCAAGGCGTATTTCGAGGCCGCGTCGGGCTTGACCACCACCGGCGGCACGGTGCTCTCAGGCCTCGAATACCTTCCCCGCTCGATCAACTTGTGGCGTCATTTGCTCAGCTGGCTGGGAGGCATGGGCATCATCGTACTGGCCGTTGCGATCCTGCCCATGCTGGGGGTCGGCGGCATGCAGATTTATCGCGCTGAGATGCCGGGCCCGATGAAGGACAGCAAGCTCACGCCCCGCATCGGACAGACCGCGAAGCTGCTCTGGGCGGTGTATGCCGGACTGACGCTCGTGTGCATCGGATGTTTGCGATTCGCCGGAATGAATTGGTTCGACGCCGTGTGTCACGGATTCTCGGCGCTCGCTCTCGGCGGGTTCTCGACTTACGACGCCAGCATCGGGCACTTCAATTCGCTGCCCATCGAGATGGTGCTGACGGTATTTCAGATCTTGGCAGCCTTGAATTTCGCGACTCACTTTCTCGCCTGGAGCCAGCGGGGAGTCTTGGCCTATTTTCGGGACGCGGAGGCGAAGGCGATCTTGAGTGTGCTCGTGGCGAGCTGCATCGGCATCTCCCTGTTCTTGTACTTCAAGGGCAGCTACGCCGACTATCCCACCGCCTTGCGCCACACCACATTCAATCTGGTGTCGATCGCAGTGGACAGCGGTTTGCACACCCAGGATTATTCGCGCTGGCCGATCTTTGCGCCCATGTGGATGATGTTCTTGAGCTGCATCGTCGCGAGCTCGGGATCGACCGGAGGCGGCATCAAAATGATCCGGACTTTGGTGCTCGCCAAGCAGGCGAACCGCGAGCTGAATCAGCTGGTGCATCCGAACATGGTGCGCCCGCTCAAAGTCGGCGGAACCGTGATCGCCAACCGCGTGGTGTTTGCGGTGCTGGCCTTCGTGTTTCTCTACTTCATGAGCATCGTCACGCTCATCTTCGTGCAACTGGCCAGCGGTTTGGATTTCATGACCTCGTTGTCGGCCATCATCGCCTGCATCAACAATGCGGGACCCGGCTTAGGGTTGGTGGGCCCGGGCAGCAACTATGGGGTCTTGAGCGATTTCCAAACTTGGGTGTGCTCGGCCGCCATGCTGCTTGGTCGCCTGGAGGTGTTCACCCTTCTGGTGCTGTTTACTCCCACCTTATGGCGAAAATAATCCTGGGATCCGCGCCCACCGAAGCGCGGTGCTCGTCCTCCGATTTAAGCCAGATACTCCCACTCTTTAGGCGATTTATATGATTGCAGGTCCGTCGAGTACATTATTTTCTGTAGAATTCGATTCTTTTGGTCAATGGTCCCACTCTAGGACAAATCATCTCATTGTGGGTATGACTGTTATCCATCGGGGTAATTTCCAGCGCAAAGTGGAGAATAAAGCCCAGACTCTGCGAATTCTTTAGCTTTCCGCCCGGTCGATGAAGTTGAAGGTGTAGACGATGACGAGGATTGCCAGCACCTAGGAGCGGTACGCCAGGGACGCGCTTGCTCGCCGCTGCCCGAGATGCCGGGCGCGCCGACTAAGATCAGTCAAGAGTTCCGCGGCGTTGCGGCGCGCGGGCCAACCCGGGAGAATGAGGCCGATGGCCGTGGGTTTTCGCGCGCTGCGCCCGCGCGGCTGATCCGGTGGAGTGGTTGACCGGCGTTTGAGCCTTATTGGCGATAAAGTGGGTTGAAGACATCGTGATAGGATTGTTGCAACGCGTTATCGAGGCCCGCGTGGACATTGGTACCGAGTGCGTCGCAACCATAGGCGCCGGACTCCTGGTTCTGGTCGGGGTGCGCCCAACCGACGACCAAGCATCCGCCCTGCGGCTGATCGACCGCTTGCTGCAATATCGGATATTCGGGGACGAGAACGGAAAAATGAACTTGAGCCTGGGGCAAACCCAGGGGGATTTGCTGCTGGTGCCCCAATTCACCCTGGCTGCGGACACCCACAAGGGCCTGCGGCCCGGCTTCTCGACCGCCGCTCCTCCGGCCCAGGGGCGGGAATTGTTCGATACTCTGGTGCAGGAGGCCCGCGCCCGCCACGCACGCGTCGAGGCCGGCGTTTTCGGCGCACATATGCGGGTTTCGCTCACCAACGACGGGCCTGTCACCTTCTGGCTGGAGAGCTGATTTCAGGCGAAATCTCAATTGCGACCGAACACGCATCGATGCCGCGCGGTCCAATGTCATAATCTCTTTGGCGTATCATTGACGGCCTACTTAGGTTTACCTCGGATCGGAGAAGCGACATGTTCGATTCAAAAATGCTACTGGTCATTTTGGCCATCGCCTTGGTGATATTCGGCACCAAGCGTTTGCGCACGATCGGGTCGGATCTAGGCGCGGCGGTCAAGGGCTTCAAGAACGCCATGAACGACGGCGAAGCGGAAGAAAAAGTGAAGCAGCTCAAGCAAGACAAGGATGCGGACTTCGATGCCGGCGCTGCGCCGCCGCGCGAGGCCGAAGCCAAGGCCCCCCCGAAAACCAACGCTTGATGCCGCATGCTTGATGTCGGGTTCTCGGAGATACTGCTCACCTCGGCCATAGCACTCATCGTGTTGGGCCCGGAGCGACTGCCCAAAGTTGCGCGCCAGGTCGGTCACTGGATGGGGCGCGCGCGCGCCATGGCGCGCCAATTGAGCGAGCAATTGGAGCGCGAAGTCAGCGCCGAAGAATTGCTGAAGACGCAAAACAAACCGAGTCCCGGCGCGAACCTGCCGGGCAGTGGCACGAACCTGCCGGGCAGTGGTACGAACCTGCCGGGCGGCGGTGGTACGAACTTGCCGGGCGGCGACACTAACCCGCCGGCCGGCAGCACGAACGGTGCCGCCCCCGATCACACCTATACCATCGCGCCGCCGGCTGCGGCACCTCCGCCCGCCGGTGCGCCTGAGCCGGTCTACGGACGGGACGCCGCCTTGACCACTGCCGCGGCGATGCATGCATCCGATCCGCCCGCCGCCGATCCGCACCCAGCCGATTCACACGCCGCAACCGACGCCAAATCGCCCCCATGAGTGAGGCAGGTGAACCCGGCGAGCTCGCCGAAGGTACTCTGATCTCGCACTTGCTGGAGCTGCGCGATCGCTTGCTCAAAGCCATGTTGGCGGTCGGCATTTGCTTCATTCCCTGCGCCATCTACATGAACCAGCTGTTCACGTTCGTGGCGGATCCCCTGATCCACAAGTTGCCTCCGGGCGCCACGATAATCGCGACCAGCGTGGTGGCTCCGTTCACGGTGCCGTTCAAGCTGGCGCTGGTGCTGGCCATCGGGATCGCCATCCCCTTCGTGCTGTATCAGGCCTGGGCGTTCGTGGCGCCCGGGCTGTACAAGCACGAAAAAAAGCTCGCCATTCCGCTGCTCATATCCAGCGTGCTGCTGTTTTATCTGGGCGCCGCCTTCGCCTACTACGCGGTGTTCCCCGTGATGCTGAGCTTCTTCGTGGCCACCACTCCCCACGGTGTGCAGATGATGACCGACATGGGCAGTTATCTCGATTTTGTGATGGTCCTGCTGCTCTGCTTCGGTTTGGCCTTCGAAGTTCCGGTGGCTACTGTATTATTGGTGTGGACCGGATTTGTAAGGATCGCGACACTCAAGAAAAATCGCGGCTTCGTGTTACTCGGGATATTCATCTTTGCCGCCTTCGTGACGCCGCCCGATGCCGTGTCGCAGAGTGCGATGGCGGTACCGATGTATTTGCTGTACGAAATAGGGATCATCATGGCCGGACTATTGCTCAAGGACAAGATAGCGGCTCGCGCCAAAGAAGAAGCGGAACAAGCTGAGCGCGAAGCTAAGGGCCTGAGTTGAGCTCCACTTTTTTCGGGCATCCGCGCGGCCTCGCCACGCTGTTCTTCACGGAGATGTGGGAGCGATTCACCTACTACGGCATGCGCGCGGTGCTGGTGCTGTTCCTGGTCGCCGCGGTGTCGAGCGGCGGGTTCGGCATCGACGATAGGACGGCCACGGCGATCTACGGACTCTACACGGCGGGGGTGTATCTGGCGGCGCTGCCCGGCGGCTGGATCGCGGATCGGCTGATCGGAGCGCAGCGCGCCGTGCTCGCGGGCGGTTTGGCCATTACCTTCGGCAACACCCTGCTCGCGATATCGACGAGTCCGCACGGATTTTACATCGGCTTGGTGGTGATCGTGCTCGGCGTGGGATTGCTGAAGCCCAATGTCAGCGCCATGGTTGCGGATCTATACCCCGAGGGCGGGGCCCGGCTCGATGCGGGATTCACCGTGTTCTACATGGGAATCAATCTCGGAGCGACCTTGGGTCCCCTCGTCACGGGCGAAGCAATCGCACTCTTCGGTCCGCGCGCGGGCTTCGGCGCGGCCGCGCTTTTCATGGCGCTCGGCGTGCTGCAGTACTACCTCACCCAGCACCACTTGGGGAACGCCGGTCAATCCAATGGGCAACCGGCCAAGCCCGGGCAACCCACGGGCACGGGCACGGGCACGGGCAAGGCCCTGGCCCTGGCCCTGGCCCTGGCCCCGCCCTGGCGGCAGCTCTGGATCGGCGTCGGACTGGCGGTGATCGCCTTGGCGGCGTGCAGCCTGGGATGGATCGCCCTGGATCCTCTGATTCTGGCGCAGGCTACCACCGCGCTGATCGTCACCATGGCCGTGCTTTACTTCGGCTATCTCTTCACCGTGGCGGGTCTCTCGGCGGAGGAGCGCAGGCGCGCAGTCGTCATTTTCGTCCTGTTTCTCGGCAGCGCCTTGTTCTGGTCGGGCTATGAACAAGCCGGCTCCTCACTCAATCTATTCGCCGAGCGCTATACGGACCGCAGCATCGGATGGCTGCACGTGGTCGTGCCCACGGGATGGTTCCAATCCCTGAATCCAATCTACATCATCCTATTCGCACCGGCGTTTGCTTGGGCTTGGGTCGCATTGGCCAAACGCAATCTGAACCCATCGGCGCCCGCGAAATTCGCCATCGGCGTGATCTTGATGGGAAGCGGATTCCTGGTGATGGCGGCGGCGGCGGCGATCGTCGCCGGCGGCTCGAAGGTGCTGCCCACCTGGCTGATACTGACCTACTTGCTGCACACCTTCGGCGAGCTGTGCCTCAGCCCTGTGGGCTTGAGTTACACCACGAAGCTCGCCCCGAAGCGCTTCGTCGGTCAGCTCATGGGAATGTGGTTTCTGTCGCTGTCGCTCGGCAACTTGATGGCCGGCTTGATCGCAGGCCAATTCGACGCCAACAACGTGGCCGCCATGCCGGGGCAATACATGCGTATCGTTTATTTCTCAGTGGGCTTGGGCGCCGTGCTCTTGATCTTGAGCCGTCCGGTAAAGAAACTAATGGGGAACTTGCAATGACTACAGGTGTAGGTCCCGCGCCGCAACTGACTTTCAAGGCCATCCTTCTATCCATCATC
>Ga0137409_10005139_pt1 | contig 13683 bp, 13 predicted proteins | sample CZODoug1_16funga_FD_122059 | JGI IMG/M metagenome (GOLD analysis project Ga0137409, IMG submission 122059) | Vadose zone soil fungal communities from Angelo Coast Range Reserve, California, USA - CZODoug1_16fungal (Hybrid Assembly) | ecosystem: Environmental > Terrestrial > Soil > Vadose zone... | reverse complement strand
TCAGGGAGCTCAAGATCCCGGTCACCGTCGCCTGACGCATGAGCGCGGCTCTGACCGGAGGGGTGCTGCTGAAGTGCAGCGCGCGCGTCCCGGGCGACGAGGCATTCCGGCAGGCCCTGAGCAGGCTGGCGATGGACTGCGTGCCGCTCGCCGAAAGCGTCGCAGCCCACGCCGCGCTCGAAACGGAGGAAAGCTATCTCTACCTGTTCTCGCGTGAGACGGCCGCGATCGGCGCCAGCGTGCTGTCGCGCGTCGCGGAGCGGGCCGGCGGCATTGCGGCGCTGACCGGCGCGAAGCTGGCGGCGGCCAAGCTCGTTCCCGTTTTCGACAGGCCCGGCGCGTCCCGCACCGTGGCGCCGGTGTTCCACTACGTGGTGGAGATGGACGTCGAGCTCGCGCATGAGGAAGACCTCAACGCCTGGTACGACAAGGAGCACATGCCGGGTCTCGCCGCCTGCCCGGGGACCGTACGCGCCCGACGCTTCAGAAACCCCGAGGGCTCGCCGCGCTACCACTCCTGCTACGACCTCACGCGCACCGAGACGCTCGGCAGCCCGCCCTGGCTCGCGGTGCGCCAGACCGCGTGGAGCAACCGCATCCGCCCGCACTTCCGCAACCTCAAGCGCACGATGTTCAAAAGCCTTTTCGAGACGGCGCTTTGAGGCCGGTCCCCCGCTGGGCCGGGATCGCGATCCTGCTCCTGATCGCGGCGACCTTCGGCAGCAATCACATCGCCGCGCGCGTCGCCTTCGACCACGGCGCGAGCGTCGCCAGCGCGGTCGCGTTCCGCGCCGCCGGCACCGCGCTCGCGCTTACCGCGGCCCTGGTCGCGCTGCGCGTCCCCTTGCGCATGTCCCGGGAGTCGCTCGCGCGCACCGTGACGCTCGGCGCGATTCTCGCGGTGCAGAGCTACTGCTTGTACTCCGCGGTCGCGCGCATCCCCGCGGCGCTCGCGCTGCTCGCGTTCAACACCTATCCGCTGATCTACGCGCTGATGTCGGCCGCGGCCGGCATGGAAAAGCTGTCGACGCGCGCGCTGGTCGCGATGCCCGTCGCGCTCCTCGGCCTGGCGCTGGCGCTCGACGTCGTCGGTGGCAGCGAGAAACTCGCTTCGCGCTGGAGCGAGATCGGCGCCGGGGCGAGCTTCTCGATGGCGGCGTCGCTGTGCTTTGCCGTCGTGCTGTTCGTCAGCGCGCGCTGGCTGCACGGCGTGGACGGGCGGGTGCGCAGTGGCGTGATCAACACGGTGGTAGCGGTGCTGGTGTTGGCGGTCGGCGCTCCCGCCGGTCTGCTCGCGCTTCCCGCAGACGCCCCGGGCTGGACCGGGCTCGCGCTGCTCACGGTGTTCTACGGCACGGCAATCACGGCCCTCTTCATGCTCCAGCCGCGACTGGGCGCAGCGACCGACATCGCGGCGCTCAACTTCGAGCCGATCGCCGTGCTCGCCCTGGGCTGGGCGATCCTGGGCCAGAGCCTCGAGCCGCGGCAGATCGCCGGGGCGCTGGTGGTGATCGGCGCCATCGTCGCGCTCGGGACTGCCAAGCGCTAGGGACGGTCGCGCGTTAGAATAAGTCTAATCATGGCCCACATCGTCGGCGGCATCGGCACTTCCCACGTTCCCACCATCGCCGGCGCGTACGACCGCGGCAAGCAGAACGACCCGGACTGGATACCGCTGTTCAAAGCTTACGAGCCGGTCAAGGCCTGGCTGGCCGAGAAGAACCCGGATGTGCTCGTGTTCTTCTACAACGACCACGCCAGCACCTTCTTCTTCGACCACTACCCGACCTTCGCGCTGGGCGTCGCCGACGAGTTCCCGATCGCCGACGAGGGTCTGGGACCGCGCAAGGTGCCGCCGCTCAAGGGCCATTCGGGCCTCGCGCGCCACATGGCCGACTGCCTGGTGAACGACGAGTTCGACATCTCCGTATTCCAGGACCTGCCGATCGACCACGGCGTGCACTCGCCGCTCACCATGTTCTGGCCACCGGCGCCCGACTGGCCCGGGAAGATCGTGCCGATCGAGGTCAACGTGCTGCAGCACCCGATCCCCACGCCCCTGCGCTGCTGGAAGCTCGGCCAGGCGGTGCGCCGCGCCGTGCTCTCGTACCCCGAGGACCTCGAGGTGCTCATCGTCGGCACCGGCGGACTGTCGCACCAGATGAACGGCGAGCGCGGCGGCTTCAACAACGAGAAATGGGACCGGAAATTCCTCGACCTGATCGCCGACAACCCGAAGAAGCTCACCGCGATGCGCCACGCCGACTACATCAAGCTCGGCGGCACCGAAGGCGCGGAAGAGATCATGTGGCTCGCGATGCGCGGGGCGCTCTCGCCGCGCGTGAAGAAGGTGCACCAGAGCTACTACCTGCCGATGACCACCGCCATGGCGGTGGCGGTGTTCGAGGAGCCGGGCGAAAAAGCGAAGAACGGCAAGCGCGTGCAACGGCGCGCCGCATGAACGCGCAGCTCAAAGGCGTCGAGAAGCTCGAGGGCACGTACGTCTTCGACCTGAAGACGAGCGCCAAGGCGCTGCGCTTGAACCGCTTCCTCCACGGCTTCACCGTTCCGGAGAAGCGCGCCGCGTTCAAGGACAACCCCGAAGCGGCGTTCGAGAAAGCGGGCCTCACCGCCGAAGAGCGCCGCATGGTGGGCGAGCTCGACTGGGCGGCGCTCATGCGCTACGGCGCGAGCTTCTTCTGTCTGGAAAAGCTCGCGCGGGTGCGGGGCGTGTCGAACCCCGAGATGGTCGCGGGGTTCCGCGGCGAGACGCTGGAAGAGTTTCTGAAGACACGGCGCGTGCCCGGCGCACGCTGAGGCGGTGTCCATCAGGGTCTATCCCTAACGGCGGCGAATCAATCCTCCCATGAGCGACTCCCCCGAAATCCGCAACTTGCTGACCGAGATTCGCGACAACCAGCGACTTTCGCTACAGCGCCAGGAAGAACACCTGACCATCGCCCGCGAGCAGATCGAGCGCTCGCGAAATCAGGTGGAGCAGTCGCTGGAGCTCCAGCGCCAGGCCATTGCGAGGGTCAGGCGCGTCTCGCGGATCGTGCTCCCGGGAATCGCGCTGTGCATACTGCTGATCGTGTATATGCTGGTCAAGTACTTTTGACGTCGCTGCACTGCCCCGGATGAGGCCCCGCATCACCCTCCTCACGCTCGGGGTCGACGACCTCGAGCGAGCGCTGCGCTTCTATCGAGACGGCCTCGGCCTGAAGACCGAAGGGATCGTCGGGGCGCAGTACGAGCATGGCGCCGTCGCTTTTTTCGATCTTCAGTCCGGGCTTAAGCTCGCGCTCTGGCCGCGCAAGAGCCTCTCCCACGATTCCGGACTGCCGGTCTCTCCCGCGAGCCCCACGGAGCTGTCGATCGGGCACAACGTGTCGTCGAAGAAGGAGGTCGACGCGGTGATGGCGCAGGCGAAGGACGCAGGCGCGACGATCGTCAAGCCGGCTCACGACGCCTTCTGGGGTGGCTATTCGGGCTACTTCCAGGACCCCGACAGGCACTTGTGGGAGGTCGCCTGGAACCCGCAGTGGGAGGTTCGGGACTAACCCGCCATGGGCTCTCCCGCCCCGGTGCTCTGGACGATCTGGGGCGTCTGGCTGGCGAGCTGGATCGTTGCCGCACGCTGGAGCAGCGCGGTCGCGGTCAGGCAATCGGACCGCGAGCGCCTCCTCCAGAGCCTCTTCATCTGGGCGGGCGCCATACTGGTCTTCGCCAAGTCCGATGCTCGCGTGCCCCTGCTGCATCCCCTCTTTCCTGCGACGGCTTGGATTCCCTGGACCGGTGTGGCCCTGGCGATCCTCGGACTGGCATTCACCTGGTGGGCGCGGATTCATCTGGGCAAGGACTGGAGCGCGGCGGTAACGCTGAAGCAGGACCACCGGCTGGTCCGCTCGGGGCCGTATGCGATTACGCGGCACCCGATCTACACCGGCATCCTCCTCGCTTTCGTCGGGACTGCGGCGGTCAGCGATGTGACGCCGCCCGCATTGCTCGGGCTGTTGCTGGTGACCTGCGGCTTCGTGCTCAAGCTGCGACAGGAGGAGCGGTTTCTCACCGGCCGCTTCGCCGAGGCCTACCGGGATTACCGGGCCAAGGTGCCTGCGCTCTTTCCCGGGATTTGGTGACCGCTACTTCTTGTACAGCCAGCAGGCGACACCGCGCGTCGCCGACAGGCTGAAATTCTCCGGGTACCTCTCCCGGCACTCCGGCATCACCTTCGGGCAGCGCGGGTTGAAGTGGCAGCCCGCTGGCGGGTTCACCGGCGACGGCAACTCGCCCTCCAGGCGTATCACCTCGCGCGTCCCGCCCACCTCGATCTTCGGCACCGCAGCGAGCAGCGCCTGCGTGTACGGGTGCTTGGGCGAGCGCAGCACTTCGTCGGTGGTGCCGCGCTCGACGATGCGGCCCAGATACATCACCGCCACTTCATGCGCGAGGTGCTCGACCACCGCGATGTTGTGGGTGATGAACAGGTAGGAGAGCCCCAGGTCGCGCTGCAGCCCCTTCAGGAGATTCAGGATCTGCGCCTGTACCGACACGTCGAGCGCGCTTGTCGGCTCGTCACAGACGATGAGCTTCGGCCGCACCGCGAGCGCCCGCGCGATCGCGATGCGCTGGCGCTGGCCGCCGGAGAACTCGTGCGGGTAGCGCTCGACGGAGTCGCGCGCAAGGCCCACCTGGTCGAGGATCCCGGCGACGCGCTTCGCCCGAGCGGCGGCGTCCGGCTCGACCCCCAGCGACGCCATGCCCTCGGCGAGGATGTCGGCCACGCGCATGCGCGGGTTGAGCGACGCGTAGGGGTCCTGGAAGATGATCTGGAAGTCGCGCCGGCGCGCGCGCAGCTCCGCGCCGCGCAGCCGCGTCAGCTCGACCCCGGCAAACTCCACGCTCCCCTCGGGCCGGATGAGCTGCAGGATCGCCTTGCCGACCGTAGTCTTGCCGCAACCCGATTCCCCGACGAGGCCGAGGGTGCGCCCCGAGCCGACCTCGAGCGACACGCCGTCGACCGCCTTGACGTACCCCACCGTGCGCTTGAGCAGGCCCTTGCGAATCGGAAAATGCACTTTCAAGTCTCGTACCGAGAGAAGCGGCCCGGGCTGTGCCGCTTCCGCCGGCGCGCCGTCCCGGCTCGCCTGCCCCGACAGCGCCGCTCCCGCCTTCTCGCGCTCCCTAAGGAAACAGCGGACCTCGTGCTCTTGCGCGATCTTCGTCCAGCCCGGAGCCTCGGCGGAGCAGCGATCGAAGGCGAAATCGCAGCGCTCGGTGAAGCGGCAGCGGCGGAACTCGACGGTGAGCGCGGGCACCTGGCCCTTGATCACGGCGAGGTCCGCGCCGCGCTTGCCCGACCCCGGCAGCGCCTCGAACAGCTTGCGCGAATACGGATGCTGGGGCGCTTTGAAGAAGCTCTGCGCTTCCGCGATCTCGACCATCTGGCCGGCGTACATCACCGCGACGTGGTGGGCCATCTGCGCGACGATCCCCAGGTCGTGGGTGATCAGCAGGATCGCCATGCCGTTCTTCTTCTGGAGCTCGCGCAGCAGCTCGAGCACCTGCGCCTGGATGGTGACGTCGAGCGCGGTGGTCGGCTCGTCGGCGATCAGCAGATCGGGGCCGGCGGCGAGCGCCATCGCGATCATCGCCCGCTGCTTCAGGCCTCCTGAGAGCTGGAACGGATACTCCTCGGCGCGCCGCTCCGCGTCGGGGACGCCTACCGAGTCGAGCAGCGAACGCACGCGCTCGTCGATCTGCGCCCCGCGCAGCTCGGTGTGGCGCTCGAGCACCTCGCGGACCTGCGTGCCGATGGTCAGCACCGGGTTCAGGCTCGTCGCCGGCTCCTGGAAGATCATCGCCATGCGCCGGCCGCGCACCGCTCGCATCGCCGCTTCGGGGAGCGCGAGCACATCGCTCCCGGAAAGCTCGACCGAGCCCGAGGCGATACGGCCCGTATCCGGCAAGAGTCGCATCAGCGACAACGCCGTCATGGTCTTGCCGCAGCCTGACTCGCCGACGATAGCGAAGGTCTCGCCGCGCCGAATCTCGAAGTCGACGCCGTCGACGGCACGCACCGCGCCCCCCGGCGCGTCGAGCACGGTTCTCAGGTTCGCAACCCGAAGCAGGGAGTCGCTCATGCAGTCGCCGCGGCCCCGACGCGCACGCGCGGATCAAAAGCATCGCGCACGGCGTCGGCGAACAGGTTAGCCTCGAGCACAAGCACGAACATGAAGACGAAAGCCGCGGCGAGCGACCACCACACCACCGGCTCGCGCGACATCTCCAGCCGAGCCTGGTTGATCATGGTGCCGAAGCTGATCATCGACGGATCGACGCCGACGCCGATGTAGGAGAGCACCGCCTCCGCCAGCACGAGCCCGGAGAAATCCATGACCAGCGAGATCAGCACGATATGCATGACGTTGGGAAGGATGTGGCGGGCGATGACGCGGGCGTTGCGCACGCCGAAGGCATGAGCGGCCTGGATGTACTCGAGCTCGCGGAGCTTGAGCGCCTCGCCTCGCAGCAGGCGCGCGAGGCCGATCCAGCCGGTCAAGCCGAGAATCGCGCACAGGACGAGCAGCCGCAGATCCGCGCGCTGCACCGCGGTCGGCGCCAGGTCCGGATGTCGGTCGAGGGCGACCTGCGCTATCAGGACGGCGGCCGCGATCAGCAGGACCGCCGGGATCGAATTGATCGTCGTGTAGACAAGCTGGATCAGATCGTCGATCAGGCCTCGGAAATACCCGGCCATGATGCCGAGCGCGACGGCGAATGGCAGCACCACCAGCGTGGTGAGCGTGCCGATGACGAGCCCGGTGCGTATGCTCTTCAGCGCGAGGTAAAACACGTCGCGCCCGACCTTGTCCGTGCCGAAGATGTGGTAGTCGGCGCACAGGCTCACCGCCGGCCCCGCCAGGGCGAGCAGGACGCCGGCGGTGATCAGGATCGCACGCCAAGGCACCGGTGTCGCCCGGCGGGCGACTCCGCGCCAGACCGCCGCGGCGAAGACGCACCACAGGAGAAGCGCGAACCCCAGCCCCTCGAGCACCCCGAGGAGGACGTCGCGTCCGCGCTCGGCTTCGTCCTTCAGGTGGGCGCCTCCGAAGGCGAGCCTGGGGAATTCCCGGACCTGGCGCAGCGTGCCGTCGGGGCCGGGCACTTCCAGCGTCTCGCGCGCGAAGGTGCGGGTGGCGAAGGGCGCCGAGTAGGTCCTCTCCCGGTGCGCGCGCAGCGGGCCCGCGACCGCATCGAAGACCGAGAGCACCTCGGTCGAGTAGGCCGCTTCCTGCCCGGGCTTGCGCTCCAGCGCCGGCCGATAGTGAAGCGAATCGAGCAGCCCGACGGCCACGAACGCCGCGACAACGACCAGCGCGGACATCCCGGGGGCGCTTTGGGTGACGCGCCGCCAGGGCGCGCGAAGATGGGGCTGGCGGCGGACGTGGACGAAATAGGCGCCGATCGCGGCGAAGAGCGCGAACACGAGAGCGTCGGTCCAGAGGACTACCGGCACGGGCCGCCTCTCATTCGAGCCTCACCCGCGGGTCGACGAGCGTGTAGGAGATGTCCGTGAGCAGCAGGCCTAGGATGTAGAGTACCGAGCCGAGGAACACCATCGAGCGCACGATCGAGAAGTCCTGCGCCTGGATCGCGTCGATGGTGTAGCTTCCCAGGCCAGGGATCCCGAAGAAGGACTCCATGATCAGGGCGCCCATGAAAAGCGTCGGTATCACCACGACCGCGCCGGTGAGAATCGGGATCATGCCGTTGTGCAGGACGTGCCGGAACATCACAGTCGCCTCCGACAGGCCCTTCGCGCGGGCGGTTCGCACATAGTCTTTGCCCATCTCCTCGAGGAAGATCGTGCGGTACCAGCGGGCGCCGGAACCGATCCCGGCAAAGGTCCCGATCGCCACCGGCAGCGCCAGGAACTTGAAGGCGTCCAGCCCCGGCGAATAGCCCGAGATCGGCACCAGGTTCCAGACTTTCGAGAAGACGTACTGCCCGCCGATGATGTAGAACAGCGTCGAGATCGACATCATCGCCACGCACAGGATCACGCCCCAGAAATCGACGTAGGTCGCGCGAAAGAACGCCATGAGCAGCGCGAAGCTGATGTAGACGGCGAGACCGACCAGGAATACCGGCAACTGCACGGCGAGGCTGGGCCACATGCGCGTCAGGATCGCGTTGCGGATGGAGCGGCCGTCGTCGGCATTGCCGAAATCGAAGACGAAGAGGCGCACCGATTTCTCGTAGAAGATCGTGTCGGTGACCCGGCCGAACCCTTGCGCGGCGCCGTTGTAGAGCATCGGCTTGTCGTAGCCGTGCTCGGCCTTCCATTTGTCGACCGCCTCCTGCGTGACGCGGCGCACGCCGAGCTGGAGCCTCGCCATGTCGTCGGGCGTGTTCACCGCGAAGAACAGCCAGAACGTGAGCAGGTTCACCAGGATCAGGATCGGGACGACGTAGAGAATCCTGCGGACGATGTAGGCGATCACGCAGGCGCCCCCGCGGGCTTCGCCGCCATGCGCTCGCGCCGGCGGTAGCTGAGATAAGCCGGCGCGCTTGCGAGCAGCAGCACGGCGAGGATCATGCCGAGCGGCCATACTACCGGGCGGTTCCATTCCTCGCGCTTGCGATCGCGCAGCTCCGGGTTGATGCGGATGTACTTGAGCGTGTTGCGCGTGATCACGTTCGGCTTGCCGGGCCGGACCCAGACGTTCCTGAGCGAGTAGACCTTCGGGTGGAGGCCCCACGCCCAGGGCGCATCCTCGCGCGCGATCTTCACCATCTGGTCGATGATCGCCTGACGCCGCGGGCCGCTGTCCATGTTCTTCATCTGCACGTACAGCCGGTCGAACTCGGGGTTCTCGTAGCGCGCCTTGTTCTCGCCGTCCTGCGTGGCGTTCGGCCCATACAGCAGGAACATGAAGTTCTCGGGGTCGGGATAGTCGGCGTGCCAGCCGAGGAAGAACATCTGCGTGTTGCCGAGGCGGATCTTCTCCTGGAAGCGGTTCCAGTCGGTCGAGCGGATCTCGAGCTGCACGTCGATCTTGGCGAACTGCCTGCGGTACCACGCGAGCTGCGCCGCGTCCTCGGCCCCGCGGGCAGTGGTATCGAGATAGAGAACGAGCGGTTGGCCCGTTCTCGCGTCCCTGCCGTCGGGGTATCCAGCTTCGACGAGGAGCTTGCGTGCAGCTTGGATCGGCTTGCGAACCGACCGGCCCCCGATCCAGTCGTAGACGACCGGGTTGTAGCCGCCGGCTTCTTCGCGGTAGCCGAAGATTCCCGGGGGCAGCGGGCCCATCCCGGGCACGCCGCGGCCGTTGGCGAAGATCGAGATGAATTCCTCCCAGTCGATCGCGATCGACACCGCCTGCCGCAGCTTTCGCGCGCGCGCTCGCGCGTGCTCGTCGCCCTTGCCGCCGCCGACGACCGCGTCCTTGAAATTGAAGGCGAGATAGAACGTGGTCGGCTCGACCGCCGTCACCAGGCTTATTCCGCGCTCGGCCATCTCGGGAGTCACCACGGCCTCCCCGCCGACGCCCGCCCGCACCGCCTGGTCGAAATTGTCCGACGCGATGCCGGCGTTGTCGTAGTAGCCCTGGAGGAACTTGTTCCACAGCGGAATGCTCTCCTTTTCCCGCGTGAAGACGATGCGGTCGGTGAAAGGCATCCGCTTGCCCGCGTCGGCGAGCAGTCCTGCAGCGGCGTCGCCCGGCGCACCCTCCGCCGGATAGGTCTCTCCGTGGAAATTCGGATTCGCGTCGAGCGTCATGCGGAAGTTCGGGTCGTACTGCGAGATCATGTAGGCGCCCGTGCCGACCGGATAGGAGTCGAGCGTGAGGTTGCGCCCGTCGTTCATGCCGCGCTGCGAGTAGAAGCGGTCCGCCTCCCAGGGCACAGGGGCGAAGAACGGCATCGCGAGCCAGTACACGAACTGGGGATACTTGCCCTTGATGCGAACCCGGTAGGTGTAGCGGTCCACGGCCTTCACACCGGAGAGCTCGTACGAGCGCAGATCGATCCACGGACGGCCGGGGTCGGAAGCCCCGTAGCGCTTCTGCTGCTCGGCCACGAGCGTGTCGTTGTCGCGCTTGAGCCGATCGCCCACCTCCTTCAGCCCGACGATGTAGTCGGTCATGTGCGAGTAGATCGGTGAGACGAGCTGCGGGTGGGCGAGCCGCTTGATCTCGTAGACGTAGTCGTCCGCCACCAGCTCGCGCGTGCCGGTCTTCGGGAAATCCGAGAGCTTGTACTTGGTGCGGATCTCGCCCTCGGGCAGCGAGAGATACGCCGGCTCGCCTTTTTCGTCCTTCGCGAAGGCCGGATGCGGCTGATAGAGGATCCCCGGCCGGATAGGGATGTCGTACTCGCTGTACGCGATTCGCCCCGCGTCGGCGTCCGCGGGCAGCTCGCGCCCGCGCTCGTCGTAGTACTTCGGGTGCGGAACCTCGGTCGCGGTCGCGGGGATCAGCTGGTAGGGGCGCTTCAGGTAGTGGTACTGGAAAGGCGGCTCGTAAATCTGCTGGATGACGTCGAATTCGTCCGAGGTATAAGACTGCGCCGGGTCGAAGTGCCTCGGCCGCTCGATGAAGAAGGAGTAGAGGATGTTCTTTCCGCGGTCCTCGGCGGGATACGGGTCGTTCCACACCCGCCCGCACCCGGCGAGACCGCAAGCGAGCAGGATCGCCGTATGGAGAGCGCCGCGCATTGCGGCCAAGTATAATCGGCCCAACATTTTCGGGGGAAATCTCATGGGTTTTCTCGCCGGCAAGCGCATCCTCGTCACCGGCCTGCTCTCCAATCGCTCGATCGCCTACGGCATCGCCAAGGCAGCGCGGCGCGAGGGCGCCGAGCTCGCGTTCACCTACCAGAACGACCGCTTCAAGGAGCGCGTCACCGAGATGGCCGGAGAGTTCGGCAGCAAGCTCTCGTTCCCCTGCGACGTGGCGAACGACGCAGAGATCGCGGCGCTGTTCGCGGGCCTGACGAAGACCTGGGAAGGCCTGGAAGGCATGGTGCACGCGATCGCCTTTGCGCCGCGCGAGGCGATCGCGGGCGACTTCCTCGAGGGCTTGTCGCGCGAAGCGTTCCGCATCGCCCACGACGTCAGCGCCTACAGCTTCGCTGCGCTCGCCAAGGCCGCGCTGCCGATGATGCAAGGGCGAAAATCCGCGCTTGTCACGCTGAGCTATCTCGGCGCGGAGCGCGTGGTCCCGAACTACAACACCATGGGCCTCGCCAAGGCGAGCCTCGAGGCGAGCGTGCGCTACCTCGCGACCAGCCTCGGCCCTAGGGGCATCCGCGTCAACGCCGTCTCGGCCGGTCCGATTAAGACGCTCGCCGCGAGCGGCATCTCGGGCTTCGGCAAGATCCTCAAGTACGTCGAGGAGAACGCACCCCTGCGCCGCAACGTCACCACCGAGGAAATCGGCAACGTCGCGGCTTTCCTGCTCTCGGATCTCGCCGCGTCGGTGACCGGCGAAGTGATCCACGCCGACTCCGGCTTCAGCACCGTGGTGGGAGGCATCGGGGCGGACGCTGGCGCGCCGCCCGGGTAACGGCTACTGCACCTTGCGCTCGAGCGACTCGCGGTTGATATCGACCTTTGCGTCGGCTCGCAGTCCGTCAAGGAAGGACTTGAACTCCTGGGCGCCGCTCGCCCGTCCCAGCTCGCTCTGCACGGCCTTCTGGCGCGCCTCGTCGGGCATGATGTCGATCACCTGGGACACGCGGTAGATGGAGTAGCCGTCGCCGGCTTCCGCGCCCGCGTACGCGGGCGGCTTGCTCGCGTCGACCGAGAAGATCTGCGAGACGGCCGCGGCCGGCAGGCCCTTCGGATCGTCGCGGCTGACGAGCTTCGCCGCGTCGAAGCTCGTCTTGGACGCGTCGCCCTTCTTCAGCTCGGCCAGCAGCTCCGCGCCCTGCTTTCGCGCTCCCGCCAGCGCTTCCTGCTGGGCGAGCTGCCTCGCGATGGAATCCTTCACGTCCTCGAACGACCGCAGGCTCGCGGCCTTGTGGGCGAGCACGCGCGCCGAGACCAGATTGCCCGGGCTGGTCTCCACCGCCTCGGTGTTCCGGCGGTTCTTGATCGCATCGTCCGAGAACAGCGCCGCGAGCAGTCGCGGGTTGTTGAGCGCGGCAACGCCCGACCCCTGGCGGGTGACGCCCTGCGCACGCTGGACGGTGAGCTTGAACCTGTCGGCGGCGGGCTTGAGGGAGTCCGACTGCTCGTAGACGAGGTTGCTGAAGGCCTCTGCGGCCTCGGCGAAACGCCTCCCCGCCTGCTGCTTCTTCAGTTCCCGCTCGAGCTCGGGGCGCACCTGGTCCAGGGTCTTCATCTTGCCCGGCTTGACACCCGTGATCTTGATGATGTGAAAGCCGAAATCCGTCTCGACCACGTCGCTGATCTGCCCAGGCTTCAGGCGGAACGCGGCATCTTCGAAGGGGCGCACCATCATGCCTCTGGAAAAAAACCCCAGATCTCCGCCCTGCGCCGCCGAACCGGGGTCGCCGGACTCTTTCTTCGCGAGCTCCGCGAAGCTTCCCGGCGTGGCACGCACCTTCGCGAGGACGCCCTCGGCGCGCTCGCGCGCCTTGCGTTTCTCCACTTCGCTCGCGCCGCTTTTCACCGAGATCAGAATGTGGCTTGCGCGCCGCTGCTCTGGCTCGCCGTACCTGGACAGGTTGGCCTCGTAGGCCTTGGTGGCCTCGGCGGGGTCGACCTGCTCGGAGGCCATGAGCGCGTCGGCGCTGAGCAAGACGTACTCGACCTGGACTTCCTCCGGCACCTGGAAGCGCGCCGGGTTGCTGTCGTAGAACGCGCGGATCGAGTCGGCCGGAATCTGCACCCGCTTCGCGTCGGCCTGGACGCGGTGCTCGGAGACCTCGCGTTGCTGCGCGCGCAGCGCTGCAAACTGGCCGGCGGCAGCCTTGGACACGAAGCCCGAATCGGACAGCGCGCCGGACAGCTGCTGCACCATCAGGTCGCGGCGCAGGGCGGCGTCGAACGCTTCCGGGCTCATGCGCTCGTTCTGCAACGCGATGTCGTAGCGCTCCCTGGAGAACTTCCCGTCCACCTGGAACGCCGGTATGGACATCGTGGTCTCGACCAGGGTCTCGTTGGACACGGTCAGGTAGTTGCGCGCCGCGTGCATCATCAGCAGCCGCTGAGAGATCATTCCCTCGAGCACTTCGCGCCGCATCGCAGGCGAGTCCAGCAGCGAGGCGTCGAAGTTCCGGCCCAGCATGCCGCGCAGGCGGTCCTGCTGCTGGCGCAGCGCCTCGGAAAACTCCTCCTCCCCGATCTTCTGCCCGCCGACCTCGGCGACTTCGCCGGCGCGGCCCATCACCCGCTGGTAGGAGTCGATCCCCCAGAATGCGAACGGCAGCGCCACCACCGCCAGCACGATCTGCATCAGGCGCTTGTTTTTGTGGACTAGATCGAACATGGAATGTGGCGGAGCGGACGGGACTCGAACCCGCGACCCCCGGCGTGACAGGCCGGTATTCTAACCAACTGAACTACCGCTCCGCGTTTCATCATCTGGTCGCGCAGACGCAACCGGCCTTTCGGAAACCGGCTCAATAACGCTTGGTGGGTGCTGACGGGATCGAACCGCCGACATTCGCCTTGTAAGGGCGACGCTCTACCAGCTGAGCTAAGCACCC
>Ga0137409_10005138_pt1 | contig 13686 bp, 16 predicted proteins | sample CZODoug1_16funga_FD_122059 | JGI IMG/M metagenome (GOLD analysis project Ga0137409, IMG submission 122059) | Vadose zone soil fungal communities from Angelo Coast Range Reserve, California, USA - CZODoug1_16fungal (Hybrid Assembly) | ecosystem: Environmental > Terrestrial > Soil > Vadose zone... | reverse complement strand
TCACGGGCAGCACCATCTTCCGGAAACGCGCCAACGTCTGCCCGCGCGCTTCGGGCTCGCTGCCTGCGAGCAGATCCACCGCATCGATCGTGAGCTGGGTGACGTTGCCGGTCATGACCGTGGTCGGTGACAGCGCGCTGAACGTGGTTCGGGACAGCGCGTTCTGGATTCCCATAGCAAGTACACCCGTGAGCCCGGCGGCGATCGCGAGCGGCGCGTCCGCATTCGGAGCCGGCGTCGCGATGCAACCCACGACGAGAAACCCGGCGAGGAACACGAGCTCCGCACCCAGCAGTGGGATGGCGGCTGAAGCGCCGCTCCGCGTGCGGTGGCGTTCAACGAGCCGCGCGCCGGCCACGCATTCTCAACCCAAGCGCAAATGACATAGATGACTCAAGCGAACGGAACGTTTGAGCGGGGCAAGCCCCCTTCCTGACCTGAGAGGTTGTTTCAGTTTTCTGCTTCCGCGTGAATGAATTATTAATAACATGCTAAGAGAGAATCTTGAGATTTCGGCCGGGTGACACTTATGGATCAGCCTGACAAAGATACTCTCTGGTATCAACCTAATCTGGATGTATTCCTGAACCGTTGGTACTCGAGTTACGCAGACGCGCGGAAAGCGCGCGAGCATCATGGCGGATTTCTGCTGCGCTATAAGTCCCACTTTTTTGTTTGTCAGGCGGATGTCATTCGGGCGCTGGGTTTGGAACCGGACGATCCAGATTGGGAAAGGATCGGTTGGGATGCCGCGCAACCTGCGGACCCGGAGGCGTTTGAGCGTTTGCGTCAGAAGCGAGAGAGCATTGTGCGCGGCTGACACCGCGTGGCTATTTCCTCGACCCGTCTATCAGCTCTTCAGCGCGTTTCAGATATCTATTAGCCTGTCGCCAATGAATTGCCACCGTGTAAGGAACGGTTGCCAGGAAAGCTGAATCCGATGAGGTGCGATTTTCTGTAGAAGTAAGCGCTGAAATGTGGACGACCCGTGGCTGATCGATCTTTTCCCACCAGAAGGCGCCGTCGCGATAAGAATAGAGAGCATTCGTGATTTCTGTTTTCAACCTGCTTTGCGGCATACGCGAAAGCATTGGCTCAACTTCATTAGTGACTGCCTGCAAATCATTTGCGAACTGTGCAAATGGCACCCGCGCGAGTTTGCCCTGATCCTCAAAGTCTGCCAGGGAACGGTAAATAATGACGTTGCTGTCCAGCCGCTTGAGTGCGTTGATAGTGCGGGCTGCCAGCACTTGTTCGTCGCGGGTTTCGTTGTCGGGAATGAGGTTCGCCGATTTATCCAAACGCGCGACTGACTGGCCGAACGCGACTGCGCTGCCAAAAAAAAGAATGAGAAGGGTAAGAGATAATCGGTTCATTGATTGCGGCTTCGGTAAGTTTCCTCGCACTGCTGAAGAGCAATGAGTGTACCCAAAGCCAATTTCAAAAGATTCACGACCGCACTGTTCTGATTGCGGTGTTTTGCCCCGGTAAGCTGGGGAAAGGACTGGGGCGATTTGCCGCGTCAGTTGCAATAGCTCCCCACGCGCCTACCTTACTTAACCTACTTCCGTTGCATCAGTCATAAACTCGCAATATGATTCGCTTTCCCATAGCGGGGGACCTTAGACCGAAAGGATTTTCCAAATGCATCGTCCAGCGGAATCGGAATACGCCCCGTATTATCAAAGCTATATCGGGCAAGTAAACGAAGAAGAGATCCTGCCGGTGTTGCGCTCACAGCTCGACGACCTCGATTTGTTGTTGGGCAAAGTTGAGCCGGAACGCGAAACGTATCGCTATGCGGAGGGCAAGTGGAGCGTCCGCGAAATAGCCGGTCACTTGATCGACGGCGAGCGGGTGTTCGGCTATCGCGCGTTTTGCATTGCGCGCGGCGAGACTCAGAACCTGCCCGGCTTTGACCAGAACGATTACATGCTGACTGCGCCCTACGATGGGATCGAGTTGGAAGACCTTTTGGCCGAGTTCCGACTTGTTCGCCTGGCAAACATCGCCATGCTGCGCAGTTTGGATGAAGAATCATGGAATCGAACCGGCACGGCGAACGACAATCAAATTACGGTAAGGGCCCTGGCTTTCATCATGGCCGGCCATGTGCGCCATCACATGGGAGTGCTGCGTGAGCGATATGCCGTGGGGCCGGTCAACTAAACCCATGAGCACGAATCGTAGACTCATCACGGCCTTATGGCTGGTGATGCTTTCCGTAATTGCCGCCAACGCACAGCCGCCGATACGCGATTATCGCCGCGCGCACGAACGGCAAATCCTCGATGAATTCACCCGCTTGCTCGCGATTCCCAACGTGGCTTCGGACCGCGAGAACATTCGCCGCAACGCGCAATTCATCATCGAGATGATGCAGCGGCGTGGACTTAATCCGCGCCTGCTCGAAACCGCAACCAAAGAATCACCACCTGCGGTCTATGGCGAATGGAAGGCACCGGGCGCAACTCGATCAATTGTTTTTTACGCGCACTATGACGGGCAGCCCACTGATCCAAAACAGTGGACTGGTACGATGCCGTGGCAGCCCGTCTGGCGAAGTGGGGCATTGGAATCAGGCGGACGAATCATGGCCTTGCCCGCTGACGGAGCGATCAATCCCGAATGGCGTCTGTATGCGCGCTCTGCGTCAGATGACAAAGCCGGCGTCATGGCTATTCTCACCGCTTTTGACGCATTGCGAGCACAAAGCATCACCCCGGCGCTCAATATTAAATTTATTTTCGAAGGTGAAGAGGAAGCGGGTTCGCCGCACCTCGGAGAGATCATCGATCTGCACAAAGAGCTGCTCGCGGCCGACGCGTGGATCATCTGTGACGGTCCGGTGCATCAGTCGGGACGTAAGCAGGCCGTGTTCGGAGTGCGTGGCGACGTGAACGTCGACGTCACCGTGTACGGAGCCAAGCGGCCGCTGCACAGTGGACACTATGGCAACTGGGCACCTAATCCGGCGATGTTGCTGGCGCGTTTGCTCTCATCGATGAAAGACGATACGGGGCGCGTGACAATCGCTGGTTGGTACGACGGCGTCGAACCGTTGGGCGAAGCAGAACAACGCGCGATTGCCGAAGCTCCCGCTTATGACGACGAGCTGAAATCGCAGCTTGGTTTTGCCCGCAATGAAGGAGCGGGGAAGAGTTTGCTGGATCTGATTAATTTGCCTTCGCTAAACATTAACGGCATGAGCAGCGGAGACGTCGGCGCGCTCGCCCGCAATGTCATTCCCACGACGGCCAGCGGGGTGCTGGATCTGCGTTTGGTAAAAGGAATAGACCACCGGCAGCAAGTGCAGCGGCTGATCGATCACATTCGCCGGCAGGGTTTCCATGTTATCGACCACGATCCAACTGACGATGAAAGAAAACAATATCCAATGATTGCCAAAGTCATCGCTCGTGCCGGCGGTTACAATGCCGAACGCACGCGCATGGATCTTCCTATCTCAGTTGCTGTGATTGCAGCGGTGCAATCAACGTCGACGCAGCCAATCGTCAAGCTGCCAACCGCCGGAGGCAGCCTGCCACTTTCAATAATTACGGATCGCCTTCGCACCGTAACCATCACTGTTCCCATCGCCAATTACGACAACAATCAGCATGCGGAAAACGAGAATCTTCGTTTACAGAACCTCTGGGATGGGATCGAGACTATGGCCGCGGTGATGACGATGAAGCCGAAGTTTTGATAGTTCAGAGTTCAAGCTTTAGCTTGTCGTTGATAGAGCTGATGACAATCTAAAGATTGAACTCTAAACTTCGCGTTCGGTAACAGAAAACTTTTCACGCAAAGGCGCAAAGACGCAACGCACATGCGAAAAATAATCGTTTACATCGCCACCAGCGCCGACGGATTCATCGCCCGAAACGACGGCGCGGTTGATTGGTTGGATCGACCGCGGCCGAAGGGTAATTACGGCATGGCAGAGTTTTACAATTCAATCGACGCGATCCTTCTGGGACGAAAGACGTACGACTTCGTGGTGCAGTTCGTAAAGGAAGGTAAAAGCATTCCGAAGGCAGATCACGAGCCCATGCACTATGCTTTCTCTCGGCATCCGCCAAAGAAGGTTCTTCCCGGTTTTGAATTCGTCAAAGAACCAATCAAGAAATTCGCCAAGAGCCTGCGTGCGAAAAAAGGAAAAGACATCTGGATGATGGGCGGCGGCGGCATCATCGCGTCGTTCCTGGACGAAGGCGAGATCGACGAGTTCATCATTCACGTGATTCCGACGTTTATCGGCGAAGGCATTCCGCTGGTCGCGCCGCGAAATCGCACGGTGCCTTTGAAATTACTTTCGTCTAAGCAATTTTCTGATGGAGTGATGCGGCTGCATTATGAAGTGGTTAGGAAAAAACCAAAGAAAAAGAGAGCGAGCGCGAAGTCCGCGAAGAAGAGACGACAAGTCGCGTAATGCGCCGGTGAGTTCCGCAGGGACGAGGTGTTTATAGCTCTGGTTCCCTTATAGAAATCTCCTGAGCCCGTTTATGGGCGCAGAATATTTCGCTCCTCCGGAGCTCTTATTAAATATTAAGCCCGGGTGCTATAAACATCACGCCGATACGCGGCTTACCGGATGGCGGGCAGTAGCCCTCTAAACATCGATCGGATTTGGATTCGGGGTGCCCTCCCTCATGGTCGGGCTTCTGACACGCTCGTGGTCAAGCCTCGGCGGGCTTCAACTTCTTCGGCGGCTTTTTCGTGGCGCCTCTTTCTTCGGGCGGCGACGGCTCTTCCTTTGTCAGCCTATTAATGATCAGCTGTTGCAGAAATCCGACCACATTTCCCACCAACCAATAGAGTAAAAGACCGGCCGGCGCGCTCCATAAAATATAGAGCATAAAGAGCGGCATGCCGACAGCCATCATTTTGCGCTGCAGCGGATCGGCCGAGGGCGCGGGCGTCAGCAGTTGCAGGACGATCATCGAGCCGGTGAACATTATCGGCAGAATGCGCAGGAAGTGAAGAAAGAAAGGTTCAGGTCCAGAGAGATCCGGTATCCATAAAAAAGAAGCCTGACGAAAGTCGATTGAGATAGTGATCGCGCTGTAGAGCGCAAAAAGAAAAGGCATCTGGATCAGCAGCGGCAAGCACCCGCCGAGCGGATTCGCTTCCTTCATCAGCCGCAGTTGTTCCATCTGCAACTCTTTCATTCGCGGATCGCTCTGCTTCCTTCCCTTTAATTTCTCTTGCAGCTCTTTCATGCGCGGCGCGTACTTCTGCGCCTTTTTCATTTTGCGCGACGATTGCCACTTGAGCGGGAAGAAAAGCGAATAGATGAAGATCGTGAACAGCATGATCGCGACGCCGTAGCTGCCGGTCAGGCGCTGGAGCCGGTCGATCGCGAACAGGATCGGCACGGCGAGAAAGCGCCGCATTCCGCCGAGGAACCCAAAATTAATGACTTCGCCGAGATCGACCTGCCCCCCGCCCGTTTTCGCAATCTCTTCACTGGCGGCTTTCAGCAGGCGATGGTCCTTCGGGCCCACGTAGATTTCAGTTTTCGCGCCGTCGGTGGGAAGTGGGACCAGACCGGTGATCAGGAATCTTTGCTCCGGCTTGTTGTCGACCTTTTGCTCGTAGACAGCGGTGCGATACTCGAGTCCGGAAACTCCTTTCGCCGGGACCGCGATCATGCCGAAATACGTATCGCCGACGCCGGCCCATTGAACTGATCCGTCCAAGGGTTCGTGATCGGGAGGTTTGGTGACCGGCGTTTTCAGACCCAGCCATTCCAGCAGGCGGTTGACTAACCCGGTGTTCCGGCGATCAGAGTGAACTTCAATGGCGTTGAATCGCATCACCTCGTTGTTGACGACGGCGATTCCCTCGGGCGCGTAAAGATAAAAGCTATATCGATCGATTCCCTGGTCGCCGATATTGGGACCAATTGCCAGCTTGGCCGGCACTGGTTGATTGTTGCGCGTAACTTTGACTTCGACTTCAGCGGTATAGCGGTCGGCGAAAAAAGTTATGCGCTTCATCGCGTCGAGCCCGGTGGCGTCGTCGTGAATCACAAAGTCGAGGTTTTGCGATCCGCTGGGCACATTCACAGTCGCATCGCCCGAGTCATTGCTCGGCCCGGTGACTTTGAAGTTCCGGCCGCTCAAAACGGCGTCAGTCGCAGCGTCGCCGGTCACGAGTTGAAACGGATGAAATAGTTGTTCCGGAGCTATACCCGGCGGTGGAGTCGGGATCAATTCCAAGGGCCTTGGATTATCTTTGGTAGACGAAGCCGCGTAGAGATCACGCCAGGTACCATCGCTCCGTTTGACCCTTCTTACAATCCAACTGGTGGCCACTGCTCCCCGCGTATCGAAAGTCGCTTCGTACAAGGGCGTAACTATATGGAGCTTTCGCGGCGGAGTGCTGTCGGGGGTGGGCGTCGGAGATGCGGCGGCCTGCGCCGGCGCCGGTGTGACAGTTGCCGTAGCTGTCGGTTGCGACGTAGGTTGCGATGTTGATTGCGGCGAGGCTTGCGCCACGGGTTGATTGTTGGCGTTTGGCTGTGGCGGCTTGACCGGCGGAAACAGATAGTTCCAAAGAATCAGCACTGCTGCCGAAGCCACCAAAGCCACGATGAATCGTTGTTGCTGTTTCATTTGGAACTAGTCGCCGATCTCTTTGACGCTTCCTCCGGTTATTGATAACTCGAGTTCGCCATCGTGCGCGTCAACAAACAATCTAGTTCCATCGGTGAATTCAATCCCGACCTCTTTCTCACGATGTCGCAGTACTTTTTCAACTACCTTGCCTTTGAGCATTTCAGTCGCTCTTTCAGATTCCTGCTTAAGATCCATAACGTACGCCTGGAAAGATTAGTTCGCTCACTTCACCGGATCGTAGCCGCCCGGATGAAACGGATGGCAACGAAGCAGACGTCGCACACTCATCAAGCTGCCGCGCACCGCGCCGTGGCGTTCAATCGCTTCGCGTGCATATTCGGAACAAGTCGGAACAAAGCGGCAAGACGGCGGCAGCCACGGCGAGATTACAGCTTTATAGAACTTCAAGAGCGAAATAAGTATGACGCGCATCGCTAAGACTTTGGAGTGCGGTGGCAAGCGCAGCTCGACCCCGCTTTGGATTCATCGAAGGTACTCGTTTTGTCCACTTGCCAAAATCGTCAGCCAAAGCGCCGTCGCCGCTTTGCTCTGCCGGCGCACTCCACAACTAACTCCCGCGCTGCTCGGCCTCCGTTACTTGCGCGATGATCTTACGAAACTCGCGAAAGCGATGTTCCTCGTCCGAGACGAGCAAAGATCGTTTCGCGTTTAAGACCCAGTCGTACGTTTGCTGCAAGCCCTTCAAATCGGCGGTGTTGCGACGAAACAACTCGCGCAGCAAACGTCTGGCTCGATTACGATCAACCGACTTCCCGACTGCCTTGGTTGATGCCGTCACTCCCAGGCGGTGCTCTGACAAATCGTTCTTTCGCAAAAAAGCGGCCAGCAAACGGCCGTCATAGCGTTGCCCTTCGGCATAGACTTTTTGGAACTGAGCCCGTGCGTGCAACCGGCGCCGCTTCGGCAGCGCCAGGCTCACTTTCACCGGCGCCTGGTTCGTCGCTCGGACCAACGGTTTAGTAATGCGCCGGTGTCAGCCGCTTGCGGCCCTTGGCGCGGCGGCGCTTGAGCACCAGGCGGCCGTTTTTGGTCGCCATGCGCGCGCGAAATCCGTGCGTCTTGGCGCGGCGGCGATTGTTTGGTTGAAAGGTTCGCTTCGGCATAGAGAATAATTCCCCCGTTCAAGGAAAAGACCTAGCCTAAACGCGCGCCATCAGTGATGTCAAGGAAGGCGGCAACGCTCCTTGACGCGCTGTAAAATCGCATGTTAGCCTTCAAAGCTTTTGACACACTTGCAGTTGGGTCAGTCCAAGGTAGGCGCGCAGTTCAGTCTTCTGTAAGATCGGATCTCAGATCTGAGATTAGGATTTGAAAAGAAGTCTGAGATTCGTAGTCTGAAGAGTTCTAAATCCCAGCTTACATAATTTGCGATGACGTTGCCGCTCGGCTTTGCCGAAAACTCAATTCAACTTGTGCCTGACGGCACGCTGTTGCTCCACATTTTGATCATCCTGGTGATGGTCTATGTGCTGAACGCCACCCTCTTCAAACCTATCAATCGGATTCTGGAGGCGCGCGAGAAGCGAACCCGCGGCCGGCTGACCGAAGCCGAAGAGATTCTGCGCAGCGTCAGCGAAAAACTCTCAGAGTACGAGCGCACCTTGCGTCAGGCGCGCGGCGAAGCCTATTCGTTGGCTGAGCATGAACGCGCCGGAGCTATGCAGGAGCGACAAGTGAAGCTCAACCAGATGCGACAGCAACTCGCGGAATCAATTGCCAAAGAGAAGGAAGCCATTCAGCGACAGGCTGAAGCAGCACGCGCGTTGCTCGAGGTTGAGTCGCGTCGCATAGCGCGCGAAATTGGCTCGCGGGTGCTCAGCCGGCCCATCGGCGATGCGGAGATGAATTAAGCAATGCTACTGTCCTTTGCGATTAGCAATGTCCTGTTTGCCCTCGCCGATGGCGGGGAAACCCGTTGGTGGGACTATCCCGGGTTCGAACTGTGGAAGTTTGTCAATCTGGGAATTTTTGTTTTGGCGATGGCTTATCTACTGACGCGGAAGTGGAAGATCGGTGAAGCGTTCAAAGCCCGGCGCGACGATATTCGCCGCGAACTTGCGCGGGCGCAGCAGGAACGCGACGCCGCGCTGGCGAAGCTAAAAGAGGTTGATGAACGTCTGGCGCGCCTCGCCACCGAAGTCAGCGCGATTCAGGAACAGTCGCAGCGCGAAGTAGCCGAAGAGAATGAGCGCATCGCCCGCGCAACGGAAAATGAGATCGCCAGGCTGGGCGAACAGGCTCAGCGCGAAATCGAACGGGCCGGCAAAACTGCGCGGCATGAACTGCGCCGCTACACGGCCGAGCAAAGCGTGCGCCTGGCCGAAGAAATGATCCGGCGCGAAATGAAACCGGAAGACGATGTCCGGCTAATTACGCGCAACATCGAAGAGCTCGGAGGTGTGGCGCGATGAGCGTGCAGATAGTGGCGCGCCGCTACGCCTCGGCGCTGGCGGATGTAGTGCTCGAGCGCGGCGAGACGCGCGAAGTGCAGGAAGAGTTGACGGCCTGGGAGCGCCTGTTCCAATCGAGCGAAAGTTTGCAGGAGGTATTTCGCAATCCTACGATCCCGCTGGATCGGAAGCGGGCTGTGCTTAATAAACTGATTGAGCGAACGCGGCCGCGGCCCACGACCGTGAATTTCCTGAAAGTGCTGCTGCAAAATCAGCGGCTCACCGACCTGGCTGCAATCAATCGCAAATTCGCGGAAGTGCTCGACGTTCGGGCCGGCATGTTGGCCGCAACCGTAACTACGGCGGGGTCGGTGCCCGCAGATGCGCAGCAGAAGCTGCACGCGACGCTTTCTACCTTGACCGGAAGTAACGTGCGGGTCAATTTCGCCACCGATCAGGAGCTGATCGGCGGACTGGTGACACGCATTGGCTCGACCGTTTACGACGGCTCGGTGCGAAATCATTTGCAGCAGATTAAGGAAAAAATGGCAGGCTGAAGAAATCGCCACAAAAAGGCGCAAAAAGCACAAGAACAATTTCACCTCCTCTTTGCGCTTTTTGAGCCTTTTCGCGGCAAACGTATTTGGAAATGACCTATGGAACCAATTAAAGCAAACGAAATCAACGATATCATTCGCCAGCAGATCGAAAACTTTGAAACCGGCGTCACCGTCAGTGAAGTCGGCACGGTCATCAAGGTGGGTGACGGCATCGCCGAGATTCACGGGCTCGAGAAAGTCATGGCCGGCGAGCTGCTCGAGTTTCCGCACGACGTGCGCGGCCTGGCCTTAAACCTCGAAGAGGACAAAGTCGGCGCCGTGCTCTTTGGCGACTTTCAGACGATCAAGGAAGGCGATCTGGTAAAGCGCACCGGCCGGATCATGCAGGTGCCGGTGGGCCAGGCGCTGGTTGGCCGCGTAATGGACGCGCTGGGCAATCCCGTCGACGATCGCGGGCCGATCCTGACCGATGAGTACAATGCCGTCGAGCGGATTGCTCCCGGCGTCGTCGATCGTCAGCCGGTGAAAGAATCCTTGCCAACCGGATTGAAGGCGATCGATTCAATGGTGCCCATCGGCCGCGGCCAGCGCGAACTAATCATCGGCGACCGTCAAACCGGCAAGACCGCGGTGGCCGTCGACACAATTATCAATCAGCGCGGCAAGGACGTGATTTGTATTTACGTGGCGATTGGTCAGAAGGCTTCCACGGTCGCGCAAGTGGTAAAGACCCTCCAGGACAAAGGCGCGATGGAGTACACGATTGTCGTGAAAGCCACTGCTTCAGATCCGGCGGCAATGCAGTTTCTCGCGCCATATTCAGGCGCGGCGATGGGCGAGTATTTCCGCGATCGGGGTCAGCACGCGCTTACCATTTACGACGATCTTTCGAAACAAGCGGCAGCGTATCGTGAAATCTCTTTGCTGCTCCGCAGACCGCCGGGTCGCGAAGCTTATCCGGGCGACGTTTTCTATCTCCACTCGCGCCTGCTTGAGCGCGCCGCGAAACTTTCCGACGCCAAGGGCGGCGGTTCGCTGACCAGTCTGCCCATAATCGAGACGCAGGCCGGTGATATTTCGGCTTACATTCCCACGAACGTAATTTCAATTACTGACGGGCAGATATTTCTGGAGGGCGATCTTTTCAACGCCGGCATTCGTCCGGCTATCAACGTCGGTAACTCGGTATCGCGGGTGGGCGGCGCGGCGCAGATCAAAGCCATGAAGCAGGTTGCCGGCAGTTTACGTCTGGACCTGGCTCAGTATCGCGAACTCGCCGCTTTCGCTCAGTTTGGATCGGACCTGGACAAGGCGACACAGGCTCAGCTTTCGCGCGGCCAGCGACTGACCGAGATTCTCAAACAGCCGCAGTATGAACCGATGGACGTCGAGAAGCAGGTCCTGATCATCTGGTCGGCAACCAACGGTTTCACCGATGACGTTCCGATCGAGGACATCCGCAGATTCGAGGAAGAACTGCTGCGCTTTGTTGAGAACTCGCGTCCGGCCGTCTTACAGAAGCTGCGCGAGAAAAAGGCTATTACCGACGAGATCCAAAAGGACCTGGAACAATCGCTCAAGGATTTCAAAGACACCTGGGATAAGAACGCGCAGGCGGCCGGGGCGTGATCGGCGACGAGACGAGGCAAGAGCCGCGAAGCGGCGCAAGTTAATAGCCCCGCCCGTGAGGGCGGGGAAACGGGGAGTAAATGAGATTCGCCTGAGGCCCGAAGGGCCGATACTTCGCGATCCATAACAACATGTACCGCACCTTCGGCGCTGATTAGGTTTCTCTCTCCATTGAACCACGCCCTCACGGGCGTGGCTATTAACTGTCGGCCCTTCGGGCCTTTACTAATTCAGAATGGCAAATCTTCTAGACATTCGCCGGCGCATTAAGTCAGTCAAGAACACGCAGCAGATCACCAAGGCGATGAAGATGGTGTCGGCGGCAAAGTTGAAGCGCGCACAAAATCGCGTCGTTAACGCGCGCCCGTTTGCCAACAAGATGACCGAGGTGCTCGGCTCTCTGGCCGCTCAGATCCCGGAAGATTTTCATCATCCGTTGCTCGATGCGCGCGGGGACGAACGATATCTGGTTGTCCTGATCACCGCCGATAAGGGTTTGTGCGGCGCCTTCAACACAAATCTGACGAAGGCCGCGCAGGTTTTCCTCAAGGAAAACTCGGACAAGAAGATTGAATTGCTGACGGTCGGGCGCAAGGGGCGTGACTTCTTTCGCCGGCGCGGCGAAATTGTCGGCGAGTATGTGGGTTTGACCGGCAAAGGCCGGGTCGAGTTTTCAGAAGCGCTCGAAGTAGCTTCAGACGTAACCAGGCGGTTCACTGAAGACGAAGCACTCGACAAAGTATTTGTGATCTTCGCCGAGTTCAAATCGGTGCTTAATCAGCGCATCGTCGTCGAGCAGTTGCTGCCGATCTCTCACACGACTGAGACTGAAGATGCGGAGGGTACGCCTGCGCCGCAGACCAAAGACTACATCTATGAACAACCGCCGGCCGAGATTTTCAGCCGGCTGTTGCCGCGCCTGGTGGAAACGCAGATCTTTCGCGCCCTGTTGGAGTCGATTGCTTCAGAACAGGGCGCCCGCATGACGGCGATGGATGCGGCGTCCAAGAATGCGGGCGAACTGATCTCTTCACTGACGTTGAACATGAATCGCGTTCGCCAGGCCGCCATTACCCGCGAAATCATCGAGATCGTTTCCGGCGCGTCGGCGCTTTAAAAGCAAGTAAAAAGGAAAAAGGTAAAAGGCAAAAAGCCGGAATCCGCGAGTTGCCTTTTCTTTCCCTCGATCTCTTCTGGCCTTCGATTGTTCGTCGGCCCTTCTTCGAGTTTTTACTTTTACCTTTTTACTTTTGCCTTCCTTGTTAAGGCCCGTCATCTCTGCCATCGCGCCCGCGTCGCGCCCGCATCTCATTTCTCATTTGCTGAAAGCGCTGCCACTGATCGGGGGTCAGGACTTGTTGCAGGCGTTGGTCGGTTTGTTGCCGAATGTCATTGACGCGCGGCTCTGAGTCCTTGCGCACGGCGCGCAATTGTTCCCTGGTGTCGTTGAGTATCTGCTGCACTTTGGTTTTTTGGTCAGAGTTGAGTTCGAGTCGTTTGGATAATTGTTCAAATCGATCCTCAGGGGTCGCAGCCCTGCTCCGAGCCCAGCCACGATAAGCGTTCAGCGCTAGCCCGCCCGCCGCAAAGCCGAGGAGAAAGATGATTACCGCGGCAATGCGAACCTGCCATCTGTTTTTGTCAATCTTATCCATAACTACTTCACCTCGTCGTCGGCATAGCTTGCGCTGAGGAGCTGTTCGTCGGTCAGTTGATCCTCGCTCTGGTCCTGATTAAAAACGACCGCTTCAGCGGAATACGAACTCACATCAACCGTGGTGTTCTGCGACGTTCCAGTGCCCGCGCCCGGGGCCAGAAAACTCAAAGCCGCCAGAGCCGCGGTCGTCAGAACCATCGAAGAAACCAGTGCGCCCGCCGTTTTCCACAGACGCCAAAAGCCCGGAACGCTATCGCTTGCCTGCCGTTCGCGCCAGGCGGCCAGCACCCTTGTCTGAAAAAAAGGCGACGGCTCCATGGTTTCCGCAGCACGTTCTTTGATTAGCAGCGTCGAGATCCGGGCCGCTTCATAGGCGCTCCGACAAGCCGAACAGATCTCGGCGTGATCGCTAATCATGCGGACTTCGCTTTCGGTAAGACTCGCCAACGGTCCTTTTTCGAGCATCTCGATGATGTGTTTCTCTTTCATCGTTCACCTAAACTTTCATTAACTCGCGGACGAATCAAGTCCGAGCCTTCGGCGACTGACACCCAACAACTTTTCCCCAAACAATTTTTCCAGTGTCTCGCGAGCTTTCTTGCGAGCTCGAAATGCCCGCACTTTAACTTTTGATTCCGACCAGCCCGTCATCTCGGCGACTTCGCTCACCGACGCGTCTTCACCGTCAATCAGTGTCAGCGCCAAACGATCTTCCGGAGACAGTGTTTCAAGCAGGCGATCGGCCAGGTCGGCGTCGCTCACGCTCGCGCGCCAGATGACATCGCTCTGCCCGGTGCGGAACG
>Ga0137409_10005137_pt1 | contig 13689 bp, 12 predicted proteins | sample CZODoug1_16funga_FD_122059 | JGI IMG/M metagenome (GOLD analysis project Ga0137409, IMG submission 122059) | Vadose zone soil fungal communities from Angelo Coast Range Reserve, California, USA - CZODoug1_16fungal (Hybrid Assembly) | ecosystem: Environmental > Terrestrial > Soil > Vadose zone... | reverse complement strand
GCCTTCATCATGGACCGCCTCATGCGCGGCGTCGGGCTCTCGGGACGGGCGTTCATCCCGCTGCTCTCCTCCTTCGCCTGCGCGATCCCGGGCATCATGGCCACGCGCACCATCGACAACCGGCGCGACCGCCTCACCACGATCCTCATCGCCCCATTCATGTCCTGCAGCGCGAGGCTCCCGGTCTACGCGCTCCTGATCGGGGCTTTCATCCCGAATCGGATGGTGCTCGGATTCGTGAGCCTCCCCGGGCTGGTGCTCTTCTCCCTCTACGTGATGGGAATCGTGGCCGCGGTGCTCGTGGCCTGGGTCCTCAAGCGGACGGCGCTCCGCGGACCCCGTCCGCTCTACGTCATGGAGCTGCCGCCCTACCGCGTGCCCTCCTGGCGCTCGGTGCTCCTCACGGTGCGCGACCGGGCGGGACTCTTCGTGCAGAAGGCGGGCACGGTCATCCTTGCGGTCTCCATCGTGCTGTGGTTCCTGGCGTCGTATCCCAAGAACGCCGAGGTGAAGCCGCTGGAGAAGCGGCTCCAGACGCTGGAGCAGAGCATGAAGAGCGACGCGGCTCGGGGGGCGCGCGCGGAAGTGACCGTAAAGAGGGCCGAGGCGGCACAGGTGCAGAACGAGATCGCCGGGGTTTCGCTCCGCGACTCCTTCGCGGGGAGGGCGGGGCGCCTGATCGAGCCCGCCATAGCGCCCCTGGGATTTGACTGGAAGATTGGAATCGCGCTCCTCTCCTCCTTCGCGGCGCGCGAGGTCATGGTCTCGACCATGGCCACGGTCTACAACCTGGGGGACGCGGACCAGACCTCGGTCTCGCTGCGCGCGAAGCTCCGGAACGCGGAGAATCCGAAGACGGGAGCGCGCTCCTATTCGCCGCTCATGGCGGTGAGCCTTATGGTGTTCTTCGTGCTCGCCTGTCAGTGCATGTCCACGGTCGCCGTGGTGCGGCGCGAGACCAACTCCTGGGGCTGGCCCATCTTCATGGTGCTGATGATGAACGGACTCGCTTGGATCGCTTCCTTCGCGGTCTTCCAGGGCGGGAAAGCGCTGGGGCTGGGATGATCGCGGGCGCCAGCTGGCAGGATCTGCTCGCGGTCGCGGCCACGCTGGCCGCCGGCGGCTGGCTCTTCCGCCGCTGGCTCAGGAAGCGGCGGACGCGCGCGGGATGCGACAGCTGCGCGGCCGCGGTGCATTCCCGCATGGCGCGGCGTCCCGCGAAGGCCGAGCCCGAAGCTTAGCGGTGGACCACCGCGCCACCCCCGAGCAGGAGCCGCGCCCGCGGTGTCCGGGAGCCCTGCGGCCCGCCCTGTCCGTCCTCGTTTTTCTGGCGCTCGCGTGCTCGGTTTCCACCGCGCGGGCGGCGCCCGGAGAAGCGGATTCCTCCCCCGCGCGCCCTCGCTCCCCTGAAACCTGGAACCAGAGCGCGATACCCAGGCATCCGTTCTTCGCCCGCGGGGACGCATGGTTCGCCGCGGCCTCCGTGGCATCGGTCGCGCTCGCGACGCGCCTCGACCGCTGGGCGGAGGATGAGGCGCCCGAGAACAACGGCGCGGTCGCGAGGGACGTGTCCCGCACCGCAGAGCGGCTCGGAAATCCCGTCTACCTGATCCCGGCTTTCCTGTTGCTCCGAGGCGCCGACGCGCTGGAGCATCGCCCCGACCGGGCCGGGTCTCTGGTGCGCATCGCCGAGGGCGCGGGAGCCGCTGCGGCCGCGACGGGCATCGTCAAGATCGCCGTTGGCCGCGCGCGACCCTCGCAATCGCCGGGCGATCAGGACGTGATCCGCCCCTTCTCGGGAAACTCGGCGTTTCCCTCCGGGCACGCCGCGCTGGCATTCGGGGTCGCGTCCGCGATCGACGCGGAGACCAGGGCGAGGTGGGTCCCGTACGTGGTCTATCCGCTGGCCGGACTGGTGGGCTGGTCCCGCGTGCGGGACGGCGAGCACTGGCTGAGCGACGTGGTCGCCGGCGCGGCGCTGGGAAGCTGGACGGCACGCAAGGCGGTGGCGTTCGCGCGGAGGCGAATCCACTCCCCCTAGCGCTTCGTGCCGCTCCCCGTCGCGGCGAGCGGCGCCAGGTCCCGGCTCAGGAGATCGGGTGCGCCCTCGACCCGGACCAGCTTCGGGTAGCGCTCTCCCCCCTTGTAGTCAATCTTGTACGTGGCGTAGAACTCGCCGTTCTGCGCCAGGATCTCGATCGGTGCCCTCGATCGCGCCGCGGCCCGGATCGCCTCGCGCAGGACGTCGTCCGTCCACTGCTTGCCGTTCACCGCGATCAGCTTCATTCCGGGCGACATCCCCGCAAGGACGGCCGAGCTCTTGGGCAGGGCATCCAGGACTTCTCCCTCGTCGTTCAGGTAGAGACCTAACGAGTACTTGAAATCGAAACGCTTCCGCGCCTTCTCGAGGGTCTTCTGATAAGCGGAAGCGGAATCGGAGTACGTGAGCTTCCATCCCCCGCGCGTGATCCCCCCGAGCGGCGCGCGAGGCTGCACGTCCACGACACGCTCGGTGAAAAACTTCCGCCAGTCGTACGGCTGAACCTCGTTCATGGTCGCCACGACGTCCTCGAACGTGTACGGCTTCACCGCGGGTGGGCCGCTCTCGCCGCCGTGAAACCGGCGACAGAAGTCGTCGAGCGACCGCTGCCCCTTGCTCTCGGCACGGATGATCGCGTCCGCCTCGAGCCAGAAGAGAAGACTCTCGTCGTAGAAATCCACCCCGCGCCGCCAGGCGTCCCACGACCGCTCGGCCCCATAGAGGAACTGGGCGGAGACGGCGGTGTCGAGGAGCGGCCGCCAGGTGCGCCCCGGCTCGTTGTCGAGCGCCGCCGCGGTCTCCGCGAGGTAGTCGCGCGCCTGCTCCGGGTTCAGGAGACCGCTTCGCGACGCCAGGATCCAGCCCAGGTATTGCGTCAGCCCCTCGTAGACCCAGAGGAGATCCGTCTGCATCGGGACCTCGTAGTTGGGCGTCGCGAGATCGGCGGGGCGCCGGTATTTTCCGTTCCAGGAGTGCGCGAACTCGTGCGGCAGGAGATCCGCCATGCGCACCTCTTGGTCCTCGTCGATGAGCGAGCGCTCCTTCCCGCGGTTGTCGCTCGACTCGTGGTGCTCGAGCCCGAAGAACGGCACGTGGTCGCTGAGGGTATAGAGGAAGTGGTATTCACGGTAGTGATGCGCGCCGAAGAGAGCGAGCGCCTCCCGGACGAGTCGGTGATAGTGCTGCTCCTCCTCGCGTGGCATGTCGGTCGCCTCACGGCTGTCGGCGGCGATGTGGAGCAGGTGCCGCGGCGAGATCTCGGGCGCGAGAGCGATCGTGCGGAAATAGCGGCCCGCGTTGACCGGCGAGTCGATGAGCGTGACCAGCGGCGCCGGCTTGAACTCGATCCAGCCGCCGGATTCGCGGGCGACGGGGAGCGCGGTCCCGTAGCTCCAGCCGGGCGGGAGCTTGACCGCCGCCTCGTAGACCAGGGTTTCGACCGGGAAGCCCGTGGGATAGAAGAGAACCTGGTTCCAGTTCAAGACGGCGAGGTTCGATGTGGAGGATGCGCCGAAGGTGAAGCCCGCCACGTCCCCCGAGAGGAGAAAATCGAGCGACACGTCGAGCATCCGTGCCCCCTCGGGCACCAGGACCCGGATCGCGTACATCTCGACCAGGTCGCGCCTCCAGGGCAGCGTCCTCCCGTTCGCGGACACGCGGAGCCCCGCCACGTTCTGGATCGGCCCCGTGGGCCCGTGCTCGCCGGGTATCCACTTGGGGTAGAAGAGCGTGACCTCGCCGGGATGGACGGGGATCTCGAGGGAGGCGTGGATGAGCCTCCGCGTGGCATCGGTCAGATCGACGCGCAGCCGGATGGGATCGGCGGCGGAGGGCGGGCGCTCGGCGGATAGGGGGCGTGCGGCGAGAAGGGTGAGAGCAGCGAACGCGAGAGCCGCGAAGCAGAGAAGCGCGGGTACGGGACGCCTACGGGTGCGCATGAGGCGGAAACGATGCCACCGGTGGCGCTTCTCCACAAGAGGCTTGTGCTACCCTCGCGGTTTCCGTGACCACTCTCCCTTCCCCCGGGAACGAACGTGGCTCTGATCGAGATCGAGGAAATACAGAACGCCGCCGAGCGGATCCGCGGCCGGGTGCACCGGACCCCGCTTCTCTCCGCCGCTTCGCTCGGGGACCGCGCCCGCGTCAGGCTTCACCTCAAGTGCGAGAGCTTCCAGAAGACGGGCTCGTTCAAGCCCCGCGGCGCGCTGAACAAGGTCCTCTCGCTCTCCCCCGGCGAGCGCGCGAAGGGGCTCATCACGGTCTCGGCGGGAAACCACGCGCAGGCGGTGGCGTGGGCCGCGCGCCAGATTCCCGTGCCTTGCGCCGTGGTCATGCCCCGGGACGCCCCGCGCGCGAAGCTGGACGCGGTGCGGGGCTACGGCGCGGAGGTCATCCTGCATTCGGACCGCGCGACCCTCTTCGACAGGCTCCACGAGGAGCGTGAGTCGCGGGGAGCGACCTTCGTGCATCCCTTCGACGATCCGGTGGTGCTCGCCGGCGCCGGTACGACGGGGCTCGAGATCGCCGAGGATCTGCCCGAGGTCGAAGCGGTGGTGGTGCCGGTGGGCGGCGGCGGGCTCCTGTGCGGCGTCGCGTGCGCGATCAAGGCGCTGCTCCCCAAGACCCGCATCATCGCGGTGGAGCTGGAGGCGGGGCCGGGTTTGAGGCCCGCGCTCGACGCGGGCAAGCCCGTTCCGGTGACCCGCCCGGCAAACACGCTCGCCGACGGTATGACACCTCCGTTTGTCGGAGCCATACCGCTCGAGGCCGCGCGCCGTTTCGTGGACGAGATCGTGACGGTCACGGAGGAGGAAATCATCGCCGCGATGGAGCTTCTCCTGACGCGCGCCAAGCTCTATGTCGAGGGCTCGGGCGCCGCGGCCACGGCCGCGCTCCTCTCCGGCAAGGTGCTGCTTCCCTTGAACGCGCTCACGGTCGCCATCGTCTCCGGGGGGAACGTGGATCCGTCGCGCGCGTGTGCGGCCATGGTGCGCCCGTGAAGACGCTCGTCATCTCGCAGCGGGAGGTCCCGGCGCTCCTGCCCATGGGCGCCTGCATCGATCTCATGGCCGAGACCCTCCGGACGACGAGCCGCGGCGACGCGGTGCTCCCGCTCCGCGAGATGGTATGGCTCCCCGACCGCTCGGGCCTCCTGGGCCTGATGCCCGGGTACCTCGGATCGCCGCGCGCCCTGGGGCTCAAGGTCGTGTCGGTGATGCCGGGGAACCACGGCACGGAATACGATTCCCACCAGGGCGTGGTGATCCTCTTCGAGGTCACGCACGGCTCCCTTCTCGCGGTGATCGACGCCACCTCGATCACCGCCATCCGGACCGCCGCGGTGAGCGGGGCCGCCACGCGCCTGCTCGCGCGCGAGGACGCGCGCGATCTCGCGATCCTGGGCTCGGGCGTCCAGGCCAGGACCCACCTGGAGGCAATGGCCGCGGTGCGTCCCTTGCGCCGCATCCGCGTCTGGAGCCGAGACCCGTCTCGCGCGCGGGCGTTCGCCGAGCGCGCGTCGCGCAACTCCACATGCCCGGTCGAGCCGGTCGCGGATGCGCGCGCGGCGGTCCTTGGCGCGGACCTGATCTGCACCACGACCGCCTCGCGCGAGCCCGTGCTCGAGGGAGACTGGATCGCCCCCGGCGCCCATGTCAACGCGGTGGGCGCCTGCTTCGCGGCCTGTCGCGAGCTCGACACGCGCGCCGTCGTCCGCTCGAGGCTCTACGTGGACCGCCGGGAATCGGCGCTCCACGAGGCGGGTGATTTTCTGATCCCCAGGGCGGAGGGCGCGATCGGAGAGGATCACATCGTGGGGGAGATCGGCGAGGCTCTTCTGGGTAGCATTCCCGGGCGACGCTCGCCGGATGAGATCACGCTCTTCAAGTCGCTGGGGATCGCGGTCGAGGACCTGGCCGCCGCGCACCACATCTACCGGACGGCGCTCGAGCGCGGCGCCGGCACGGCCATCGAGCTGGGAGGACAGCGTGATCCGGGCTGTTGATCCTCCCCGGCCGGAGGAGATCTTGAAGGCCCGGGAGCGCATCGCGGGCGGGGCTCTGCGCACGCCGCTCGTTCTTCTCGACCTGCCCGACGTCCCCTGGCGGATGCACCTCAAGCTGGAGACGCTCCAGCCCATCGGCTCCTTCAAGCTGAGAGGCGCTTTGAACGCGATGCGCCTCGCGGATCCTTCCGCGCTGAAACGGGGCGTCTACACGGCGAGCGCGGGAAACATGGCTCAGGGCGTGGCGTGGGGGGCGCGGGCGATGGGAATTCCCTGCACCGCGATCGTCCCCGAGCATGCGCCGCAGACCAAGCTCGACGCGATCGAACGGCTGGGGGCCCGCGTCGTGAAGGTTCCCTTCGAGACCTGGTGGCGCGTCATCGAGGAGCACGGCGATCCCGGCATCGAGGGGCTCTTCATCCATCCCGTCGCGGATCCCGCCGTGATCGCAGGGAACGGCACGGTGGGGCTCGAGATCCTCGAGGACCTCCCGGACACCGAGGCGATTCTGGTGCCCTATGGTGGAGGCGGCCTCATCTCCGGCATCGCCATCGCGGCGCTCGCGAAACGGCCGGGCGTTCGCGCCTACGCTTGCGAGGTGGAAACAGCCGCGCCCCTGAGCGCGTCGCTCCAGGCGGGGTCCCCCCAGACCATCGAGCACCGTCCGAGCTTCGTGGATGGAATCGGAGGGAGGAGCGTCCTGCCCGAGATGTGGCCCATGGTCCGCGGCCTGGTCGAGGGGTCGATCGTGGTGACCCTCGAGGAGATCGCCTCGGCGATCCGCCTCCTCGCCGAGCGTATCCGCATCGTGGCCGAGGGCGCGGGCGCCTCGTCGGTGGCGGCCGCGCTCAAGGGGGAAGCGGAGGGGACGAAGATCGTGTGCGTCATCTCGGGAGGGAACATTGATCCGAAGAAACTCGCGCGAATCCTGAACGGGGAGATCCCGAGCTAGGTCGCGCTGCGCGCTGCGCCAGGTCCCCCCGCGCCGCGCTCGGGCCGGGTGTCGCGGGCTAAGGCTGTCCGTCCCGGACCGGAACGCGGACGACGACGTAATCGGCGACCGGCACACCTTTCGCCTTCGCCGGCTCGAATTGCCACCCCGAGAGCGTCGCGCTCGCGGCCGCGACCAGAGCGGGGTCCGTGGTCCCCTGCTCCTGGATATCGAGGAATCGGGACTCACGGATGCGCCCGTCGCTCCCCACCATCACCACGAAGGGCACGACGGTCGGCAGGGGACCGGGGCATCCGTGACACGATGCGGCTTCCTGTACGGTGGGCTTGGCCTTCTGGGTGATCTCCTCTTCGAGGAGCGCCTGGCTGCTGTCGATCGGGACCAGGTAGCGGCCTCCGTAGCGGTACCGCTGCCCGTGACGCACGTTCTCGTAACGCGTCGGGCGCGGCGCGCGGGCGTAGGTCACGGAATCGGGCGTGATCGTGAGCGGCAGGTAGAAATCGGTTTCGTCGGCGCCGCGCTCCTCGCCGGCGTCGATCGCGAGCCAACCGCGTATGAGGTAGCTTCCGTAACGCACGGGCCGGATTACGAGCTGGAACACGCGCTCCGGGTGCCGCCTCGTTCTCCGATCCACGTGCATGACGCTCACCGTGTCGCCGGAGAGGACCTCGATGCCGTCGGGGATGGAGATCCGGGCCACGCCGGTGGCGGGGGGCGCGTACTCGTTCTCGCCCCAGACACGGATCTGGAGCGTGGTGGGCTGATCGAGCTTCGGCGGCGTCTTGAAGTATCCGGAGATCCCGAACGCGGGCTCCCCCTCCGCGCCGAGACCCGCGCGCGCGGGGGCTGCGGCGATGGTAGCGGCGGCGATCGCGCAGACGAGGAGCGCCGCGACGCGCTCCGGGGCTCGGGGCCCGACGGGATTCGCTCCGCGTTCAGCGCGACTCAAGGACCACGCTCCCGCGTGCCGTGCTCGACCCGTCGACCGTGAGCCGGATCCAGTAGACGCCCTGAGGAGCGCGCCTCCCCGAGCCGTCGCGTCCGTCCCACCGGCGCTCCTCTGCCGAGCCTGTGCCGATCCCGCCTGCAATCTCGCGCACGCGGCGGCCCGCGAGATCGAATACCTCGAGCATCCACGTGGCCGCCGGTCGGGGTGCGAAGAAGATCCTCGGGGTTCCATCGCTCGGATTGGGAACGATCCGGAGAGAGACCGCGGCAGGAGTCGATTCGGGCACGGGCGCCGCGCTCACGGCGCCCCCGCTCCACCAGGGCACCGCGGTCGGGTCGTGCTCGAAGAACGCGAGGAGGGTGTCCGCGACCAGTACGCGCGCTCCCGCGGCGGGATGCGTTCCATCGCTCTGGAAATCCGAGCACGGCCAGGTCAGCGTGTCGCTGCGTGGGTTCAGTCCATCCGCCCACAGGTACGGCCCCCACGAGAGCCACGGGGCATCCACCGGCCCGCGCGCCGAGTCGAAGTTCAAGCTGTCTCCCCGGATCTGGGAGTCGATCAGCCATTTCACCGCGAACCCCGATTCGTACGCGTACGGTTCCGGGTTCAGGCTGGTGGTGGCGTATCCCGCGTAGATCCGGCTTGTGAGATAGCACAGGCGGACGTTCGGGAGCCTTTGCTTGATGATCCGGACGACGCCAGCCAGATTCCATTGAAGCGACTCGGCCGAGGCGGGGAATCCGCCGCGGGGGCCCGCGTTCGCCTCCTTGAGCCAGACGACCTGCGCCTGCCGCGGCGTGGATCCCGCGCGGCGCAAGCGCACGTCCACCGAGTCCCAGTACGCGGCCCCGGGATCCCTGATGCGGTCCGCAGACATCCCTCCCAAGGCGCAGTCCACGACGAGCACGCTTGGTTTCTTCAGAGGATCCGCCATGGCTTTGGGCACGAAGGTCTGGAATTCCTGGGTCGTGTTGCTCATGCCGATCGAGATCAGTACAACCCTTCCCGATGCCGAGTCCGCTACTCCGAGCGTATCCAGTGGAGCCATGGAGTTGGCGATCGCGAGACCCTCTGCCTCGTGCGAAGGGGGGCGCCGGTTCGAGCCGCCGGCGTAGAGACCGCCTCCGAAGCCCCGATAGGTACCCGCACCGAGATCGATGAGAGGAATCATTCCGGTTGAGTCGCGCGCACAATCGATCGCCCAGGAAGGACCGGCGGCGCAGGCCGCACCGGCGGCGAGAAGGAGCGCGGCACAACGGTGGGACATGGATGCAAGGTGTCTCATCAGTCCTCTCCGAAATACATGTCTCGGCACGCCCGCCCCAAAACTATAGGTGATCTTCGGGCTTCCGGGTCCGGCGGGCGTTTGGTCTGGAACCGGATCGACGACGCCCTTACAATCCCCGCGTGCGATCTTCCTTCCCGCGCTCCGCGGCGGCCGTGATTCTCGCCTTCGCAGCGATCTCCTGCGCCTCCAGCTTCGAGCTCTCCGCGGACGAGACGGCCTCGCTCGCCCAGGCCATGGACACGCCGCTCGCCTTCGTGGTCCCCAGGGAGCGGTCCATCGCGACGTGGGACCGTGCCCAGGAGTACATCAACCGCTACAGCTCCGCGAAGCTCCGTTCGGTCACCGACTCCGTGCTCGTCACGTATGATTCTCCGACCTACTCCCAAGTGCCCTCTCCCGTCGAGTCCGGATCGGGAATCCGGTTCGGATATTCCTTTTCGCGCTCGAGGGACCCCGAGGGAATCCGCATCGCCGTCCAATGCACACCCAGCAGCAAGCTGGGCGAGAAGGACGCGGATCAGAACGCGCACATCGCTGCCTACTACATCAAGACGGGAAGGATTGCCTGCGACCGCTGCATCGTCCGATAGAGGTCCGGAAGCCGAAGGGGTTTTTCCCGGGTGATGCGGCCGCTGTCGAAGACGCCGGGCCGCGTTTCTCAGCCGACGTACACCGTCTTGACGTTCACGAACTCGCGTATCCCGAAGGAGCTGAGCTCGCGGCCGTAGCCGGAGTCCTTGATTCCGCCGAAGGGAAGCCTCGGGTCGGAGTGGACCTGGGCGTTGACGAAGCAGGACCCCGCCTCCACCTCGTCGCGCGCGAGACGCTTGGCCCGCTCGAGGTCGCGCGTGAAGATCGATGCGCCGAGCCCGAACCGCGTGTCGTTCGCGACGCGGATCGCCTCCTCCTCGTCTCGGACGCGGATCACCGCCGCCACGGGACCGAACAGCTCCTCGGAGTAGGCGGGCATCCCGGGACGCACCTCCGTGAGAACCGTGGGCGGGTAATACGCGCCCGGGCCCTCGGGGATCCGTCCTCCCAGGACCGCGCGCGCTCCCGACCGCACGCTCGACTCCACCTGCCTGTGTAGCTCGGCGCGCAGGTCGGCGCGCGCGAGCGGACCCAGCTCCGTGCGCGAATCCAGCGGATCCCCCTGCCGCTTCGATTTCATGCGCTCGATCAGAAGCTCCACGAACCGGTCGTGGGCTGTGTCGGGCACGACGAAGCGCTTCGCGGCGATGCAGCTCTGCCCGGCGTTCGTGAGGCGCGCGTCGGCGCAAGTCTCGGCGGCCTTGGGGAGGTCGGCGTCGCCGAAGATCACGTAGGGGTCGCTCCCTCCGAGCTCGAGTACGCTCTTCTTGAGCGCCCACCCCGCGAGACCCGCGACCTGCCGGCCCGCTTCCGTGCTCCCGGTGAGGGTTACCGCCGCGATCTCGGGCGCCTGGATGACCGAGGCGACCCTCTCCGACCCCAGCAGCAGGACCTCGAAGACCCCCTCCGGAAATCCCGCGTCGCGGAAGAGGCGGCCGATAGCCTGGGCGCAGCCCGGCACGTTGGAGGCGTGCTTCAAGATTGCCGTGTTTCCCGCCATCAGCGTGGGCGCCGCGAACCGGAATACCTGCCAGAACGGAAAATTCCACGGCATCACCGCGAGCACCGTGCCGAGCGGCACGAAAGCGACGAAGCTCTCCTTCGCGTCGGTGGGCACCATCTCGGGCGCCAGGTAGCGCTCCGCGTGCTCGGCGAAATGCAGGCAGACCCACGCGCACTTCTCGATCTCGGAGCGCCCCTGTGTCACCGGCTTCCCCATCTCGCGCGCCATGAGCTGCGCGTAACGATCCTTGCGCTCGAGCAGCGCGGCCGCGGCGCGCGCCATCGCTTTCGATCGCTCCTGGAATCCCGCCGCGCGCCAGGCCCGGAACCCGCGGCTTGCGCGGGCCAGCGCGGCGGAGACCTCGCTCGCGCCGGTCTCTTCGTACTCCTCGAGAACCTCGCCGGTCGCCGGGTTGACCGAGCGGAGCCCCCTGCTCTGGACCGCTCCGCTCATGTGTGCAGCTCCACCAAGTCGCGATCCGAGAGGACATGGTCGCGATCCACCTGCTGCCCGTCGAAGAGGGCGGTTCCTCCCCAGATCCGCGCGTACGTGACCCGCTCCGCCAGCTCCTTGTGCACCGCCAGCGCCAGCGCCTGGACGGTGGCGCCTCGCCTCAGCACGAACGGCTTCTCCAGATCCGGCTTCTTGCCGGGCTCCTTGGCGTAAATCCGGATCCGATCCAGCGCCTGGAAGAGCACTGAGCGGAGATCCTCCAGGCCCGCGCCGTGCTCGGCCGATACGACGTGCAGCGGGACGCCGGCGGGAATCGACTCGCGGGCGAGCGACGCGAACGTGCCGTCCGGGTCGAGATCCCCTTTGTTTCCGATCGCGAAGACGGGCTTCACGGCGAAGAAAGAGGGCGCCCCGGACGGCAGCGGCCGCCCCTGCGGCCAGACTCTCGCCTTGTCCACGAGTGCTAACAGCTCGCGGACGCTCTCCTCCACGTCGTCCGACGCGAGGTCGAGTACGAGGAGGACGCCGTCCGCCGAGTGCACCAGGTTCGTGAGGTAGGGCTGGGTGTGATTCGGAGCCACCGGGGGCGTGTCCACGAGCTGCACCTGGATATCCTCGAAGGGCATCATCCCGGGGAGAGGCGCCCGGGTGGTGAAGGGGTAGGGCGCCACGTCAGGATGCGCGTGCGTCAGCGCGCGAACGAGCGCCGACTTCCCCGCGTTGGGGGAGCCGATGAGAACCCACTGGCCGGCGCCCTCCCGGCTCACGTGGCCGGGATCGAAGCGCTGCGGACCCGCGCGCTTCCCGCCCGCCGCTTCCTCCTCGAGCTTGGCCAAGCGGCGTCTCAGATCCGCCTGGATCTTCTCGGTGCCTTTGTGTTTGGGCAGGAGCGCCAGCATCTCGTGCAAGGTTTCGAGCTTCTCCTCGTGCGAGGCCGCCTGGCGGAACCGCTGCTCCGCCTCCTTGTATTGGGGCGTCAAGTTCGCAGGCATGTCGTCCCTCTCGGTTGGGGAGCGGGACAACTATTGTACACCCCACGTGGTTGGGCGTTAGGCTTCCGCGGAGTCCCCGCGAAGAGGCCTTATCGCGGTCGCCGTGAGGGGCGTGGCGCCCGCGGCCCGGCGCCGTCCTCCCTCCCTCCTGTGCTAGGATGCGCCGTCCCGATCAGGAGGGCTGATGAAGCATCTGCTCGATTTGGGCCTTCGGTTCGCGTCGTTTCTCTATCTGGTATTCCAGTTCCTCGTCGTGGGCTTGGCGCTCCTGCCCGCGGTTCTCTTCGTGAAGCTCTTCTGGCGTCCCGGCTCGCCACTCCTCCTCGCGTTCGCACTCGGCATCGCATATCTCATCTTCGGCCTCGCCTACCTCGTGCTCGTGATCCTGATGCGCCATCTCATCCGCTTTCGAAGCCGTGAGGGGGATTATCCCTTCATCTCCTCGTACGCCATCCGGTGGGCCTTCCTGGGTTCGCTCGTCGGGCTCGCGAAGATCCTGATCCTGGACCACATCAAGGGCATGCCGATCCTGAACGCGTTCTTCCGCCTCATGGGCGCGCGCATCGGGCGGAACGTCCTGATCAACACCTGCAACCTCTTCGATTTCGATCTCCTCGAGATCGGCGATGACACGTTCATCGGAGGCGACGCGGTCATCATCGGCCACGTCGGCGAGAAGGGACTTCTCAAGATCCGGCCCGTCCGGATCGGCGCGCGCTGCACCGTGGGCCAGTCCTCGGTCGTCTTCCCCGGAGCTACGATGGAGGAAGGATCGGTGCTGGGCGCGCTCTCGCTCCTCCCCAAGGGGAAGACGCTTCCCCGCGGCACGGTCTGGGGTGGAAATCCCCTGCACGAGATCCACCGGGAACCCGCCTGAAGATCACCGTACGCCAGCAGCTCCTCCTGTCCTGCTTCTGGCTCGCCTACAACTTCGAGTGGGGCGCGCTCCTTCCGGTCGTGCTGCCCCATCAGATCGCCGCCCTCGTGGGGGAATCCCGGAAGGAGCTCATGAACGGGCTCGTGCCGGCGCTGGGCGCCTTGCTCTCGCTGGTCGCGACGCCGATCGCGGGAGCCCTCTCCGACCGCTCGGCGCATCGGCTGGGACGCCGCCGTCCGTACCTCGCGGCCGGAACCGCGATCAACATCGTCTTCCTCTTCGCCATGGCGGCGATCGGAGGCCAGGGCGGGATCGGGCTCTTCCTTCTCGCCTATCTTGGCGTGCAGCTGGGCGCGAACGTGGCGGGAGGGCCGTACGCGGGGCTGGTCCCCGACCTCGTTCCCGTGGAGCAGCGCGGGACCGCCAGCGGATGGCTCGCGCTCATGACCGCGGTGGGAACCCTTCTCGGCGTGATCCTGGCCGGCGCGCTGGTCGGACACGGGAGCTATCTTCCGATCTACGCCCTGACGGCCGTGGTGC
>Ga0137409_10005136_pt1 | contig 13690 bp, 12 predicted proteins | sample CZODoug1_16funga_FD_122059 | JGI IMG/M metagenome (GOLD analysis project Ga0137409, IMG submission 122059) | Vadose zone soil fungal communities from Angelo Coast Range Reserve, California, USA - CZODoug1_16fungal (Hybrid Assembly) | ecosystem: Environmental > Terrestrial > Soil > Vadose zone... | reverse complement strand
ATCCTCGCCGAGGAGCACGTCGAGCGGCGCTGCCAGGTCGACCCTGCCCTGTTCCAGCCGCGCGCCGACTACCTGCTGAAGGTCCGCGGCATGAGCATGCGCGACGCCGGCATACTCGACGGCGACCTGCTCGCCGTGCACCGCACGCGCGAGGCGCGCACCGGCCAGATCGTGGTGGCGCGCCTGCACGACGAAGTCACGGTGAAGCGCCTGCGCCGCCGCGGCAACGTCGTGGAGCTGCTGCCCGAGAACCCCGAGTTCAAGCCCATCGTCGTCGACCCGGACGAAGACTTCGCCATCGAAGGCCTGGGTGTGGGCGTGATCCGCAGACCTCTTTGACGTCTGCACCGTTCCCGCAAGCCGCGATTCCTGGCGGGCATGCCACTCTCTTTCTCCGCCCTACTCGATCGTCCCGACATCTGGCGCGGCGACAGCCTGAACCGGGTTGGCGCGAGCGTCTCGAGCGGATTTCCGGGGCTTGACGCCGGGCTTCCCGGTGGCGGCTGGCCCGCCGGGGCGCTGACCGAGATTCTCGCCGCGCACGAGGGCATCGGCGAGCTGCGCCTGCTCGGACCCGCGCTCGCGTCCCGGCGAGGGTCGCGGCTCGCCTGGATCGCCCCGCCTCACCTGCCCTACGCGCCGGCGCTCGCCGCCGCCGGCATCGACATCGCCGCGTTCGTCGTCGTGCGCACGGCCTCGCACCGGGAAACGTTGTGGGCGGCCGAGCAGGCGCTGGCGTCGAACGCCTGCGGCGCGGTGCTCGCGTGGCTCCCGCGGGCGAAGTACGCGGAGCTCCGGCGCCTGCAGATCGCCGCCGAAGGAGGGCGGGCTCCCGCCTTCCTGTTCAGGCCCCCGGAAGCCGCTTCCGAATCCTCGCCCGCCGCGCTGCGCATCGCGCTCGGCACCTCGAACGGCGGCCTCGCGGTGGAGGTGCTCAAGCGCCGCGGCACTCCCCTCGCCCGCCCCATTCTGCTTCCGGCGATACCGCCCGCCGTGCGCGGCAGGAGCCATCATGTGGATCGCCATCCGACTGCCGCAGCTGCCGCTCGAGATTTTCCTGCGCGGCTCGTCCACGCCTGAGCCTTTCGCGCTCGAGGAGCGGCACCGCGTCTTCGCCTGCGACGGCAAGGCCCGCTCGCGCGGCGTGCGCGCCGGCATGGCCGTTTCGGCGGCGCTCGCCCTGGCGCCGGGCTTGCGCTTCGCGCAGCGCGACCCCGCCGCAGAGACCGAGGCGCTGCTCGGCCTGGCCGGGTGGGCGGCGCAATTCACCCCCGGAGTGGCGCTCGAGTTCCCCGACGCGGTGCTGCTCGACGCCGCGGGCAGCCTCAAGCTCTTCGGCGGCCTTGCGCCGCTGCTCGGACGCCTTCGCCGGGAGCTGGCTCAGATGGGCTGGAGCGCGCGGCTCGCGGGCGCGCCCACGCCGCGCGGAGCGTACTGGCTGGCTTTCGCCGGAAGCGAGCGATTCGTCGATTCCGCGATCGAGCTCGAACCGACGCTCACCGCGCTCCCCGTCGCGGTCCTGCGCTGCGACGGCGAAACGCTGGAGGCGCTCGCCGCGATCGGCGTGCGCACGGTCGGCGAACTGCTCGCGCTGCCTCGCGGAGGCGTGGCGCGGCGCTTCGGCCAGAAGCTGCTCGATTCGCTCGACCGCGCGCTCGGTCGGCTTCCCGATCCGCGGAATTTCTATGTTTCGCCGGCGCGGTTCAGGGGGGCGCTCTCGCTTCCTTCGGAGGTCGTGCAGGCCGAGGCGCTGCTGTTCGCCGCGAAGCGGCTGATCGTCCAGCTCTGCGGATTTCTCGCCGCGCGCTCGGGCGGCGCGCAGCGCTTCGTCTTCCGGCTGAAGCACCGCGACCGCGCCGCGACCGAGGTCGCGATCGGCCTGGTCTCGCCCTCGCGCGATGCCGGGCATTTCGCGCTGCTCGCCCGCGAGCGATTCTCGAATCTCGCGCTCGAGCAGCCGGTGCGCGAGATCGCGCTGGAAGTCGACGAGGTGCTGCCGCTCGCGGGGCGCAACCTCGGGCTCCTTCTCGAGGAAGGCAAGCCCCAGGGCGACTGGGAGCGCCTCCTCGAGCGGCTGCGCGCACGGCTCGGCGCCGAGGCGGTCGGCGGCATCGCCGTGCAGCCCGAGCATCGCCCGGAGCGCGCCAGCGCGGCGGCCGATCCCGGCGCGAAGCAGCCGCAGCCGGGATTCGGCGAGCGCCCGATGTGGCTGCTGAACCGTCCTAAGCCGCTCGAGGAAATCGGCGCGAGGCCTCACCACGAAGGACCGCTCGAGCTGCTTGCCGGCCCCGAGCGCATCGAGTCCGGCTGGTGGGACGGCGGCGACGTCGCCCGCGACTATTTCATCGCGCGCATGCAGAACGAGGCGCTGGTCTGGGTCTACCGCGAGCGCGGCGGGGGCGGCTGGTACCTGCACGGACTGTTCGCCTGACGTGTATTCCCCCCTTCCCGCCTACGCCGAGCTGCACTGCCTCAGCAATTTCACTTTTCTCCGGGGCGCTTCGCATCCCGAGGAATTGGTGAGCCGCGCCGCGGCACTCGGCTATTCGGCCCTCGCGCTCACCGACGAATCCTCGTTCGCCGGGGCGGCGCGTGCGCATGTCGCCGCGAAAAACACCGGGCTGCGGCTCATCATCGGCTCGGAAATACGGCTGAAGGACGGGCCCAAGCTGGTTTTTCTCGCGACGAACCGCGAGGGTTACGGTCAGCTGTCCCGGCTCATCACCCGCGGACGGATGGGAAGCAAGAAAGGCAGCTATGCGCTCGGACGGAACAATCTCGACGGCGGGCTGCCGGGCTGCCTCGTTCTGCTGATTCCGGACGGCCGGCACGACGCCGAGCACGCCCGGATCGTCGCCGAGCATTTTCCCGGTCGCGCCTGGATCGCGGCGGAGCTGCTGTGCGGGCCCGACGACCGTGCACGCCTCGCGGCCTTGCGCGATCTGGGCAGGAGCGCGGGTCTTCCCCTCGTCGCCGCGGGCGACGTGCACATGCACCTGCGCTCGCGCCGGGCGCTGCAGGACACGTTGACCGCGATCCGCCTGAAGACGCCGGTTCGCGCCTGCGGCCACGCGCTCTACCCCAACGCCGAGCGCCACCTGCGGCTGCGCATGCGCCTCGCGCAGCTCTACCCGCCCGAGCTGCTCGCCGAGACCGTGAAGATCGCGGAGCGCTGTTCCTTCTTGCTCGACGAGCTGCGCTACGAGTACCCCGAGGAGCTGATCCCCGCGGGTGAGACCCCGGCGAGCTGGCTGCGCAAGCTCACCGAGCACGGTCTCGCGCGGCGCTTTCCCGGAGGCACCCCGCAGAAGATCCGCGACCTCGTCGAGCGCGAGCTCGCGCTCATCGCCGAGCTGCGCTACGAGCCCTTTTTCCTAACCGTCCACGACGTGGTCGCGTTCGCGCGCCGCGAGGGCATCCTGTGCCAGGGGCGCGGCTCGGCGGCGAACTCGGCGGTGTGCTACGCGCTGGGCGTCACCGAGGTCAACCCGGCGAAGCAGGAGCTGCTGTTCGAGCGCTTCGTCTCGAAAGAGCGCAACGAACCGCCCGACATTGACGTCGACTTCGAGCATCAGCGGCGCGAAGAGGTCATCCAGTACATCTACGCGAAGTACGGGCGTGATCGCGCCGCGCTCGCGGCCACGCTGATCACCTACCGGCCGAAGAGCGCGCTGCGCGATGCCGGCAAGGCGCTCGATCTCGATCCCAGGCAGGTGGACGCCATCGCGAAGTCGATCGCCTGGTGGGACGACCGCAAGGATCTCGCCCTGCGCCTGCGCGAGGCCGGCTTCGACCCGGCGAGCCCGGTGATGCGCCGCCTGATGGCGCTCGCGCACGCCCTCCTCGGCTTCCCGCGCCACCTGTCGCAGCACGTCGGCGGGTTCGTCATCTCGCGCGGGCCTCTTGCCGAGCTGGTGCCGATCGAGAACGCCGCCATGCCCGAGCGCAGCGTCATCCAATGGGACAAGGACGACCTGGAGAGCCTGGGATTGCTCAAGGTCGACGTGCTCGCGCTCGGGATGCTGTCGGCGATCCGGCGCGCGCTCGGCTTCGTCAATGCTCAACGCAAGAGCAAGATCACAATGGACAGCCTGCTGCTCGAGGAGGATCCCGCGGTCTACGAGATGATCCGCCACGCCGACACCATCGGCGTGTTCCAGATCGAGTCGCGCGCGCAGATGTCGATGCTGCCGCGCCTCAAGCCCATGCATTTCTACGACCTCGTGATCGAGATCGCGATCGTGCGGCCCGGTCCGATCCAGGGGGACATGGTGCACCCCTACCTGCGGCGGCGCGAAGGCAAGGAGCCGGTCGACTATCCGAACGACGCGGTGAAGAAAGTGCTCGAGCGCACCCTCGGCGTGCCGATCTTCCAGGAGCAGGTGATGCAGCTCGCGGTGGTGGCGGCGGGCTTCACGCCGGGCGAGGCCGACCAGCTGCGCCGCGCGATGGCCGCGTGGAAGCGCAAAGGCGGCCTCGAGCCCTTCCAGAAGAAGCTCAACGACGGCATGCGCGGGAACGGCATCCCCGCGGAGTTCGCCGACCGCATCTATAGGCAGATCCTCGGTTTTGGCGAGTACGGCTTTCCCGAGTCGCACTCGGTGAGCTTCGCCCTGCTCGCCTACGTTTCCGCCTGGCTCAAGCATCACGAGCCCGCGGCCTTCCTTGCTGCGCTCCTCAACAGCCAGCCGATGGGCTTCTACACGCCCTCGCAGCTGGTGCAGGACGCGCGCCGCCACGGCGTCGAGGTATGGCCGGTGGACGTCACGGCGAGCGAATGGGAGTGCACGCTGGAGCGCGAGGCGGTTCGCCTTGGACTCCTGATGGTCCGGGGCTTCCCGGAAGCCGCCGCGAAGCGCGTCGCCGAGGTTCGCCGGGAACGGGCCTTCGAATCGGTCGACGACTTCGCGCGCCGCGCCGCGCTCGACCGGCGCGAGCTTAAATGCCTGGCTGCCGCCGGCGCGCTGGAACCGCTCGCGGGCCACCGGCGTGAGGCGTACTGGTCGGTCGCGGGTGCGGACACGAGCAGGCACATCCTCGCCGGTGCGCCGGTGACGGAGGACCGGCCGCTTCTCGCGCCTCCCACCGAAGGAGAGAGCCTGCTCGCCGACTACGCGAGCACCGGACTCACGCTGGGACGCCACCCGCTCGCGCTGCTGCGCCGGCGCCTTTCGCGAATGCGCTTTTCCACCGCCGAGGAGCTGAAGCGGCTGCCGGGCGGGGCGACGGCGCGCGCCGCCGGCATCGTCACCGGCCGGCAGCGGCCCGGAACCGCCTCGGGCACGGTGTTCGTCACGCTCGAGGACGAGACCGGCTGCGTCAACGTCATCGTCTGGCCGCGCCTGGTCGAGGCCCAGCGGCGCGAGCTGCTGGGCTCCAAGCTGATGGGAGTCGAGGGAACGCTGGAGCGCGAAGGCGAGGTGATGCACCTCGTCGCGAAGCGCCTCGTCGACCACAGCGACCTGATCGGGTCGCTGCAGATCGACTCACGCGATTTTCACTGAGCTACGAAGCGCCGTACATGTACTCGCGCGTCAGCGGCAGCGGGTTCGCGCCCGCGCCTGCCTTGCGCGCGAGCACCTGGTGGATGCTCATCCACTCGTTCGCGAACCCGTGCGCGCAACCTGCGAGATAGATTTGCCAGATCCGGTAACGCTTGTCCCCCGCCAGGGAAGTTGCGCGCTCGCGGTTCTGTTCCAGGCGCCGCGCCCACTCGAAGCAGGTGCGCGCGTAGTGAGGTCGCAGCGACTCGACGTCGGAGACCTCGAAGCCGGCGAGCGCCATTTCGCGCAGCACCAGCGACACGTGCGGCAGCTCGCCGTGCGGGAACACGTAGCGGTTGATGAATTCCCCCGCGCCCAGGCCGACCCAGCTGTTGTCGGGATCGACGGCGGTGATGCCGTGGTTCATAACCAGGCCGTTTTCGGCCAGCAGCGAGCGGATCTTGACAAAGTACGCACCGAGGTGGCGCAGCCCGACGTGCTCGAACATGCCCACGCTCGCGATCTTGTCGTAGGTGCCCTCTTCCGGGATATCACGGTAGTCCTGAAGACGCACCTCGCAGAGGTCTTGCAGCCCTTCCTCGCGAATCCGCCGTGAGACGAATTCATGCTGGTTCCGGCTGAGGGTCACCCCGGTCGCGCGAGCACCGTACTTCTTTGCGGCCCGCAGGATCAGCGCGCCCCAGCCGCAGCCGATGTCGAGGAAGCGCTCGCCCGGCTTGACCATGAGCTTGTTGAGGATATGATCGAGCTTCTGCTCCTGGGCGAGCTCGAGCGAATCGTCCTCGCTCCGGAAATAGGCGCAGGAGTACACCATGTTCCCGTCGAGCCAAAGGGAATAGAAGTCGTTCGAGACGTCGTAGTGGTAGTGGATGGCGTCACGGTCGCCCTTGCGGTTGTGCCGCCAGAACCGCCGCAGGCCGCGGCTGCCGCGGGAAGCGGCGCTGCGGGCAAGGCTTTCGGCCACCCGGAACACCTCGAGGATCGGCCCCTCGACGCGCAGATAGCCTTCGACGTACGCGTAGCCGAGCTTCATCAGATTGGGCGAGATCAGGAATCTCAGCGCCGACGGGCTCGTCACCCCGATCTTGACCTTGGGCTCGCTCGCAAGATCGAAGGTGCGGCCGTTCCACAGCTCCAGCCGCAGCGGGATCGACACAGACTCCCTGAGGCTGGAGACGAGGCGCTCGATACGGCGTTCGACGAACATGTGATTTTTCCCGGACCGGCGAATATCATAGCATCGCGGCTGTCCCCCCATCTCCGGAGGCGTCATGAAGGCTCGTTTTCTCGCGTTGGCGCTCGCGCTGATGTCGGTCGCCGCGTGGGGCCAGTACCCTTCCCGGCCGATCAGGCTGATCGTGCCGATTCCTCCCGGAGGCGCCCCCGACATCTCCGCGCGCGTCGTCGGCCAGCGGCTCGCCGAGTTGGTCGGCCAGCCCGTGGTGGTCGAGAACCGCCCGGGTTCGAACGGCAACATCGCCATGGACCTCATCGCAAAGGCGCAGCCGGACGGCTACACCCTCGGGCTGCTCGCCGACAGCATGATCACCATCAACCCGCACCTCTACAAGGAGATGCAGACCGACCCCATCAAGGACCTCGCCCCGGTCGCGTCGGTCGTGTCGAACCAGTGGGTGCTGTCGGTGAACCCGTCGGTACCGGTGAAGACCTTCAAGGAATTCATCGAATACGCGCGCCGCGCCAAGCCGCCGCTCGCGTACGCGTCGGGAGGCAACGGCAGCATTCACCAGCTCGCGATGGAGATGCTCAAGCAGCGCGCCGGGATCGACCTCGTGCACGTGCCGTACAAAGGCGGCTCGCCCGCCACGACCGCGACCGTCGCGGGCGAGGTCGCGGCGATGTTCTCGGGCACCTCCTCGGCCCCGCAGATCAAATCGGGCAAGCTGCGCGCGCTCGCGGTCACCGGCCTGCATCGTTCGGACGTCTTCCCGGATCTGCCGACCATCGCCGAGTTCTACCCCGGCTACGAAGTCACGATCTGGCTCGGCCTGTTCTCGGCGGCGGGCACGCCCGAACCCGTGCTCGCGAGCCTGCACGCCGAGGTCAACAAGCTGCTCGCCGAGCCCGACACCAGGAAAAAACTCAACGCGGCGGGAGGCCTGGAACCCTACATCAGCACCAGCGCCGAGTTCGCCGCGCTGATCCGCAGCGACTACGACAAGTACGGAAAGCTTGTCAAGGACGTCGGGGTCAAGGTCGATTGAGGAATGGGTGCCACGTTCGTTCGGACTGTATTAGAATCGTTCTAATTCTTACCTGGAGGAGGGAAGAGAGTGAGGCACACCAAGAAATCGGCAGTCATGATCGCCCTGTTGCTGTGTGCCGCGCAGGCCTCGGCTCAGACGATCAAGATCGGCTCGGTACTGACCTTGTCGGGACCCAACGCGACCTTGGGCGAGAACATGGACCGGGCGATCAAGCTGTACATGAAGCTGCACCAGGACAAGCTGCCGCCCGGCGTGAAGGTCGAGGTCATCACCCGCGACGACGGCGGCCCCAATCCCGACAAGGCAAAGCAGCTCTCGCAGGAGCTGATCGTGCGGGACAAGGTGCAGTTCCTGGCCGGCATGACCTGGACGCCCAACGCGATGTCGTCGGCACCGCTGTCGACCGAGGCCAAGGTGCCGATGGTGATCATGAACGCCGGCACCTCGGTCATCACCACCATGTCGCCCTACATCGTGAGGACCTCGTTCACGCTGTGGCAGTCGAGCCTGCCCATGGGCACCTGGGCGGCGAAGAAATTCAAGACCGCCTACGTCGCGGTGAGCGACTTCGGTCCCGGGCACGACGCCCAGGCGGCCTTCACCAAGGGCTTCACCGACGGCGGCGGGAAGGTCGTCGGCGAGGTCCGCATCCCGCTGGCCAACCCCGACTTCATCCCCTTCATGCAGCGCGCCAAGGACGCCCAGCCCGACGCGATCTTCGGCTTCGTTCCGGCCGGCAAGCAGGCGACCGCCATCATGAAAGCCTACGGCGAGCTGGGTCTCGACAAGGCGGGCGTGAAGTTCATCGGGCCCGGCGACATCACGACCGACGAGGAGCTGCCCAACATGGGCGACGTCGCGCTGGGCGTGCTCACGGTGTTCCACTACTCCGCCGCGGCCGACCGGCCGGCGAACAAGGCCTTCATCGCCGCGTGGAAGAAGGAATACGGCGAGAACTCCACGCCGAGCTTCATGTCGGTCGGCGCCTGGGACGGCATGGATGCGATCTACTACGCGATCCGCGAGCAGAAGGGCAAGATCGATCCGGACAAGACCATGGAGCTGCTCAGGCAATACAAGAGCAGCACCAGCCCGCGCGGCCCCATCGCGATCGACCCGGAGACCCGCGACATCGTCCAGAACGAGTACCTGCGCGAAGTGCGCAAAGTCGGCGGCAAGCTCGAGAACGTCGAGCTGGAGACCGTGCAGACCGCGGTGAAGGATCCCTGGAAGATCATCAACAACAAGAAATAGAAATCGAGCAAGGTATCCGGCCGCCCCGCGCCACGCCCGGCGTGACGCGGGGTTCGTTTATCTGCACCCGAGGGAGGCTCTGAGTGCAGGCTGTTCTCGCATCGGTGGTGAGCGTCGCGTTCCACGGGGCCGCGCTCGGCATGATCCTGTACGTGATCTCGGTGGGCCTGTCGGTCACCATGGGGCTTATGGGCTTCGCCAACCTCGCGCACGGCGTGTTCGCCATGGCGGGCGGCTACGTCCTCACCACCGCCATCTCGCGCTTCGGTGTGCCCTTCCCGCTCGCGCTCGCTCTCGCCTTCGTCCTCGTCGGCGCCGCGAGCGTGGTGCTCGAGCGGCTGCTCTACTCGCGCCTGTACACCGCGAGCGACCTCGAGCAGGTGCTGTTCACCATCGGCCTGATCTTCATCGCGGTGGCGGTCGCGCGCTTCATCTACGGGACGCTGCAGCAGCCGGTGGTGCTTCCCGCTTACCTCAAGGGGCAGTTCTCGCTGCTGGGACGCGACTTCCCGACCTACCGCGTATTCATCATCGCCTTCAGCGCGGTGATGGTGGGCCTGCTCTGGTTCGGCGTGGAGCGCACGCGCTGGGGCGCGATGGTGCGCGCGGCGGTGGACAACCGCGCGATGGCCCAGTCGGTGGGCATCGACACCAAGAAACTGTTCACGCTGACCTTCGCGCTCGGCAGCGGGCTCGCGGGCCTGGGCGGCGGCCTGGGCGCCGAGATCATCGCGATCCAGCCCACCTACCCCTTCGAGAACCTCGTGTACTTCCTGGTCGTGGTCGCGGTGGGCGGGCTGGGCAGCCTGCGCGGCCCCTTCGTCGCGGCGCTGCTGATCGGCATCGCCGACACGGCCTGCAAATACTGGCTGCCGCAGTTCGGCGCCTTCCCGATCTACGTCGCCACGATCGCCATCCTGCTGTGGCGGCCGGCGGGACTGTTCGGGAGGCACGCATGAGCAGGCACGCCGGAGGCTACAGCGCCGATCCCCGCGTCCGCGCGGTCGAGTGGCTGCCGTGGGTCGTCGCCCTCGCCGCCTTCTTCCTCCTTCCCGAGTACCTGTCTCTCGGCGCGCGCATCCTGATCTACATGCTGTACGCGCTGTCGCTCGACCTCATCGTCGGCTACGCGGGCATCATCACCCTGGGCCACAGCGCCTACTTCGGGCTGGGGGCCTACGTCGCCGGAATACTCGCGGCCAAGGCAGGAATCAGCGACCCCATGGTGCAGCTCGCCGCGGCGGCGGCGGCCGGCGCGCTGCTCGGCCTCGTCACGGGCGCGATCATCCTCAGGACCAGGGGGCTGACGCTGCTCATGCTCACGCTCGCGATCACCTCGGTGCTGCTCGAGATCGCGAACAAGGCGTCCTCGCTCACCGGCGGCGCAGATGGGCTCTCCGGCGTGGTCATCGCGCCCATCCTGGGAATGTTCAAGTTCGACCTGTTCGGCAAGACGGCGTACCTCTACTGCCTGGCGGTGCTGCTCGTGGGCTGGTGGGTGGTGAGGAGGCTGATCTACTCGCCCTTCGGCACCTCGCTCACCGGGGTGCGCGAGAACAGCCTGCGCATGCACGCCATCGGCGCCCCGGTCTACTGGCGGCTGGTGCTGGTGTACACGATTTCGGCCACCGTCGCGGGCGTCGCCGGTGGGCTGCTCACCCAGACCAACCAGTTCGTTGGACTCAACGTGCTTTCCTTCGAGTCGGCGGGCGAGCTGCTGGTGATGTTGATCCTGGGAGGCGTGGGTCGCATCTACGGAGCCTTCGTCGGCCCCGTCGTCTATCTCATCGCCCAGGACCTGCTCGCGAAGCAGTTCCCGGAGTACTGGTACCTGGGGATCGGCACGATGCTGGTGCTCGTGGTCCTGTTCGCCCGCGGAGGCATCCTCGGCATCCTCGACGGGCTGATCGCCAGGCTGCGGAGGAAGGCGTGAGCGCGGCCCTCGAAACCCGCGCGCTGTGCAAGTCCTTCGGTGCGCTCACCGTGGCCGAGAAGATCGACTTCCGCCTCGAGCCGGGCGCGCGCCATGCCCTCATCGGGCCGAACGGCGCGGGGAAGACCACGTTCGTGAACATGCTGACGGGCGTCCTGCCGCCGTCCTCGGGCCGCATCCTGCTCGGAGACGAGGACATCACCGCGCTCGGCCAGGCGAAGCGCGTGAAGCTCGGCCTCGGCCGCACGTTCCAGATCAACGCGCTCTTCAGGCGGCTCCCGGTGCTCGACAACGTCGCCCTCGCGGTCGCCGAGCGCCGTGGCGTGGCGCCGCGAATGCTGCGCGCCGCGAGCGCGCACCCCGACATCCGCGACGAGGGCATGGCGCTGCTCGCGACGCTGGGACTCGCCGACGACGCGAAGCAGCGCATCCTCGACCTGCCCTACGGCAAGCAGCGCCTCGTCGAGATCGCGATCGCGCTCGGCCTGAAGCCGCGCGTGCTGCTGCTCGACGAGCCCGCGGCCGGCGTGCCGTCGCTCGAGTCGCATCGCATCCTCGAGGTGCTCGACAGGCTGCCCAGCGAGATCGCGATCCTCATCATCGAGCACGACATGGACCTGGTGTTCCGCTTCGCGCGGCGCATCACCGTGCTCGTCCAGGGCGAGGTGCTGGTCGAGGGCGCGCCCGATGAAATCGGGCGCGACAAGCGCGTGCACCAGGTCTACCTCGGGGAGCAGCGTCATGGCTGACGCGCTCACCCTCAAGGACGTGCGCGCCGGATACGGCGAAACCGTGGTGATCGAGGAGATCGGCTTTGCTCTTCCCGAGCGCGGATCGCTCTCGGTCCTGGGCCGCAACGGGGTCGGCAAGACGACGCTGCTCGCGACGATCATGGGGCACACGACGTTCCACGCCGGCGCGATCGCGTACCAGGGCAAGCCGATCGAGAAGCTGCCGGTCTACGAGCGCAACCGCCTCGGCGTCGGCTTCGTCCCCCAGGCCCGCGACATCTTTCCTTCGCTGTCGGTCGAGGAGAACCTCACGGTGGCGGCGCGCCCCGGGCGCTGGACCATCGAGCGCGTGCACGACCTCTTTCCCAGGCTGGCCGACCGGCGCAGGCATTGGGGCAACCAGATTTCCGGCGGCGAGCAGCAGATGCTCGCGATCGGGCGCGCGCTCATGGGCAATCCTTCCCTGCTGCTCATGGACGAACCCCTCGAAGGGCTTGCGCCGATCATCGTCGAGTTGCTGCTCGCGGCGCTGCAGCGCCTGATCCGCGAGGACTCGCTCGCCGTGGTGCTGGTCGAGCAGCACGCCAAGCTCGCGCTCGAGGTGACGCAGAGAGCGCTGGTGCTGAACCGCGGCCGCATCGCGTACAGCGGACCGAGCGCGGACCTGCTCGCCGATCCGCAGCGGTTGACGAGCTTGGTGGTCGCTTGAGCGGGTGGCCGTGCGGACGCTCGCCGCAGCGCTGCTCGTGATCGGCCTCACGCCGGCCGCGGCGCAGGACGACCGGGCGCCGGCCCGCGCCGCCATGATCGCGGACATCGCCGCGATGGCGCGCGAGACCGGAGGGGAGACCGGCCGGCCCAGGCTCGCCGATCCGGTCATGGCGGCGATGGCCAAGGTGCCGCGCCACCGTTTCGTGCCGTCCTCCCAGGAAGCCTTCGCCTACGACAACCGCGCGCTCGCGATCGGCGAGGGCCAGACGATCTCGCAGCCTTACATCGTCGCGCTCATGACCGACCTGCTCGACCTGAAGCGCTCGGACCGCGTGCTGGAGATCGGCACCGGCTCCGGCTACCAGGCCGCGGTGCTCGCCGAGCTGGCCGCGAAGGTGTACACGATCGAGATCGTCGAGCCGCTGGGCCGGCGGTCGGCGAAGCTGCTCGAGGAGCTGGGCTACCGCAACGTCGAGCTGCGCATCGGAGACGGCTACGGCGGCTGGCCTGATGGGGCGCCGTTCGACGCCATCGTGGTCACCGCGGCGCCGACGGCGGTGCCGCAGCCCCTGATCGACCAGCTCGGGCGCGGCGGCAGGATGGTGATCCCGGTCGGTGAAGCGGGCGAGGTGCAGCATTTGCTGCTGGTGCAGAAGGAGCGCGACGGCAGCGCGACGACCCGGCGAACCCTGGCGGTGCGCTTCGTCCCCATGACGCGGGACGTGGCAAAATAGAGCCATGCGAGACTATTGGCTGAGCAAGCTTTTCTTCGATCTCCAGAGCTCCCCTCCCCTCGGCGCGGAATACCGCGCCGACCGGAAGAAGATCCTGGACCGCTATCCCCTGAAACCCGAGGTGCGCAAGGCGGTGGAGCGCGACGACGTCGTTTTTCTCGCGGCGCGCGTGAACCCCTATCTCCTGCGCTTCTATTTCGTCGTCGCCGGCATGCCCGAGAGCGAATTCCTCTCCAAGGTGCGCGACGCCGGCGCCCAGAACGCCGCGAGGTCCAGCCATGGCTAGGCTCGTCGGCGTGTTCGCCTCGAGCCACGCGCCGCTCATCGTCCGCGGCTGGAAGGACGTGAGCCCGGCGAACCAGGAGAGCCTGACGCGGTCGATGACCGAGGTGGGACGCCGCATCAAGGCGGCGAAGCCCGACGTGCTCATCGAGATCGCGCCCGATCACTGGGTGAATTTCTTCATCAACAACCTGCCGAGCATCTGCGTCGGCATGGGCGAGGAGCACGAAGGGCCGGCCGAGCCGTGGATGAAGGATTGCCCGTACAAGACGATCAAGGGGCATCCGAAGCTCGCGCACCACATCGTCGAGAC
>Ga0137409_10005135_pt1 | contig 13691 bp, 13 predicted proteins | sample CZODoug1_16funga_FD_122059 | JGI IMG/M metagenome (GOLD analysis project Ga0137409, IMG submission 122059) | Vadose zone soil fungal communities from Angelo Coast Range Reserve, California, USA - CZODoug1_16fungal (Hybrid Assembly) | ecosystem: Environmental > Terrestrial > Soil > Vadose zone... | reverse complement strand
ATCAGTGAGGTGACGTAGAGCGTGCGCAGGGACGGCCAGGTGATGAAGCGGAACTTCTGATAGTGGGTGGCGCCATCGACTGAGGCCGCCTCGTATTGCTCGGACGGAATCGCCAGCCGGCCGGCAATCAGGATCAGGGTCCAGAACGGCAGCGACTTCCAGACATGCATGAGCATCGAGAAGCCGAGCGCGAGCGTCGGGTTGTTGAGCCAGTTCGGACCGTCGGCGCCGGTTAACTTGAAGATCAGCGTGTTGATCACGCCCCACTCGGGGTTGAGCATGAAGCGCACCGACAGGATGGTGGGGATCGACGGCAGCGCCCAGGGCAGGATGAAGATCAGCGACAAGACTTTGATCCACCAGCGCTTGTGCACGAAGAAGCCGGACAGGACCATCGCGATCACCATCTTGATGTTGATCGCGACGACCACGAACACCAGCGTGTTGACCACGCTGCGAAAGAAGATCGGGTCCTCGAAGAGCTTGACGTAACTCGCCGGGTGCCGCGCCAGCCACAAGCCGTAACCCACCGGGTACAACACGAAGACCAGAAATATGAGCAGGTAGGGCAATACCAGCATGCGGCCCCAGAACCGCCAGCGGTCGGGTGTCCGGCGCGCGGCGCGCAGCGCCGGCAGCGAGAGGGACGCCGTCATGTCAGAAGTCCGGTGCAACGAGTGGCCGGTCGCGGTGGCTCCCACCGCGGACCGACCGGTCAGGAGGTCACATCGCCGGCGACGGTCTTGATCCGCTGAATCATCTCGTCGACGGCCTTGTCGACGGGGACATTCTCGTTGAGAACGCGGTTCATTGCCTTGGCCCAGACGTTTTCATTGTTCAAAATCGTGAACTTGTAGTTCTTGGTGAATTCGAAGGTGACCGTGCCATTCATGAACTGGTTGTAGACCGACAAACGGTGCCGGTCGGCCTTCCAGAACGCACTCTGCTGCGCGTCCTTGGTGACCGGGAACCAGCGGCCGAGCGAACCTTCGACATAGGGTGTGAGGTTTGCTTCATCGAGCAGGAAAGCGACGAACTGCTTGGCCGCGGCCTTGTTCTTGGCGTCCTTGAAGATCACGCCGGTCTTGACCGCGGCGCGGTAGACCATCTTGCTGCCATCGGGCTTGTTCGGAAAACCGGCAGTGCGGATCAGTTCGGTGTAGTTCTTCTTGGCGATCGCGCGCTGCTCCTCGGTCAGCGTGGTGTTGTTCATGTCGTCGAGCCACTTGGCCGCAATCGAGATGGTCGCGTTGTGCGTCATGACGGTCGTCTTGTTGTGGAAGGCGACGTTGTTGTCCGGGTCCTTCCAACTCGTTGAGGATGGCGGCGTGCAGCCCTTTTGGTAGACGGCGGTGTAGTCGGTCAGGGCGCTGATCAGGCCCTGGCGCACGCCCGGGTTATCGACCAGGAGTTTGCCGCTGTCGTCGACCAGCTTTACGTTGTACGCATCCATGAACGTGAGAAACGAGAAGAACGAGTCGCTCGAATCCACGCCCATCGGCATGCCGATGCCATAGCCGCGCAAACCAGTCTTCTGGCGGTAGGCGGGTTGCACCTTGTCGCACCAGAAATTCCAATACTCTTTCCAGTTGGTTGGGATATCGGCTTCCTTGAAGCCGGCATCCGCGAGCATGTCGCTCCAGTACTGGATGTGCATCGTCTGCTGCTTGATCGGAAACGCGTAATAAGCGCGCTTCTTGGTCTGGTTGTTGTAGAGCAAGGTGGTCTCAATCGTATTGGGCGCGAAGCGTGCACGAATCGGCTCGATCACGCTGCTGATGTCCTCGAGCTTGCCGTCATAGGCCCACTTGCCAGTGACCTGGAAGTCGTACACGTCCGCGTAGGCGACGTCGGGCAGGCTGCCCGAATCGAGCGCCGACACCGTTTTCGGGATCATGTCCTGGATCGGGTACTGGGACAGTTCGATCTTGAGGTCTTTGTGCTGCGCCTCAAACCTCCTGATCGCTTCGAACAACGCGTCGTCTTCGGACTTGTAGAAGCCTTTGACCCACCAGACAGTGAGTTTCTCCTGCGCCGATGCCAAGTTGCCGGCGAGCAGCCCGACGCTGACAAACACGCCGGCCATCCATTTCGTGTGTTTCATGGGTCTGCCTCCTGGGTCTGCGCTCTGACGGCGCTCGTCTCATTGTAGGTTGATTAGGATTGGATCGAGAGCGGCGAACTGTTGGACCACCACACCTCAGCGAGCGGAACTTGCTTTCGTCGGGCCGAACGCGCGCGCGATCAAACGCAGCGATTCCGGAGCGTCCCACTGCCGCGCACCGTAGATCTTGTCGAGCACGCGGCCGTTGGCGTCGATGAGCACCGTGAGCGGGATCTTCGAGGCGCCCAGCATGTGCTCCATCTGCAGGTCGCGATCGATGAAATGGCTGATCGTCGCGTTCGACCGCTTGAGGAAGTCCTGGGCGCGATCGGCGTAGTCGTCAGTGGAGATGCCGATCACCGCGAACGGGCCGAGTTCTTCCCGCCACACCAGCCTCTCGAGCGAGGCCATTTCCTCTATGCATGGGCCGCACCAACTGGCCCACACATTGATGATCAGCGGCCGCCCACGGTACTGCGAAAGCTTGCGCGCCGGGCCGTTCAGTCCCTGCAGCGTGGCGTCCCGTAGGGTCTCGCCGATCTGGATTTCGCCGTCGGCGCGCGCGCCGACGGGGAGCAGAACAACGAGCGCGCAGCACAGCAAGGTGCGAGCGATCTTGCTACGGAAGCTCCGAAAAACTACTGCGCCGCCCGACTTGCGGCCTCCGCTCATCTCTGTACGACTCGGCACAGATCCGGTGCTCGGAGGCAATCGGGGCGTGCGCGCAACGTTTTTCAGAGCTTCCCTACTCAATAAACGAAGTTGGGCCATTCGCAGCGAAGCAGACGCCGCCGCGGAAGCGCGGTCGCGGGGCAGGTGGTCGATGGCGGATTCATGCGGCAGCAGGCAAGCCGGTCGGCGGTCGCCAGGTCGGTGGTCGCCATCGAAGCCTAATGCAACCGGCCCGCCCGGCGATCCTGCGAGTCTTTCACATTGCGGCGGTCAATGCCGAAATCGCAGCTGCTCGATTCGAAGGTCGCGTCGCCGATCGCTTGCCGTCAGCCGGCGCGCAACAGGTCGGCCGCCTTTTCCGCAAGCATGATCGTCGGCGCATTGGTGTTGCCCGATACCAGCGTCGGCATCACCGAGCCATCGACCACGCGCAGGCGCGTGACGCCACGCACGCGGAGCTGCGCATCGACCACGGCCATTGGGTCGCCCGCGAGATCGCCCATCTTGCAGGTGCCCGCAGGGTGATAGATCGTGTCGGCGTGGGCGCGAATCAGCGCGCGTAGCTCATCGTCGGCGGTGGCGCTGCCGAAATAGAGTTCGCGCGCGCGATCGCCGCCGCCATAGGGCGCGAAAGCCGGCTGCGCGAAGATCCGCCGCGACAACTTGAGGCCATGAAGAAGCGTCTCGAGATCGGCCGGTTCGGACAAGAAACGCGGATCGATCGCCGGTGCCGCCATCGGATCGTTCGACGCAAGTTGCACAACGCCGCGGCTCTTCGGCTGCAACGCGCAGGCGTGGCAGCTCATGCCGTGGCCAAGGTGGTGGGTTCGATTGTGGTTGTCGACCATGCCGATCACGAAATGCAGTTGCAGATCGGGCCGCGCAAGCTCGGCGCGCGTACGGACAAATGCGCCCGCTTCGGCGAAGTTGCTGGTCAGGATGCCGCGACGTTCGCGCCGCCATTGCATGATTCCGCGCCCCAGCTTTATCGCGCCAGGCAGCGACAATCCCAGCAGATCCGTATTGGCCACCCGCCGGCTGAGCGTGACGTCGAGATGATCCTGCAGGTTGTGGCCGACGCCTGGCACGTCGGCCACAGCGGGGACTCCAAACTGCGCCAGATGCGCCGGTGGGCCGATACCGGACAACAACAGTAGTTGCGGCGACTGCAGCGCACCCGCGGCGACGATCACTTCGCGCCGCGCGCGCACGGTTTGCGTTTGCCCTGCGCGTTCGACGACCACGCCCTGGGCAACGTGGTTGTCGAACACGACGCGTTGCACTCGTGCCTGCGTGAAGAGCGCGAGGTTTGCGCGCCCGCGCACCGGATCGAGATACGCTTGGCGTGCGCTCCAGCGCTCGCCGTTTTTCTGCGTCACCTGATACGGTCCTGCGCCCTCCTGGCGCGCGCCGTTGAAGTCGGCGTTGGTGGCGATGCCTGCTTCGTTCGCAGCGCGCAGGAACAACGCGTCGAAGGGATTGGGCGAGCGCAAGTCGGCAACATTGAGTGGACCCCCCGCGCCGTGCCATTGACTCGCACCGCGCTCGTTGTTCTCCGCACGCAGGAAGTACGGCAGAACATCGCGCCAGGCCCATCCTTGCGCGCCCTGCGCGGACCACTGGTCATAGTCCTCGGGTTGGCCGCGCAGGTAGATCATGGCGTTGATGCTGGACGATCCGCCCAGCCCGCGGCCGCGCGGTTGATAGCCGCGGCGCCCGTTGAGTCCCGCTTGGGGCACCGTGGTGAACGCCCAATTACAGGCGTTGCGATTCATCACGTGCAGCGCGGCGCCCACCGGTACGCGATTCAGGATGCTGTCGTTCTCGCCGCCCGCTTCGAGCAGCGCGACGCTTGCGCCCGGGTCTTGCGACAGCCGCGCGGCCAGCACACAGCCCGCGGAGCCACCGCCGACGATCACGTAATCAAATTCCAAGCCGTGCTCCTTTGCCGACCGAGATGGTGCCGCCCCGATCAGGGTTCGGTGCCGCTTCAGCGCCGTGAACAGGCAAGGCGACACAGCTCAAGGCCCACGGCGATTTATGCAGCAGCTTGACACGCGATCCTGGCGCCCAATCCAGCGGCAACACACGGGCCGGAATCCTCCGCGCAATTCGCGGCGAGCAAGTTCGCAAGTTCGGCGCGGCGATCAATCGAATTCACGAGCGATTGTCGCCCCTTCGTGTCGTTGCGGGCGGATCGCGCCAGTCTCCGAAGAGGGAAGCCCTGAAAACCTGCTGCGCGGGCCCAACTTGCCGCCTTTGCTCCTCGGCTCGTACGACTCGGTGGCGGTCCGGCGCTCGGCCGCAACTTGGGCTGCCTCACTACGTTCTCTGGGCTTCCATGGGGCGATCGCCGCATTGCTGGCGCTCTTGGCAACCCGTGAGGATCTTCGGCCGCGGAGTCGTAGCGTGCATCGCAAGTGATGGCGCAGCAAGAGATGATGTGCTGCAAGAGATGTCGTGCACAGAGGATATTGCGCGCACGCGAGAGCGAAATTTGCGCGGGCAACTCCGGACAGCGAGCAGGCGCGGCGTTGCGCGCCGCTTTTCAGTGCAGCGCCAGCGTCTGCGTCATTAGCCCCGCATAGCTCGTAAGAAAAGCATCGATTTCATCGCTCGACGGCTCGCTCGCAATCAACGCAGTGACGTTTTCGCGAAACTGTTCGGCATCCTGGCCGCCGAGAAAGATCTCGCGACGCAGAGACTTGTCGACGATCTCGTAGCCACCGGCCGGATGATGGCCGTTACCGCCGAAGTTCGAGAACTCGACGACGCAGTACCAGGGGCTGTTGTAGATCATGTTCATGAGATTCCAACGCGCTGTCGGTAGGGTTTGGACGACAGCGCTACCTACCTGGAATTTCGGCGCGATACGGCAAATCTCAAGTGCTTAATTGCAGTCAATTGCCCGGTTCATTGCAGCGATTGCCGCGATCGAAGCAACGGGTGACACGCCAGCCGGCGGTTCCGGCCCGCTGGTGTGGTCAAGCGCGCTGCCGGCCGGTTCAATCGAGGGCGGTGAGAAAGTCGCGGAGCGCGGCGTTGAACGCTTCGGGTTGCTCGATGTTCGACAAGTGTGCGGCGTTGGCGATCTTCTGGTAGCGCGCGTGCTCGACCGCCTGCACGATCGTCTCGGCCATCGCCGGCGGCGTGCCCGGGTCCTCGGCGCCGACGATCACCAACACCGGACAGCGAATGTCCTGCAGGCGATGGGTGAGATTCAGCCCGGCGATCGCGTGGGCGCACCCGACGTAGCCGTTGACCGGTGTTGCGCGGATCAAGCCCTCGATGTGCTTGATCACATCGGCATGAGCAATGCGATAGCCCGGCGTAAACCATCGCTCCAGCGTTGCCGCCGCAACCGCGCCGACAGCGGCGGCGCCCTTGACGCTTGCCACGCGCTCGGCCCATACCGGCTTCATCTCGGGCGGCGTGCGACTGGACGTATCGGCGAGCGTCAGTGACGCGATCCGCATCGGCATTCGCAGCGCCGCGACCTGGCCGATCATGCCGCCCAGTGAGAGACCGACAAAATGGCAGTGATCGATATGCAGGGCATCGAGCAGCGCGCGCAGATCGTCGACCAGCAGATCGAGCGTGTAATCCCCCGCCGGCGCGGACGTGCCGCCATGGCCGCGCGTGTCATAACACAGCACGTTGCAGGCGCGCTTGAAGGCATCGATCTGCGGATTCCACATCGTGTGATCGCACGCGAGCGAGTGGCTGAACACGAGCCACGGTCGATACGGCGAACGATCGCCATCGATTCGATAGGCGATTTCAATGCCATTGCCATGCAGATGCTTCAACATCGGTGTTTGGAACTCAAATCAGATGCAGTGCGCCGGACCATGCATTCGTCTGCAACAGTTGCCGCACCTGTGATTGGTGCTGATGGCTAGCCAACAGCAGCAGAATTGCATCGGGTCGCTGCCGGACCGCGCGCGTCAAAGTGACTCGCAGCGGCAATTGGCCGACGCAGCAGACGCAACCAGCGGCCAGGCGCACAACGGTGACTGCGGGCGGTGCCTGCAGACGGGAGAATGCGGCCTGCGCGATTACGATGCGGCGAATTTCGTCTGACCCGGTCGTCCGTTCAGCCGGATCGTCCAGCCAGGCGTCCAGTGCGGCCTGCTGAGCGGCGCCGCTGGCAGCGGCGCGCAAGGTCAGCGCAATGCGCGGGCGCGGCGTGATATTGGCGCGATCGGCCATGGCATCGGGGACGTCATCGGTTGTGCCGCCTGCCAATGCCGGCGCGGCGGTGTTGTCAGCGGCGCCAGAAAGTTGGCGTCAATAGCACCAGCACGGACATAAGTTCCAGGCGCCCGATCAACATCGCGCCCGCGCACACCCAGGTCTCGAAGTCATTGAGAGAAGCATAGTTTGCCGCGGGCCCGATCTGATTCAGCCCCGCGCCAGTATTGTTGATGCAGGCGATGGCGGCGGAGAACGCTGACACTAGGTCGAGCCCGGCGCCGAGCAATAGAAAGGTGCAGACCGCGATCGCAGCGCCGTAGATCAGCATGAATGCGAGCACGGCGAAGATCACGTTGTTTTCGATCACCTGGCCGTCGACGGTAATCGGGTTGATCACTCGCGGGTGCAGGATACGCACGAACTCGCGGCGCGCCTGCTTGACCAGGATGATCGCGCGAATCATCTTGATGCCGCCGCCGGTCGAACCTGAACACGAACAAAAGCCGCACAACAGCAGCATTAGCACCGGTGCCAGCGCCGGCCACTGGTCATAATCGGCGCTGGCGTAACCGGACGTCGTGGCAAGAGAAATTGTGTTGAAAGCGGCATAACGCAGCGCTGTGGCGAAATTGGGATAGACGCCGCGCCACCACAGGAAACAGGCGACCGCAACCGACACGCCTAGTACCACGGCGAGATAGGCGCGCACTTCGCTGTCGCGCCAGTAAGCGCGCGGCGAGCGCTTGCGAAAGGCGATGAAGTGCAGGGAAAAATTGATGCCCGCGAGCAAGACAAATGCCGCGACGGTCGCCTCAATGGCCGGCGAATTCCAGTACGCAACGCCGCCGTCGTGCGGCGTGAACGCGCCTAGGCCCATGGTCGAGAACATCATCATCACAGCATCGATCCACTGCATGCCCGCGAGCCAATACGCAATCGCGCACAAGGTCGAGATCGCCAGGTAAATCGCGAGCAGGCCTTTCGCGGTCTCGGCCACGCGCGGCGTGATTTTCTGTTCCTTCAAGGGTCCGGTAGAGTCGGTCTTGTAGATCTGGCTGCCGCCGACGCCGAGCAGCGGCAGGATCGCCACCGCCAGAACAATGATTCCCATGCCACCCAGCCACACCAGCAGATGGCGCCAGACGTTGATCGAACGCGGCAAGGTGTCGAGGTTGTTCAGTACCGTGGCACCGGTGGTAGTCAGCCCCGACATCGCCTCGAAATAGGCATCGGTGAATGACAGTCCGGGGAGGTTGAGAAGGAACGGCAGAGCGGCGAATGCCGGCAGCACGGTCCAGATCAGCGTTAACAGAAGAAAGCCATCGCGCGGCAGCAACTCGCGTTTGAAGGGCCGCGACGCCAGCAGCATGATCGAGCCGGAGGCGAGCGTGATGAAGAAAGAGACGTCGTAGTCTCTCAGCGCGCGATCGGTGCCGAAATACGCGAAAGCGAGCGGCACCAGCATCGTGAACGCGAACAGGATCACGATCCCGCCCAATACATGCAGCACCGGTAACAGCGAACGGGCGAGAACCGGCATCGGCCACGACTGTCGATAAGAGGCGCGGGATTATGCCCGCCAGTGTTAACGCGCCGGCGCAGGCACCCGCAAGGTGGCCGGCTTGGTTGCGCCGTGTACAGGCTGCGCGAACCACTTTGGCAGCCGGCGCAGAGGCGGCGGCCGGCGACTTGTCGGCGCGTGCCCGCACTTGTGATTGCTGGTGCGCTCCCGTACCCTTGCGCGCCATTGCACCGCGCCGCGTCCGCTGCCTTCTTGCTTGCTGGCCTCGCTTGCGGCATGACTCGTTGACTTGCATCGATGCGGCCCCTCGATGCGCGCGCGACGCGGCGAATCACTCAGTGCGTTGCGCCAACCGATGCTAGATGTCATCAACCTCGAATGTGTACGTGGCGAACGCCAGCTGTTCGCGGCGCTTGGGCTGCGCATTCTGCCGGGAACTTGCCTGCACGTCGCCGGTGAAAACGGCGCCGGCAAGACGAGCCTGCTGCGCATCCTGGTCGGATTGCTCGAGCCGACTGCGGGCGTCGTGCGCTGGCGCGGCGAAGACATTCGCCGCCTGCGCGAGGAATTCTGGCGCGAGCTCGTTTACGTCGGTCACACGAACGGCATCAAGGACGATTTGACGGCTCTGGAAAACGTGCGCTTCGCGTGGGCGTTGCGCGGCGCGCATGGCGCCGCGCGCTTGCATGAAGACGATGCCGGCGCAGCGCTGCAGGCGCTTGGCCTGGGCGGCCGCGCCAGCACGCCGGTGCGTTTTCTGTCGCAAGGACAGAGGCGCCGTGTGGCGCTGGCCCGGCTGCTGCTTGCGCCAGCGCCGCCGCTGTGGGTACTCGACGAACCGTTCGTCGCGCTCGATGCGCGCGGTGTGGCCGTGTTATCCGCGCGCATTGCCCAGCATATTGGCGCCGGCGGCATCGTCGCCTTGACCACTCATCAAGAAGTGCCGCTGCCTGGCCCTGTGCAGCGCTTGGAGCTGGCGCCGGTGCGGGCGGAGGCAGCGTGAGGGCAACGGTGCTCGCGGTTCTGCGGCGCGATCTCTTGCTCGCGTTGCGGCAGCGTGGCGACATCGCCAATACGGTGCTGTTTTTTTTCGTGGTCGTCGCCATGGTGCCGCTCGCCGTGGGTCCGGAACCCAAGACCTTGCGCTTGATTGCGCCTGGCATGGTGTGGGTCGCGGCGCTGCTGGCGGCGATTCTGTCTCTGCCGCGGTTGTTCGCGCACGATCATGCGGACGGCACGCTCGAACAATTGCTGCTCACCGGCGAACCGCTGGCGGTGATCGTGCTCGCGAAATGCGCCGCGCATTGGCTCGCCACCGGTCTGCCGATTACGTTGTTGGCGGCGGTCTTCGGCGTGGTTTTCGATCTCGGGGCCGATGTGACCGGCGTACTAGTTGCTACCCTCTTGTTGGGAACACCCGCTCTGTCATTGCTCGGAGCCGTGGGCGCCTCGTTGACATTGGGCCTGCGCGGTGGCGGCGTGTTGGTCGCATTGCTGGTATTACCGCTTTGCGTGCCGGCACTGATTTTCGGCGCCGGCGCGATTGATGCGGTGGCCGGCGGCTTGTCGGCGCAGGGACATTTGCTGATTCTCGGCGCCTTGTCGCTGGGCGCATCGGTTCTTGCGCCCTGGGCGATTGCCGCGGCGCTGCGGATATCTTTGGAATAATCGCGGTCTGATCACTAGGTGTGAGCAACGGCTGTGAGCAACTCGCGGGAAGCTTGCGCAGCAGGCGAGTACGACAGTGGCGGCAGGAGGCCGCGCGAACGACATGACAGCGACGGCAACTTCTGATTCATTGAGCATCTTCCGCTTCGCCTCGCCGCCCGAGTTTTATCGTCTGGCAGGGTGGCTTGCTCCGTGGTTCGCGGTGCTGGCCGCGTTACTGGCGGCGATTGGCCTTTATCTCGGTTTCTTCATCGCGCCCGCCGACGCCCAGCAGGGCGACGTCTATCGCGTGATCTTCATCCATGTGCCAGCAGCCTGGATGGCAATGTTCCTGTATCTCGTCATGGCGTTCTGGGCCGGGGTTGGCCTGGTCTTCAACACCCGCCTGTCATCGATGCTGGCGCACGCGATCGCACCCACGGGCGCGTTGATGGCGGCGCTGGCGCTTTGGACCGGCGCCTTCTGGGGGCGTCCCACGTGGGGCACTTATTGGGTTTGGGATGCGCGCCTGACATCGACCTTGATTCTGCTGTTTCTGTACCTGGGGTATCTGGCACTGGTCGCAGCGATCGACGAGGCGCGGCGCGCCGATCGTGCCAGTGCCGTTCTTGCGCTCGTAGGGGCCGTCAACGTGCCGATCATTTATTTTTCAGTCAGGTGGTGGAACACCTTGCACCAGGGCTCCTCGATCGGTCCCGGCTCCGGGCAGATGGCGCGCTCCATGCTCGCGGCGATGCTGGTGATGGTGTTTGCGGTCTGGATGTATTGCATCGCTGTGATATTGATCCGCGTGCGCGCGGTGATCCTCGAACGCGAACGATCGACGGGCTGGGCCCAGGCGGTGGCGACGGCGTCGTCCTAGTGCACGCAGTTCGTCATGATTCCGGACGATGATTCCGTGGCGACCCGCGTGCAGTGCGAACTGGGACGCCCATGCGGCACGTCCATACGGCAGTCCGTTCGGCGCCGGTAAAGCCCATGAAAGGCTGCCGACAGCGGCTATTCTCAAGGTTGCGCGGCCGGGGTGAGCGCTAGATTTGCGGCGCGCCGGCTGCCACGGTTTTCGGGGCCCACTGCGATGGCAATGAACTGGAACAGTCTCGAGCAATTTCTTGCCATGGGCGGGTACGGCTACTTTGTCTGGATGTCGTACGGCGCGGCGCTGGCGTTGATCGTCGGCGAGGTCGCAAGCGTGCGTCTGCGCCGCCGCCGTGCGCTGGCGCAAGCGGCGGATCGCGCCCGCGGCGCGAATTCGAACGAACGATAGGCTTTTGGGGCACACAATGAAGGCTCGCCACAAACGATTGGCATTGATACTCGGTGGGCTGGCCGTGCTCGGGATCGCGGTGACGATGGTCCTGACCGCGTTCCGCGACAACCTGGTGTTTTCCTTCACGCCATCTGACGTGATCGCGCAGAAAGCGCCGCAAGAGCGTGCCTTTCGCGTCGGCGGGCTGGTCGTTGCGGGCAGCGTCCGCCGCGAGGGAATTCGCGTGAATTTCCAGGTGACGGATACCGTCAAAACGATTCCGGTCATCTATCAGGGCATTCTTCCGGACCTGTTCCGCGAGGGCAAGGGTGTGGTCGCGCAAGGCAAACTCGGCGCCGACGGTGTATTTCAGGCGAGCGAAGTTCTCGCCAAGCACGACGAGAACTACATGCCGCCGGATGCCGCGCACGCGATCGAGCAGGCGCAGAAGGCGCAACGCACATTGGTCAAACCCAGCACGTAAGTTCAGATCGCTGGATCGCGCTCGCGCTCCCTTGGTGCGCGCGAGGCTGGCGAACCCGCTGATTGACAAGTGGTCGCGAACTGGCACCAACGTCGGTGGTTTCTCAGCTTCGCTCGACTCGCCGCTGCTGCTGCCTGCGCGCGGCCCCGTCGTATCGTGCTGGACGTCGCGACCTGCTGCGCAACGATGAGCCGCGCCTAGAATCGCTCGCGCTCGCGCGAATGACATGCTCGCCAACACATTACAAAGTTTGATCGCCGGACACTGGCTCGGCGAACGCGCGGCGCAGGCATTGCCGAGCGCCGTCAACGGCCAAGCGGTCGCCTTCACGCACGAGGAACCGATCGACTTTGCCGAAGCGCTCGCATACGCCCGCGGGCGCGGCACACGCGCATTGCTCGCGCTCGACTTTCAGGGGCGCGCGGCGCGGCTGCGCGCGTTGGCTTCGTACCTGGTCGAGCGCAAGGAAACGCTGTACGCGTTGTCGTTCGCCACCGGTGCCACGCGCAACGATGGCTGGATCGATATCGAGGGCGGCTTCGGCACGTTGTTCGCGTACGCCAGTCTCGCTGCCAACGAATTGCCCTCGGGCAACGTGCTGCACGAGGGGCCGCCGGTCGCCTTGGGCAAGCAGAACAAATTCGCTGGCACGCACATCCTGGTGCCGCGCGGCGGCGCGGCGGTGCACATCAACGCCTTCAACTTTCCCGTGTGGGGCGTGCTGGAAAAATTCGCGCCGAGCTTTCTCGCCGGCGCCCCCTGCATCATCAAGCCGGCCACCGCCACGAGCTACTTGTCGGCCGCACTTGTGCGCCTGATGCACGAGTCGGGACTGCTGCCCGAGGGCGCGCTGCAGCTCGTAATCGGTGGCGCGGGCGACTTGCTTGATCGTCTCGATGACACCGACGTGGTCACCTTTACCGGTTCGGCGGCGACCGCGACCCGTCTGCGCGCGAACGCGAATCTACTCATGCGCTCGGTGCCGTTCAACGCCGAGGCCGATTCGCTGAACTGCGCGATCCTTGCGCCTGACGTCACAGCCGACGACGAGGAGTTCGATCTCTATGTGCGCGAAGTTGCGCGCGAGATCACGGTCAAGGCGGGGCAGAAGTGCACGGCGATCCGGCGCGCCATCGTTCCGCGTGCGCTGCTCGATGCGGTGGCCGGGAAATTGCGCGATCGGTTGACGAAAGTCGTGGTCGGCGATCCGGCGCTGGGCGCTGTGAAGATGGGTCCGCTCGCATCGCCGGCGCAGCGGGTGGATGTGGCCGCGCAAGTGGCGCAACTGGCGGCGGCTCCGGGAAAAGCGCCGACAAATCAAGACCGAGCCCGGCTCGGTGATGCTGACGCCACCGTACTCCAAAGAGTGCGACTAACACGAATAACATTAAGAACATCAGAACCTGAAGGAAGCGCAAACCCAACTCCACTCCCACCACCCAAGTCACCATTATTCTCGCTCCAGGCAGCGGCTTGCCAATGCGACCCAGAGTCATAAAAACTGCGCTCAAAATCACGGACGCCCAGCAGCCGCAGTGGAATGCATTTGCGGACACGCTGCGCAAGCAAGCAGCCGAAGGCGACAAGCGCATGCAGGCGTGGCGCGCCCAAGCCGGGCAGCGTACTGAACGTCAAAGACCTACTGCCATCGCGCGTATCGAGCGCGAGCAACAGCGTCATGCCGCCGCCGTCGTCAGATTGAACGAACTGCTCGCAGTCGAAAAACCGCTCTATGCGGCGCTCTCGGCCGACCAGAAGCCAGTTGCCGACGAGCTGCTCGTGCCGCGCAGCCATC
>Ga0137409_10005133_pt1 | contig 13692 bp, 9 predicted proteins | sample CZODoug1_16funga_FD_122059 | JGI IMG/M metagenome (GOLD analysis project Ga0137409, IMG submission 122059) | Vadose zone soil fungal communities from Angelo Coast Range Reserve, California, USA - CZODoug1_16fungal (Hybrid Assembly) | ecosystem: Environmental > Terrestrial > Soil > Vadose zone... | reverse complement strand
GCGTGCCCGGACGCGGAAACGCTTGCCGCTTACCATGAGCGCTCGCTGCTCCCCAATGAATTGAATTCCTGGAAGGAACACATTGTGGCTTGCGCGCATTGCCAGGAGCTTCTTGCTCACCTCGAGTTGACCGACGATATTCCTCTGCACGCCGCTGAGGAGGTAGAAGTCTTTGCCATGGCGGATGCAGAACACGTACCTGCCGTGCAGCAAGTCGAATCTCTGCCACGGCGCGTCCCCGCGCGCGAGCGCCAGCGCGCTTCGCGCCTCACCCACGGAGTCCGCTGGCGTTGGATCGCCCCCGCCGGAGCAATTGCCGCGGGCTTGCTGGTGTGGATCGCGCTGCACGAAAACGAACATCCTTTCCCGAATTCCAACGAGGTCAAAATCGCAAAGAATCAGGAGCCCGCTGTTCCTGCGCCTCCTGCATCCGCTGGAGGGACTGCCGCCTCGCCGGAGGTGCAGCTGAGTCCGTCAAAGCCTCCCTCCACGGCTGACACGCTTTCCTCCTACTCCAAGCTGCCGGATTCGAGGGGCCTGAGAAAGCAGCAAACTGATGAGTCAAAAACAAGGGGCGCACTGGCAGCCCCTTCGCTGGGAAGAGAAGAAAGCCGGCGGAAGGATGCGGAGCGTGACGCCGATGCATATCTCTTTCGTGACGAGAAAAAAGCAGATCTCGACGACAAGGTTGTTGGCGGCATGGTACGGGAGAAAGCACTGGAGACGAAAAAAGAAAGGGAGACCCAAGCGAATGCGCGCACGCCAGCGCCGGCGCAAGAACAGAATCTCCAAGCGCAAAACCAGAATATTTCGCCAAAAGTGCCAGGTCCGGCTCCGCTCGGCCAGGCGAAAAACGTGGCAAAGTCGAAGGCCGCTCCTTCTCCTGCTCCAGCGGCAGAAGCGGCCTCAGGTTATGCAGCCAGCGCAGCCACAGAGACGGTGATGGTCTCCGATTCGCGTCTGATCGCCGCCCCGGGCTCCGCTTTTGTTTGGCGCCCCGGTCGCGCCGGTCTCATCGAGTTCTCTCCTGATGGCGGACGTTCCTGGATGCGTCAGCCGAGCGGCGTCCTCGTGGACCTGCTGACCGGTTCCGCAACCTCGGAAAGGGTTTGCTGGATCGTCGGACGTGCGGGTGCCATTCTCTTAACAACGGATGGCGGCGCGCACTGGAAGTTGCTTTCTTCGCCGCTAAAAGAAGATCTCGGCGGAATTCGCGCCGCGGACGCGCTGCATGCCGCCATCTGGAATGCGCGCGGCACGAAATATTTTGCGACCGGCGACGGCGGCTTGACCTGGGAACCTGCCGTTCATCCATGACTTGAGGCCATCTCTTCCAAGTCTAAAATTCTTGCAAGAAATCCCGTTGGCGCCGTTCTAAGAGGGAAGGCAAATCTTGATCGAGGTGAAGGTGATGAATCTCTCTGGGAAAATGCTAAGAAAACGATTGGTTTGGGGCCTCTCTTCGGCTGCGATCTTCGCCGCCGGCGCTACGCTCCTTTATCCCGCAACGCGCAGCAAGAAAGCTTATCCGGCTCAGGAGAAAGAAGCGGCACGACCCGCCGGCGACCAATCCACCAGCCTGAACGATCAGACCGATCTGAACGTTACCGTCTACAATTCAAACATCGCGCTGGTCCGCGACGTCCGCCAGCTCTCGCTTCCCGGTGGAATATTCCGCTTGAAATTTATGGACATCGCCGCGACCGTGAATCCCGCGACGGTTCATTTTCGCTCGCTGACCGATCCCGATAAGCTTGGCGTCATCGAACAAAACTACGAATACGATCTCCTCGAGCCCGCAAAACTCCTTCACAAGTACGTCGGCAAGGAAGTCACGCTGGTGCGCGCGTATCAGGAAAACGGCACCACCAAGCGCGAAGAGATCAAGGCCACGCTGCTCTCCGATAACAATGGCCCGGTCTGGAAAATTGGCAACGACATCGTGACGGGGATGTATGCCGAGAGTTTGCGCTTCCCGGAAGTGCCGGCGAATCTTTACGAGCGCCCCACACTATTGATGTCCCTCGAAAATTCCGGCGCGAGAAAACAGACGATTGAAGCGTCCTACCTTGCGAACAACTTGAACTGGAATTCCGACTACGTTTTGACTGTCACCCGTGACGAAAAGAACGCCGACCTCGACGGCTGGGTTACCGTCGTTAACAACAGCGGCACCGCTTTCCATAACGCCCGTCTGCAGCTTGTGGCCGGTGAGTTAAATCGTATCCAGACCAATGCTCGGCGTGACGCGAACATGGCGTATGAAATGGCTGCAAAAGCTGCGGCTGCCCCCCAGTTCCAGCAGGAAAATTTCTCCGAATACCATCTCTACTCGCTGGGCCGCAGGACTTCCGTCGAGGACAAAGAAACCAAGCAGATTAGCTTGCTGCAAGGCAGCGGTGTGCCCGTTGAAAAAATCTTCGTCGTCAACGGACAAAACTACTACTACCACAACGCGCAAAATCCCGGCTCGCCGCTGAAAGATCCCGTCATGGTCTATTACAAATTCAAGAATGAAGAGAAAGCCGGCCTCGGCATTCCTCTTCCCGCGGGCAACGTGCGCGTCTATCAGAAGGATTCAAAGGGCGGCATTCTCTTCGCCGGTGAAGACCGCATTGACCACACGCCGAAGGACGAGACCGTCAACATTCACATCGGAAACGCCTTCGACGTGGTCGCCGAACACAAGCAAACCGATTACAAAAGCATTGCCAGCCACGTCTGGGAAATGGAATTCGAAGTCACCATTCGCAATCACAAAGATGGGCCCATCATCGTCGAAGTGAACGAGCCCATTGGTGGCGATTGGGAAATGCTTACTTCCACCTACAAGTACACCAAGACGGCGGCGTTCGCGGCGCAATTCAACGTTCCCGTCGCCAAAAACGGCAAGGCCGTGCTGAAATATCGCATCCGCGCCCACTGGTAACTTGTTGTTTTTATTGAATTTAGTTCAACGAGGGAGCTTAGGAATTTGGTTTGCATTGCAAACTAGTTTGCGGATTCGATGATTTCAGTTTGCAATGCAAACTAGACTGTAAGGCAAACCAAGGTTGTGACGCGGAGAAGTCTTGTTTTTTCTTTGGTTTACGAGCTTTCTTTGAAAACAGCCGGGGATAATTCTCCTTCTGGAGTTTATTCCTGGCTTTCCGCGACGAAAATCATCTCCGGGGAGTCATCCCGGACAGGCGTCCGATCGAAATCTCCGTACAGTGCAGTAACTTTGAATCCGCAGCGCACCAGCAAGTGCTCGACTTCATAGCGGAAGAAATACCGCAGCGTCCATGCGAACACCAGCCGTTCCTTGCGTCCTCCCGGATGCACGACGGAAAAAATCATCTCCACGTCGTTCCGTTGCTCCGCGCGATGAAACGCCGCCACGCGCTCGGTGATCCGCACCTGGCGGCCGTCCGGCGCTTTGTATTCGGAGACCAGCATCTCGCGGTGATGCACCGGGTCGTGCATGCGCTCCGCGTCCGTCTGGAATACATCCAGAATCAGCCGCCCTTTCGGCATGAGATGCTTCCGCACACATTCCAGGCAATCCATCTGCTGCCGCACTTCCAGCAGGTGTTGAAATGCGCGGAAAGGAATAATCGCCAGCCGGAATCTTTCGCCCAAATCGAATTTCGCCATGTCGCCCTGGACCAGGTGAACGCGTTCGCGCGCTTCCACGCGAAGCCCACCGCGTTTTTTCACGGCGCGTTCCAGCATGCGTTCAGAAAGCTCGAGTCCCGTGATCCGTTTCCCCGCCTCCGCCACCGCCATGGTGACGCGTCCCGTGCCGCAGCCCAGTTCCAGCACGGGATCGCCGTAATCGCGCGCGGCATCGCGATAAAACGCCACGTCCTGCAGCCGCTTTTGTACCACCGGCGACTCGTCGTAATAATCCGCGATAAACGAATCGTAAAGCGCCGAGCTCATTTGCTTTCTCAAGTTCCAGACCGTTTTCTGTGTGTCGCGATGTCGCGACGCTACTCAGAAACCACTGCGTCCGCCTCGATCTCCACCAGCATCTCCGCCGCGATCAGCTTGCTCACTTCCACCATGCTCGTCGCCGGACGAATCGCCCCAAAAAATTCGCCGTGCGCGCGGCCCACTTTTTCCCATTCGGCGATGTTGGTCACGTAGATGCGCGTCCGGACGACGTCCTTCAGGCTCGCGCCCGCTTGCATAAGCGCCGCCTCGATATTCTTAATCGTCTGCACGGTTTGTGCCTGCGCATCGCCCACGCCGACGATTTTGCCGTCCGGCCCGGTCGCCGTCGTTCCGGACACCGAAATCGTGTTACCCATCCGCACCGCGCGCGAGTACCCCACAATCGGCTCCCACGGCGCGCCGCTCGAAATATTTTGCCGGCTCAAGAGTGTCTCCTTTGCCCTGTCCGCTGCGTCGCTATCAGGCGGCATGCTAAACTGGAAGAATTATGGCACAGCCCGGAAGCCCCGTTGGCCCGTCGCTCTGCCCGAGACATCGGAATGAAATGTAACAACATTTTGGAAGCCGTCGGTCACACGCCGCTGATCCGCCTGAACCGCATCAATCAGGGCCTGAAGCCGCAGATGTACGTCAAAGCGGAGTTCACCAATCCCGGCGGCTCGGTGAAGGACCGCATCGGCATCACCATGATTGACGAAGCCGAAAAAAAGGGTCTGCTCAAACCTGGCGGCACCATCATCGAGGGTACTTCCGGTAATACCGGGATGGGGCTTGCGCTCGTCGCGGCCGTGCGCGGGTACAAATGCGTTTTCACCACCACGGATAAACAGTCCAAGGAAAAAGTCGATCTCCTCAAAGCGCTCGGCGCCGAAGTGATCGTTTGCCCCACGGCGGTGGAGCCCGAAGATCCGCGCAGTTACTATTCCATTGCGAAAAAGCTCGCTCGTGAAATTCCCAATTCCTACTACCCGAATCAATACGACAATCCCATGAATCCGGAGGCGCACTACCGGACGACGGGCCCGGAAATTTGGGAAGACAGCGAAGGAAAAATCACGCACTTTGTCTGCGGTGTGGGCACCGGCGGGACCATCAGTGGTGTCGGGAAATATCTGAAACAAAAGAATTCCAGCGTCAAAATCGTAGGCGTCGATCCCTACGGTTCGCTGTACTACGATTTCTTCAAGACCGGAGAAACCATCAAGGCCAAGACCTATGTGGTGGAAGGCATCGGCGAGGATTTTTTTCCAACGACGATGAATTTGCAAATCCTCGACGACATCATTCAGGTGAATGACGAAGAATGCTTTGTCTTCGCGCGCCGTCTCGCGAAAATGGAGGGCCTCTTCACCGGCGGCTCCGGTGGCGGATGCATTTCCGGAGCGCTGCAACTGGCCAAAGATTTGGGGCCGAACGATTTTGTTGTCGCGTTGCTGCCGGACACCGGGATGCGCTACCTCAGCAAGGTTTACAACGAGGAGTGGATGCGCGAGCGCGGCTACGTGGATGCCGCGACCGCCATCACCGCCGCAGAAGTTGTCAACGCCAAACACGCACTTGGAAAAGTACGCGAGCTGATTGTCGCGCGCCCGTATCAGACTGTTTTCCACGCCCTGAAAACCATGCAGGAGCAGGACATCTCGCAGATTCCCGTCTTTGAAGAAAACACTCCCATTGGCACGATCTACGAGGACCAGATTTTGAATCTCGCATTGCAAGGCAAGGATCTTCGCAAGCTCGTTGTTCGCGAGGTGATGAGCAAGCCCCTGCCGCAGGTGCCGCGGACCGCGCCCGTCGAGCGCGTCACCCACATCCTGAGCCACGAGAATCCCGCTGTCTTTGTGGACATGGGCAATGCCCATTTCGAGATCCTCACCAAGTACGATCTCATGAGCACCGTCGCCAGCCTCATGGAACAAAAGCGCTGAGCTCGTTTCCCTGCGGCGCAATTTCTTTAGACAGGAAAATGGAACTGTGAAGATTCACGATTTCAACGGACGGCTCAAAGAATCGATTCTCATCGCCGATGGCGCGATGGGCTCGATGCTGCACGAAGCCGTGGGCACGCAGCGCTGCTTCGATGAACTCAACGCGACGGAACCGGAAGCCGTCTTTCGCGTGCACCAGGCTTACATCGAAGCCGGCGCGCACATCATCGAAACCAATACCTTTGGCGCGAACCGCTTCAAGCTCGCGCCTCTCGGCCTCGGCGACGAAGTCCAGCGGCTCAACAGCCGCGGCGTGAAAATCGCCCGCGAAGCGCGCGAATCCGCCGCGCGCGAAGTGCTCATTGCCGGTTCCATCGGCCCTCTCGGTCTAGGCGTGCAGTCGCGCCATCCGGAGCCCGAAGAGATCCAGGACATTTTTCACGAACAGGCGCTTGCGCTGGAAGAGCGCGGAGTGGATTTCTACATTCTGGAAACATTTTCCTACATCGAGGAATTGCTCATTGCCATTGACGCCATTCGTTCTTTCTCCGGCTTGCCGATCGTCGCGCAGCTCACCTATTCGGAGGAAGGCACGACGTACGGCGATGTTCGCCCTTCGGATGCCGCCGCGCAGTTGAAAAACAAATATGTCCAGGTCATTGGCGCGAACTGCACGCTCGGCCCGCAGGCGCTCTTGCCGATTCTGCAGGAGCTTACCGCCGTGGATGATCTTCGCGTCAGCGGCATGCCCAACGCCGGTTTTCCGAAGCGCGAAGGCGACCGCATCGTTTATCCGAGATCTTCGCCGGAATATTTCGCGCTCTTCGCGCGCGAAGCGGCCGCGCTCGGCGTGCGCATTCTTGGCGGCTGCTGCGGAACCACACCTGCGCATATTCGCGCGATGGCCGATGCCGTGAAATCGCTAAAGCCGGTTACGACTCATGCCGTCGCGCATACCGTTGATGTACTGGCAAAGCCAGCCCCGGTTACACACCGCGATCCGGAAAGCAAATTCTGGAAAAAACTCAAGGCCCATCAATTCACGGTCTGCGTGGAAATCGATCCGCCCAAGGGCCTTTCGCTCGATCGCATCTTCGAGCAGGTGGACAGAGTCATGGCGTCGAAAAAAGTGGACGCCATTGACATCAATAGCGGAGCCATGGCGCGCGTCGGCATGGATGCGCTGGTCGTTGCCGGCGCTCTTGAAGCGCGCGGCGTCGAAACCGTTCCGCACCTCACCACGCGCGATCAGAACATCATCGGCCTGCAAGCCGCGCTACTCGGCGCATGGACGGTCGGTGGCGTTCGCAATATCCTCGCGATTACCGGCGATCCGCCGTCGGTTGGCGATTACCCGGAAACCAGCGGGGTCTACGAAGTGGATTCCGTCGGCCTCGTGAAAGTCTTGAATCGATTGAACCAGGGCACGGACTGGGCTGGAAAAACTCTCGGCGGCGCAACTAATTTTGCCATCGGCGTGGCCATCAATCCCGTGGCTGACGATCTCGACAACGAAATCGAACGCTTCCACGCCAAGATCGAAGCCGGGGCGCACTACGCCATGACCCAGCCGCTCTTCGATCCCGAGCACTGGCATGCGTTCCTGAAAAAACTCGGCGGCAAACCGGTGATTCCGATCTTGATCGGCATCTGGCCGTTGAATAGTTACAGGCAAGCGCTGCGCTTGAACAATGAAGTTCCCGGAATCGTGATCCCGGAATCCTTGCTGAAATCCATGGAATCCGCCGGCGCGTCTGCCCGCGATCGAGGTTTTGCAGTGGCCCGCGAGATGCTCGCCTGGGCCCGCACCGAACTTGCCGGCGCGTACCTGATTCCGCCATTCAAGCGCTACGAGGAGATTTTGGAGATTTTGTAGAGGCTGAAGCAAGCTCTTCGGTCGAAAACTTTTGTCCAGTTCGGCCGAATTCATCCATGAACTCTATTGCAGGAGCCGTTGCCTACTGTTTCGCGCCAACCATGCTGGTGTGGTCGTGAATGATTTTCCAGCCGTCCGGAAACTTCTGCCAGACGAGCGTGAACACACCTCCGATGTCACCGCTCTCGCGCTTCAAGTGCCATTGGCCAAGAACGAGCGCTGCCTCCGGCCCCAAGAAGCGAAACTCCAAATCCGAGAATTCCAACTGGCCCATCGCGGCGTGATTCGGATAACTCTTCTTGTACCGCGCCAGCACGCCATCCCACCCACGGGATACGCCGTTGCCTCCGGAAAATGTGAGTTCCGGCGAGCGCCAATACCCAACCAGAAAAGCGTCCACGTCGCCGCGGTTCCACGCCGCTTGCTGTGCCTTGAGCACCTCGTCGATTGCCTTTGTGTCGGCGTCCCATCCCTTGTCCAGAGTTTCAAGCAGACGGTCGCTTCCGAACATAACCAATACCACGGCAAATCCAATGGCCAAGAAAACGGATCGAAAACTCACGAGCATGAGTGGGCTCCTTCATGAGAATGGAAGTGTAGGGAGGATAGTCGAGGAAGGGGGGCTATACAAGGGACGCGCGCAGATCGTGCGACACCTGTATGTCATTCATTATGAATTGGTTACGCCACAAGTTCTAGCCTATTAGTACTTCCGAGCTATTGGCACCTATTTTTCCGGCCGGCACAATCCCTTTAGAGGCTGAGGGATGTTCGCCGCCATGCTATTTACGATCTCCATAGTCGCGCTGGCCCAGTTCGGCTTGTACTACTGGCGCGCCGTGCTTTCTGGTGTGGCAGCTCAGCCGGTCTCCGACAGGGTTTTGAGTGCGGCTCACGTGGAAAACGGGCGCGTGACTTCTCAGGACTTTGCAACCCTTGCCGGACTGCATGAGTTGACCCCCGATCTCTATCCCAATCGCGGCGGACTCGGCCTCGTGCGCCTCTACTACCGCATCGTTGAAGGTGTGGAAGCCCTTGCTGGTTCGCACATTCCCGCTATTGCCGCCTGGAGCAATCGCGAACGCGGCATCTGTGCGCGCTACGCCGCCGTCCAAGTGGATCGCCGCCTCCAAGCCAACCTCGAGCTCGCCGCTTCTCTACGCTCCTGCTAATTCAGCTCCAGCACATCGGGCCGTGACAGATCTCGATTGGCAGAGTCCTCGCGGAATGGTACTCGAATTTGGCTAATTCCTGTTTCCGTATATTGAAAATATAAACTCTCCATATCTATGCGAAATTTAGTTTGAGTTATGGCCGTTCCTTCCTGTGGATCGTCTCCTAGGTAATGCATAAACAATGGCTTACGGGCTTCTGGAACAGCCTGGCCTTTCCCGTTGGCGGTTGGAAGATTTCGTGCACTCTACGCTTAGGTTGAGTTCGGTTTTGTTTGGAAAGGCGCAGCACACCGTATCTCCAGCTTAGGCCGATTCTCCCAGCGAGAACGAGATGCAGTCGCCGAAATCTGAAGGGGGAAATTTACATGAAGCTTCGCAATGCATTGACCCGCCTGTTCGTGTCGCTGTTGGCGGTCCTGTTAGTCTGCGCAGGCAACGCGTTCGCGCAATCGAGCAACGGCACAATCTCGGGCACCGTTACGGACAAGACTGGCGGCGCCGTGGCCAATGCAACCGTGAAAGTTGTCAGCATCGATCGCGGCGGAGAAACGCACAACTCCACTACCGACTCCGTTGGTACCTACCGCGTTTCCTCGCTCCTCCCGGGAAGGTACAAGGTCACCATCGAGGCCGGCGGATTTGCTCCGACGGTTATCAACGATCTGGATGTCCGCGCCTCCCTCGAGACCAACGCCAGCGCCGTTCTTGAGATCACGTCCGCCAGCTCGACAATCACTGTCGAGGCTAACGTTGGCCAGGAACTTCAGACGCAATCCGGCGACATCAGCGGGAACATCACCACCGCCGAAGTCGTAAACCTTCCCTATTTCACCGGGAATCCCATCGAGCTTGTCTTGACCTTGCCCGGCGTGCAGGATGTTGCAAACCGCGACAATTTCACCAATGGCGTCGGCTTTTCCGTCAATGGCACTCGCCCTCGTGCCAACAACTTTCTGCTCGACGGTCAGGACAATAACGATTCGAACATCGCCGGTCAGGCCTTGCAACCCGCGAATCACGAGGCCGTCGGTGAAGTCACGATTCTTCAGAACGCCTACAGCTCTGAGTTCGGCCGGGGCGGGGGCTCTGTAACCAACGTTGTGTACAAGGGCGGCACCAACAACTGGCACGGCTCCGGCTGGGATATCATCACGCCCTCCGCCCTATCGGCTATTCCCGCGGAACAAGGCCGCGTGGGAACTACCACGATTCCCGTGCAGATCACCAACACCTTTGGGTTCTCGCTCGGCGGTCCCGTCAAGAAAGACAAGCTCTTCTTCTTTGTCACTCCGCAGTGGAGTCGCTTCCGCGCCAATGCCGGAGCGCTGACTTCACCGATTCTTATTCCAACCGCGGCCGGCGTCGCCTCACTCCAGCAAATCGGGGCCAATGAAGGGCCGAATGCCAATATTGACTACCTGCTTGCTGCGATCGGCACTCTTCGCGGTGGTGCTTCGGACCTTACACTCGTCAATGCAGGACTTGACGCGTTTGGAAATCCAAGGCCCGACGTTGAGTTCGGCAGTTTGCAACGCAGTGACGGGAGCATCGCTTCCAATGGTCTTCAATGGAGCTTCCGCACAGACTATGTCGTCTCCGATCACGATCAGTTGACGGCGCGCTACATCCACAGTTCGGGCACGCTGACTCCCGATTTCTTTAACAACCCGACGGAATTGCCTGCATTCGAAACCCAGCAGGGAGGGCCGGCTTACAATTTCCACGCCAGCTGGGTCCACACCGTTTCTGCCCGCATGGTGAACGAGCTGCGTTTTTCCTACGGCAACATCCAGTTCGAATTCGGTCCGACCGCCGCAACGCTGGCAAACCCCATCGGCACGCACTTTACTGTCGCGCTCACAGATCTTTTCAATCCCAATAACGGGGGCAATCAACTCTTTGGCCTCCCCGGCAACGAACCAACATTTCGAAACCACCAGACCTTTCAGTTTCAGGATGGCTTCAGCTGGTCATTCGGCAAACACACGATGAGGTTTGGCGGCGACGTCGGGCTGGTATTCATTAGTGACGGTATTCCGGTCGATCCGCGTGGCACAGTCGCCTTTGCTCCGGGAGGCACCACTTGCGGAGCTTTGGTTTGCACCGGCTTGGCTAACTACATCGACAATTTCACCGGCACCGGTGGCACTGTCACCAAATTCTTCGGGAACAGCACGGTAAATCCATTTGCGCCAAACTACGCACCCTATTTTGAGGACACTTGGCGCATCAAGCAGAATCTCACTCTCGACCTCGGCCTTCGCTATGAATACTGGGGCACACCGGAGAATGTGCTCCAATTCCCAGCGGTAGATTCACGGTTTGGCCAAGGCTTGACGGGAGCGACGTTCCCCTCCGTATTTGCGGCCAAGCAGCAAGGTGACAAGAACAACTTTGCCCCTCGCATCGGCTTAGCCTACACGCCGCATTTCTGGAATCGGATCCTGGGCGGAGACAAGACCGTCATTCGTGCCGGCTATGGAATTTTCTATGATGGCATCTTCACAAACATTCTGGACAACACCGCTGGCGGATCTCCCAACGGCGTCAGCCCGCGCATCGTGGGGAGCAAAAACGACAATTCCGGCAGAGGCACCGCTGACGCCACCGGCTTACTTCTGAGCCTTCAGCCGGTTCTATCTCCGTTCAGCGCCGTTTCCACGATCTCTTCCCATCTTCTCAATCCGCTGACGCACCAGTGGAACCTGGACATTCAACGCTCGCTCCCAGGCGGATTTGTCGCCACGGCCGCCTACGTCGGCACGCGCGGCGAGCATCTCTTTGTAAATCAGGAGCTTAATCCCTTCGGGAATAATCCGGATTTTGGCTCAGTTACAGCCCGTACCAACGGCGGCGATTCCATCTACCATGCGGGTCAGCTCTTGGTGGAGCGTCCTTTCAAGCATGGCCTCCTGCTTCGCGGGGCGTACACCTACTCCAAATTCATTGATGATCAATCGGAAGTGTTCGTCACCAGCGGCGGCAGTTCGCGTTCCGAAGACCTCTTCAATCAGCACCTTGATCGGGGGCCTTCGGCTTTTGATCGCCGCCATCGTTTCACGCTTGCTTACTTATATGAACTGCCTTACGTGCACAGCCGCAGCAATGGGTTCATGACAGCCCTCAACGCTATCACGAGCGGCTGGCAGTCCTCCGGCACGATCACGTTCTCGACCGGCGCCCCGCAAACCGTCATCGACAACTTTGACGTAAACGGCGACGGTTTCAACAATGACCGCCCCGATCTGGGAAATCCCAAGGCTCCGTTCAATTCTATCGGCATTGACGGTTCTCAGCTTGGCGGTCCGGCAGGAGTGATCTTCCCATTCGATCCCTGCGTTTACGGCACGGGTGGGACTTGTGCCCCCGCCGATCCAAACACTTTTCACTTCATCATTCCCGGTGGCGGGAACGGGACGCTCGGCCGCAATAGCTATACTTCTCCGGGGTTCCAGTTCTGGAATCTCTCCGCGCAAAAGACGATTAGCTTGAAAGAACATTATAAGTTCATTTTACGCGGAGAGTTCTATAACGCCTTCAATCATCCCAACCTGGGCATCCCGAATCTGGCCATCCTCAGCAACAGCGCCAGTGATTTCAATAACCTTGCTGCGACCATCAACGGTGGCCGCACCGTCGTTCTTTGGGGCAAGTTCAGCTTCTAACCATTTCAACTGTTAGAAATGAAAGACCGCCTCGGTTCATCCCGGGGCGGTTTTTCATTGATGGGTGGTTGGAGATTCGGCGCGTCTTAGTAAGCCCAGCGCAGCAGGATGCCGCCGGTGGTGTATCCCGCGCCCACGGTCACAATGAGCACTAGATCGCCCTTTTGCAGCCGTCCTTGCTCCACGGCATCCTGCAAGCCCAGCGGGATGGTTCCTGCCGTGGTGTTCCCGTACTTGTCGATGTTCACCATGACTTTGGAATCCTCCACGCCCAGCCGTTCCTGCGTGGCGCGAATGATCCGCAAATTCGCCTGGTGCGGTACCAGCAGCTTGAGATCGTCCTTTGTAAAACCATTTCTTTCAAGGAGATGCGCGGACATCTCCGCCATTCGCCGCACCGCGTACTTGAACACTTGCGACCCCTCCTGATGCACAAAGTGCATGCCTTTGCTAATGGTCTCGGGCGAGGAAGGATGGAGCGAGCCCCCTCCCGGCATATACAGAAACGCTCCCCCCGACCCATCCACGTCGTGCTCGAAATCGAGGATGCCCTCGTTCGAACCTGCGGGCTCGACCAGCACCGCTCCCGCCCCATCACCGAACAGCACGCACGTCGCGCGATCCTTGTAATTCAGGATGGAAGTCATCGTGTCGCTGCCGATCACCAGGGCTTTCTTGTGCGTCCCCGCGCCCACAAATTGCGACGCAACCGTCAGCGCGTAAGCAAACCCCGAGCACGCCGCGGACAGGTCGAAGCCCCAGGCTTTCTTCGCGCCGATTCGCGCCTGCACCAGGCAGGCCGTGGCGGGGAAAAACATGTCTGGGGTAACGCTGGCGAGCACGATCAGGTCGATCTCCGCTGGATCGGTCTTGGTTTGCGCCAGAAGGGCCATAGCCGCTTCCGTGGCCAGATGCGAGCTGGCGGTGCCTTTCTCCGCGACGTGGCGTTCCCGGATGCCGGTGCGCGTGCGGATCCATTCGTCGTTGGTCTCGACGATTTTCTCCAGGTCCGCGTTGGTCATCACTTTCGGGGGAACGTACCCGGCTACACCCGTAATTTTTGCCGCGATGCGGTGAGACATGACACTCCTTGCGAATTTCTTCCCGGA
>Ga0137409_10005132_pt1 | contig 13694 bp, 7 predicted proteins | sample CZODoug1_16funga_FD_122059 | JGI IMG/M metagenome (GOLD analysis project Ga0137409, IMG submission 122059) | Vadose zone soil fungal communities from Angelo Coast Range Reserve, California, USA - CZODoug1_16fungal (Hybrid Assembly) | ecosystem: Environmental > Terrestrial > Soil > Vadose zone... | reverse complement strand
GAGTATCGCATTGCGCGTTCCAATGGCGAAGTCCGGCACGTGCTGTCGCGGCGCGCGGTGGCCTTCGGCGTCGACGGCACGCCGCTGCGGCAACTGGGCGCGACGATCGACATCACCGCGAGCCGGGTCGCGCAGCAGCAGTTGCGCGAGCTCGATGAGTGGTTGCAGTTGGCTGGTGATGCCACCGGAATCGGCTTCTATCGCCTCGATGCCGAAGGCGCGACGCGCTACGCCGATCGTCAGGTGCGACACCTGTTCGGATTTCCGGTCGACGGGCCGCCGCCAAGCCGCGCGCAGATGCTGGCGCAGGTCGTACCGGAGGATCGCGCGCTCGCGCTCACGGTCGACGCGGGCGATGGCATGAGCAGTGCGCCGGCGGAATCGGAATTTCGACTGTCCCTTGCCAATGGCGAATTTCGCTCGGTGCTGACGCGGCAGGTGCGGCGCGTCGACGAACACCAGCGCGTGCTCTACGTGATCGGCGCCGTGCTCGACATCACCGATCGGGTAGCGGCCGAACGGGCGCGTCTTGCGGCCGAACAGTCGGCGCGCGATCTGCTGCAAAAAATGCAGATGTCGGTCAGTGCGGTCGGGCTGGGATTCTGGGAAGTCGATCTCGCCGCCGGCGCAGTGACCTGGAATGAGCAGATGTATCGCCTCTATGGGCAAGTGCCGACGCCACTGTCACTGCAGCTTGGCGGCAACGACAGCAATGCAGCGCCCGCCGGCGCGCGCAGTGCGAACGCTGCGGACGCTACCAACACCGGGCACGACAGCACGTTGCCGTCGCCGCCGCCGCTCGCGTCGGCCGCACGTCAAGCCGCGGCCGATCACGCGGCGACGCTCGCCGCGCAGTGGCTTGCGTTATCGCACCCGGACGACCCCGAGCCGGTACTGATGCAGGCGATGCGCGCGGTCGCGGCCGGCCAGCCGCTCGATGCGGAATCCAAAGTGATCCTGCCCGACGGCAGCGTGCGTCACCTCGCGCACCGCGCCCAGGTGCAGCTCGATGCGAGCGGCCGGCCGGCGCGGCAGATGGGTGTCACCTGGGACATCACGGAGCGCAACCTCGCGCAGGCCGCACTGCTCGCCAAGGAAAGCGCCGAGCGAGCGAGCGCGGCCAAGAGCGAGTTTCTGTCGCGCATGAGTCATGAGCTGCGTACGCCGTTGAACGCGATTCTCGGGTTTGCGCAGATCCTGGAAATGGATGTGACGCAGCCGTTGCCCGAAGCCCAGCGCGAGCGCGTCAGCCATATCGCCAGCGCCGGCTGGCATCTGCTGTCGCTGATCAACGAAATTCTCGATCTCGCGCGCATCGAGGCCGGTGCGGCGCCACTCGAACTGCAGCCGGTCCGGGTCGCCGAGCTGGTCGGCGAATGCCTGCTCCTGATCAGCACCGAAGCGGCGCTGCGGCGGCTGCATCTCGCCCCGCCGACCGCTTCCGCTGACTCCCTGGTCGCGCTCGCCGATCGGATGCGATTGAAACAGGTGCTGCTCAACCTGCTTTCCAACGCAGTCAAATACAACCGCGACGGTGGCGCGATAGTCGTTTCGATCGAGCGCCGTGGCGACGAGCTGATCGACATTGCGGTGCGCGACACCGGCGTGGGCATGAGCGCGGCGCAGATCGAACAACTGTTCGAGCCGTTCAACCGGCTCGGGCGCGAAGGCGCGGCGATCGAAGGCAGCGGTATCGGCCTGTCAATTGCACGCACGATGATCGACCAGATGGGCGGGCAACTACGGGTCGCGAGCGCACCGGGGCAAGGCACGGCATTCAACGTCCTGTTGCCCGTCGCCGTGGGCACGCGTGTCGATAGCGCCAGCAACGAAGCGGGAACGGCGGCCACGTTGCGCGGCGATGTGACCGGTGCCGTGCTGTACGTGGAAGACAACGCCACCAATGTCGAAGTCCTGCGGCAACTGCTGAAGCTGCGGCCGAAGGTCACTCTCATTACGGCGGAAAACGGCGCACGCGGACTGGTTCTTGCGGCCGTGTGCCAGCCCGACCTGATCCTGCTCGATATGCGTTTGCCCGACATCGACGGTTTGGCGTTGCTGCAGAAACTCCGGTTCCAGCGCGAGACCGCGTCCATCCCGTGTGTGGGTCTGTCGGCCAACGCCGTGCCATCCGATATTGAACATGCGCTGCGCGCCGGGCTGGTCGACTACTGGACCAAACCCTTGCAGGGCCCGTCCCTGCTGCGCGCCCTCGATCATCTGCTCACGTGGGTCGCAACAACCGGCGCGCATTGACTTACCATCGCGCTCTGCGCGCGAGCCGCGTCGCGGCGAATCGGATGGCTGTGCGCCGACCAAGCAAGCACAGCGTGAGAGCAAGCGCGAGAACAATGCGAAAATACAGCGCAAGAACAACGAGCAACAATGACCCGCTGCCCGCTGCCGCGGCCTGCGATTGACTCATGAGCTCCTGGCCCGGCCACGAGCGCGCGCGGCCATCTCCGCAATGACGATTCGGCCGATGCGCAACGACGAGGTCGTCACGATCCGGCGGCAGGACTATTTGCCGCCCACCTACGTCGTCGACAGCGCCGATCTGGAATTCGATCTCGATCTGACGCGCACGCTGGTCACGAGCACGCTCAAGATTCGCCGGCGCGGGGTTGGCGGTGTCGGCGGCGGTGGCGATGAGAGTGCCGCCACTGCGCCGCTGATCCTCGACGGCGAAGATCTGGAGTTGCTCGGCGTTGATATCAACGGGCATCCGTTGCCGCTCGGCGCCTACACCGTTCGCGGCGGCAATCTGGAATTGCCCGCGCTCGCCGAACGCTCCACCGTGCGCATACGCAGCGCGATCAATCCGAGCGTCAACAGCGAACTGATGGGTTTGTTCGCCTCGCACGGCAACTTGTTCACGCAATGTGAAGCGGAAGGATTTCGCCGCATCACGTTTTTTCCCGACCGGCCGGACGTGATGACCCGGTACACGGTGTTGCTGCGCGCCGACCCGGCGCGCTTTCCGGTGTTGCTGTCCAACGGCAATCTGGTCGCGGATGGCAAGTTGCCCGATGGCCGCCACTACGCGCGCTGGGAGGACCCATTCCCCAAACCAAGCTATCTGTTTGCGCTGGTCGCGGGCAGGTTCGTGCGCCGTGAAGAGAAATTGCGCACGGCCTCGGGCCGCGAGGTCCTGCTGCAGGTCTGGGTCGAGCCCGGCCGGCTGGAAAAAACGGTGCACGCGATGGCGAGCCTGCAGCGCGCGATCCGCTGGGACGAGCAACGTTTCGGCCTCGAGCTCGATCTCGATCGCTTCATGATCGTCGCCAGCAACGACTTCAACATGGGCGCGATGGAGAACAAGGGCCTGAACATCTTCAACGCCAAATACGTGTTGGCCGATCCGTCGGTGGCGACCGACACCGACTACGCCAGCATCGAATCGATCGTTGGCCATGAATATTTCCACAACTGGACCGGCAATCGCGTCACCTGCCGCGACTGGTTCCAGCTGTCGCTCAAGGAAGGCCTCACCGTGTTCCGCGATCAGGAGTTCAGCGCCGACCTGATGGGCGACCCGGCCGCGGCGGCGGTGAAGCGGATCGAAGACGTGCGCACCTTGCGCGCAGCGCAGTTTCCAGAAGACGCGGGGCCGATGGCGCATCCGGTCCGGCCCGACGCCTATCTTGAGATCGGCAACTTCTACACGGCCACCGTGTACGAAAAGGGCGCTGAAGTCGTGCGCATGTTGCACACCTTGCTCGGCCGCAACGGCTTTCGCCGCGGCCTGGCGCTTTATTTTCGGCGGCACGATGGCCAAGCTGTCACCTGCGATGACTTCGTCGCCGCCATGGCCGACGCCAACGGTCGCGACCTCGCGGTGTTTTCGCGCTGGTACTCGCAGGCCGGCACGCCGCGCGTGGCCGTGTCCGGGCGCTACGACGAGAGCGATCGCAGCTACACGTTGACGATGACCCAGAGCTGTCCGCCGACACCGGGCCAGCGGGACAAGGAACCATTTCACATTCCGGTCGCGGTCGGACTGCTGGCTGAAGACGGCAGCGAAATGCCGCTGCAGCTTGAAACCGATCTGCAGGCAGGCGACGGCACGTGCCTGCTTGAACTGGTTGACGCGACGCAGACGTTTCGCTTTTTGCAGGTGCCGTCGCTGCCGGTACCGTCGCTGCTGCGCGGATTCTCGGCGCCGGTGATCGTCGACTATCGCTACAGCGATGCTGAACTCGCGTTGCTCGCCGGCCACGATCGCGACGCGTTCAATCGTTGGGAGGCAGGGCAGCGCCTCGCGGTGGCGCGCCTGCTGCAGCTGGCCGATGCCGTCGAGTCGGAACAGCCGCTGGTATTGGACGAGGATCTGGTGCGCGTCATAGAGCAAACGATTGACGATGGCACGCTCGCCGCCCAGTTCAAGGATCAGGCGCTGCAGTTGCCGGCCGAGGCCTTCATCGCCGAACAGCGCGCGATCGTCGATCCGGATTCGATCCGCAGCGCGCGCCAGTATTTGCGGCGTGAACTGGGGCGCCGACTCGCGCCCGCGTGGCAAAAGACATTCGAAAGCAACGCCACGCCCGGCCCGTATTCACCGGCGCCGGCGGCCGCCGGCAAGCGTGCATTGAAGAATCTTGCGCTTGGCTATCTGGTCGACGGTGGCGACGCCGCCGCGCTGGACCTCGCGCGCGCGCAACTCGCCAACGCCACCAACATCACCGACCGCCAGGCAGCGCTCGCGTGCATCGTCAACAGTCCGGCGCCGTTCAAGGCCGAAGTGCTGTTGCAGACAGCGCGCGAATGGCAGACCGAGCCGTTGTTGATGAACAAGTGGTTCCAGCTGCAGGCCACGGCGATTTGTCTTCCCACCGAGCCGCCGGTACTTGCGCGGGTACGCATGTTGCTGCGGCACCCAGCCTATTCGACGGCCAATCCGAACAACGTTTACGCGCTGGTGCTCGGGTTCTGCAACAACAATCCGGCCGAGTTCCACCGCGCCGACGGCTCCGGATACGCGTTCTGGCTCGAGCAGGTGCAGCAGCTCGATCGCATCAATCCGACGGTGGCGGCGCGCGTTGCGCGTTCACTCGACCGCTGGCGCAAGTTCACGCCCGACCGGCAGCGGCGCATGCACGCGGCGCTCGGCGAACTGGCGCGCGCGCCCGCGCTTTCCAGGGACGTGCGCGAAATTGTCACCAAATCGCTCGAGGACTAGGCTCGAGCGTCGTCCGTTTTGTTTTCTTCCGAGCAGCCATGAAAAACGCCTTTTATGCCCAGTCCGGTGGCGTTACCGCCGTGATCAACGCCTCCGCGTGCGGTGTCATCGAGACTGCCCGCGCCAACCCGAACCACATCGGCAAGGTGTACGCAGGTCGCAACGGCATCATTGGAGCGCTCACCGAAGACCTGATCGACACCAGCGCCGAAAGCGCAGCCAACATCGCCGCCTTGCGCGCGACGCCGTCCGGTGCTTTCGGCTCGTGCCGCTTCAAGCTGAAGGGACTCGACAAGAACCGGCGCGAATACGAACGCCTGATCGAAGTGTTCAGGGCGCACGACATCGGTTATTTCTTCTACAACGGCGGTGGCGATTCCGCCGACACCTGCTTCAAGGTTTCGCAGTTGGCCGAATCGCTCGGTTATCCGATTCAGGCCATCCACGTCCCCAAGACGGTCGACAACGATCTGCCGGTGACGGACAACTGTCCGGGATTCGGCTCGGTCGCCAAGTACATCGCCACTTCGACGCTCGAGGCTTCGTTCGACGTGCGTTCGATGAGCCGCACTTCCACCAAGGTCTTCGTGCTCGAGGTGATGGGCCGGCACGCCGGCTGGATCGCTGCTGCAGGGGCACTGGTCGCCGATCAAGGCATCCCCGTGGTCACGTTGTTTCCGGAGATCGACTTCAACCGCGTGGCGTTCCTGGCGGCGGTGAAGGCGAAGGTTCAGCAGCACGACTTCTGCACGGTGGTGGTGTCGGAAGGGTGCCACGGGCCGGACGGAACATTCCTGGCCGAACAAGGCACGCGTGACGCGTTCGGGCACGCGCAACTCGGCGGTGCCGCTCCGGTCGTGGCCGGCATGGTGAAGGAGGCGCTCGGCTACAAATTCCATTGGGCCGTAGCCGATTATCTGCAACGCGCGGCACGCCATCTCGCTTCGAAGACCGACGTCGAGCAGGCGTACGCCGTCGGCAAGGCGGCGGTCGTCTATGCCCTTGCCGGCCACAACGCCGTCATGCCGACGGTGGTGCGCAAGTCGTCGCGCCCATACGCGTGGGAGATCGGCATGGCGCCGCTGTCGCAGGTGGCGAACGTGGAGAAATTCATGCCGCGCGATTTCATTTCGGCTGACGGTTATGGCATCACCGACCCGTGCCGGGAGTATCTGTATCCGCTGATCAGCGGCGAGGACTACCCCGCGTACGAAAACGGGCTGCCGCGATACGTGACGTTGAAGAACGTTGCCGTGCCGAGGAAATTGGCGGAATTCAAGTTGGCGTAGTTGCCCTCCGCGTCAGCTTGTTCGTCCTTGCACGCGCGCGCTGTGGCGCGCGCGCAGCGCCGCGAACAGCAGCGCAACCAGGAGCACCCCGACGCCGCCGGCCGCCAGCACCACCCGCGTGCCGACCCACGTCACCGCGAGCGAGGCCAACACAACGCCGGCAGTCTGGCCGAGGAAGAACGCAGCGGCGAACAGTGACACAGCCAGACCACGGGCTTGCGGGGCCATCTGGGTCGCATTCGTCTGCAGCGTGTTGTGGAACATGTAAAAGCCCAGCCCGGTCGCAACACAGGCAACGGGCGCGGTCCACCACACCGGCGACAGCGCCGCGATCAGGAAACCGAGGAGCATGAGCGCGCCGCCGCCACGCGCGAGTCCGGTCTCGCCGAGCCGAGGCACCAGCCGCCGCGACGCAAGCGCAAACACCAGCCCGCCCAGCGCATACAGGGTGACCAGTGCGCCCGCGATCGTGAGCGACACGTTGGTCTGCAGGTGCAGGTGGGTCGCGAGAAACGCAAACGGTCCGTACTGCACGGTGCCCTCCAGGAACACCACGCCCAACACGACTCTTGCCCATGGTTCTTGCAGAACGTAACCGGCCTCACGCAGCAGTCGCCCGCTGCGCGGCACGGGCGGCGCGACACTCGCGGCCAGGGCGCGCGTGCGCCACAGCAGCAGGCCGGAGATCAGGAAGCACGCGGTAAGAAGCGCGAACGGCGCGCGCCAGTCGAGATAGTCGGCGGAGATCCCGCCGAGCCACTGGCCGGTCGCCATGCCCGCGATCTGGCCGGTGAGAAAACGCGCAAGCACCGGCTGGCGCCGCTCGTAGGGCACGGCGTCGCCAATCCATGCCATCGACAGCGGAATGATGCCGGCACACGTCGCGCCGGCCGCGGCGCGGGCGATCAGCAGCGTGGTGAAGTCCGTCGCCGCCGCGCACGCGAACGCGGTCGCTGCTGAAGCGAGCACCGCGAGCGTGACGACGTGCCACTTGCCATGCCGATCGCCCAGCGGTCCATAGGCAAGTTGGAGCACGCCGTACGCGACGGAAAACACCGTGATCACCTGCGCCGCGCCCGCGAGCCCCACGCCGAAGGCGCTGCCGAGCGCAGGCAGCTGCGCGTCGGCGACCCGCATCGACATGGCGCTGCCGAAGGCGGCGAGCGACAGCATCACGATCAGCTGCCGCTCGCGCGCGGCGGACTCTGCCGAATCACCGTTCAACGCAGTGTGTATCCGCTAGGGGGATCTGGAAAACCGGTGAAAAAGAAGTACTGGACCTTTTTAAGGGAGAAGAACACTCGACCCCGTGGTCTTGCGCGCGGCAAGATCGGTGTGCGCCTTCGCCGCATCCGCCAGCGGATAACGCTGGTCGATCTCGATCTTGATCTTGCCGCGACCAATGAGATCGAACATCTCGGCGGCGGATTCCTCGAGCCGCTTGCGCGGCACCACATGCGTACCCAAGGTCGGCCGCGTGACGTACAGCGATCCCTTGGCCGCGAGAATCCCCAGGTTGACGCCGGTAACAGGCCCCGAGGCGTTGCCGAAGCTCACCATCAGGCTGCGCGGTTGCAGGCAGTCGAGCGAACCCTCCCACGTGTCCTTGCCGACGCCGTCATAGACCACCGGCACCCTGGCACCGCCGGTGAGTTGCTTCACGCGCTCGACGAAATTTTCCTTGCTGTAGTCGATCGTTTCCCAGGCGCCGTGTTTTTTCGCCAGCGCGGCTTTTTCCGGTGACGACACGGTGCCGATCACTTTCACACCGAGCGTGCGTGCCCATTCGCAGGCGATCAATCCGACGCCGCCGGCCGCCGCGTGAAAGAGGATGGTTTCATTGCCCTGCAGGCGGTAGGTCTGGCGAAACAGATACTGCACCGTGAGCCCTTTGAGCATGACCGCAGCCGCCTCCTCGAAGCCGAGCTTGGGCGGCAGACGCAGCACCATCGCCGCGGGCATCACACGCAGGTCGGCATAAGCGCCCGGCGCGCTTTGCGGATACGCGACGCGATCGCCCTCCTTGAGGAACTTGACGTTGCTGCCGACCGCCTCGACCACGCCCGCGGCTTCGGAGCCGATACCGTGCGGCAGCGGCAGCGGATAAAGGCCGCTGCGGTGATAAATATCGATGAAATTGATACCCACCGCATGCTGCCGGATGCGCACTTCGTCGGGGCCTGGATCACCTATGTCGACTTCGACCAGCTTGAGTTCTTCCGGCCCGCCGTGTTGCTGTACCTGGATCGCCTTTGCCTTCATCTTGTTCTCCGTGGGGTCGACTTCGCGGTCGATTCTAGTTGCGGGTCCCCTGGGACGACGCAAGCCCGTGGCATGGACCCGCCTTCACGCGAGCATCGTTATGCTGCGCGCCTGTTCGAAATCGGCGCCGCGGTTGCGCCGGGAGTCTGCGTCGTGCAAATCCCACTTTCGCTGCTGCTCGCCGCCGCGTTGTTCGGCGGTGGCCACGTGTTTGCGGCCACTCCGGCCGAGGAGTCGCTAACGCCGTGCCGGCTCGTCGGCCTGGCGCAGGAAGTGCGCTGCGGCTCGGTCGAGGTCGCGGAGGACCCGCGGGCCAGCGAGGGCCGTCGCATCAAGATCCAGTTCGCGGTGGTCCCGGCATTGGCCAAGAACAAGGCACCCGATCCGCTTTTTGTGCTCGCCGGGGGACCCGGCCAGGCGGCAATGCAGGTGGCGCCGCTCGCGCTGCCCATGTTGGCGCAGATCAATACGCGCCGCGACCTGGTGTTCGTCGACCAGCGCGGCACCGGCAAGTCGAACCCGCTTCTTTGTCCGATCGAAGAAAAAAAAGCGCGCGTGGCCGATTCGTTCGACCTGCCGCGCCAGATCGAGCGCATCGGCGCTTGCCTGCGCAGCCTCGACGCCGATCCGCGCCAATACACAACCTGGATTGCCGTGCGCGATCTGGACGCGGTGCGCGCACAACTGCACGCCGAGAAGATCAACCTTTGGGGTGCGTCGTACGGAACCCGCGTCGAGCTCGAGTATCTGCGTCAGTTTCCTGATCGCGTGCGCACCGCCGTGCTCGATGGCACGGCGCCGCCCGACATGCGCCTACCCGCCAGTTTCGCTGTCGACGGCCAGGCCGCGCTCGACCGCACGATCGAGGCCTGCGCACGCGACCCCGCCTGCGCGACGCGTTTTCCCGACTTCGCGGCGCAAGTCGAGGCACTGTTCAAACGCTTCAGTTCGCGGCCGTTGCCGCTTACCCTCACCGACCCACTCACGGGCCGCGTTGAACAATTGCCGTTCACGCGCGAATCGATGCTGGCGGCGCTGCGCACGCCGCTTTACGCGCCGCAACTCGCGGTGATGCTGCCTTATGTGATCGATCGTGCCGCAAGCAACGATTTTGCGCCGCTGACTGCGATGCTCACATCGTTCGGCTCGAACGACTCGATGCGACTGGCATGGGGCATGCACTTCGCCGTGGTCTGCGCCGAGGACATGCCGCGCATCGACGCGTCCGATCGTGCTGCCGCGGCAGCGACGCGTTTCGGCACCGGCTTCATCGAGCTCTACGAAGCGGCCTGCAAGCAGGTCGCGCACCTTCCTGCGCCGGCAGAGTTCTACACCTTGCCGACTGCCGGTGTGCCGGTCCTGCTGCTCTCCGGTGGCGCCGATCCGGCCACGCCACCGCGTCACGCTGCCGCGGTCGCCAAGGCGCTGCCGAACAGTCGTCATTTGATCGCACCGAATCTTGGGCACGGCGTAAGTGCGCACGGTTGCGCGCCGGAAATGATTGCGCGTTTCGTGCGCCAGGCTACTTTCGACGGCGTCGACGCCGCGTGCCTGGAGCGGTTGCCGGCACCGCCATTTTTCCGCCCGCCCACTGGAGTCGCCCAGTGATCGAGGTGACGCACCTTGCGAAGAGTTTCATCGGCCGGCGCGGCCGCGCCAAGACGCTGGTCAAGGCGGTGACGGATGTCTCGTTCACTGCGCTCGATGGACGCATCACGGCCCTGCTGGGCCCGAACGGGGCCGGCAAAACCACCACGCTGCGCGTGCTGGCAACACTCATGCGCGCCGATCAAGGCACCGCAACGGTGGGCGGCTTCGATGTCACGGCCGACCCGGTGGCAGTGCGTACCGAACTCGGCGTGCTCTCGGATGCACGCGGCCTGTATACGCGTCTGACCGCGCGCGAAAACATCAACTACTACGCCGACCTGCGCCGAGTGCCGGGTGGCGAATGCGCGAGCCGTCTCGCAATGCTGGCCGAGTTGCTCGAGATGCGCGATCTGCTCGATCGGCGCACCGACGGGTTCTCGAGCGGCGAACGCATGAAGGTCGCGCTCGCGCGCGCGCTGATCCACGACCCGCGCCATTTGATCCTGGACGAGCCCACCAACGGACTGGACGTCATGTCGACGCGCGCACTGCGCCGCCTGTTGCGACATTTGCGCGACCAGGGCAAATGCCTGCTCTTTTCCACCCACATCATGCAGGAGGTCGAGCAGCTGTGCGACGAAATCGTCATCGTCGCGCAGGGAAGGACCGTTGCGCACGGCACCGCCGCCGAGCTCTGCGCGGCCGCCGGCACCGACAACCTCGAGGACGCGTTCGTGCAGTTGGCGCTCGAGGCGCGCGCGCGCGAGTCGGGCGCCGCGCAGCCCGTCGAGGGCCATGCATGACGACCTCATGGACGATCTTTCGCAAGGAACTGGCCGACGCAGTGCGCGATCGGCGCACGTGGATGATTGCGCTTTTTATCTCGCTGTTGTCCGGTCCGGCGGTCTTTCTACTGGTGTCGAACTTCGTCAGCGGGGTCGAGGAAAAGGTCGCCAAGCGCGAGGTGGTGATCGAACACGCCGAGTACGCGCCGACGCTGGTCAACTTCCTCCAGCGCGCCGGCGCCACGATCGTGCCTGCGCCGCAGGGTTATCGCGATCAGTTGCGCAGCGGCACCCTGGGCAACGCAGTGCTGGTTCCGCCGGTGGACTTCGAGCAGAAGCTCGAGCGCGGCGAGCAGGTCGCGGTCGAAGCGATCTTCGACGACAGCCATGACAAGGCGCAGGCGGTGGTGCGTGCCAGCATCCGCCTCCTTGCCGGGTTCAACCGCGAGCTGGGCACGCAGCGCCTGTTCGCGCGTGGCGTCAGCCCACTGGTACTCGCGCCACTCGAGGTGCGCGAAGTGAGCCTCGCGCCGAGCCAGGCGCGCGGTGCGCAGCTCCTGTTCATCGTGCCATGGGCGGCGCTGATGGTGGCGGTCTTCGGCGCACTGTCGGTGGCAATCGACGTCACCGCGGGCGAGCGCGAACGCGGTTCGCTCGAACCGCTGCTTGCCAATCCGCTGTCGACCGGCGCGCAGGTGCTCGGCAAGTGGGGCGTCGTGATGGCCTATTCGGTGGTCATCGTCGTGCTCACGATGGCCGGTTTCATGGTCTCGATGCGGCTTGTTACGAGCGAAACACTGTCGGCGCTGATGCAGCTGCAGTGGCGCGAGGTTGCGATCTTCGTCGCGCTGCTCCTGCCGTTTGCGGCACTGATGGCCGCCATCAACATGCTGGCTGCGACGTTCGGCCGCACCTACAAGGAAGCGCAAACCTATGTGAGTTATATCGCCATGGGTGTGCAGTTCTCGGCCGTGGTTCCGGTATTTCTGACCGTGCGCGATGCGCCCTGGCAGTGGTTCGTCCCGGCGATTGCCCAACTTACGGTACTGATGCGTGCGTTGCGCGGCGATCCGGTCGGCACGTCTGATCTTGTCATCCCGGGCGCGGTGTGTGCCGCTGCCGCAGTGATCTGCCTTGCACTGCAGGCACGTCTTCTCAAGCGGGAGACCATCGTGTTTGCGCGCTCGTAGGAATCCGTAGCCGTCATATGACGTGAGACTTTTTTTTGGCTGCGAAAAACGCCTCTCCTCGACCGAACGGACGGGGGTCACGAAGTGTTCCGGCGCGCCGGCCGATGCAATAATTGAACCTGCATGGCTGCCACCACGCTCATGTCATTGCCCACCGAACCGTCTGCGCTGCTCGCCTCTGCACCGCGCATGGTCGGACGTTTTTCCATCCGCGCCGAAATCGGCCGCGGATCGAATGGTGTCGTGTATTCGGCGTTCGATCCGGTGCTCAGCCGCGAGGTCGCGATCAAGGCGATCCCGCTCACGCACGATCGAAAGTGGAGCGAACGCATCGAGGCCAACTTCCTGAACGAGGCGAAGGCCGCCGCGGGCATGAATCACCCGCACATCGTCACCGTGTTCGATGCGGGCAAGACCGATTCGCTGGCCTACCTCGCGATGGAGCGCCTGCACGGGCGCGACTTGCACGAAGTGATCGTTGCGGGCCAGCACTTCAGTCCGCGCCAGGTGGCATCGCTGATGCTGCGGGTCGCCGATGCGGTGCACTTCGCACACAAACGCGGGCTGATCCACCGCGACATCAAGCCGAGCAACATCTTCATCCAGCGCGACGGCAAACCGAAAGTGCTGGATTTTGGGGTCGCACTCGCCAATCTCGGTGAAACCAGCACCGAGCGGCGCCAGCTCATCGGTACGCCCAATTACATGTCGCCGGAACAGGCGCTCGGGCGCAAGCTGGATGCGCGCAGCGATGTGTTTTCCATCGGCACGATCCTGTATGAGCTGCTTGCGGGGCGGCGTGCGTTCGACGGCAGCACCATCGACGAGACGCTCGCGCAGGTGATTTCGGACGCGCCGGCCACGCTCGATCCGCAGAAAACCAACATTCCGCCGCGGCTGGTCGACATCTGCAACAAGGCGCTCGAAAAGGACATCGAGAAGCGCTACCAAAGCGCCGGTGATCTGCGCAACGACCTGGCTGCATTCGCAGGCCAGCCTTCAACCAACGCCGCCAATCAGTCGAGCTACGGCACCCTCGGCGGGTCGCGCGCGATGCTCATGAGCCTGGGCGATCTGCTGTGGCGCCGCGCCACGCCGCGCACCATCGCAATCGCGGTGGTCGCGGCAGTACTGATCACGGCCTGGTTTGCCTTGGGCGACAACGCGCCGGCGCCAACGGTGGCCGAAGTCACAACACGTGCTTCGATCGCGCCGGTACCAACGCCCATCATTACTGAGCCCGCACCCGTGGTGGCTCCGCCGCCCGAAACGCACGGCGCGCCCGTCGAAGCGCCAAAGGCGCCGCGCAAGGCCGCGCGCGTGACACGCACCGAAACGTCGAGCGCGCAGATGCTCGCGTCGGCTGAGGGTTTTGTAACGCTTGCGGTCGCCCCCTGGG
>Ga0137409_10005131_pt1 | contig 13694 bp, 13 predicted proteins | sample CZODoug1_16funga_FD_122059 | JGI IMG/M metagenome (GOLD analysis project Ga0137409, IMG submission 122059) | Vadose zone soil fungal communities from Angelo Coast Range Reserve, California, USA - CZODoug1_16fungal (Hybrid Assembly) | ecosystem: Environmental > Terrestrial > Soil > Vadose zone... | reverse complement strand
TTCGATGGTGCCCTTGAGGAACTCGACGTTGGTCGCGCCGGCCTTGCGCTGATTCTCGCGCGCGAGCGCCAGCATCTCGTCGGTCATGTCGAGGCCGTAGGCCTTGCCCGTCGGTCCGACGCGCTTCGCCGACAGCAGGACATCGATGCCGCCGCCCGACCCCAGGTCGAGCACGGTCTGGCCCGGCTCGAGCGTCAGCAGGGCCGTAGGGTTGCCGCACCCGAGCGATGCAGCGACCGCGCCGGCCGGGAGACCGCTCGTTTCGGCGTCGGAATAGAGGTTCGAGGTAATCGCATCGCCGCAGCCGCAGGCGCTCGGGCCGCAGCAGCCGGTCGTCGTCGACGACCGCGTCACTGCCGTGGCAATCGCGCCGTATTTCTCCTGCACTGCTTTCCGGATGTCTGACATGACGCGCGCTCCTTCGGGATACGCCTTGTATACGCACAGACGAATATATGTAACCTAGCCAGCCATGCTATATTTGTCAAGGCAAATATATGGTCAAGCAACTCCCCGAGATGGAGCAGCTGTTCAAGGCGCTGGCCGATGCGACGCGGCTCCGCATCCTCGGCCTGCTGCTGACCGGTGAAGTCTGCGTCTGCCACATCCACGAAAGCCTCAGGATTCCGCAGCCGAAAGCGTCCCGCCACCTGGCCTACCTGCGCCGTGCGGGCCTGGTCGACACGCGGCGGGACGGCCTGTGGGTGCACTACCGGATGGCCAGCCTGACGGACCCCGTGCTCGGCGCGATCGGCGGGGCGGTGCGCCACGCGCTGACGCACGTCGACGTCGTGCAGCGCGACGCACAGCGGCTGCGGAAGAAGACCGGCTGCTGTCTGCCGGCGCCCGAGGCGATCGGTGCCGCCGCGTGCTGCAGCGACGAGGCCGCCCTCGTCAACGCCTCGAGGTGACGCGAAGTCGTCCCAACGCGCGCCCGATCACGGGCGCCGTGTCGTGCTCGGGCGCCAGGGGCGATGACTAGCGGCGCTAAAAGAATTTTCTGGAAATATTGAACCCGAGGTACCAGTCCCTCTTGATATCGCCGCCTTCCAACCGTCGAGGTCCGCCCCGCGCGATTTGCGCCATCGTCGTGCCAAACGCGTTCGAGAAATTCACCTGGAACGTGTGGCCGCCCGCGCGCTTCTCGAGCGCGAACCCGCCCTGGTTGACGCCGGGACGGTTTCCGGCCGCCCTCGGCGTGATTTCTCCGACGACGTAGACCGTCGGCCGCACCCGGATCCGGGCGCCGACGCCGATCATGAACGTATCGTTGTGGTCGACGAGCTCGCGCGGAAGCGCATTCGTATTGTTCACCCAGATCGGCTCGACATACAGCGCCGCCGTATCGTGAAACGTCCGCGAGACGATCGCGCCCACCGCGGGCGAATAGCTGTCGCGGAAGTTGTTCGTCCCATCGATGGTGACGAGCGCGGAAATCTCGAAGGGCGCGCGCGCGCCCTGGCGCATCAGATCATATTGGCCGAAAAACTCGATGGTCCGGTTGCCCGTCCGGTGGATGCCAATCTGGCCGTTGCGGATGATGCCGAAGCGATATTCGAGACCGATTACCGCGCCCGCGTCGATCCCGAACAGGTCCTGCGCGACGTCGCCGAACGACCCCTCGGTCAGCGACCGGGTGAACCGGTGCGTGACGCGAAACGCGCTGCCGAACCTCGGGAGCCTCAACGATGTGGGCAAGGCGATCAGGGTGAAGTCCGGCTCGGCCAGCTTCAGCGCGGCGGGGTCGTCAGACTGCGCGCGAGCAACCGAAGGGGCGAGAACCAGGAATCCGAGGCCAAGCACGGCCGTCCAGCGAGCGAATACACGTGTCACGGCGGCTCCTATCGAAGACAAAATTTGAGGGTCAATTCCGCGGGGCGCCGTTGGCGATCCAGCGCCGAATGATGAGAATCTGTCCGTTTTCCAGATACGGGCCGTTGATGGGCATTTGCCGCCCCGCGATTGACGCGGCGCCTTCGAGCTTCTGGATGAGATAGCTGTTGTCTGGATCGCCGGGCACGACACGGATTGCACCGGGCTTGCCGCGAACCGCCGCATTCACGATCTGCTCGTATGCCACGTCGTGATTCAGGTTCATTCCCCCGGATGGGTTGCGCCCGGTTGACGTGTGGCACAGCGTGCAAGCCTGCCGACCCGCGCTGTCGGTCGATTCGAAGATGTCCCGTTGAATCGTTGAAAACGTCGGCGCCAGATTGGGAGTCGGTCCGGCGAGCGTCGACAGCTTTTCGTCGCACGCAGACCATGTCGCCCCCGCCGCCACGAGGATGGCCAGCCAGAGCATCCGCTTCAACATACGTCTCCTTTGAAGAAACCAGGCACGCGGCAGGCAAACCCGGTGCCGGACCAAACGACTTTCATGAATCACAAGTCACGACGAGCCATCATAAGTCACGACGAGCGATTAAGAGTCGCGAAAAACATTTTCATGAACTGGCGCGGACGAGCGCGGCGATCCCACTGCGATCGGGTATCCTGTGCTAGCTGCAAGTTGTGCGAGACTTTACGGCAGACGACCGAGCTTGCCCTCGCCCGCGATCGGTCCCCTCACGGAGCGGTCTCAAAGTCTCAATGTGGCGTGCGGCGACGGGGATGCGCATCGCCGTCAGCCTGCTCCTCGTCAGCGCCGGGGCGGAGGGAGCGGCGATTCCGGTCGCATCTCGCGGTGACGCGTATGTGGCTCACGATGCGGCGCGCAGCGAGTGGACCATCGGGAATGAAGGCATCGCCGCGATCTTCGGTCTTTCTGCCGATCACCAGCTCGCCCTGATCGCGCTCAATGGTCGCACCGAGCGTCGATTCACGCTGCCGCCAGGCGCGGACACGACCGTCACCCTGAACGGCGAGCCGTTCGCGCTTCGCGACAGACCGGGTGGTCTGAGGTTCAGCGGCGTGGCGGCGGACGTGGCCGAGGGTGGCGTTCACCTCGCCTTCACTTACACGCACGACACGCTGCACGCACGCATCGTCCGCCATTACGCCTGCTACCCCAACTCTCCGACGCTTGAGACCTGGACACAGGTCGAAGTGATCGGCGGCGCGGCCCCGGTGGTGGTCTCTGATCTAATCGGCTGGCAGCTCACGATTCCGGCAGGCACCGTGCACTGGCTCAACGGGTTGCGCCGCGACGCGCCGGACACGCCATCCGACGAAGCATTCAATCTGAGCCGGAGAGATCTCGCCTCCGGCGAAGAATTCACGTTGAATGCACACTGGCGGTCGTCCGAGCAGTTCGTGCCGTTCGTCGAGATTGAAGGCGCGGGAGAAACGTGGTACGGCGGCATCCAGTGGTCGGGCGCCTGGCAGATCACCCTGGCCCGGGATGGACCGCAGCTGAAGGTCACGGCTGGGTACCCCGAGATCAAGACCAGCGTGAGCGCCGACGCGCCGCTGGAGATTCCACACAGCTTCTTCGGCATCGCCGCAGGAGACCTGACCAGCGTCAGCGCCAACCTGCGGCCGTTCATTGACGGGGCGATACGCCAGGGCCGTCCGTGGACTCCTCTCGTGACGTACAACACCTGGTATGCGTACGGCACGCGAGTGGACGAGGCGACCGTGCGTAGCGAGATCAATCGAACCGCGGCACTCGGGATCGAGTTGTTTGTGCTCGACGCGGGATGGTATCCAGGCGCGGGGACGAACGGGGCCTTCGATTTCGAAAGCGGTCTGGGCACGTGGATGGCGGACCCGGATCGATTTCCGAGCGGGTTGCGTCCGCTGGCCGAGTTCGCGCACGAATCCGGCATGAAGTTCGGCCTCTGGGTCGAGCCAGAGCGTGTCAGCCTCGAGACGGTGGGACAACCCGGCCTGGCAGACGCGGCATGGCTCGCGACGCGCGACGGTTTCAACGTTACAGAAAGCGCGGGCCAGATTTGTTTCGGCAGCCGAGCCGCGCGGCGTTGGGTGTACCAGCGGTTGACGGAGCTCATCGACGAGGTCCATCCGGATTACTTGAAGTGGGACAACAACAGCTGGCTCAACTGCAACCGGATCGACCACGATCACGGTGCGGACGACGGCAATCTCGCGCAAGTGCGGGGACTCTACACGGTGCTGCAGGCGCTGCGGGAACGTTATCCGGATTTGCAGATTGAGAACGTCGCGCAGGGTGGCGGCCGCATCGACTTCGGTTGGCTGCGGTACTCGGACGCCGCGTGGATGAGCGATCGGACCGCGCCGTCGACTCACGTGCGCCATACATTCGAAGGGCTCTCCACGGTGTTTCCACCTGCCTATCTGCTCTCCTTCATGATCGACGACGTCGGAGAGCCGTTCTCCGACGGTTTGGATTTCCTTGGTCTCGCCCGGAGCCGAATGCCGGGCATGCTCGGTTTTTCGTACCGATCGCCCGGACTCCGGCCGTCGATCGCCGCACCCATCGCCCAGTCCATCGCGGAGTATCTCTCGATGCGTGACATCCTGAGCAACGCGGACGCGATGCTCCTCAGCGAACAGGTCGAATCGCCTCTGTGGACAGGGTGGGATGTGGTGGAAGAGCTCGATGCGCGGACGGGGAACGCGGTCGTGTTCGCGTTCCAGGATCCGGCCGACGATCACCGGCTCGTGCTGCATCCACGCGGGCTGAGAGCAGAGGCGACGTACGTAGTGCGCTCGCTGGATGCCGGAGTCATCGGCTCTGATACCGGCGCCGCGCTGATGGCCTACGGCATCGAGCTCGTTCCAGGAGGCTCCAGCGCGCATGTCCTCGTTCTCAGGTGTCAGACACCGTAAAAAAATGACACGGTGTCTGATACCTGAGACGCTTTAAGATGACGCCAGCCGCAGCACGGGAGATCTGACGATGAGGAGAGTGCTGGTTCTGACGTCGCTGGCGATGCTCCTGTTGTGCCTGACGACAGCATCGGCCCAGCGGCCGGGCACAGCGCCGGCGACGGCCGGCGGCGGGAAGCCACCCGACAGCGTGCTTCTGGAGGAGCTCACCTGGGCGGAGGTTCGGGATCTGATCAAGAGTGGCACAACGACCGTCATCATCGGCACGGCCGGCACCGAGCAGAAGGGCCCGCACATGGTGGACGGCGAGCACAAGTTCGTCATGGAGTACACGGGCGAGAAGATCGCTCGCGCGCTTGGCAAGACACTCCTCGCTCCCGTCGTAACCTACGTGCCAGAAGGCAGCTGGGAGAATCCTGGCGGCCACATGACCAAGCCGGGTACGATCACGCTGCCGGACGACCGGTTCGTCGAACTGCTCGTCAACGCAGGGCGGAGCCTGAAGGCCGGCGGATTCAAAACCATCCTGCTCATCGGCGAGTCGGGCGGTAACCGAAACGGGATGCGGATTGCCGCCGGCAGGCTGAGCGAGCTGTGGAAGGGTGGCGACGCCCGCGCGTTCTGGATCGACGACTACTACACCAAGTCGCACGCGGATCAGAACAGGCACGTGACCGAGAAGCTCGGCGTCCCGGCCGACAGGATCGGCGGGCACGCGAACATCCTCGACACATCGGAGCTGCTGTTCGTCAACCCGAAGCACATCCGCAGGACCAGGCTCACCGGTAACAACTACGAGAACAACGGGGTGAGCGGCGACCCGTCGATGTCGACCCCGGAGCTCGGGAAGATCTTCCTGCAGATCAAGATCGACAACGCACTGGCGCAGATCAAGGGCCTGATGGCGGGGACGCTGCAGCGGCAGGCGTCGGCGACGCCGGGCGAAGGCGATGGCCGCGGCGGCAGAGGCGGGCGCGGGCAGGCCGCCGCAGCGAACGCAGAACGGCGAACGGCCGCGACCGCGAGCGCCGAACGGCGAACGGTGGAGCCGACGATGGTGACGGCGCCTGCGAGCAAGATGCCCACGCAGGCGCCCGATACCGTCTTCATTGACGAGCTGACGTGGGAGGAAACGCGGGACGCGATGAAGGCGGGCAAGACCACAGTGATCGTGCCGACCGGCGGCACCGAGAAGAACGGCTACCACATGGTGCTCGGCAAACATAACTTCGTCGTGACGCATAACGCGAACCTGATGGCGCGGCGCCTCAGGAACGCGCTCGTCGCGCCGACGATTCAGTACGTGCCCGAGGGCGATCCGGATCGGCAGGTGCCGGGAGCGATCTCGCTGCCGTCGCCGGCGTACGACATGTTGCTCGACGCGGCGGCGCGCAGCCTGAAGGTCCACGGGTTCACCGACATCCTCTTCATCGGCGACAGCGGCGGCAATCAGGCCGGCATGATCAGCGTCGCGAACAAGCTGAACGAGGAATGGAAGGACAGCGGCACGAAGGTGTTCGCGCTGACCGATTACTACACCGAAAGCCGCGTGCATTACCGCGCGTGGCTGCAGGCTGCGTTCGGGTACGACGAGGAGACGGCCGGCAGCCACGCTGGCATCACCGATACGTCGCAGGTGCTGTTCGTGCGGCCGTCCGGTATCCGCAAGGATCAGATCCAGCCGTGGGGCGGCGCTCAGGACTCCGGAGTGTCCGGCGATCCGGCAAAGGCAACCGCTGACATCGGCAGGATGGGTGTCGAGTTCAAGGTGAACGCAGGCATCAACCAGTACAGGCTGCTCAAGAATCCTTCGCAGCGCGGAGGCGGGCGGCGTGGGGGCGGCCAATGATGCGACGCATGCTCGAAGCGACGCTGTGCCTGACAGCCGTCTCAGGTGCTCTGTGGGCGACCGGTCGAGTCGCTGCGCAGACTTCTCCCGCAGCGGCGGGCGGCGAGTGGCGGGCGTACGCCGGCGATAATCGCAATCATCACTATTCGCCGCTCGACCAGATCACGGCCGACAACTTCGCGAAGCTCGAGGTCGCGTGGCGCTTCAAGACTGACAGCCTCGGACCTCGGCCCGAGTACAAGCTGGAAGGGACGCCCCTGATGGTGGGCGGCGTCCTCTACACCACCGGCGGCACGAGGCGGTCGGTTGTCGCGCTCGACGCGGCGACAGGAGAGCTGCGCTGGGTTCACCCGGAGTACGAAGGTGCGCGTGCGGCGGCATCGCCGCGTCAATTGTCGGGCCGCGGCGTGGCGTACTGGACCGACGGCCGCGACCAGCGCATTCTCTACATCACGACCGGCTATCGACTCGTCGCGCTCGACGCAAAAACGGGCAATTGCATCGCGTCGTTCGGCAAGGACGGCATCGTCGATCTGAAGGAAGGCGCGGTGTTCGGCAAGGGCGAGCCGATCGATCTCGTCAAAGGGGAGATCGGTCTGCACGCGACGCCGGCCGTCACGAGGGACGGCGTCGTCATGGTCGGCTCGTCGTTCCTCGAGGGCGGCACGCCGAAGACGCACAACAACACGAAAGGGCTCGTCCGCGGGTTCGACGTGCGCACGGGGAAACGCTTGTGGACGTTCAACACGATTCCGCGACCTGGAGAGTTCGGCAACGACACCTGGTTGAACGAATCATGGGCCGTGACCGGCAACGTCGGCGTCTGGAACCAGCTGGCCGTCGACGAGGAGCTCGGCCTCGCGTACTTGCCGGTGGAAACACCGACCTCGGATTTCTACGGTGGGCTGCGGCCGGGCAACAACCTCTTCGCCGAGAGCATCGTCGCGATCGACTACAGGACCGGCCAGCGCAAATGGCACTTCCAGCTGGTGCACCATCCGATCTGGAACATGGACATCGCCGCCGCGCCGATACTGGTCGACCTGACGGTTGGCGGGCAGCCCGTGAAGGCGGTGGCCGTCATGGGCAAACAGGCGATGCTCTATCTGTTCAATCGCGTCACCGGCACGCCGATCTTTCCGATCGAGGAGCGGCCGGTGCCGCAGTCCGACGTGCCTGGCGAGAAGACGTCGCCGACGCAGCCGTTTCCGACGAAGCCGCCGGCGTACGATCATCAGGGCGTCACGCTCGAGAACCTGATCGATTTCACGCCGGAGCTGCGCGCCGAGGCGACGCAGATCGCGTCGCGATACAAGATTGGACCGATCTTCACGCCGCCGCCTGTGAGCAGGGCCGAGGGGCCGATCGCCGGCTTCCGGTCGTCGGGCGGCACGAACTGGCCGGGCGGTTCCTTCGATCCTGAAACGCACATCGCGTACGTGCCGTCGTTCACGGCGATGCCGATCCTCGGGCTGCTGCCGCCGCCGAACAAGGAGTTTTCGGATCTCCCCTATGTCTCCGCGAATGTGTTGACGGGCGTGCGCTACATCTCCGGGCCCGGAGAAAACGCCGGCGCGGACGCTCCGGCGCGGACGGGGCCAGGCGGCGCGACGGCGACGACCAATGACGGCGCCGTCAATGCGAATGCGTCGCCGCAGGGGCTGCCGCTGTTGAAGCCGCCGTATGGCCGCATCACCGCCATCAATCTGGACCGCGGAGAGTTCGTCTGGCAGGTAGCCCACGGGGAGACGCCTGACAGCGTCCGCAATCATCCCGCGCTGAAGGGGCTGACCATTCCACGGACGGGACAGTCGGGCGCAGTCGGCGCGCTCGTCACCAAGACGCTGGTGATCGCCGGCGATCCGCTGGCGACGACCGGCGCCAACCGCGCGCGCGGCGCGATGCTGCGCGCGTACGACAAGACCACAGGCAGGGAGGTCGGCGCCGTCTACATGCCGGCGCAGCAATCCGGGACGCCGATGACGTATGCGCTGAACGGGAAGCAATACGTCGTCGTGGCGATCAGCGGCGGCAACTATTCGGGCGAGTATCTCGCGTTCACGTTGGGGAGGCAGTGATGAAGAGAATTGTCCTCGGGTTGGTCGTCGCGGCGTGCTCGTTTGGAGCGCTGATGGCGCAGGGCGATCCGCAGCCGACCTGCAAGATGTGTCCGGCGACCTATATTCCGAACGACGAGATTCAGGCGTATGCGAAAAAGGCAATCGCCGAGAAACTGACCGATCAGCAGGTCCGCGACATCGAGATCGGCAAGAGCCATGTGGGGATCGGCGTCGTCTATCGGGGCAAACTGGCGGCGCCGGCGCCGGAGTCGGTCGCGGAGCACGATCTGGTCAGCGAGGTCTATCACGTCATCGAGGGGTCCGCGACGCTCGTCACCGGTCCCGATCTCGTCGGCATGAAACGCCGTCCGGCGACTCTGGAGACCGTCCGCCTGTTCAACGGGCCGGGGAACAACTCGGCGTCGATTCGGAATGGCGTGACTCACGAGCTCAAGCCCGGCGACGTGATCGTGATCCCGGCCGGCACCGGGCACTGGTTCACCAAGATCGACGATCACATCACGTACCTGATGGTTCGCATCGATCCCGACAAGGTGACGCCGCTCAGGGACGAAGCCGCGTCGAAGGCGTACCTTCAGAAGCCGGCTCGGTAGAGTCAGTATCGAAACGTGCAGGGCGAGTTCGACCGCAGAGCGCGCCGAGCACGCAGAGCCAGAAAACAAAAATCTCTGCGCTCTCTGCGATCTCTGCGGTTGACGTGGACTGGACGACTAAACGTGGACTCGAACGACGACGGCCTTCAGCCTCGCCGAACGGCGATCCTGAAAGGATCGCCCGACACGTGTTGACGGACCTCGATCGAAGCGCAGATGAGCGTTGCCGACGATCCACATGGCGGGCAGCCGATCCGTCGCCACGGGCCGCCGCTGGCGGCGGCGCGCCTGGTCGTCATTCTGGTTCACGGCCGGGGCGGATCGGCGCAGGACATGTTGTCGCTGGCCACGGCATTTGACGCGAACGACGTGGCGTACATCGCGCCGCAGGCGGCGGAACGGACGTGGTACCCGTATTCGTTTCTCGCGCCGATCGAGGACAACGAACCGGGCATCAGCTCCGGACTGCGCGTGCTGACGACCCTGGTCGACGGCCTCGGACGCGAGCAGATCCCGCCGTCGCGCGTCGCCGTGCTGGGCTTTTCGCAGGGCGCGTGTCTGGCGCTCGAGTTCGCGGCACGCCACCCGCGGCGCTACGCGGCCATCGTCGGCCTGAGCGGGGCAGTCATCGGTCCGCCCGGCACTCCGCGAAACGACGCCGGGTCGCTGGAGGAGACGCCCGTGTTTCTCGGCTGCAGCGACATCGACCCGCACATCCCGCTTGCGCGCGTCCACGAGTCGGCCGACGTGTTCCGCCGGCTCGGCGCGTCGGTGGACGAGCGGATTTATCCCCGCATGGGACACACGGTCAACCAGGACGAGGTTGAAGCCATCAAGGCGTTGCTGAAAGCAGACTAAATCGTTTTTGAGGAAGGCGCTGACATGCGTCGCCGTACGCTGCTGCAACTCATCGGAGGCCTGGCCGTCGCCGGCGTCCGACGGTCTTGTCGGTCTCGTCGAGCGTCGCGCGAATCGACTGCGACGCGGCGGTGAAGCGTTGACGGGACGCGGCCTGCGCGTCCCGCGCCGCCTCGAGCCGCTGAATCGCGTCAGCGAGACCCTTCAGAGAATCGGGCGGCAGCCCGCTCGCGACGAACGCCTCGGCGTGCACCGAGACGCGATCGAGGAGTCCCCGCGCATAGGCGAGCAGCTCGTCGTCGCTGCCCGGCGTGGGGAGCTGCATGGTGCCCATCACGACGTCGGAGAGATGCACGAGCTTGCCGACCCTGATGACCAGGTTCGCCGCGTCGCGAAGCCCCTGGCGCGAGAGCCGGCCCTGTTCCGTCGCCGCCCGCCGGTCTTCGATCGACCGTTCCTGAAGTGCGAGCAGACGATCGACGTCTGCCACCTGCGCGCTGAGCGTGTCGCGCGTCTTTTGTCCGCCCGCCGCCGCGTCGAGGAGCGCGCTGTGCTCGGTGCACACGCTGTGGGCGCGAACGTGTGCGTCATGCCGCCGCTGAACGTGTTTCCGCATGGGTGCGTGTCCTTTTCTTTCCTTTCTGAAATGCTTCGACACCGTGCGCCGCCGAAAGGTCGCGCGCGATCGAATCACGCGTGCAACACGTTGTCCGCGGAGCGTCCAACTCTTTGGTGTGGGGGATCGTCTTGTCGCGGACGCGGGGCGAGGACGGAGGACATGGAGTGAGCGTCTCGTCGAGGACTGGCGCCAGTGCGGCAGACGCCGGCGCTGGGGGTCGGCGGCGCCTCGTCGCTCCTCATGCGAGACGGTTCAGACACAAGGAGCCGGACACGCGCGTCGGCGAGGCTCGCGGGCGTGTCCGGACAGGTCGCGCCGGACGAGGAGCAGGGCGCGGGGAGCGAAGAACGTGGCGCGGAGAGAGACGAACGTGGCGCACCGGAACAAAGCGAGGGCGCACGGGACCTAAAGCAGGGCTCCGGCGAGCACAAACTAAACGCGACCGCGCAAACACCAGACGCGAGCACCAGGAAAGTCGGCGCGCCTGCGGGAATATGGATCGCGTCGCCGAAAGTCTCGACGCGGCGGGCGAGAAACATATCGCGTCGGCCAAGAGTGTTGACGCGACGGGCAAGAATCTTGACGCGACGGACCACAGTGCTGACGCGACGGACCACAACGCTGACGCGACGGACCACAGTGCTGACGCGACGGACAAAAGTGTTGAGCGACGGACCACAGCGCTGACGCGACGGACCAGAGAGCAGACGCGACGGACCACGGTGCTGACGCGACCGACAAGAGTGTTGAGGCGACGGACCACAGCGCTGACGCGACGACCACGAGTGTTGACGCGACGGCCACAATGTTGCCGCGACGGACAAGAGAGCTGACGCGACGCAGCAAAGCGATGAGTGAACGCGACAACAGATGAGTGGATCGACGACAACGTCCACTCGTCGAACACAAGACAAGAGTCGCCGAGCGTGTGAGACGTCGCGACGAGACCAAAAGGTCAGTGCACGCGCCAAAGAGCCGGCGTATCGGAGAAAAGACCTGTGTGAACGGAGAAAACTCATGTCGGCGCTACGAAACAATGGATTCGTTCGGCGAGCCGACACGACCCGTTCCCCTTACATACAACCACAGATGTATGTCTGTGAAGGCAGCGGGATTGACTCGCGCGGACGCCGCGGCCATGCAGGGCCGACTCGCGGCTGTCCTCGCCGCCGTTGCGACTCTCATCGCCGTCGCACGCCACCGATTCACCGAGATCCGCGCGGTGCGGCGCGTGATCGCGGCCATGAGCGGTTGCGTCGCGGTACCGACCACGCTTGTTGTGAACTCGTCAGCGGCGGCGACGTGTACCACGGGCAGTTAGCGGCTGCAGGGTTCGGTCCAGGGACAAGGGTAACAAAACAGTCCGGGGACATGGGTAACACTTCGCGCCAGACTTTGAGGCCAGGAGGCCTTGATGCCGTGGCTGGAGACATCACCCATGGACCAGCGGATGCAATTCATCGTCGACTATCACCGCGGCCTGCAGTCGTTGACGGAGCTCGCCGATCGCTTCGACATCAGCCGAAAGACCGCGTACAAATGGATCGATCGCCACGAGGAGGACACGGCCAGTCGCCTGGCGGATCGCAGCCGACGGCCGCGATCGTGTCCTCATGAAACACCCCAGGCCATCGTAGACGCTGTGCTCGAGGCTCGGCGGCACCATCCGCGATGGGGGGCCAAGAAGCTCCTCCGCATTCTGGTGCGGAAAGACCCGCGCGCAACCTGGCCGGCTCGGACAACCGTGTGCGACCTGTTGAAACGCCACGGCTTGGTCCCGAAGACGCGGCGGCGCCCGCCGCTCTCGCACCCGGGGCGTCCCCTCACGCCGATGACGGAGCCGAACGCGATCTGGACGGCCGACTTCAAAGGGCAGTTCAAGACGCGCGACGGTGCCTACTGTTATCCGCTCACGCTCGTCGATGGGTACAGTCGGTATCTGCTCGCGTGCCAGGGGTTGCGGTCCACGACGATCGTCCTGGCCCGGCCGATCTCCCTGACTCCCATTGAAGACAGCTCTCAGTCGGCAGCGAATAATTGGGCTCAGGCAGCCTACGCATCAGGGAAAGCAATCCAGTTTTCTTTTCCCCTACTTTATTTGGTCTTGGTTGAGCCAACTAGCCTGCAACCGCGTCGACCGCATTCAGGGTTTCGTCGAATATTTGACGAGCGGCGAGACGTATTTGATGCCCAGTTCCGAAAACAGATCCTTCTCCTTCGTGAATCCGGCCTTGATATTTTCCGGACCGGCCATGACGCGGGTGCAACTAAGCGTTTCCGAAACGTGCCCGCGTAGAAACGAAGGCAGCGAATAAATCATGGGACTGAGAATAATGTTAAGTTTCTTTTTCTGACCGAAAATCAATTCTCCGTAATGCCCGCTGATCGCTTTCACGGGATAGCAGCAGTCCACGGTGCCGCGGCCTTTTCCGAATTCCCTGCCCTGCTCTTCCGAACTATCCGAGCTGAACACAATATTTTCGGAGCTGATTCCGAGGTCGCGCAGAAATCCTACCCAGAATTGATGTGTGCTCCAGACGTTCAAAACCTTGGGAATCCCGATGCGGATCCCGGAGCGGTCTTTAGGCGGACGCGGAGACGCGGCGGAAGCCTTCTTTCCGAACCATGTCTGCAATATTGGGATAGGCATTCTTTGTCTTCTCGATTCCGGCCTTGATCACTTTCATTTCGTTCAAATCTTCGACCAGCCCTTTGGGACAGGAATTATTCACGATGACGCGTTCCCAGCCGAGCGACAGCGGAACTTTGCTCCATTCGCGTCCATTTCCTCCGGGCAACTCCACATCGATAAAGCTGCGCTGGCAATTCACGGGGCACCAGTTGCAGACCGTTTCCTTGGCGGTGGTGGTCTTGTAAGTCAATTGCTCGATCGCGTCGAAGCCGCGGAACGTGCTGCGGTTGCCCTTTTCCCACCATTCCAG
>Ga0137409_10005130_pt1 | contig 13695 bp, 14 predicted proteins | sample CZODoug1_16funga_FD_122059 | JGI IMG/M metagenome (GOLD analysis project Ga0137409, IMG submission 122059) | Vadose zone soil fungal communities from Angelo Coast Range Reserve, California, USA - CZODoug1_16fungal (Hybrid Assembly) | ecosystem: Environmental > Terrestrial > Soil > Vadose zone... | reverse complement strand
TCGAGCTTGATATGTTCCGCAGTGACGGGATGGGACGATTTTCCGACTTATTGTTGGGACTCGCCGTAGACCCGGCCATGGTCTTTTTCTTGGACAACTGCATGAGTCATAAGGGCGCCATCAACGAAAACTGGGGGCGGGAGCTGCTGGAGCTGTTCGCGCTGGGTGTTGGCATGGATGGCCATCTCAACTACAGCGAGGATGACGTGAAAGAGGCGGCCCGGGCGTTCACCGGGTGGACGGTCGTCAATGCCATCCCGCGCTATCCCTACGGCAGATATCTGTCGAAGTTTGTCTACGACCCCAAAGACCATGACAATGGCGAGAAGACCTTTTTAGGTGAAACCGGCAACTGGAATGGCGAGGACATCATCAACATTATCGCCAAGCAGCCAGCCGCCGCCCGGTTCGTCTCACGTCACCTGTACAACTTCTTCGTTGCCGATGAGCCGCAGGTGCCGGCCTGGCAGCATACCGCACCCCAGGATCCGGAGGCGGTCAAGCAGCTTGAGGCGGAGTACTTCCGGTCCAATTACGACATTCGCTCCATGTTGCGGCTCCTGTTCAACTCTGACTTTTTCAAGAATGCCCGCTTTGCCAGGGTCAAGAGCCCGGTCGAGACGGTGGTTGGCACGACACGCATGGTCGGCGAGTTCACCTTCCCCCAGCCCGGTTTCAATGGCCTGACGTTGAGTGTTCGCTATATGGGTCAAGACATCCTGAACCCACCCACGGTAGAGGGCTGGCATACAGGCAAGGAGTGGATCGATAGCGGCACCCTGGTCGAGCGCATTAACTTCACCGCTGATAAAGTGGGCAATGTCAATCTTCCTGGCGTGAGTGACATCATTGCTCGGCTGCGTGCTGAGGGGCCGACGCTGTCGCCAGAGCGCCTGGTGGATGGCTGTCTGGAGCTTCTTGGTGGATACAAACTGGCACCAGAGACCCACAATGAACTGGTAGCGCTGGTGCAGACTGGTGGCGAGATCCGCACTGGGTCGGAAGACTTCCCCCAGAGAGCGGCCCAGATGCTCCAGTCGATCGTTGCGACTACTGAATACTTATTCGCCTAACGGCAGAGGGAGGGTACGCTATGGCATCGAATACCAAAGACCCTGTGCTGGTCATCCTGCAGTTGTCCGGGGGCAATGACGCCTTGAATACGGTCATTCCGTACAGCAACCCCCTGTACCGCGATAATAGGCCGAAAGTTGGGATTCCCGAAGACCAGGTGTTGCCCATTAATGACACCATCGGCTTTCACCCGGCTATGGGCCCGATCAAGAAGCTCTATGATGAGGGTAAGGTAGCCATCATTCAGGGCATCGGCTATCCCCATCCCAGCCGCTCGCACTTCCGCTCCATGGATATCTGGCACACCTGTGAGCCCACAAAGGTAGGCGACGAGGGCTGGGTGGGCCGGGCCATCCGTGATATCGACCCCCAGAAGGAGAACGTGCTGACTGGCGTCAACTTTGGTCGTGGTCTGCCGCGGGCTCTGGCTGTTCCTGGTGTCCCAGTGGCCTCGGTGGGCAACCTGGAGACCTACGGCGTCCTCACCGGCATCGAGGCCGAGGACCAGCGCACCATGGCCCTGGAGACATTCTCCCGTACCTACGCGCCGATGCTCGGGAAAGGTCCGGTGCTGTCCTACTTCGCCCAGACAGGCTTGGATGCCTTAAAAGGGGCGGACATCCTCAGCACGGCCCTGGAGAACGACGCCGCCACGGTGCAGTACGGCAACGATGACGTCGCCCAGTACATGAAGAACATCGTCCAGACTCATCTGGCGCACCTGGGGACGCGCGTGCTCTACACCACGGCCCCGTACAACAGCTTCGATACTCACGCCGGAGAGCTGGCGAACCATGCCCGCCTGTGGGCCCAGACGTCTCAGGCGATCAGTGCCTTCTACGATGATCTCAAAGAGCATAATGCTACCGACAATGTGGTGCTCTTTGTGTTCACCGAATTCGGCCGGCGCGTGCATGACAACGGCTCTGGGACTGACCACGGCGCCGGCGGCCACGCCTTCGTCATCGGTGATACGGTGAAGGGTGGACTGTACGGCGAGTATCCTTCCCTGGAGGCGGGGAAACTCATGGAAGGCGATCTCCACTACAATAACGACTTCCGCGGCACCTATGCCACCCTCCTGGAGCGGTGGATGGGCCTGGATGCCAAGCCTATCGTGGGCGGCAGCTTCGAGCAGCTTGACTTTCTCTAGAAGGACAAGAGGCTCGACGTGATGTAACGTGATTATGCGAGTGTGTGCAGCTCCTCTTCCCTGGGAAGGGGGGCTGCAATCAAGATTATGGACAACCTACGCTCTGTGAGGTGGATATGCCTTCCGTAGCTTCTGCTATAAATATTCAATACGGCTACACCATTGGCCGTGGCGAGCAGTTCGGACCGGGGTTCTCAACGCCTGTGTTTGCCGCTCGGGGGGAGGGCGACCTCCTGTACGTGCTCTGCCGTGCCTCTGAGTATCGTCCCGAAGGCACACGGATTACCGTCTGCACGGTAGACGAAGAGTACGTCACCACCTTCGCCCGCGGCGTGCCGAACCAGGGGCCGCACGAATTTAGCTTTGACGATGGCTCCCTGGTCTGGCCGACTGCCATTGCCTTTGACAAAGATTGGAATGTCTACGTCTCCGACGAATGGCTCCATCGCATTTCCGTCTTCACTAAGGATGGAGACTATATCAGCAAGTGGCAGGAGCGCCCTGGCCCAGGTGACGGGGAATTCAACCGTCCTGCTGGTTTGGCGTTTGATGCCGATGACAATGTGTACGTGGTGGATAGCGGTAATGACCGCATTCAGAAATTTACCAAAGATGGCCGATTCCTGGCGAAGTGGGGCACGACTGGCAGCGGTGATGGCCAGTTCAATATGCCCTGGGGTATCGACCTCGACAGCGAGGGCAATGTGTACATTGCCGACTGGCGCAACGACCGCATTCAGAAGTTTAGCCCGGATGGCCGGTTCTTGATGAAGTGTGGCAGGTCTGGCTCGGGAGAGGGCGAGCTCAATCGTCCCTCTGGGGTTGCGGTGGATAACGATGGCGTTATCTACGTGGCTGACTGGCTGAACGACCGGCTGCAGGTCTTCGACCCTGATGGCAATTTTGTCACGGCGCGGACCGGTGATGCAACGATCTCCAAGTGGGGCAAGGAGAAGCTGGACGCGAATGCGGAGATGTGGGGCGAGCGGCAGCGCGCCTACGGGTTGGAACGGGAAAAGGATTTTTGGGGGCCAACCGGCGTGTGTGTGGATGACCAGGACCGCATTTTCGTGTGCGAATCGCCTCGTAACCGCCTCCAGGTGTATCAGAAGCTCTCCCCGACCTTCGCTGGGCCACGCCTGTAAGGCAACGCGGCGATCAGCGGTTCCGGGAAGGTCCCTATGGCACGGCACAGACGGCTTGGCGCCGGCTGTGCCGGCTGTGGGGTTTTCCCTGCTCCATGCCTGAGACATGTCCAGGAAGGGCTTGCTAAATGAAGATTGGTCGCATTCCTTACCTGAGCTGCGAGCCCTTCTACTTCGATATGGAGCGCCGCGGTATTGCGTTATACGACGTGGTACCCAGCGCCATGGCTGGAGCTGTGGCGCTGGGAGACATCGATGCCGGACCGGTACCATTGGCGGACTGTTTTCGCCTGACAGACCAATGTCAGTACCTGTCAGGATTTTGCCTGGCTACTATACGTAAAGCTGGCAGTGTCATGCTGCACGCCAAGCACCCTATCGAGGCCTTGACTGGCGCTCGTATTGGGATCCCTGGCGAGGCCGTTACCTCTCTCCGACTCCTCCAGATTTTGCTTGCCTTCAAGTACCAGGCCCAGGCGGGGGCGTACGCGACGCTCGATGACACCTGTGATGCCCTCCTTGCCATAGGGAATGAGGGACTGCGCCGACGCGGTGGCTTCCCGGCCTATCCCTACATTTATGACCTGGGGGAAGAATGGCACCAGTGGACTAATTTGCCCTGTGTATTCGCCCGCTGGATGGTCCGCAAGGATCTCGCTCGCCAGGAGGCAATCGTCCTGGAAGATACCCTTTATACCGGAATGCAAGACTGGGCAGACGGCCTGTTCCGCGCCTCAGCCAAACGGGGCGACTTGCTGATGCATCCTCGCGATATCCTGGAGTACACGCAGGGGATTCGGTACTTTATCGGTGTGCCAGAACAGCGCGCCATCGACCGGTTTCAACACTATCTTGACCAACTTACTCTCCCGTAAAGATGCGTCGTATCCTGGAGATATGGTGATGGACGATCGTCAGCCGTCGGCTCAGCCAGTCTACTGGCCCAGAGTGAAAGCCATCTTAGACGGCATTATGGCGGCTTGGGAAGCACGCTGGGGACGTGAACCGTATCCGGGCATCCATGAGTATTCCTGGGACACGCCGCAGCAGCTCGCAACAGCAGTCTTGTCAGGGTACCGCGCCATCGAACCCGGCGTGCCCGGTAGAGAGACGCATCTGGTGCGTTCCCTGGTACGTGGTGTCGGAGGCTTTGGGAAGATGCCTCTGCACGGACCCTTCTTGGCTCATGCTGAACTTGAAGAGATTGTCGTCTGGATTGACGCCGGCATGCCCGCCGGCCCGCCTGAAGACACTGCAGAGGGCAGGTGAGGTGGCAGGGCAGTTTCTGTGCGAGGTGTGTTTTGACACGCTGACAAACCATATGACAGCAGCGTGGAACGGGGTTGACGCGGCGGTATGTGAGGATTGCCTGGCGCCCCCTACAGCGCACGCCTGTTGGCAGGAACTGGGAGAAGCATACAGTGGCGTGGAACTGCACCGCGATGAGCGCGGGCAGGGATACCTTGTGCGCTTCAGGAACGGAGCGACAATCCACTTCCGGTGGGACGGGCCCCTGCGGTCCCGCAGGATGCGCTAGTGCTGCGCACCGCAATTGCTCCCCGCCAGTTTGGCGGGGTGGAACAAGCAGAGGAGGACTCTCATGCCAGCATCCATTCAAGCCTCAGCGATATCGCATATCGCTCTCTGTGTCCGCAATCTCGAACGTTCGCTGCAGTTTTATCGTGATGGCCTGGGTTTTCAGGTGACCAAGGACGAGGTGCAAGACACCAGCCGAGGTGGCTTGCCGCATCTCTATCACAACCGCCACACACAGCGCCGTGTTGTCCACCTGCGCTATGGTGACGCCCAGTCTGTACCTTTCCTGGTGCTGACTGAGCACCCGGGCGATACAGTGAGTGGCGCGCCTATCATGCTGGATCAGGTCGGCATCAGCCACGTGTCGTTTACTGTCCCTAACGTTGAAGAAATAACGCAACGCCTGCTCGCCCACGGGGCCCAAACCTGTGGGCCAGCCGATGCGTTTCGCGACGCCAATGGGCACATCCGCACCGTCTTTTTCCTCGATCCTGATGGCATCCTGGTGCAGTTCGATGCAGGCGGGGAAGGTTAGTGTGAAGCAGACCGCCAGGAAAGCCAGAGCGGCTGCCTTTTCTCCCGGAAACCTGGAAAGCCAGGGTCACCGAACGCCTCTGGGAGTGGCGGCTCCGCATGGAGCCGGCCAGGCCAGCAGCAGTCTACAGTGATCTCCGCCAGGCACGCAATACCATACTGGAACATGTACAGGTGATCTCCCAGGCCCGAGAGGGCCGCCAGGCCAACGACCGCGCATGGTTCGTGCAGACGCTACGGACGGAACTGGAGGCGCTAGACAATCTGGCTCGCTTTGAGGCGCATCTCACGGGAGATGGGGCCATCGCCCAGGGAACAGGCGCCAGGGCTCGCGTATATTGACGGATTGCCTCACACCTGCGTATCCTGTATCCTTTTCGATATATCCCCCTTTCAAAAAGGCCCTCACCCAACATGCATGTCACGAAGCGCCGATTAAAGGGCGCTAACATGTGATAAATGAAAGAGTTCTTGGACTATATCTTGCACACTTGCAGAGCCTGACGGAATGTGGGGAACCAGACGGGGAGGAAGCGTCCTTGTCAAGGAGGGAGATGATGAAGGCATCCTATCTTGGCGCTATGGGGTATGCGCAACGGTACAACTTCCCCACCACGTGGCCGATACCCCCAATCTACCACGACCCCGAAACCTCGGTGCGGAGCTATCAGGAAGGCATTGAAGAGTGCGAGTTCGCGGAGGAGATGGGTTTTGAGTGGGTCAGCTTCTCGGAGCACCACTACTCCGGTCGGATCGCCACCGGCACGCCAGCGGTCATGGCGGCGGCCGTGGCGGAGCGGTGCAAGAAAGCCAAGATCGCCATGTTGGGCCACTTGCTGACGCTCAACAACCCCGTACGGGTCGCAGAAGAACTTGGCTTGCTAGACAACCTGACCAACGGCCGCCTGGTCATTGGCTTTCTGCGCGGCACACCCAACGAGGACCAGACCTACAGCGTGAACCCGTCCGAAGGCCGGGAGCGGCTCTTGGAGGGCATGGACCTGATCATCAAGGCGCTGACCGAGCCCCAGCCCTTCTCCTGGGAAGGGCGCTACTACCAGTTCCGCACCGTCGCCGTCTGGCCGCGGCCGGTGCAGCAGCCCCTGCCGCCGATGGTGGTGGCGACCAGGAGCGACGACATGCTCCACTACGCTGCCGAGCACAAGCTGGGCCTGGCAGTTTCCTTCGTCCCTGTCGACCAGATGGCCAGGGTCGCTGAGAAATACTACGCGTGGTGTGACGAGGCCGGCTGGCAGCCCACACCCGACCAGATCGTCTACCGGGGAAGCATCTACCTGGCGGAGACGGACAAGCAGGCTGAAGCGTGGTTAGAGGGTGTCAAGCGTGCCGGGCCAGTGCCCGGGGGTATCGCGATGCAGCCGGCTGTGTCGAGGGCAATACAGGCGGCCCGGGCGGGCGAAGCGTTCGACCTGCGCAACATCCTTGCCGGCGGTGTGCAGGGGGACGTGGCGGGGGCTGCCCGCGGGCTGAGCTTCATGGGCGGGCCTGATACCGTCGTGAAGCAGATGAAGGCGTTCCACGACCAGTGCGGCGCAGGGGTTGTGGACCTGTTTTTCCAGCAGCCCCAAGTGAATCACAGGGAAGTGATGCAGGAGATCAAGCTGTTCGGCAGAGAGGTCCTGCCGCATATCAAGGAGTTCTAGTGCTGCTAGGAAGCTGGAGAAGGAAATAGAGATGACGCAGGCGGGACAGCGGCTCACGGCCGCAGGCAAAGAGGATCACGTCGAGGTGGACGGCTTCCGCATCCGCTACTGGACATCCGGCCCGCCCCGACCAGTCGGGGCGGTCGTCATGCTGGAGGGTATGACCTGGGGCCTGTCCAAGCTCCGCGACGCGCTGGTACAGAAGTATCAGGTCATCGCGCTGGAACTGCCGGGGTTCGGCGCGTCACCGGCCAACACCAGGTCCCAGTCGGTGCCGGAGCTCGCCAACACTGTGGCCCAGGCCACCGCGCAAGTGGTGCCGGAACACTATACGCTCATCGGCACGTCGTTCGGTGCTAACGTGGCACTCTGGCAGACGCTGCAGGCGCCGGACACGGTGGAGGCCCTCGTGTTGATTGCACCCACCGCCATCCTGCCCGTGGCCGGCCCTATGGCCAGTACACCGGAGGAAACGGCCAGGCGGCTGTTCGCCCATCCCGAGAAGGCCCGGGGCTTAGCGTCCGTTGACCCCGCCATCGTTGCCAAGGAACAGGCGCTGGTGCAGCGGCTCACGGGCGGGATGCACGATGCAGAGGCAGAACGCCGGCTCGGTGAGATTCCGTGCGCAACCCTGGTGCTCTTTGGTTCAGAAGAGAAGATGGTGGCCCCCGAGGCCGCGCGGATCTACCGCGAGCGGATTCCCAACAGCAACATCGCCTTTGTGTATGACGCCGGACACCTCATCGAGGCGGAGCGGCCCGAGGCCCTCGTCAACGCCGTGTCTGACTACGTGGAGCTGCGGGAGACGTTCATCGTGGGCCGTCAGACTGGCATCATCAATCCGTAGGATGAGAACATAGATTGCCGGGGAGGCAACCCATGAAGGCATCGCTTTTTGCGCAGATGGGGTATGCAGAGAGGCACAAGTTTCCTGCCACCTGGCCGGTACCACCGAGCTATCACGACCCTGCAGTCACGATGCAGAGCTACGCGGACGGGCTGGAAGAGTGTGCACTTGCCGAGGAGATGGGTTTTGACTGGATCAGTTGCTCGGAACACCACTACTCGGGCAACAGGCTGACGCCAAACCCGGCAGTCATGGCGGCCGCCGTCTCGCAACGATGCAAGAAGGTGCGGATCGCCCTGTTAGGACAACTGCTGCAGCATCACAATCCCGTCCGGGCTGCCGAGGAGATTGGGATGCTGGACAACCTCACCGGTGGCCGGGTGATCATGGCGTTCCTGCGGGGCATCCCCAGCGAGGACCTGCCCTACACTATGAACCCGGCCGAAGGCCGAGCCAGGCTCTTCGAGGGGATGGACCTGCTGCTGAAGGCCCTGACCGAGCCCCAGCCCTTTTCCTGGGAAGGGCGCTACTACCAATTCCGCACCGTGTCGGTCTGCCCGCGGCCGGTGCAGCAGCCGCTGCCGCCGGTGATCGTGGCGACCAGGAGTGACGATGCGGTCCAGTACGCCGCCTCTCATCACCTGGGGCTGGCGGTCTCCTATGATCCGGTGGACCAGATGGCCAGGGTCACCGACAAGTACTCCCAATGGTGCCAGGAAGCCGGCTGGCAGCCCACGCCCGACCAGGTCGTCTACCGCGCCAGTATCGTGCTCGCAGAGACGGACCGGCAGGCGAAACATCGGCTGGAGGCGCTCAAGGCCAGCGGTCTGGGGGAACGGGGCATGGACCTGCGCTCTTCAGTGACCCGGGCGGTGGTCGCGGCGCGCGACGGCAAGGCGTTCGACCCGCGCCACCGCAACGTCGCTGCCGGCGGCGCCCAGGGAGCCCGGCCAGCGGTCCCGTCCAGGCGGGAGCTGGTGACCCTGGTGGGGGGCCCCGACACCATCGTGAAGAAGTTGAAAGCGTTCCATGACCAGTGCGGCGTGGGCGTGGTGGACCTGGGCTTCCAGCAAACTGGCACCAACCACCGGGAAGTGATGCAAGAAATCGAACTGTTCGGCCGAGAAGTCCTGCCTCGTATCAAAGAGTTCTAGGAGTTCACTGGAAGAGCAAGCACCGGCCGGACAGCGCTTGGAAGCGCAGAACCCCTACAAAGGGGATGCTGTATCGCACCCCCACAATGGTGCAGCCTTACGAGCCGATGCGCGAGGTTTGTGCCCTGGCATCCCTGGCGATGTCCTCGTCCCAGGGTCCGGGCAAGCGGCCGTGCCGGGTACCGCCGATCATGTAACTGTTTGCATCATGCCCCCACTCACTGCTGGGCATCTCGTAGGAGACCTCGATGCCGTTGCCGTCGGGGTCCCGGATGTAGATACCGATGGCATGGCCGTGGTCCGACACACGCTCGATCTCTATGTTCTTCTCTTTCATGCGGAAGTACAGCTCCTTCAGGTCGTCGAGGCTGTCCATATACCACGCCATGTGGTTGAGCCCCACCTGCCCTTTTTGGGGCCCTGGCGCCTCCTCTCCCACTTCTATCAAGGCGACTTCATGGGAGTTGCCCAGGTCCGAAGTCAGAAAAGCAGCCCGTCCGGGCGTAAACCCGTAGGTGTGGAGACCCAGGAGGTCCGCATACCAATCGCGGGCGCGCTCCGCATTGCGCACGAAGATATTGACATGTCCTAGTTTTCTCGGCTTGTAACTCATAATCTCCCTCCTACTATACGCGTGCCATCTGATGCGACCGAGATTATCATATGAAGCACCCGAACCACAAGGGGTACGTTGCAAAGTTTGCGCCAAGTGGCCCTCCAGGAGCAAACGCAGGTGGGGATTTATCGTACTGTATGTAAAAAACTCTCCCAGACCTGCACGAAGCTGTCGAGTTCCTCACGTCCCATGGGCACTGAGATATTGCCAACGATTTTATTGCCAACGTACATACCATTATTGAGCAGGTGCAGGAACAGTTTCTGACGCAGCACGGCATCCTGACCCTGGGTACTGCGATAATCCGTCACGGGCCGGTCTGTACAATGGATGCCAAAGAAGGACGCAACGCCAGTGATGCGTACAGGCACATGGTAGCTTCGGGCCATCTCATCGAGCTGGTGCCGCAGAGCCGTGCCGCTGTCGTTGAGGCGTTCGTAGACCTCGGGCCTGAGCTGGTGCATAGTCGCCAGGCCAGCCTGCATGGTCATGGGATTCGCATTGAACGTACCACCATGAGGAATACCGGGGGAGTGTCTGGTGGCATCAAACGCCTCCATGATATCAGCCCGGCCACCAAAGGCGCCTACCGGTAGCCCGCCACCGATAATTTTTCCCATGCAGGTCAGATCAGGGATGACGTTAAACCACTGTTGTGCCCCTCCCGGAGCCATCCGTAAGGTCTGTACTTCATCAAAGATGAGCAGCGTCTGCTGGCCGTCGCACGCCTCGCGCAAGGCCTCTAAAAACTCAAGGTCAGCCGGGATATAGCCAACGCCTCCCAGCGCTGGTTCCACAATCACTGCGGCCAACTCATCACGGTGCTGGGCGAGGATGCGCCGGGCTGCCGCAGCATTGTTGAAGGGCATAACGACGACATCGGCGAGCGTATTGGGCGTGATGCCGCGCGAACTCGGCATGGGCTGCGGGTCCGCAGCGCTCCCACCCTGGCTTGTCACGCTAATGCTGACGTGATCGCTGGTGCCGTGATAGCCGCCCTCGATCTTGGCAATTTTGGGCTTGCCTGTATAGGCACGCGCGGCACGCATGGCCAGCATCACACCCTCTGTACCGCTGTTAGTAAAACGCAGGCGTTGCACCGAGGGTATTGTAGACGTGAGTAAGGTCGCCAGTTCCGTCTCCGGGCCGGTAGGATTCGCAAACGCTGAACCGCGTGTAGCCTGGGCCATCACTGCGGCTGTAACCTGGGGATTGCAGTGGCCCAGGATGAGTGAGGTGGCATTGTTGTAAAAATCGACACGGCGATTCCCATCCAGATCGTAGATGGCACATCCCTCACCACGTTCGGCATAAAACGGGAAAGGGGCAAAGTACGCGGTCAGGCGAGAATTGCCGCCTGCCAGCACCTGTTGGGCCTCGGCAAAGCGTGCTGCTGAGCGTGGATTCTGGCTTTGGTATGCTTCCAGTTCAGCCGTGTAGCTGTACTCCCGGGCTGCCATAGGTGGCGCTCCTTCTTAGAGTCCTGCGTCATACGTCATTGCCTTGCATTGTGCACTGCCAGGGCGCTACTGGCAACGATTTTTGCACCGGGATATTCCCTGGTGCCTCAGATGCCCTTGTCTTCCTCCCGAGAGACTAGCATAATGGGGGTATAAAGAGGAGACATGGCAAACTATGGCATTCAGCGATTTTACCTTCCCGCAAGTCCAACAGGATTTAGGGCTTGTCGTTGACGAGGCAGACTTGTTCTCACCCGTGCCGCCGATACCATTACGCGAGGACTTCGTCACCACCGTCACAGAGGGGGCCACCATTGCCCTGGCGGTCAACACTGAGAAGGCGAAATCTGAGTTCATCATCGCCCCTGTCCTTCTTGAGGTGCGGCGGCTGTGCGGTGGCGCTGTCGGGCTGTTCTCTGGCGTACCATTGGATGTGGACCCTGGCAAAGGGCTCAACGGCGTGTGCGATTTTCTCCTCACCAAGCCAGCGCGCCAGTTTATCCTCAGTTCCCCGGTGGTGGTCGTAGTGGAAGCCAAGAACGACAATCTCCGGAATGGTCTCGGGCAGTGTATCGCGGCGACGTACGCAGCTACACTGTACAATCAGCGTGCTGGAAGCCCTGGGGCAATGGTCTGTGGTGTTGTGACTACGGGTAGTGCCTGGAAGTTCTTACGTCTGGAGGGAACAACCGTGACCTTGGACTTGAAGGAATACTACATCGACAATCTGGGCAAGCTCGTCGGGGTGCTTCTGTACGCGGTCCAGAACCACACCGCCTAACCCAGCAGCGCGCTCCTGGTAACGATTTTTACTCCAATGCACATCAATGCGTCGTAGGTAGGGCGTCCCTCCAGGTGAGGATACGTAGGGGCATGGAGCGTGTCTGCCGGGCAATGGCCTCACTACAATAGACGAGACTCGTCTCAGCTCCCGCATCGAGCAGCGCAGCGCCTGCCACTACTATGCCACCCGTCACCCGCTTGATACCTCCACCAGTCAGATGCAGAGAGCCTGTCACCAGGATCGCCCCGTACCAGGAAAAATCCCCGTTAATCTCTATATCTCCCTCAACCAGGAGCACACCACAGCCTGTCGTCCCTGGCTGCAGGCGGCCTCGAGTCCCATGCGTGTCATAGTGGACAATATGGCCCTCCGGACACGTGCTAGGCGTCTGGAGCGTCGTACCGAAGGTGGGAGTACCCCAATGCTCTCCAGAGCTTGCAGCGGCGGGCACATACACTACAGTAGCACGTTCTTTGAGCGTATCGACCATTGATTGCACGTGCAGAGTCGTGCTGTTATAGGCCACAGGAGGCACGCCGGCAATGGTTGCTTCGCCTGGCAATGTCATATCGCTAGAGGGCAATGTGGTACGCACTCCAGCCTGGTGCTGCTCCCCACAACTGTCTAGACCTATGATCTGCGTGTGCTCCCCATGCATATGTAAAGGCCCTGCAACATACAGAGCGGCCGGGACAGTCGGCGGAGGCTCTGGTGCGGCTTCGATCTCAATAGTGTGTCTGGCCTCTCCTACCGCGCTGTAGGCGGTGATGACGTAAATGTTCGCGCCATGGGTGGCATTACGGCTATAGGCGCCGGCACCGCGCTCATCTCCCCAGCGCAGCACTGCAGCATCGGCGGCGCGTGTTGCATGCCGTATCGTGACTGTATAGGGCAGGTCAGTTTGGAGACTGGCAAGCCGCTCATAGTGTTGGAGATGAGATGCAGGCTCCTGTACCTCCCCCGTGATCCCAATCGCGACACCCCATGTAGGATCGTCAGGAGCATTATCGATGATACGATGCTGTCCAGCGTATGTACGCAGTCGGGCGCGCGCTTCCTCGCTTCCAGCTTCAGCGGCGTAAAAAGCCTGGGCATGCGTGGTGTAATGCTGAGCTATCTGGCGATCATTCTCAACAGCTCGTGACTCGCTGGAGTTGCTCGTGACTGTGGTTACACCCCACAGAGCAAGCAGGGTAAGCAGCCCTAACACTACAGTCAGAGCTGCACCGCTCTCACGAGGAGAGACGTGACGTCGATGTTGCATCATGGTGTCACCATTCCTGTTCAGCCCCGGTCAGGCTCTTTGACAGACGAGACATTACGCAAGTGCACGATGGTTGTAAGCGTATACGTGTTAGGGCCATGCGGCGTGGTAGCATGTGCACCCACTGCAGCCGCCCTGGCAGTCAGTGTGATCCGGAGTTGCCGTATGTGTGCACTGACCGTTGTGGGCCTTCCCTGCGCATCGAGGCCAGTCAGGGTAAACGCCTGGATGCGCTCTGCAAGAGGTTCCTGCCCTGTGCAGTCTGCACGGATGATCTGTTGGGTCTCGGCATCGTAAGTGTAGCGAATATCCTCATCGGGATCGTCAGTATCGCCATCCCCATTGAGGTCGGCCGCAACTACGCCAAGGCCCTTGCCAGGTTTGTCCGCGATTCCCGCTTTGGCTGAGACATCGGTGAAGGTTCCGTTGTGATTGTTGTGATAGAGGAGATTGGGGACCGCTTG
>Ga0137409_10005129_pt1 | contig 13697 bp, 13 predicted proteins | sample CZODoug1_16funga_FD_122059 | JGI IMG/M metagenome (GOLD analysis project Ga0137409, IMG submission 122059) | Vadose zone soil fungal communities from Angelo Coast Range Reserve, California, USA - CZODoug1_16fungal (Hybrid Assembly) | ecosystem: Environmental > Terrestrial > Soil > Vadose zone... | reverse complement strand
ATCAATGGCTATTTCCGCATGGTCGTTGCCAACGCCGGAAGCCGGAAGATCGGCCTGGTCGTTGAGGAAGTTCTCGGCAAAGACGAAATCGTTATCAAGAATTTGGGCGAATACTTGCGCCGCGTGAAGCTCTTCCCTGGCACCACCATCGCCCCCGATGGCAGCCTCATCCTGCTGATCGACTTGAACCGCATGGTCGCCACCGAGCCCAGCGAGCGCCGGCCTCTGCAGGCCAGCGCCAGCGCCGCGCGAATCTTTGCGCCAGGCTCGACGGCGATTGCCCGTGGAAGCATTCCTTCCGAAGCCATCGACCGTGTCGAGCAAGAACGCGTCATCGTGGTCGCGGACGACTCCATCAGCGTGCGCAAATTCGTCGGCCGCATGCTGGAGAAGAACGGCTACCGCGTGAAACTGGCCGCGGATGGACTGGAAGCCGCCGAACTCATAACCCAGCACGGCTGCCACTTGGTCATCACCGACCTCGAAATGCCGCGCATGACCGGTTATGAATTGATGGTGCAACTGCGCCAAAGCCCTTCGACTCGCCGAATCCCGGTGATGGTCGTTACGTCTCGCGCCGGCGCCAAGCATCGCGATCGCGCGATGAAGGAAGGCGCCACGGCATTCCTCACCAAGCCGGTGCAGGAAGATCAGCTGATCGCCGCGGTGGAACAACTCATAGGGACGGAGGCGCCGCGTCCGGTTGCCCCGGTAGCGTAAACGAACAATGGCGACCCCCAACAAAAAGTTTCGCGTGCTCGTTGTCGATGATTCCGCATTCATGAGGAAAGTCCTCGAGGGTATTTTCAACGCTGACGATCAACTGCAGGTCGTGGGCCACGCGAAGGACGGCCGCGAGGCCGTCGCCATGGCGGAATCACTGAAGCCCGATGTGATTTCCATGGACATTAACATGCCCCACGTCGACGGGCTCCAGGCTACCGCGGAAATTATGACCACGAATCCGCGTCCCATCGTCATCGTAAGTTCTGAATCACGCGAAGGCGCTGCAAGCACACTCCGAGCGCTGGAACTGGGCGCGATTGAATTTGTGGCCAAGCCCTCCAGCGCCATCGATCTTGACATGCAGAGCGTGAAAGAAGACCTGCTGCGCAAGATGCGCATGGCCGCCAAAGTGCGCGTCGTACGGACAGCGTCACGACTGGCGTCCACGATTCAGAACGCAAGCGGTTCCAAGACTCTGGCGCCAGCGCCCCTTAGCCCCCGCCCTGCGCCATCTTCCGGCCTTGATCAGCGCTTCCCTGTTGTCGTTCTAGCAGCCTCCACGGGAGGCCCCGCTACCGTGATGCGCATCGCTCCAGGCTTCACGGCGGACTTCCCTGCCGCTGTGATTCTTGTGCAGCACATGCCGGCCGCATTCACAACGCAATATGCGGCCCAACTCGCCGAGTTCACCGAAATCCGCGTGAAGGAAGCAGAGGCCAATGAGTCTCTTCAACCAGGCACGCTTTACATTTGTCCCGGCGGCCAGCATCTTCGCATCACGCCGACGGGCAGAATCCAGCTCGACGGCACCTCCGGCCGCATCAGCGGTTACTTGCCGAACATAGACGTCACCATGGAATCCGTCGCCGCCTTCGCCGGTCCGCTAAGCATTGCAGGCGTACTAACTGGTATGGGCAACGACGGAGCCAGCGGCGCCTTGGCCATCAAGAACGCAGGCGGCCTGGTTCTCGCGCAGGATGAAGCGACGTCCGTTATTTTTGGAATGCCCGCCGAAGCCATCAAAGCAGGCGCCGTCGATCAGGTGCTCGGCATCGACGATATCTACGCCGCCATCGAAAAGCGCGTCCTGGGAATTTGCCGCACAGCACCCGCGGGAGTTCGCTGATGCGACTCGCGGCCCCGGTAAAGCCGAGTTCCGCCAAGACCGAACAGATCATCCTGTTCCGAGTCAGTGGACAATTGTTCGCCGTCTCTTCCGCTTCCGTGCAGGAAGTGCGCAGCGCCGATAGCATGTCCGGCGCCGCCGTCGAAATCAGCGCGCCGGGGATTCGAAAAGTGCGGCATGTGGTGCGGCGAGGAGATCGTTCTCTGTTCATCGTCAACGGCGCCATGCATTTTGGCTTGCATGCGGCCGAAGGTGCATTGCTTTTTGTGCTACGCAAGACGCGCACGGCCCTTTTGATCGATGGAATCGACAAAATGACTACCATGACCCGCTTGCAAGCGCTGCCACTTTCCTTCTGTCACGAGGAACGGCAGTGGTATCGGGGGCTGACCGCCCTCGACCAAACCGTCGTGCCGGTGGTGAAACCGGAAGGGTTTTTGTCATCCGAAGAGCTGGCATTGTTGGATGCAGCGCTCCTTCAATCGGACAATTCCGCTTCAGCTCTTGAGGAGATGAAACCGGCGCAATGACGGTAGCCGCCGAACTCGAGTTGCAAGCGTTCGTCCTGTTGCGGCTGGGCGAAAGGCGCTTCGCCGTTTCGGCGAATCAGATTGCTGAGCTCGTTGCCCCCAGCCGGGTTTTTCGCTTTCCGCACCGCACCTCGAAATTGGAAGGCGTAATCCTGCGGCGCGGCCGCATTGTGCCAGTGTGCGACGTTTCAGAAGTGCTCCTCGGAAAGCGCCTGACTTCGCGCCGCTTTTACCTGATCGCAGTGCGCAAGTACGGAACGCTGAAAGAATGGATAGCGGTGCCCGTCACGGGCGAGTGCGAACTCATCAATTCGGAAATGATGGCGGCATCCGAATCCGACGCCCCACACGTCGCGGGCTGGCTTTCGCATGACGGTGACGTAATCGAAGTCTTGAATCTGGATATGCTCACGCCCGGCCCGGAACAAACAATCGCACAAGTCGCGGCGCTGCAAACAACGGAGGCGCGGCCGTGATCCCCTCCGGGCGTCCCGTAAGAGTGCTGCTGATCGACAGCAACGTTTATTTTACCAAGCGCCTCGGCGATGCGTTGAAGCGTGAAGGCTTTGAAGTTGTATCCAGCACCCAGGCGGCCTTTGCACTCACCACGCTCGAGTACGACGCGCCGTCCGCCATCCTCTGCGCCACCAATATGCGAGAGATGGGCGCTCTGGAAATCGCCCGCATCATTCACGCGGACCCAAAAAATTCCAATTTGCCCATCATCGCTCTTGGCGATGGAAGCCAGCGCGCCTTGATGGAAGCGTTTCAGGCCGGCTGCGACGACTACATTGACCGCAACCGCCAGCCCGCGGTGATCGCCGCGCACATAAAACAGATCATCGTCAGCAAAGCGGAAGGTTTTCAGCCCACGCAGATGCTGGACCAGTCTGACACCAGCCTCAGCGGCAACTTGACTCACCACGACCTCACGGGTGTCATGCAGATGCTGGGGCACGCGCACCAGACCGGCGCGTTGCACATCAACGCCGGCGAAACCGACGGGGTGCTGTTCTTCGACGCCGGGGTCATCACGCACGCGGAGTGCGGCAATTTATTTGGCGACGAAGCGGTCATTCACATCTTAAAAAGCCTCGGTAACAGCAACGAAGGCGTTTACAAATTTACTTACGGGACCACGTCGACGCAGCGTACCGTGCTGCGCTCGGCCACCGATCTTATGCTGGATGCCATGCGCGAATTTGACGAAGGAACGCGCGACATGGCGGACAAGGAAGCGCTATGAGCGAAGCGATGACTCTCCCACCGCTAGGTGAAGCTCCGGCCAAGCGGACACCTACTGTCTACTTTATCGATGACAGCGCCACGATGCGCGAAGTCATCAAGATCGCCTTTCGTCGCGAGAACATCAACGTGATCACTTGTGCCGATGCGGCTTCGGCGCTCGCGCAGTTCGAACAAAACCGTCCCGACGTGGTGATCACCGACGTGATCATGCCCGATCAGGACGGCTATTCCGTCTGCAGCCAAATCAAGCAGAATCCCGAATACAGCGACACACCGGTCGTGCTGATGTCCGGCGTAGTCAACAAAAGCGTCGCCGACAAAGCAGTGTCGGTAAAAGCGGATGAATTGATTCGCAAGCCGTTTCAGCCACAGGAATTAATTGGCCGCGTGAAAAGCCTTCTAGAGCCAAAGAACGCGACGCCCGCGCCGGTGGTCGAGCGTCCAACCCCTTCGAATGCCCTGAGTAATCTCTTTTCGCCGTCTCCCGCGCCAGCCGCGCCTCGCCAGGTTGGGCCTCCGCCGTCGGCTCCGGCTGCTCCCGAATCGGCCTGGCCACGCGCACTCGCCGAAGCGTTCATTCCGCGGCAGCCTCAGCAGGATCCTCATCAATCGGCAGGCGCTCCTCCTGCTCGGCCAGCACCTACGTCAGCCGACGTCCAGCGCCTTCGCGTAGAGATCGCCCACCTGGATTTGCTCGTGAAAAAGTTGCAAACGGAACTCCAGATTGAACGACAATATAATCAGGCTTTGGAAACACAAATTCGCTCGCTCACGGAAGTGAGCTAGCAGCTCGAGAGCCCGCCTGCTACTCTAGCTGTGAGATTCGGTGTTGGTCGGCCAATTTGCGATTTTGGACACAGGAACTTAATATCTGAAGATTCTCGCGGCAGCGCTCTGTGTTCAATTGGGCACCGAGTACGTTGGTACCATAGCTGGCCAGCTATCCGCGCATAGAAAATGGAAGGGCGGGGTCGTTCGCAACCTGGACGCTCCTACCCAGCATAAAATTCACCCGGGGTTTCTCACGACCGCGGAAAAGGATTGACCGATTTGTCTTCCGCAGAGGACATGAAGCTCTTGACTTCTCCGGCGGCAGAGCCCTCGGAGGCACCGTTCAAGGAGACCCCGGTCGAATTGGAAGAAGTCGGATCTCCCGCACCAGCACCTAAACCGCTTTATAAAGCGAACATGGTTGCGCACGAAGTACGTGTGACCGCCACTGGCGCGCCCTGCGACAAGAACGCGGTTGACCGACAGCTATTCACTGAAGAAACTAGTTCCGTCCTGGTCTGCGAAACAGGCGGCGTGATCCAGCTTGCGGCGGCCGTGTCGCCGGGGCAATTGCTGTTCCTGGCGAACGTCGAATCCAGGCGCGAAGTCGTCGCGCAGGTGAAACGCAAGCGCGCCTACCGGCCGACGATATGTTTTGTGGAGCTGGAATTCGCCGAAGCCGCTCCGCGCTTTTGGGGCATGGAATTCTCCGCAGCATCCGCTTTGTTCCCCAAAAATGCACTGGATGCGAAAACAGCTGAGATGGTGACCGCCGCGGAAGCCACCGCGGATGAGCCCGGAGAACTGCCTGCCACGCCGACTATCGAGGAATTAGAGGCCTTCAAGCGTGATGTGCCTGCTCTGCGTGGCCAACCTGTTTTGGCGCACGCTCCCGCGGAGAGCGTTCAGCTCTCGGCACCAGCCTCGCTACCGCCTCCCGTTGCCCAATCAGTCCCGCCACCGTTTGCGGAGTCTTCTGCGGCTTCGCCGGCAGAGTCTGCATCCGGTCCAGAATCTGGCGCAACCATCTTGTCCAACAATGCCAGCGGTGGCTCGACGGACAATGCCCTTCCCGTCGAACAAAATCCTGGTCTGGCGCAATGGCCAGCCGAAGACCAGATGCAACTACCCCAGCCTTCGCTGGATTTTAGTATGTCCCTGCCCAAGCGCAAGCGGTCGCTGCGGGCGAGAGGGAGTTTCACCCCTAATTTTCGCGGCGGAGTCCTGCGTCTCGCGCTGCTTACCGCGGCGCTGGTATTCACCGTGGTCGGGGCCGCGTGGTTCAAGCACTGGCTCCCGTGGCAGTCCGGAGCAAGAAAAACACCGAGCAGCCGGTCCGCGAACGTTGCGAACACAAACAATTCGCTGGCGTCAGGAAGCCCGGAGGCAGCGAATCAGCACGCGGATTTCAGCAATACCAGAGTGGCGAGCGATGCGCCTGTGACCTCAGCGGGGCTGCCCTCGCGAAGTGCGCTGGCGGCTAGCACAGTTCCGCCGGAACCGACGAATGCGAGCGCCCCCCCCACGCAGCCGATCGGTTCGAGTGGTTCGGAAGCACAGCCGGCTGTCAGGAAACCATCTCCATCGGGCGCCGTCGCGGCGAAACGATCGCCGGAGCCTAGAACCGCAAAGCCCTCTCTTAACTCTGTTGCACCGCCCGCGGAGAGCGAAATCGTACCTCCCAAGCTGATCAAATCGGTGCGCGCAGTAGCTTCCTTGGAAGCGCTCCGAGACTTTGAAACTGGCAACGTCGTGATCGACGCGGTCGTCGGCACGGCTGGCGAGGTGAATTTCATCAGCGTACTTTCAGGACCTCCGTCATTGCGCCCTGCCGCTGTGGAATCGTTGAAGGAATACCAATACGAACCCGCCACCAGGAACGGCCAGCCTGTTCCAGCGCACGTCACGATTACTATCCACTTCCGATTCGAACCCTAGACCTCCTGAGCCCTCGCGTCCACGCAACTGCGTCTGAACTGCGAAACGCATTATCCGAGGGTGAGGTTGTCGCGGGATTGCCAGTTCCACGCCCTATGGCCAGTTGACGCTCGAACTCGGATTCAGTAGCCTCGATTTGCGCCTTTCACGAATCGTTTTCACTTCTGGGATTGAACGAGGGGGCCCACGATGAGCAGTCAGAATGATTCGCCAATTTCCCGCCGTGAGTTTGCGCGGCGCGCTGCCTTTGTTTCCGCGGCCGCCACGCTTACGCCCTCGAATCTTCTCACCGCGGAATCTGTCGCTACACCGCTCAATGCGCAGCTCCCCGCGAATACGCCCAAGCTGTCACCGGAAAGCCAAGCCGAAGTCGACGCGCGGATTCAGTCCATTTTCGCCCAATACGGCAGCCGACTCTCTGACGCCCAGAAAGCCGATATTCGCCGGCTAGCCACGGAAGCGCAGCCCCCGCTGGAGCGCCTTCGCGCGTTTGCAACCGAAAACGGGGATGGCCCGGGCCTGTATCTGAAGCCACTCATCGAGAGAGAAAGAAAGCCCTCGCCGATGCCGGCGGCACCAAAACCGGCAACCGCGCCGAAGAATTCCTGAGGAGCCTACCGAATGCCAGGCGAAGAGATTTTCTATCTTTCTGTAAGCGAACTCGCAAAACGCATCGAATCCAAGAAACTCTCGCCCGTCGCTCTTACGCAGGTTTACCTCGACCGCAGCCAAAAATTCGGACCGCGCTTCAACGCCTACGCATTATTGACGCCCGAAATTGCCCTCGAACAAGCCAAGGCTGCGGAAAAAGAAATCCAGCGCGGCCACTATCGCGGCCCACTGCACGGTATTCCCTACGCCGCCAAAGACCTCCTGGCGGTAAAGGGATTCCGACCACTTGGGGCGCGAAGCCTTTTGCCAATCAGGTATTCGATTACAACGCGACGGTGATCGAGCATCTGAACCGCGTTGGAGCCGTGATGCTCGGCAAAGCATCCATGATCGAGCTCGCGGGCGGGATGGGCTACCGTTTCGCTTCCGCATCTCTGCAGGGGGAAGCCAAGAATCCCTGGGACACGACTTGCTGGACTTGCGGCTCATCCTCCGGGTCGGGTGCCATCGTGGCTGCTGGGCTGGCTGCGTTTGCGATCGGTACGGAAACGTGGGGCTCCATCATCTGTCCCTCGGCTTACTGCGGTGTGAGTGGCCTACGGCCCACGTACGGCCGCGTCAGCCGCTACGGTGCGATGGCGCTCGCGCCTTCCATGGACAAGATCGGCCCGATGGCCCGAAGCGCCGAGGATTGCGCGCGCATCTTCGCCGCGATTGCCGGTCACGACATCAAGGATCGCGGAACGGTTCCCATCGATAAAGGCGCTTTCACTTACTCCCCGTCTATGGAATTGCGTTCCCGCCCGCTAAGAATTGGCTGGCTCACCAATGCATGGAAATCGCTCGAACCGGGCGTTGCGAAACCCATCGAAGCCGCGGCCAGGGTCTTGAAGAAAAACTTTTCGAGCGTGAGAGATGTCGCCTTGCCGGTTGGTCCCTGGGAGGAAGCAGGCGGCATCATCGTTGCCGTGGAATGTGCCGCTTCCTTCCGTTCCCTGATTCGCTCCGGTCGAGTAAGCGAATTGACTGACCCGCTCGGACAAATCGCCGGCTATGTCAACGAGCAGTATTCCGCCGCTGACTATATCCAGGCCCTTAAGGTCAGAGAAATCATTCAGAAAAAAATGGATTCCTTATTCGAAATGTTTGACGTGCTTGCAACGGCTGCCCAGCCCGTTCCAGCGACGCCGCTGCCTTTGAATCTCGAGACCGGTCTCGTCTTTCCCGACCCACTCGGTGGCATTGGCAATATTTGCGGGCTGCCGGCAATGTCCGTTCCTTGCGGATTCACTGAGAAGAGTCTCCCGGTAGGACTGCAATTTGTGGGCAGAGCCGGTGACGATTTTGCGGTTATCCAGGCAGGGCGAACATTTCAATCCCATACCGACTGGCATAAGAAACATCCGAAGTTGCATTAGAATTCGTCGCTGCTCCGTCTTGTCAGAAGGACTCCCGCTGACTTCAGGATTGTTTCAGGATTTCGTGCACCGCGCGAAGAAGCGCCCAGCGGCTGAAGGGTTTGGTAAGCAATCGAATCGCGGAGCCGCCGAACGTGGAATCGGTCGCGGCCTTTTCGCTGTATCCCGACATGTAGAGAACCCGTATTTCCGGGCGGTGCTGCAGCAGTTTCGCGGAAAGTTCCTGCCCAGTCATGCCCGGCATGACCATATCGGTGACCAGCAAGTGAATAGCGCCATCGTGTTTCTCGACTCGCTTCAACGCTTCCGTCCCGTCGCGAGCCTCAATCACCGTGTAGCCACCTGATTCCAGAAACTCGCGGGCCACTTCGCGAACGTCCTTCTCGTCCTCAGCAAGCACGATCGTCTCCGTTCCCCGCGGCGCCTCCGTCGCCACTCGCACTGCTCCGGCGCGCTCGATGGGTTGATCCACCCGCGGGAGATAAATCTTGAACGAAGTCCCTCTCCCGACTTCACTGTAGACCCAGATAAATCCGCCGCTTTGTTTCACTACCCCATACACCGTTGACAGGCCCAAGCCCGTGCCCTTGCCTTGCGGTTTGGTCGTGAAGAAGGGCTCAAAAATGCGTGCCTGCGTTTCGGCACTCATTCCCGTGCCGGTATCCGAAACCGCCAGGAGGATGTAGCGGCCCTGCCGCACAATCGGATGGACCGCGTTGTAATTGCTGTCCAGTTCGGCATTCGAGGTCTCAATCAGCAGCCGCCCGCCTTCTGGCATGGCGTCGCGCGCGTTGACCGCCAGATTCATGATTACTTGTTCCATTTGGCTGGCATCCGCTCGTATTGCCCCAAGGTCTTCCGAGCCGCGGATCACCAGTTCGATGTCTTCGCCGATCAACCTGGGCAGCAGCTTTCCCATTTCCTCTACCACGCCGTTCAGATTGATCACCTGCGGCTGCAACACTTGCAGCCGGCTGAATGCCAGGAGTTGGCGCGTTAGGGTAGACGCGCGATCCGCGGCGCGGTCGATCTGCTCAATCTTTCTCGAGTATTTTTCTTCATTTGGCAGGACGTTGAGGAGCAGCTCCGTGTGCCCCTTGATCACCATTAAAAGATTGTTGAAATCGTGGGCAACGCCACCCGCCAGGCGCCCCACCGCTTCCATTTTTTGCGATTGCCGCAACTGCTGCTCCAGCAGGTGCCGTTCACTGATATCCCGCGCCACCACCAGCCGGACTCGCCTCCCGGCATATTCTAATTGGTGAGAAATGGTCTCCACTTGGATGACCTTCCCATCTTTCTTGCGGTGCTTCCAATGCCCGTGATACAGCCCCTCGTCAGGAATCCGGCTCAGTTGATCGAGATATTTTGCCCGTTCCTCCTCGGGGCGCAGCTCCAGTACGCTCATGCGCTTGAATTCATTCTGCGAATATCCATACTGCAGCACGGCCGCTTCGTTCACTTCCAGGAATCCCAGTGATTCCCTGTCCATCACCCACGTCGGGAGCGGATTGTAGGTGAAAAGCAACCGGAACATCTCCTCGTTCTTGCGGAGAGCGTCTTCGGAGCGCCGCCGCTCGATCGCCAGCGCAATGTGGCCCCCGACGGAGCTTAGAAACTCCAGATCGCGAATGTCGTAGGCATTTTCAGCTTGGTAGTGCTGGACGACGAGGACGCCAATCGTGGCGGTCGGCGTTTTGAGCGGAACGCCCAGCCAGGAAGGCGACTGCGAACCCACCAGCTCGACTTCCCCTTCCGTTGCTAGCCGGTCAAACTCGTGCTGCGGTATCAACATCGGCGAACCTGTGCGAAACACAAACGCGGTGCAGCTGCGGCCCACTTTCTGCGGTGCTGGCGCCATGTCGACCTGGTCCGCGAAGAACGGAAATGTAAAGGTGTCCGTCACCTGATCATGGAGAGCCACGAAGCAGTTTTCGGCGTAGACGACTTTCTTCAGCGCCAGGTGGATGCCTCTTAACAGTTCATCCAGGTTGGCCGTCTGGTTGAGGGCGTGCACAATTTCGGAGATAACCTGGCGCTCCTCCTCCATGCGATGGAGATCGGTGACATCTCGAAAACTGACGACAATGCCTTCAACTCCAGGTAAGTCCGAGTGATCGCGGGCCTCCGTGTCGAACCAGCGCCAGCTCCCGTCTTTGCTTCGCAGGCGGCAGCGTCTCCCTAATTTCCCTCGGTGGCAGATGGAAAGCTCGCGAAGGCATTCGCGCGCTCCCCCGGCGTCGTCCGGGTGAATAACCGCGAGAATCGATTCGCCAGCAAGATCTTCTGTGCTGTAGCCAAGGAGTCGTGTAAAACCCGCGCTAGCAAATTGAATAATTCCCTCTGGGGTGAGAATAGCGAGCAGTTCTTGAACGGAGTCCAGCAGTGTGGACAGTCGTTCCTTTCCAAGGATGGTGCCTTGCGCAAAGGGGGCACGTTGATTCATCGCCTGGCTGCTCGCGATACTAGCCTGCGCAATAGTGCATCGCGGGCAAGAGCGGGTCTTGCGTCCTCCGTTAGGATTTGTCTGTTACTTGCTGCGACGGCTAGTCAAACCGGCAGAAAACTAATCGTTTTAATCATACGAAAACGGCACGCTGCTGTATGCACTGGAATAAGAAAACGTCGCGAATATATGACTGTACCAAAGGTCAGGACCGCCTTTAAAAAGGCCATCTTTTACTCCCATTCCGAGCGTGTTACGCTCCCCCCGTTCTTTATCAACGAGTACGCCCCGCCGTTGCCGTCATCCTTGCGGGCACTCCGAGGAGGCGCTCCAGCTATGCACGATATTTGGAAAGACATGTTCGTCACCGGACTTCCCCTGGCCGAGAAAATCCTCCGGCCGATTATCGTCTATGCATTTCTGGTGGTCAGCCTCAGGCTTTCCGGAAAACGCGAGCTTGTTCAGCTCAATCCATTCGACCTGGTTGTCTTGCTGACGCTCTCGAATACCGTGCAGAACGCCATCATTGGCGAAGACAACAGCGTCCTCGGCGGAATCATCGGCGCTACTTCCCTGCTGGTCACCAACTATCTTGTCGTTCGCTTCCTCTACGACCACAGGAAGATCGACCAGTTTGTCGAAGGCCGAGCTGACGTTTTAGTGGAAGGTGGGAAAGTCCGCACCCAGCGTTTGAAGAAGGAGCTCATCACCATGGCTCAGCTCGAAGCCGCGGCGCGCAAGCAAGGCTTCGAGTCGCTCTCGGAAGTTGATCAGTGTGTACTCGAGCCCGGTGGCACGCTTACTTTTGTGGCAAAGAAGCCGGCCACCGAAGACGTTCGCCACCAGGAATTGCTTGCCAAGCTGGAACGCCTCACGCAGGAAATTGCCATCCTGCGGGGCTCGCAGCCTCCTGCACGCGCTTGATTCAGTGCAGAAAGAAACCTGTCGCTGCCAGCGCGATTCCCGTAGCTCCAATGAGCACGCCACCGATCCAGAAGAATTTTTTCTTGGTCAGCAGCGTGATTGAGCAAATCACCAGCCCAATTTCCAAAAGCGCTTCTCCGCCATCGAATCGGTCAGCTTGGCGAACCGTTAAATCGCGTTCATCTTCCAGGTTCTTCGCCTCTTTGCTGACGTCGCCTTTGTCGCTTTCGTAGTGCTCCACTTCCTTCGCATACTTCTCCTTTAGTTTTTCTCCCAAATCTTTGTTCAGCGGCGCCACCAGGTTTACCACGTCGGAAGTCTCTTGAGTTTCGTGAAGCCGGATGCTCTTCGCCTGGTACTGTGTCCAGCGGCTCGCTGCCTGCGTTTCCAGCCGCAACCCCTCGGTGTGCGCGCGGTGGCCGAGCAGCGACGCACCGGCCACGAACACCGCCATGATCGAGATCGTAATCGAGACGGGGAGGACCAGCGGATGATCCTGGTGATGGCTCTCAGGAAGTTCGATCCCTTCGCCCATTCTTTAATTCTCCCTTCGCAAGTTTAGACAGAAGAATCAGACGAAATCACCTGAAGTGACTCGCCTGCAGCCGCCAGCGTGCGGTCAATATCCTGGGCTGTATGCGCCGACGAAACAAAAGCCGCCTCAAACTGCGACGGCGCCAAAAATACGCCTCGATCCAGCATCTCGCGAAAAAATCTCGCATATCGCTTGGTGTCGGCACGTTTGGCGCCGGCATAATTTTTTACCGGTTCCGGCGTGAAGAAAACTGTGGCGAGCGAGCCGATGGCATTGATCTGCGCAGATACTCCTGCATCTGCCAGTTCCGCGCGCAACCCAAGAACTAGCCGCTGCGCCAGCTCCATCATCTTTTCGTACAACCCAGGCTTACTCAGTTGTTGTAACGCCGCAATTCCCGCGCTCATCGCCAGCGGGTTCCCCGCCAGCGTGCCCGCCTGATACACCGGACCGAGCGGCGCCACCTGGTCCATCAGCTCCGCGCGCCCGCCATAAGCGGCCACGGGAACTCCCCCGCCAATGATCTTCCCGAGTGTCGTAAGATCCGCCTCGACGCCTAAAAGTTCCTGCACCGAGCCATTCCGCAAACGAAATCCTGTGATTACCTCGTCCACAATCAAGAGCGCGCCATTTTTCTTGCTGACCTCCTGCAAGCCCTTCAAAAAGCCTGTCTCGGGCGTCACAACTCCCATGTTCGCAGCGATGGGCTCGACAATGATCGCCGCTATTTTATCTTTATGCTGTTGAAATACCCGTTCGACCGCGTGGAGATCGTTGTACGGCACGTTCAGCGTCAACGCCGCCAGCGCTGCAGGCACCCCCGGGCATTCGGCAATTCCTAAAGTAGCTAGACCGGATCCCGCCTGCGACAAAAAGCTGTCCGCATGCCCGTGATAGCAACCCTCGAATTTCAAGATGAAGTCGCGCTTCGTCACTCCTCGCGCCAGCCGCACCGCGCTCATTGTCGCTTCCGTGCCGCTCGATACGAACCGAATCTTCTCGATAAAAGGAATCGCCCGCGTAATCATCGTCGCGAGCTCCAACTCTAATTCGGTCGTGACTCCAAAACTTGTTCCGCGTCTCGCCTGGTCCGCAATCGCCTCGCTGATCGCCCGATTTGCGTGCCCCAAAATCATCGCGCCCCACGAGCACACATAGTCGAGCAACTCGTTCCCGTCCGCGTCGTAGAGATATTGCCCGTTGCCGCGCTCGATAATCAGCGGCTCCCCGCCCACGGAACGGAACGCCCGCACCGGACTGTTCACGCCGCCAACCAGCACCTTCTCGGCGCGCTCGAAAATCTCGCGCGAACGCTTACGCTCGCGCTTCAATCGGGGTTGCGCTCTGCTCATGTAACCTTACTTTGGACGGCCATACCAACTAGTCTAAATTAGACTAGTTCGCCTTCAACCAGTGGACGACA